>Ga0209810_1002442_pt1 | contig 22370 bp, 18 predicted proteins | sample Coa_R1_7_FD_187159 | JGI IMG/M metagenome (GOLD analysis project Ga0209810, IMG submission 187159) | Surface soil microbial communities from Centralia Pennsylvania, which are recovering from an underground coalmine fire - Coalmine... | ecosystem: Environmental > Terrestrial > Soil > Unclassified... | reverse complement strand
CGCCCCCGTCGCCGGACCAGAAGGGCCGGAAGATCCGCTCCCGCTCCTGCGGCGGGATCCCTGGCCCGCTGTCGGCGACCGCCACCGTGACCTCGCCGTCGCGGGCCGCCAGCTCGAGGCCGACCCGGCCCCCCGGGGGCGTCCAGCGCAACGCGTTGGTGAGCAGGTTGGAGACGATCTGCAGGACGCGGTCGCCGTCCGTGACGAGGACCGCCTCCGGCCCGAGGCGCAGCTCGTAGTCGACTCCCCGGGCGCGGGCCTCCTCCGCGAAGGCGGCGTAGGCGCGCTCGCAGAGCGCCCTCAAGTCGACCTCTTCGCGCAGGAGCGCGAAGCGGCGGGCGTCGAGCTTGGCGAGGTCGAGCACGTCGCCGACCAGCCGCTCGAGGCGCAGCGCCTCCTCGGCGATCACCTCGAGCGACCGCCGGCGGGCCGCCTCGTCCTCGAGGACGCCCTCGCGCAGAGCCGACACGTGGCCCCGGATCGCGGTCAGGGGGGTGCGCAGCTCGTGCGAGACGGACATCAGGAAGTGGCGGGAGAGCTGTTCGGACTCGGACAGCCGCGCGGTCATCTCGCGGAAGCGGGCGGCGAGCCGCTCGACCTCGCTGCCGCCTCCCCGCTCGGGCAGCTCGACCTCGTAGGTTCCGGCCGCGACCTCGTCGGCGGCCGCCGCGAGCGCCTCCAGCGGCCCGGTGATGCGGCGCGAGAAGTAGGCGACGAGCGCGGCCGCAACCGGGATCCCGATGCCGAAGGCCAGGGCGAGCTGCCAGACGAGCTGGAGCCAGCGGCTCCGCAGGGCCTGGTCGGGCTTCGCGACCACGAGCGCTCCGACCGGCAGCCCCGCGAGCCGCACGACCTGTCCGACGGCGAGGTAGCCGGCCCCTTTGACGCGCAGGTCGAAGGCGCGGGTCGAGCCGGCCGCCAGCACCTCGGCGGGAACCGTGCTCGACGGCAGCTGCGGCAGCGGACCGGCGAGCAGGGAGGCGCCGGGGACGGCAGGAAGCCAGAAGACCCTGTCGCCGCCGAGCGAGAGCAGGAGGGTGTGCAGCGAGACGTGGCCGACGCCGGCCTGGCGCTCGTAGAGCTGCACGATCCCGCTCGACTCCGCCCGCAGCTCCGCCGCCGCCTGGCTGCGGGTGTAGCCCTGGAAGAAGCTGACCGCGATCAGGGCCGCGACCACCGCGGCGAGCACGATCCCGAGCAGGAACAGCGCTGGCAGCCGGAAGCGCAGCGACCTGAGCATCGTCGCCGGCTAGGTCGGGGCGTCCGGCGGAGGCGGCCCGGACTTGTAGCCGATCCCCCAGACGGTCACGATCGGCGACGCGTCGCCGAGCTTCCGCCGCAGCTGGCGGACGTGGACGTCCACGGTCCGGGTGTCGCCCGCGAACGTATAGCCCCAGACGCGCTCGAGCAGCTGGTCGCGCGTGAGCACGAGCCCTCGATGGTCGATGAGCTCCCAGAGCAGGTCGAACTCCTTCGGCGCGAGGCGGATCTCCCGCTCGCCCACGCGGCACTCGCGCCGGCCGGCGTCGAGCACGAGGTCGCCGTGGCGGAGGACGCCACCGCCGGCGCCGGGCCGCGACGCGTGAGCGCTGCGGCGGAGGATCGCCTTCACCCGCGCCACCAGCTCGCGCGGATTGAACGGCTTCGTCAGGTAGTCGTCGGCGCCGACCTCGAGGCCGGCGATCTTGTCGAGGTCGTCGTCGCGCGCCGTCAGCATCAGCACCGGCAGGTCGCTCGCCTGCCGGATCCGCCGGCAGACCTCGAGCCCGTCCAGGTCGGGCAGCATCAGGTCGAGGACGACGAGCGACGGCTGCTGCGAGGCGACGAGACTCAGCGCGTCGCGACCGCTGCCCGTCACCTGGACCGCGAAGCCCTCCTTGCGCAGGTAGGCGGCGACGAAGGAGGCGATCCCTTGCTCGTCCTCGACGACGAGGATCGTCTGCGGGTCGCGGGCGCTCATCCGGCCCCGAGCGGGTGCGTGAGGGGCTGCGCCGGCAGCGAGCGGAAGGGAGCTCCCGAGAACGAGTAGCTCCCGTCCCGGGCTGGGTAGACGGACGAGCCGCGCAAGGTAGCGGCGCCTCGACCGCCGGCGAACAGGTAGACGCCGGAGCCGCGCACCACCACCCGGTAGGCGCCGCCGATCGCCCGGAAGCGGAAGCCGCTGCCGCTGTACTCGACGCCGGTGAAGCGCCGCCAGCGAACCGCCCGGTGCGAGACGTCGGGGCCGGCCGCCTGGGGCGTGCCTTCGCCCGCCGACGACGGGAGCTGGTACACGTCGACCCGAGCCTCCTGCGAGACGCTCCCCAGGACGAAGCCCTGCAGGACGAGGGTGATCACCGGGTGTCCGCCGTCGCCGGCTGCGTCCCGGACGACGAGGAAGCCGTACGTCGCCCTCCCCCCGGCCGCCGCCGCGCCCGGCAGCGCGAGGAGCGCTGCACCGGTCAAGCTGAGCAGGATCCGCCGCATCGGCGCAGCCAGGGTACTCGCGGCGGCGCCGCTACTCGTCGTAGCGGTAGAAGCCGCGGCCCGTCTTGCGGCCGAGCAGGCCGGCGCTGACCATCGCCAGCAGGCGCGGCGGCGGCGCCATCCGCGGCTCGCGCAGCTTCTGCCAGAGCGCCTCGCTCGCGTGCACGTGCACGTCGATCCCCACGAGGTCGACGAGCTCGCAGGGCCCCATCGGCCAGCCGGCGCCGTGCTTCATCCCGGCATCGAGGTCCTCGACGGTCACCCGCGCCTCGTCGAGCACCCGTACGCAGTCGTTGAGGAGCGGGATCAGGACGCGGTTGACGACGAAGCCCGGCGTGTCGTGGCAGCGGATCGGCCGCTTGCCCAGCCGCTCGGCGAACGCATACGCCTGCTCGAACGCCTCGTCGGCCGTGCGCTCGGCCCGCACGATCTCGACGAGGGGCATCAGGGGCGCCGGGTTGAAGAAGTGCATGCCGACGACGCGCTCCGGCCGCTCCGTCGCCGATGCGATCTCGGTGACGGACAGCGCAGAGGTGTTCGTCGCCAGCACGGCGTCCGGCCCGACGATCCGCTCCAGCTCGGCGAACAGCGTCTGCTTCGGCTCGAGCTCCTCGACGATCGCCTCGATCACGAGCTCGCAGCCGGCGAGGTCGCCGAGGTCGGTGGTCGTGGTCAGCAGCCCGAGGTCGAAGGACTCGAGCTGCCCCTTCTCCACCTTGCGACCGAGGAAGTGCACGATCCGCTCCCGCGCGCGCTCGCCCAGCTCGTCGCTCACTTCGCGCCCCACGGTCTCGAGCCCCGCCTCCACGGCGAGCTGCGCGATCCCCGCGCCCATCGTGCCCAGGCCGACCACGCCGATCTTCACACTGGGAGCCTAGAGCGTAGAGTCCAGCCTCGTGGAGGTCCGCGAGGGCACGATCCCCTTCGGGCTCGACGGCGAGGAGGCCTGGACCTGGTACCGCGTGACCGGCGAGCTGCGGCCCGGCGACCCGAGAGCCCCCGCGCCCCTCGTCGTCCTGCACGGCGGCCCCGGCGCGGCGCACGACTACCTGCTGACGCTCACCGACCTCGCCGGCGAGCGCGCGGTCGTCCACTACGACCAGCTCGGCAACGGCCGCAGCACGCACTTCCCCGGCCGCGGCGCCGAGTTCTGGACCGTGGAGCTGTTCGTGCGGGAACTTCGGAACCTCGTGCGCGCACTGGGAATCGACGGCCGCCATCACGTCCTCGGCCAGTCCTGGGGCGGCTTCCTCGCACAGGAGTACGCGCTCACCCAGCCGACCGGCCTGCGCGCGCTCGTCCTCGCCGACACGGCCGCCTCGTTCCCCGACTTCGTCGCCGAGGCGAACCGGCTGCGAGCCCTGCTGCCCCCCGAAGTCGACGAGACGCTGCGCCGGCATGAAGAGGCAGGCACGACCGACGATCCGGAGTACGCCGCCGCCTGCGAGGTCTTCTACCGCCGGCACGTCTGCCGGCTCGAGCCGTGGCCCGACGAGGTCGCCGAGGCGTTCGCCTGGATCGAGCGCGATCCGACCGTCTACCACACGCTGAACGGCCCGAGCGAGTTTCACGTCATCGGTTCGATCAGGGACTGGCAGTCGAAGGACCGGCTGGGCGAGATCGGCGTGCCGACGCTCGTTGTCTCGGGGCGGTACGACGAGGCCACGCCGGCGCTGCAGGAGACGCTGCGGCGGGGCATCCCGAACGCCGAGTGGGTCTGCTTCGAGGACTCCTCGCACATGCCGCACGTCGAGGAGCGCGAGCGCTTCATGCAGGTCGTCGGTGCGTTCCTCGCCCGCCACGACTGAGGCCGGCGCCGGATCTCGCACCATCCGGGGCGGCTGGTGACTACAGCACGAACGGCACGAGCAGCGTCGTCGAGCCATCACGAACCAGGCGGTAGGGAGCGGTCGTCACCAGCTCGGGCTAGAGCTCGACCGCTCTCAGATCCGCTCGATCACAGCCGCGATCGCCTGGCCGAAGCCGATGCACATCGTGGCGAGGCCGTAGCGAGCGTGCCGCCGCTCGAGCTCGGAGACGAGCGTGGCGGTGATCCGGGCGCCGGTCGCCCCGAGCGGATGGCCGAGGGAAATGCCGCCCCCGTTCGGGTTCACGTCGCCCGCCTCGTAGCGTTCCTGGAGGCCGGTGTCGGCGAGGAACTGGGCCACGACCGAGGCGAACGCCTCGTTGACCTCGATCACGTCGATCTCGTCCCAGGTCAGCCCGGCCTTCGCGAGCGCCTTCGCCGCCGCCTCCGGGTTGCCGTGCAGCATCAGGTGGGGGTCGACGCCCACGACCCCGAACGAGACGAAGCGGGCGCGCGGCTCGAGGCCGAGCGCGGCCGCCTTCCGCTCGGAGGCGACGAGCACCGCCGCCGCGCCGTCGACGATCTGGGAGGAGTTGCCGGCCGTGACGACGCCGTCGGGAATGAAGGCCGGCTGCAGCGCCGCCATCTTCTCGAGCGTCGTGTCCCGCCGCACCGCCTCGTCGACCGCGAAGCGCGTGCGCACGAGCGTCGGGCCGCCGTCCGGGGCGGGGACATCGAGCTCGATCGGGACGATCTCCTGCTCGAACCGTCCCTCGTCGATGGCGCGCGCCGCCCGCCGGTGCGACTCGTAGCCGATCTGGTCGAGCTGCTCGCGGGTCAGCTTCCACTGCCTGGCGATCTCCTCCGCCGAGATGCCCTGCATGACGATCTCGTAGCGCTCGTGCACGAGGGGCGACATCGAGCCGTTGTTCGACCCCATCGGCACCCGCGACATCATCTCGACCCCGCCCGAGACGACGAGGTCGAGCTGGCCCGACCAGACCGCCGCCGCGGCGTTGAAGTTGGTCTGCATCGACGAGCCGCACTGGCGGTCGACCGTCGTGCCGGCCACGGAGACCGGCCAGCCGGCGGTGAGGGCGACGTTGCGCCCGATGTTCCACGCCTGCTCGTCGACCTGGGTCACGCATCCCCACTGCACGTCCTCGACCTCGCCCGGGTCGACGCCGTTGCGCTCGACGAGCGCGTTCACGACCTGCGCCGAGAGCTCGTCGCCGCGGATGTGCGAGAGGGTTCCGTGCTTCTTGCCGATCGGGCTCCGAACTGCGTCGACGATCATTGCGTCCTCGCGCGCCATAGACGAGACTGTACCGCTGCCGGTGCTGCGCAAGGACGCGAAGATCGAGCTGCTGCGGCAGGTGCCGCTCTTCGAGCGCTGCTCGAAGCGGGAGCTGACGGAGATCGCCTCGCTCGCGGACGAGCTCCAGCTCCCTGAGGCGCGCGAGCTGACCCGCGAGGGCGCGCCCGGCTTCGAGCTCGTCATCCTCGTCGAGGGCCGGGCGGAGGTCTGGCGCAAGGGGCGACTGGTGAACGAGCTCGGTCCCGGGGATTTCGCCGGCGAGATCGCCCTCGTCACCGGCCGCCCGCGCACGGCCACCGTGCGAACGCGCGGGCCGTCCCGCGTCCTCGTGCTCGCCGCTTCGGGCTTCCGGCGCCTGCTGCGCGACGTCCCCTCGCTCCAGGAGAAGGTGCTCGCGACGCTCGCGGCCCGGCTTCCGGACGAGTAGCGGCGCTCAGGCGCGCGCCCGCGGCACCCGCGGCCGCTCGACGTGGGCGAGGTAGGTCGGCGCGGCGAGCTCGAGCACGAGCCGCCGGCCGTCGGTGTCGCCACGCTCGAGCTCGGCGAAGGAGTAGCCGACGTCGCCCGCGAGCACCACCGGACCGTCGCGAGTCTCGACCACGACCACCTGGTGACCGGCGGTGTGGCCCGGCGCCGGCAGGAGCCGCACGCCCGGGAGGACCTCCGCCGCCCCGTCGTGCTCGACGTAGACCGCGCCCGGGAAGTCGACCCATTCCCGGATCGTGTAGTCGGGCTGCGTGCGCGCGTCGGCGAGCTCGCGCCGCTGCACGTGGATCGGGACGCCCGGGAAGAGCCGGTTGCCGCCGCAGTGGTCGAAGTGGAGGTGGGTGTTGACGACCATGCTGACACGGCGCACGAGCTCGTCGGGCAGCCGCCGCGGCGTCGGCGACCACTCGGCGTCCAGCTCCGGGGTCGAGTCGATCAGCCCGGTGTCGACGAGGACGAGCCCGTCCGGGTGGTCGATGCTGTGGACGAAGCAGGGCCAGCGCTCCCCCTCGACGACGACGTCGCCGCCGAGGTGGATCGCGATATCGTCAGCGTCGAGCACCGAGACGAGACTAGCGAGGCGAGGATTTGGCGATCACGACCGACGTACGCAAGCTCCTCCTCGACGGGGAGTGGATCGAGACCGGCGAGTGGGTCGAGGTGCGCTCGCCCTACTCCGGCGAGGTGGTGGGCCGCACCGCGAAGGCGGGCGCCGCGGAGGCGCGGCGGGCGGTCGACGCCGCCGCACGGGCGCTCGCCTCGCCGCTGCCGGCGCACGAGCGGGCGGCGATCCTCGACCGGGTGGCGCAGCTCCTGCGCGAGCGCCACGAGGAGGTGGCGCAGACGATCTGCGCGGAGGCGGGCAAGCCGATCCGGACCGCCCGGGTGGAGGCCTCCCGCGCCGTCTCGACCTACACGTTCGCCGCCGTCGAAGCCCGGAAGCTGGCGGGAGACGTGGTGCCGATGGAGGCCTCCGAAGCCGGAGCCGGCAAGGTGGCCTTCACCCTCCGCCGGCCGATCGGCGTCGTCGGCGCGATCTCTCCCTTCAACTTCCCCTGCAACCTCGTGGCCCACAAGCTCGCGCCGGCGCTCGCCGCCGGCTGCCCGGTCGTGCTCAAGCCGGCAAGCCAGACCCCGCTCTCGGCCTTGCTCCTCGCCGAGCTGGAGCAGGAGGCCGGCCTGCCGGACGGCTGGCTGAACGTCCTCGTCGGGCCGTCGGCGGAGATCGGCGACGTGCTCGTCGACGACGAGCGCGTGCGGCTGATCACGTTCACCGGCTCGAGCGGCGTCGGCTGGAGCCTCGCCGAGCGGGCGGCCCGCAAGCGCGTCCGGCTCGAGCTCGGCAACTCGACGCCGGTCGTGGTCGCCGCGGACGCCGACCTCGACCTGGCGGCGGCGAAGCTCGCGGCGAACGCCTTCTCGTTCGCCGGCCAGAGCTGCATCTCGGTGCAGCGGATCTACGTGGAACGGCCGGCCGTCGAGGGGTTCCTCGAGCGCTTCCTGCCGCGAGTCGCGCAGCTCGTGGTCGGGGATCCAGCGGACGAGGCAACCGACGTGGGCCCGGTGATCGACCGCGCAGCGCGCAGCCGCATCGTCGAGTGGGTGGAGGAGGCGCAGGCGGCCGGGGCGCGACTGCTGGCCGGCTCGACCGAGGCCGATCCCCTGACGCCGCTCGTCCTCGCGGAAGCGCCCGAGCGGGCACGGGTCGTCTGCGAGGAGGTGTTCGGCCCGGTCTGCGTGGTCAACGCCGTCGACTCGCTGGCGGAGGCGTACGAGCGGTCGAACGCGACCGAGTACGGGCTGCAGGCGGGGATCTTCACGGGCTCGCTGGCGACGGCCCTCGCCGCCGCGGAGGCGCTCGAGTTCGGCGGCGTCACCGTGAACGAGGCGCCCACCTTCCGGGCCGACCAGATGCCCTACGGCGGGACGAAGGGCTCCGGCAACACGAAGGAAGGCCCCGCCTACACGATCCGCGAGATGACCGAGGAGCGGCTCGTCGTCCTCCAGGCCTGAGGGGGCGCGACGCCTCCCGTCCTCGGCCGCTCGCTCCCGGATCGCCTTGGCCGCGACGTGCCGAGCCGTGACCGCGACCGAGCGGACGGCGCTCGCGAGACGGGCGCACCGTTTGCCTCGCAGGCAACGCACGGGGCGACTTTGTAACAGCGCCGGCTACGATGTAGGATCGAGTTCCGGGCAAGGTCGCAGAACGGCCCAAACCGGCTTCGGAACGCGCCTTGCGGGGTCGCCGACGAGGAGACGCAGAGAACGTGATCGAGGAACGAACCGCCCAGCTCCAGCAGTGTATGTATCAATACTCACGGGCCATCTACCGGTCCGTGAAGGACATGGTCGAGCCGTACGCCGACCGCGAGACCCAGCTCGAGTCGCGCCGGGCCGTGCTCGTCGCGTGCGAGCAGACGATGGAACGCCTGGCCAGCGACCCGCTCTACTTCGCGAGGCCCGAGCGCGCCCTCTTCCAGGACATCCGGCGCTACTTCCCGATCACCGCCCAGGCCCGCGTGGCATGGGCCGTGCAGCAGGGCGTGAAGGCGGCCGTCGAGTTCATCGAGGAACAGATCGAGTCCGGGCTGCTCGACGGCGGCGTGCCGCGCTGCCGGGCGACGACGCGCAAGGGGAAGCCGTGCCAGCGGACGCCGCTGCCGAACCGCGACTACTGCCCCTCGCACCAGCACCTGGAGACGAAGGCCGCCGCCTAGCTGCGGCGCTCGCTGTTCCACAGCTGCGATCCACATCCGGGCGGCGGTACGCTGCGGCCCGGGTGTCGCACGACACGGACAAGCTGATCCGCCAGCTCTCGCTCGTCGCCTACCTGATGGCGGAGCGGCGGCCGATCACCGCCCGCGACGTGAAGGCGAACGTCGAGGGCTACTCCGAGATGTCGGACGAGGCGTTCGCCCGCCGCTTCTACGCCGACCGGGCCGAGCTCCTCTCGCTCGGGGTGCCGCTCGAGTCGCAGCGAGACGAGTTCACGGGCGAGGAGCTGTACACGCTCCGCTCCGAGCAGTACTTCCTCCCCCAGCTCGAGCTCGAAGACGAGGAGCTGGCCGCCCTCCAGACCGCCTTCTACCTCCTGGAGGGCAAGTTCGCCTACGCCGAGCCGCTGCGCCTGGCCCTCCAGAACCTCGCCCTCGGCCGGCCCGGCTTCGCGGAAGCGCCGACCGAGACGGCGAGCCGCGTCGAGGTGCTCGACCCGGACTACTCGCCCGAGACGCCCGGCCGGCTGGCGAAGCTCGAGAACGCGATCTCGAAGCAGCGGACGGTGCGCTTCGCGTACTGGTCGATCTCGCGGGACGAGATCAGCCAGCGCACGCTCAACCCCTATGCCCTGCTCCCCGACAACGGCCTCTGGTACGTCGTCGGCCACGACCTCGACCGCGGCGAGATCCGCACCTTCCGCGTCTCGCGGATCCGCGGCGAGATCACGTTCGCCACGCGGCGGGAGCGCGACTTCCGCATCCCCGCCGACTTCGACGTGGAGCGCTACCGCGGCCGTCCGCCCTGGCAGGTCGGCGAGCTCGCGGGCACGGCCAGGATCGAGGTTCGCGGCGACACCGCCTGGTGGGTGCGGCGCGCCTACGGGTCGACCGGACGGCTCGAGGACGGCGTCTTCGTCACCGACTACGCCTCACTGCCGCAGCTCGCCTCCTGGGTGCTGCGCCAGAACGGCCGGGCGGTGCCGCTCGAGCCGCCGGAGCTGCGGCGCGAGGTGACGGCCGCCCTGCGCCGGGTGCGGGACCGCCACCGGGGCTCCCCCCGGCCGCCTGCCCCCGAGGCGCCGTCCGCCGCCGGCTCGGGCGGCGGCGAGGAGCGGCCGGCCGGCCCGGTCGCCCCCGAGCGGTTCGCCGTCCTGCAGGCGCTGCTCGCGTACCTGCTCGCTGCCTGCGGCGACGAGGCCGAGGCCGTCATCCCAGTGGCCGAGCTGCTCGAGCGGTTTCCGTCGATTCCGCCCGGCGAGCTCGAGGAGCACCTCTCGCTGCTCAACCTCGTCAACTTCGGCGGCGGTTGCTACACGGTGTACACCGAGTTGCGCGATGGCCTCGTCCACGTCGACAAGGAGCTGTGGGGCGACACCTTCCGCGCCGCGCCGCGGCTGACGCCGCTCGAGGCCCGCGCGATCCGCCTCGCGCTCGAGTACGTGGGGCCGATGATCGCGGCCGACGCGCACACGCCGTTGTCGCGGGTGCGCAAGAAGCTCGAGGAGACGTTCGGCCAGTTCGAGCTCGGCCGCACGCCCGAGCCGCACGTGGCGAGCGAGGAGGTCGACCTCGTCGCCACGCTCGCCCGCGGCATGCGCGAGCGGCGCGTCGTCGAGATCGAGTACCAGAAGGAGGTGGACGCGTCGCCCTCGACCCGGCTGGTGGAGCCCTACTCCCTGGAGCGGCAGCTCCCGAACTGGTACGTCCATACCTGGGACCGCACGAGCGACGGCCCTCGCTCGTTCCGCCTCGACCGGATGCGCGAGGCCAGGCTGACCGCGGAGCGGTTCGAGCCGCGGCAGGGATTCGAGCCGACGCGCCTGCGCGATGCCCGCACCGCGAAGCTCCTCTACGACGCGGAGATCGCCCGCTGGGCGATCGAGCGGGGCGCGCGGCCGCTCGCCGACGGGACAGCCCTGCGCGACCTGCCGGTCGGCAGCGAGGAGTGGCTCGAGGGCGAGGTGCTCGCGCTGCGCGGCCAGGCGGAGGTGCTGGAGCCGGCCGAGCTTCGCCGCGCGGTCGCCGACCGCGCCCAGGAGCTGGTGCGCGAGCTCGGCGGCGGGCGCGCGCCCGTGCGCGCCTGACGCGCGCGGCGGCTACTCGCCCAGAGGCAGCGTGAGCGTGAACGTCGAGCCGGGCTCGGGCCCGGAGCTGACCGCCAGCGAGCCGCCGTGCGCCTCCGCGATCGAGCGGGCGATGAACAAGCCGAGGCCGGTTCCCGGCTTCGACCCTCCGGGCACCTCGGCGCGCCCGAACTTCTCGAAGATCCGCTCCTGCTGCGAGGGCGGGATCCCGGGCCCCTCGTCGTGCACGGCGATCGTGACCGTGCCGTTCGCCGCCAGCGCCGAGACTCGCACCTCGCCGCCCTCGGGGGAGTACTTGACGGCGTTGTCGATCAGGTTGGCGAGCACCTGCCGGAGCCGCGCCCGGTCGGCGCGGATCACCGGCAGCTGCCCCTCCAGCGAGGCCACGACCCGCACCTCCTGCTGAGCGAGCGCGGCCGCGTCGACCGCGTCCTCGACGAGCCGCTGCAGGTCGACGTCCTCGAAGCGGTAGCTGAAGGTGCCGGCCTCGATCCGCGACGTGTCGAGGACGTCCGCGACGAGGGCGGCCAGGCGGGTCGTCTCGTCGGCGATCAGCGCCAGGAAGGAGTCGCGCTGCGCCGCGGTCAGCAGCCGCCAGCGGTCCTGCAGCGTCCGGGCCGCGCCGATCACCGCCGCCATCGGGCTGCGCAGCTCGTGCGAGACGAGCGAGACGAAGTCGGCGCGCAGCTGCGAGAGCCGCGCCAGCTCCTCGACCCGGCGCCGCTCCGCCTCGTAGGCGCGGATGTTCTGGACGGCGGTGGCCACCAGGCGTCCGAGCAGCGCGACGAGCTCGACCTCGTCCTCGCTGAAAGCGTCGGGCTCGCTGCGCGAGAGGCTGAGCATCCCGATCGTCCGCGCGCTCAGCACGAGCGGCGCCACGAGCTCGCTGCGCAGGCCGAGCGCAAGGAGCTGCTCGTCCTCCGGGTACGCGCGCGCGCGCAGGTCGGACCGGACGACGATCTGGCCCGCGAGGACCGGCTCGAGGACGGAGCCTGCGATCGGCCCGCTGCTACCGGCCGGAAACACCTCCTCCGCTCCCCTGCCGGCCACCGCCACCGTCCTCGCCGTAGCGCCCTCGACGAGCACGACGGCGGTCCGGTCGAAGGGGACGAGCCCGCGCAGCTCGCGGATGAAGGCGCCGAACGCCTCGTCGAGCTCGAGCGAGGCGCCGAGCGCCCGGGCGCAGCGGTTGGCTGCCTCCAGCACGTCGACGCGGTGGCCCAGCTCGTCGCGCAGCCGCTCCGCCTCGGCAGCCCGGCCCTCGGCTCGCCGCCGCTCGGCGCCGATCGTGTCCCGCAGGCGCCCGACGACGACTCCCGCGAGCAGACCGACGAGGAACCGGACGAACGCGGAGCGCCACTCCAGTCCCGGGCCGACCGCGTCGACCGCGAGCGTCGCGCCGCTCAGCGCCGCCCCTGCGAGCAGGCCTCCCGCGAGCCCGAAGCGCAGGGCAGCCTCGGCGACCGGGATCAGGTAGAGCGGCCGGTACGGCTGGCCAGGCTCGTACGAGAAGACGGCCACGAAGCCGATCGCGACGAGGGCGTCGCAGCCGATCAGGAGCGCCCGGGCCCGCTGGCGAGCCGCCCGACCGAGCTCGACGACCGAGAGCATGCCGGAGAGGGCGGTGGCGGCGGCGAAGAAGCCGAGGACGGCCCAGGCCCAGGGCCGGTAGGCGGGCGGGAAGCTCGTCGCGGCGACGGCGGCGGCGGCGACGGCGACGAGCAGCGCCCGCAGCAGCACGAGCCACTGTCCGGGCCGTCTAGGCACGGCGTTCGTCCAGCCGGGCGAGCGCCCAGGCGGCGTGCTCGCGCAGCGTCGGGTCCACGTCGTCGAGGTACGCCGCGACCGCCTCGCGCTCCTCCCTGCCGCCGACGTTTCCCGCAGCCACCAGCGCGTTCAGCTGCAGGCGCCGGCCGTCGTGTCGCGGCACGTACAGCCGGGCGAACTCGCGTCGCAGCGCACGCGGGTCGGCGCGCAGCCAGTCGGCGAGCGAGACGTGGGGCGTCGCATCCGGCGGCAGCGGCAGGCCGGCCCGCCGCTTCTCGACACCCCGGTTCCAGGGGCAGACGTCCTGGCAGATGTCGCAGCCGTAGACCTGGGCGCCGAAGTGCTCGCGGTACTCGGCCGGGGGCGGCGAGGGCGCCTGCGTCCAGTAGGACAGGCAGCGTCTCGCGTCGAGCGTCCCGGGCTCGTCGAGCGCGCCCGTCGGGCACGCGTCGATGCAGAGGCGGCACTCGCCGCAGTCGAGCGCGAGCGGCGGCGAGGGCTCGAGCTCCAGGTCGGTCACGAGCGTGCCGAGGACGACCCAGGAGCCGTGCCGGCGGGTGATCAGGAGCGTGTTCTTGCCGTAGAAGCCGACGCCGCTGCGGGCCGCTGCCTCCCGGTCGACGTGCTGGTTCGCGTCGACGAGCACGCGGTAGCGACCCTTCCCCGCCCGCTCGCAGAGGCGTCGCCCGAGCTCGTCGAGCCGCTCCCGCAGCTGGGCGTAGGCGTCGAACCACGTGTAGCGGGGCAGCCTGCCGTGCCCCGGCGGCCGCTCCGGCTCGGGCAGCCAGTAGCAGAGGGCGGCCGAGACGACGGTACGCGCGCCCGGCAGGAGGCGCTCCGGGTGGCACGACTCCTCCGGCCTGGTTGTCGTGAAGCGCAGGTCGGCGAACAGCCCGCGCGCCCGCCGCTCCCGGATCTGCCGCTCGGTCTCCACGTAGGGCTCGGCGGGCGCGGCGCCGACCGCGTCGAGGCCGAGCTCCTGTCCGAGCGCCTGGAGGTCGTCTTCCGTCACGCGGATAGTCTGCCGCCGTGCGCGCGGTTCGTATCCACGAGGACGGCGGGCCGGAGGTGCTCGTGCTCGAGGAGGCGCCGGACCCGCAGCCCGGCCCGGGCGAGGTGCTCGTCCGCCTGCGCGCCTCGGCGCTGAACCACCTCGACGTCTGGATCCGCAAGGGCTTGCCGTCGGTGCCGAAGCCCCGGATCCTCGGAGCCGACGGCGCAGGGGTGGTCGAGGCGCTCGGCCCGGGCGTGACGGAGCTCTCGCCGGGCGACCGGGTGGTGCTCAACCCCGGGATCGAGGTGGGAGGCGGCCGCATCCACGTGATCGGCGAGCACGGCGACGGGACGAACGCGGAGCTGATCGCCGTCCCCGCAGCGAACGTCCACCCGATCCCCGACGGCCTGAGCTTCGAGGAGGCGGCGGCCTTCCCGCTCGTCTTCGAGACCGCCTACCGGATGCTCGTCACGCGGGCCGGACTGCGCGAGGGCGAGTGGGTGCTCGCCTGGGGGATCGGCGGCGGCGTCTCGAGCGCCGCCCTCGCGATCGCGAAAGCGCTGGGTGCACGCGTGCTCGCCACCTCCTCGAGCGACGCGAAGCTCGAGCGGGCGCGCGAGCTCGGCGCCGACGCCACCGTGAACCACGTGCGCGGCGACGTGAAGGCCGCCGTCCAGGAGGCGACCGGAGGCCGCGGCGTCGACGTCGTGATCGAGCACGTCGGCGAGGCGACCTGGCGGACCTCGCTCGAGGTGGCGGCCCCCGGCGGACGCATCGCCGTCTGCGGCGCCACGACCGGGCCCAACCCGCCCGCGAACCTGCACCGGATCTGGTGGAAGCAGCTCTCCGTGCTTGGCTCGACGATGGGCACGGCCGAGGACTTCGCCGGGGCCTACGAGCTCGTGGCAAGCGGCCGCGCCCGGCCGGTGATCGACACCGTGCTGCCGCTGGAGGAGATCCGGGCCGCCCACGAGCGGCTCGAGGCCGGCGAGCAGCTCGGGAAGATCGTGCTCACCCTGTAGCTGTAGCGGCGACCCGACCCCTGCCGAGCCGCGCCGGTCGAGCCGGAGGTGTGGCTCCAAGGCGGGCCGGAAGTATTCACCGGTCGGGTCACGATTTATTCACCTGGACCATTCCGTCCGCATCGCGCCCTTCCTATAGTCGTCGGTCTACTGCGGCCCGGCAGCACGTCCGCCGGGCCCCGAAGCGAGGGGGACGAGAGTGGGAGGAATGCTCGTGGAGCGTTGCGCCGGCGTGCGCGACGGCCGCGCCATAGGCGCAAGCTCGGCCGCTGGACCGACCCGCGTGGCCGTGGCCGACGCCGACCCCGTGTTGCGGGCGGCGGCGAGGCTCGTGCTCGCCCAACAGGGCGGGTTCTCGGTGGTCGAGGCCGCCGACGCCGACGAGCTACGGCAGGCCGTGGCGCACCGCCCCACCCCGGTGGCGCTCGTGGACGTCGAGCTGCCGCCCGCCGGCGGGCTCGCGGCGGCGGGGACGCTCGACGGCGCCGCGACCCGGATCGTCCTCTGGGACTACGCGCCCGACCCTGAGCGGATCCTCTCCGCCCTGCGCGCGAACGTCTACGGCTTCCTGCCGAAGACGATCGCCCCGGCCGCGCTCTGCCGCGCCGTCTCGGGGGTGGCGGCAGGCGAGGCCTGCCTGTCGCGCGAGCTGACGGCCGACCTGATCGAGCAGGTGGCGAAGCTCGCCCGGCGGGAGCGTTCGCGGCGGCGCGCCGCGGCGCTCTCCGAGCGAGAGCGCGAGGTGCTCGAGCTCGTGGCTCGCGGCTACCCGAACCGTGAGGTCGCCAAGCGGCTCTACATCTCGGAGTTCACGGTCAAGCGCCACGTGCACAACATCCTGGCCAAGCTCGGCGAACCCTCTCGGCGGGCGGCGGCCGCCGCCTACCGCGACGCCCGGGACGCCCAGAACACCCTCGAGGCGCTCGCAAGCACGGAGGCGGCATGACGCGCGCGGACGCGACGAACCGCTGGACGGCGACCGAGCCGCGGCCGCTCGTACTGGCCCTGACCGGGACGCCCCTGCTCACGGGACTCCTGCGCGATCTGCTCGGCGAGTCCGCGGTCGTCCGCTGCTTCCCCGCCGCGAGCCCCGACCTGCAGGGGCTGGCGCGCGACACGCGTCCGGACGCGATCGTCGTCGACAGCGAGGAGACCGCGCTCGAGCTGGCGGAGGTGACGGCCGAGCTGCGGGCGCCGCTCGTCGAGATCCGCCTTCGCTCGCGCGAGCTCCGCGTCCTCCGCCACGGCGAGTGGGACGCCGAGCCGCGCCCGCTCTCCTCGCCCACCACGATCCGCAACGCCCTGCTCGGCGAGCTGTTCCGCGCCCCGACGGCGGCCTTCGAGCAGCGGCCGGCGCTCGCCGCCAGCGCACCCGAGGTGGCCCAGTGACGAACGGGCTGCCCGCGAACGGCCTTCCCGCTCCCGGCACCGCGCCGGCCGCCAACGGCCGCCCCGCGCAGGACACGCCCCCGCTCGCCGTCGTCGTGCCGACGAGGAACGAGGCCGAGAACGTCGGCCCGCTGCTCGAGGCCCTCGACGAGGTGCTGCCCGCGGGCGCGGAGATCATCGTCGTCGACGACAGCACCGACGCCACGCCGGCCGCGGTCGAGCGAGAGCGCGACCGCAGGTCGCGCCCGATCAGGCTCGTGCACCGGCCACCCGCCGAGCGCCACGGCGGTCTGGCAGGCGCCGTCGCCCAGGGGCTACGGCTCGCGGACGCCGAGTGGGTGTGCGTCCTCGACGCCGACCTGCAGCATCCGCCCGCGCTCGTATCGCGCCTGCTCGAGCGGGCGGAGGCCGGCGGGGTCGACGTGGTCGTCGCCAGCCGCTACTGCGGCGGCGGCGGCACCGAGTTTGGGCGCGGTCGCTCGCTTCTCTCGCGCCTCTCCACCGGCGCGGCGAAGTTCCTCTTTCCGCGCTCGCTGCGCGACGTCAGCGACCCGATGAGCGGCTTCTTCCTGGTGCGCCGGGCAGCCGTCCCCTTCGAGCGGCTGCGACCCCGCGGCTTCAAGATCCTGCTCGAGATCCTCGTCCGCGCCAGGAACCTGCGGGTAGCCGAGGTGCCCTTCCGCTTCGGCAGCCGTCACGCGGGCGAGAGCAAGGCGTCGCTCGTGGAAGCAGGCCACTACCTCTGGCAGCTCGCCCTGCTGCGCTTCGGCGGCAACCTCGGCCGCTTCCTGCTGGTCGGGCTGACGGGCCTCGCCGTCAACTCGGCGGCGTTCGTCGTCCTCTACCGCCTCACGCACGTCCACTACCTGGTGGCGGCCATCGGCGCCACCCAGTTCTCGACGACCTGGAACTTCCTCCTCGTCGAGCGCTGGGTCTACCGCCACCGCAGGCTCGAGACGAGCGCTCTCGGGCGCTTCTGGAAGTTCGCGCTGGTCAACAACCTCAGCCTGCTCCTGCGGGGGCCGGCGATGGTCGTGCTCGTCTCCTACCTCGGGACGATGCCCGCCCTCGCCAACGCCATCGCGCTGACCGCGATCGCGGCGCTCCGCTTCGGGATCGCCGACATGGTGATCTGGGCGAGCCCCGCGGACGCGCGGCACCGGCAGCGCTACCGCTACCGGATCCACGAGGAGGTGAGCGTCGAGTCCGAGGTCCGGCTGCGGGAGCTCGAGCCGTTCCGGGTCGACGACGAGCTCGAGGATCCGACGATCCGGGTGCGCCTCGGCCGCCTCAGCCGGGAGCAGAGCGACCTCGTCTCGATGCTCGCCTCGCTCGTGCGCCACGTCCGCTACGACGAGGGTCTCGGTCCGCTCGGCTTCGCCGTCGACATCGCGTACGGCAAGCACGTGGAGATCGTCGCCGCGCCGTTGCTCGGACACTCGCCGCACGTCCTGTACACGAACGTCGTCGAGCCGACGCTGCGCTGGTGCTTCGTCGAGCGCGGCTACGCGCTCGCCCACGCCGCCTGCATCGCGGCCGACGGACGGGCGACGCTGATCACCGCGAAGACCGACACCGGTAAGACGACGACGATCCTCAAGACGCTCGACGGCTACCAGGCGGCGTTCCTCTCCGACGACCTGACGCTCGTGCGGGCCGACGGGCGCGTCTTCACCTACCCCAAGCCGCTCACGATCAGCAGGCACACGCTCGCTGCGGTCAAGGCGCCGCTCCTCAGCCTGCGCGAGCGGCTCGCGCTCGTGCTGCAGAGCCGGGTCCACTCGCGCAGCGGTCGCCGGCTCGGACAGCTGATCGCGCGCTTCGGCCTGCCCGCGGCGACGATCAACGCCCTCGTGCAGTGGCTCGTGCCGCCGCCCAAGTACCGCGTCGAGCGGCTCGTTCCCGGCGTCCGCCTGGCCTCGGAAGCCCGTCTCGACAGCTTCGTCGTCATCGAGCGCGACGGACTCGGGGTGCGGGAGCTGACCCACGAGGAGGCGGTCTCCGTCCTCGTCGCCAACTCCGACGACGCCTACAACTTCCCGCCCTACCCGGCGATCGAGCACTTCCTGCACAGCGGCAACGGCCGCAACCTGCGGCGCCTGGAGCGGCAGATCGTGGACGACGCGCTCGCGGGCGTGCCGGCCCTGCTCGTCCGGAGCGAGACGATGGACTGGTGGCGGCGGATCCCGGAGCTGATCGGCCTCAGCGAACGGCCGGAACGCGCCGTCGGCTCGCCCGAGCCGCTGGTCGGGGTGGCCCGCTCGGCCGTATGAGCGCCTCCTCCCCGAGCCGCAGCGCCGTCGCGGCCCCTGCCCCCATCGCGACCCTCGCCCGACGGGTCGCGCAGCGCGTGCGGGAAGTCGACCGCACGACCGCGGTCGAGGCGACGCTCGTCTGCGCGGCGCTCGCGCTCGCGGCCTTCCTCCGCCTCTGGCAGCTCGACCGGCTGGGCTTCAACAGCGACGAAGCCGTCTACGCGGGCCAGGCGGCGGCGATCGCCAACGACCGAGCGCTGACGCCCTTCTTCCCGGTCTTCCGCGCCCATCCGCTGCTCTTCCAGACGATCCTCTCGCTCGGCTACCGCCTGGGGACCGGCGATCTCTTCGCCCGCCTGCTCGCCGACCTGTTCGGCGCGGGCACGGTGGCCATGACGTTCCTGACCGGCCGGCTGCTCTACGGCCGCCGCGCCGGCGTCGTCGCCGCGCTCCTGCTCGCCCTGATGCCGTACGCGGTGGTCGTCAGCAGGCAGGTGCTCCTCGACGGGCCGATGGCCTTCTTCGCCACCGTCACCCTCTACCTCGTTGCCCGGGCGATCCTCTCGCGCCGGCTCGTCTTCCTCTACGCGGCCGGCGGAACGATGGGGCTGACCGTCCTGACGAAGGAGACGGGGCTGCTGATGCTGGGCGGGGCATTCGCCTTCTTCGCCCTCTCGCCCGAGATCAGGATCCGGGCCAAGCACGCGCTCGGAGCGGCGGGCCTGGCGGCGGCGATCATCCTCGCCTACCCGCTCTCCCTGCGCTTCGCCGCCCACACGCAGGCGGGCCAGAAGTACCTCGTCTACCAGCTCTTCCGGCGGCCGAACCACGGCTGGGCCTTCTACCCGACGACGGTGCCCGAGGCGATGGGCGTGCTCGTCGTCGCGGCCGCGGTTCTCGGCCTCTGGCTCCTGCGACGGGAGATCTCCTGGCGGGAGACGCTGCTCCTCTCCTGGATCGCGGCGCCGTCGCTCTTCTTCCAGCTCTACCCGGTCAAGGGCTACCAGTACCTGATCGCCTGCGCCCCGCCGGTCGCGCTCCTCGCCGGGCGAACGCTCGCGCGCTGGCAGCCGGCGCGCGAGCTGCGCTGGCGGGCGGTGCGCGTCTCGCCCCGCTGGGCGATGACCGGCGCGGCGGCGGCGATCGCCGTCTCGCTCGCGCTGCCGGCCTGGGGGGCGATCGAGCCGTCGAGCTCCGCCGGCACGTTCCTCGCCGGCACGGGCGGAGTCCCCGGCGGCCGCACGCTGGGCCGCTGGATCCGGCATCACGTGCCGCGGGGCGCGGAGTTCCTCACCATCGGGCCGTCGATGGCCAACCTCGTCGAGTTCTACGGCCATCGGCGCGCCTGGGGCCTGTCGGTCTCCCCCAACCCGATCCACCGCAACCCGGCCTACGACGCGATCCGCAACCCCGACCTCGCCATCCGGACGAACGAGATCCAGTACGTCGTCTGGGACGCCTTCTCCGCCTCCCGCACGACGTTCTTCTCCCGCCGGCTGCTCGCCTACGCCCACCGCTACCACGGCCGGGTGCTCTACTCGCAGGCGGTCACGGTGAGCGGGCGCGACGGGCGGCCCGTGCAGACGCCGCTGCTCGTGGTCTACGGAGTGCGCCGATGAGGCTGCGGCCGACCCTGCTCTGCGTGCCGGCTGCGGCGGTCGCGGCGGCCCTCGCCGCCGGCTCGGCGCCGGCCGCCGCCGGGCACGCGCCGACGACGCCGATCCGGCACTTCATCACCCTGATGCAGCAGAACCACACCTACGACAACTACTTCGGCACCTACCCGCGCGGGGACGGGTTGCCCGCTGGCGTCTGCATGCCCGTCGACCCGCGGCGGCCGCACGGCCGCTGCGTGAGGCCCTTCCACCTCGGCTCCAACCAGATCGCGGCGGGCGATCCGGCGCACAGCACGGCCACCGCCCGACGGGAGTTCGACCACGGCCGGATGGACGGCTTCGTCGGCGCGCTCGACGCGGCCCACGAGGACGGCCGGCTGGCGATGGGCTACTGGAACGGCAGCGACCTCCCCTACTACTGGAACCTCGCCGACCAGTACGTCCTCTACGACCGCTTCTTCAGCTCGGCGATGGCGGGCAGCTTCCTGAACCACGTCTACTGGGTCACTGGAGGCCCGGCGGGCGAGCCCGCGAGCGAGACGGGCGGGGAGCTCGGGCAGCCGCTGCCGAGAGGCGGGGGCCGGGGCCTGACGACGATCTTCGACCGCCTGCAGGCCGCCGGGGTGTCGTGGAAGTTCTACGTCCAGAACTACAACCCGCACTTGACCTACCGCACGTTCAGGCGCTTCCCGGCCGACCGGGCGGCCCAGGTGACGCGCGTGCCGCTGCTCAGCATCCCCCGCTACCTCGACACGCCGGCACTCCGCGCGCACATCGTGCCGCTCAGCCAGTACTACGACGACCTCCTGAGCAACCGGCTGCCGGCGGTCTCGTACATCGTGCCCTCGGGCCCGAGCGAGCACCCACCCTCGAGCCTCGCCTCCGGCCAGGCGTTCGTCCGCTCGCTGATCAACTCCCTGATCGCCAGCCCCGAATGGAAGAGCTCGGCCTTCCTGCTCTCGTACGACGACTGGGGCGGCTGGTACGACCACGTGAAGCCTCCCCGGGTCGACAAGTACGGGTACGGGTTCCGGGTGCCCGCGATCCTCGTCAGCCCCTACGCACGGCGCGGCTTCGTGGACCACACGCAGCTCGACTTCACCTCCATCCTGCGCTTCATCGAGGACAACTGGCGGCTGAAGCCGCTCACCTCGCGTGACGCCCACGCGAACAGCATCGCGACCGGCTTCGACTTCCGTCAGCCGCCGCGGCCGCCCGAGTTCACCTCGCAGACGCGCGGCAACCCTCTCGAGACGCACGTGCGGCGGCCCCTGATCTACGGCCTGTACGGCGGCGCGGCTGCGCTGACCGTGCTCCTGCTCGCCCTGGCCCTCGTGCCGCCCGGGCGAGGCCGCGAGCCCGCCCTCAGCGGCCCGGGAGGAGACGAGCGGTGAAGGCCCAGCTCCCGATCGCGGTCGTCGCCGCCGCTCTCACCCTGGTCTGCGCCGCTCCCGCGGCGGCGGGCCGCTCGACCAGCCTGGGGAGCCTGACGATCGTGACCGTGCCGCGGCTCGCCGGCATCCGCTTCGCCCTCGACGGGGCGACGTTCACCACCAATCGGCGCGGCATCGCCCGGATCGAGACGACCCGCGGCCATCATCTGCTGCAGCTCCTCGACCTCAGGGTGCAGACGCCGAGCGTGCACTCGACCTTCGTGCGCTGGAGCGACGGCAGCTACGCGGACGCCCGCGTCCTCGCAGTGGGGAGCCACACCCGGCTCGAAGCGGGCTTCGCCCAGTCCGCCCTCGTCCGCTTCGCCTTCACCGATCCTGCCGGGCGACCCGTCGCCGGCCGCGTGGCACGGGTGACGCTCACCGACACGCTCGGCGACCGGCTGTCGTTCGACCCCGCCTGGCCGCGGTGGCTGCCAGCGGTCGACATCGCCCGTCGCTTCACCGGCCTGGAGCCGACACTCGTCCAGTACTCGATCCAGAGCGCCCTCGTCGACGGCTCGAACGTCGTCAACCACGCGCAGCAGCGCTTCTACCCCGCCCGGACGAGGCACGTCACGGCCAGCCTGCTGCTCTACTCGGCCCGAATCCGCGTGCGCGACTTCGTGTTCGGCACGTCGGCGGGATCCCGGGTCAACCTCGTCTCGCCCGACGGGACGCGCACCTCCTACCCGCTGCACGAGGGTCTCCTGGGGCTCTCCGGGCTGCCGCGCGGCACCTACCGGGTGGTGGTGGATGCCGCCGGCTACGTCCCCGCGGTCAGTCTGGCGCTCTCCCGCAACCAGGTGCTCTCGGTCACCGTCGTCTCGTACTGGGACCTGCTCCTGTTCGCCGTGCTCGGGCTGGGAGCGGTCTCGGCCCTGATCCTCGTCCCCCGGCCCTACCTGCGGCTGCGGCTCCGCTCGCTCGGCACAGGCCGTACCCCGACGCCCGACGACCTCAGACCGCCGAAGCCCCTGAGCGGCGCGCGCCGTCAACTCATCCACCGCTACATGACG
>Ga0209810_1002441_pt1 | contig 22374 bp, 22 predicted proteins | sample Coa_R1_7_FD_187159 | JGI IMG/M metagenome (GOLD analysis project Ga0209810, IMG submission 187159) | Surface soil microbial communities from Centralia Pennsylvania, which are recovering from an underground coalmine fire - Coalmine... | ecosystem: Environmental > Terrestrial > Soil > Unclassified... | reverse complement strand
AGGATCGTGGCCGCGTGGGTGCGGTTGCCGAGGCAGTGCTGCAGCGTCTCGATAATGAGGTCGCGCTCGACATCGGCAACGGTGCGGCCGACCAGGCCAGGCCCCGCCGCCTCGCCGCCGCCCGCGGCCTTGCCCGACGACAGCATGATCGCTTCCGGTTCGATCTCCGCGCCCGTCGCGAGCAGCACGGCGCGGTGCATCGTGTTTTCAAGCTCGCGCACATTGCCGCGCCAGCTGTGCGCGTTCAGCATCTGCCATACCGCCCGCGACACCGGCTTTGGGGCGCAGCCGTTTAGCTCGGAATATTTGCGCACGAAATGCTCGGCCAGCGGCTCTATGTCGCGCGGGCGCTCGCGCAGCGGCGGCAGGTGGAGGCTGACGACGTTGAGCCGGAAATAGAGGTCCTCGCGGAAATTGCCGCGCCGCGCCTCCTCTTCTAGGTTGCGGTTCGAGGTCGCGACGAGGCGGATGTTGACCTTGACCGGCTGGGTGCCGCCGACCCGGTCGATCTCGCGCTCCTGGATCGCGCGCAGCAGCTTGGCTTGCAGCCGCGGCTGCATCTCGCTGACCTCGTCGAGCAGAAGGGTGCCGCCGTTCGCTTCCTCGAACTTGCCGATGCGCCGCGCCACTGCCCCGGTGAAGGCGCCCTTCTCGTGGCCGAACAGCTCGCTTTCGAGCAGGTTCTCGGGGATCGCGGCGCAGTTGACCGAGATGAAGGGTTGCGCCGCGCGCCGGCTCTTGCGGTGGATCAGGCGGGCGATGACCTCCTTGCCGGTGCCGCTCTCGCCGGTGATCAGGATGCTGGCTTCCGCCGGCGCCACCTGCTCGGCGAGGCGCACGACCGTCGCCATCTTCGGATCGCGGTAGACGAGGGCGTGACTCTCGCTGACCGCCGCCTCGAACACCGCCGCGATCAAGTCCGCGTCGGGCGGCAGCGGGATGTATTCCTTGGCGCCGGCCTTGATCGCGCGCACCGCGGCATTGGCGTCGCTGCCGACGCCGCAGGCGACGACTGGAACGCTGATCCGCTCCTGGCGCAGGCTATCGACGAGGCGGGCGATGTCGAGCCGGACATCGACCATCAACAGGTCGGCGCTGTTGCCCGAGCGCAAGGTGGCGAGGGCGCGGTCGATGGTATCCGCCTGCGCCACCCGGGCGCCGCGCGTGATCGCGATCCGGCCGGCGGCGCTGATATGGCCTTCGAGCGGGCCGATGATGAGAAGCCGCATCGACGTCCTCCGTTTTTGTTGGGGCAGACTTAGGCCCTGTCCACCTTGACGATCTCGGTCATTGTCACGCCGAGCCGCTCGTCCACGACGACGACCTCGCCGCGCGCCACGAGCCGGTTGTTGACGTAGATGTCGATCGCCTCGCCGACCTTGCGGTCGAGTTCGACGACGGCGCCGCGCCCGAGCTTCAGGAGCTGCGACACCTGCATCGTGGCGCGTCCCAGCACGGCGGAAATCTGGACCGGGATGTCATAGACCGCTTCCAGATCACGGCCGCCCTGCCCCGTCTTCTCGGTCGCCACGGCGGCTTTTTCCTCACCCTCCAGCTCGGCCAGTTCGAGATTGTCTTCGGCCATCGTGTTCTCCCGTTGAGAATTCCTGTTTCGGTCACGCCGCGTTGGCGGTGACCTCGCATTCCCCGCCCGCGAGGGTCTGCGCGACGGCGCTCTCGATGTCGCGCCACAGCCGGGCGGCGTTGCGCTCGGCGCCGCCATCGGCCCATTCGACGCGGCAATCGCCCGCCGCCAGGTCGGGGTCCGAGAGGACGATAACGCGGCCGGCGAAACCCGCTTCGCGCGCCAGCGGCTCGACCCGCTGTCGCGCCGCGTCGAACCAGTCTTCGCTCACTCGCAACACGAGGCGGGGTTCGTCCATAGCGCGGCGCAAGCTGTCGGCGACGACAGCCTCGATCTCGGCGAAGCCGGTCGTGCGCGCCAAAACCGGAACGATGCGCCGCGCCGCGGTCAGCGCCAGCCGCACCGCGTCGCGCTCCCGCGCCAGCGCATCGGCCTCGGCCTGCGTCAGCAGCCGGTCGAGCGCGCCCGCCAAGTCCTCGAGCGCGGCCGCCTCCCGCGCCGCTGCGCTGTCGGCGGTTTCCTGGAGGCCGCGGGCGTAGCCTTCGCGCAGCCCCTCCTCGCGCGCCTCCGCGATCGCCTGGGCCAGAGCTGCATTCCGCGCATCCGCCGCCGCGTGCGACGCCGGCTCCTCGGCGGAGTCGTCGGGATCGCCGTCGAATGAGCGCTCGAACAGGAACTTTCGCTGCTGCATGTTGCCTGTGTTTCTCAATAGACGAGTTCGTCGCCGCCCTTGGAATCGAGGACGATCTCGCCGCGGGCGGCGAGATCTTTCGCCATCGCCACCATGGCGGCCTGCCCCTCCTCGACGTCGCGCAGCCGGACCGGACCCATCGCGGCGATGTCCTCCCGCAGGAGCTTGGCGGCGCGTTCCGACATATTCGTGAGGAACAGGTCGCGGATCGTGTCGGAGGCCCCCTTGAGGCAGATCGGCAGCTTTGTCTTGTCGACGTGGCGCAGCAGGGTCTGCACCGAGCCCGGGTCGAGCTTGCCCAGGTCCTCGAACGTGAACATCAGCGCCTTGATGCGCTCGGCCGCGTCGCGATTGCGCTCTTCGAGAGCGGCGATGAAGCGGCTTTCGGTGCTGCGGTCGAGGCTGTTGAAGATTTCGGCGATCGACTCGTGCGCGTCGCGCCGGCTGGTGCGGGCAAGGCTCGTGAAGAATTCGGTGCGCAGGGTGCGCTCGACATCGTCGAGGACGTCCTTCTGCACCGACTCCATGCGCAGCATGCGCATGACGACTTCCATCGCGAAGCTTTCCGGCAGCTGCGCCAATACCCGCCCGGCATGATCCGATTTGATCTTCGAGAGGACGACGGCGACGGTCTGCGGGTATTCGTTCTTCAGGTAGTTCGCGAGCACCACCTCGTTCACGTTGCCGAGCTTGTCCCACATCGTGCGCCCGGCGGGACCCCGGATCTCCTCCATGATGGCGCTGACGCGCTCGCTCGACATCGCCTTCGACAGCAGCCGCTCGGTGCTTTCGAACGACCCGATGAGGGAGCCGGTGGCGGAGATCTGGTCGGCGAATTCGAGGAACAGCGTTTCGACGACGTCCGCCGAGACCGTACCCAGATTGGCCATCGTCGCGGAGATCTCCTTGACCTCCTCGTCGTCCATCATCGAGAAGATGCGCGCGCAGTTTTCTTCGCCGAGCGCGAATAGCAGGATCGCGGCCTTTTCCGGACCGGACAGCGAGCGGGCGTCGTCGCGGGTTCGCATCGCCGCTAGCTCCGCTGGTACATCCAGCTGCGCACGATCGACAGCGCCTCCTCAGGGTGGCGTTCGACGATCTCGCCGATCTTTTTGACGCTCGACGCCCTCACGCGGCCCTCGACCTGGCCGATGTCGATCATCTGATCCGCATCCAGCGAGCCGTCGGCGGCGACGACGGCGCCGCCCGGCGGCGGCAGCGCCGGCGTCGCGCCCGCATGCGTCAGCAGCCGCTGCTCGATCTCCTCGCCCGGTGCGGCCGGGGGCAAGGTTTCGAAAATGCGTTTCATGAGCGGCCGCACGACGAGGAGGATCACGACGAGCGCCGCCAGGACGAGGCCGGCGCTCTCGCCGATGCGCACGAGGTCGTCCTTGCCGAGGCCGAGATAGGTTTTCTCCGGAACCGCCTCCGGCTGGTCGGGAACGGCGAAGCGCAGGTTGACGACTTCGACCGCGTCGCCGCGCTTTTGGTCGTAGCCGACCGCCGACTTGACCAGCGCAGCCAGTTGCTTCAGCTCGTCGGGCGAGCGCGGCTGGTAGGTGCGCTTGCCGTCGGCCTCGGTATAGGTGCCGTCGACAAGGACCGCGACTGACAGCCGGCGCACGTCGCCGCCTTCGTGCACGTGGTTCTTGACCGTCTTCGAGATTTCGTAATTGGTCGTCTCCTCCTCGCGGCCGCTCTTCGACTGGCTGCCGCCGCCGCTGGCGCTCTGCTGGGGCTTCTGGGCGTCGGGCAGGTTGGTCGAGACGGTGACCGGCTGGTCGCCGCCGTTCTGGCCGCTGTTCGAGGTCTCCTTCGAGGTTTGCGTCGAGCGCACGACCTGCCCATCGGGATCGTAGGTCTCGGTATTGGTCGTGACCCGGTCGAAATCCATGTCGGCATGGACCTCGACCCGCGCCTTGCCGACCCCGAGCGTGCGGTCGAGCATGTCCTCGATGGCGCGGCCGAGCCGGGTTTCGTAGGCGGTACGCACGTCTTCATAGCCTTGGCCGGTGCCGGCGGGGTCGGTCCCGCCGTCACGGGCGAGCAGGGTGCCTTGCGCATCGACAATGACGACGCGGTTGGGCCGCAATTCCGGTACGGCGCCGGCGACGAGGTGCTGGATCGCGGCGATCTGGCCGCGGCTCAGCCGCTCGCTGCCGCGCAATTTGACGACGATCGAGGCGCTCGGCTCCTGGCGGTCGCGGCTGAACAGCTCGCGCTTAGGCAATACCAGGTGGACGCGCGCCGCCTGTACCGTCGCGAGGCTCGAAATCGTGCGGGCCAGCTCGCCTTCGAGGGCGCGCAGCTGGTTCATGTTCTGCTGGAACGACGAGGTTTCGAGGCCTTCGCCCTTGTCGAAGATCTCGTAGCCGATCGAGCCGCCGTTCGGCAGCCCGTGCTCGGCCATCGTCATGCGCAGCCGCGCGACCTGGTCGGCGGGGACCAAAATCTGGGCCCCATCGGCGCGCAGCTGATAGGGGATGTGCATCGCCTCCAGCTTGGCCACCACTTGGCCGCTGTCGCGCAGATCGAGCTGCGCGTACAGCAGGCTCATCGGCGGGGTGGACCAGCGGTTGATCAGGAAGCCGAAGAAAGCGACCGTCGCCAGCCCCACGGCCGCAATCGCGGCGAGGCGCATCGGTCCGAGGCTGCGCAGGTTCGCCAGCAGCGCGTTCACGCGTCGTCACCCCTCCCCAAAGGGCATCCCGGCGACAGCAATAGGGGCGGCAGCGTGAAGGAGCCGTTAACGCGGCAAAAACTGCCTAGCCGACCCGGCAGGAAGTGCCGCATGGGGCGGTGCGATTTTTGTTGCGCCGGCCCGGCGCTCGCCGCCACCTTCGGCCGCATCATGTTGCGGAGGGACGGTCGATGGACCTGCAGCTAGCCGGAAAGACGGCACTGGTGACGGGCGCCAGCATGGGCATCGGGCGAGCGATCGCGAAGGGCTTGGCCGCCGAAGGCGTGCACGTCGCCGCCGTCGCCCGCCGCAGCGGGCTGCTCGAAGAGCTGGCGCACGAGATCGAGCGGACGCAGGCGCTGCGGCCGGCCCTGATCACGCAGGACATCATGGCGGAGGACGCGGCGCAGCGCCTGCGCGACGCCGCCCTCGCCGCGCTCGGTCATGTCGATATCCTCGTCAACTGCGCCGGCGGCAGCCGCCCGCTGCCGGTCGATGCGCCGGAGGAGAAGTGGGCCGAGGCGATCACCCTCAACTTCACGCGCCAGCGGCAGATCACGCATGCGCTGTTGCCGCAGATGATCGCGCGCGGCTGGGGGCGCATCGTCAATATCACCGGCAAGTCCGAGCCGGAGGGCCTCAACGCCGCCTTCTCGGCCAAGGCGGCCGTTCACGCATGGGCGAAAGGTCTGTCGCGCGAGATCGGCAAGCACGGCATCACGATCAACTCGATCCCTCCCGGCCGCATCATGAGCGAGCAGATCCGCCGCAACTATCCCGAGGAATACCGCAAGAGCCATGCCGCAGCGGAAATCCCGATGGGCCGCTACGGCGAACCGGAGCAGCTCGCCGTCCTCGCCGTCTTTCTGGCGTCGCCGCTCGCCCAATACATCACCGGAACCGTCATTCCCGTAGACGGCGGCCTCCGCCGCTACTCGTTCTAGCAGCGGTATCGACCTAACGGAGTCGCTTTTCGCGAAAATCGTCATGGCTGGGCTCGACCCGGCCATCTGTGGGACGCTCCGAGATCGCCGGGTCAAGCCCGGCGATGACGTTCGAGCCGCGGCGGCACATCGCGGGGTGAGGCCTCTGCTGGGGTAGAGCCGCTGCACCTTCAATGAGAAGTTCGTCGTCTCAGTCCCGTTATCGTCATGCCGGCGAAGGCCGGCATCCACGCATCCGCGGGCATCCACGCATCCAATGAATCGTGCGGCTGAAGCGTGGGTCCCGGCCTGCGCCGGGACGACGACGGGGGAAGCGTAGGTGTCGGCACAACCTCGGATCCGGACTAGAACCGCGGTCAACCGAGCCAGCGTAGCATCCGCATTCTTAACCATATCGAAGGTCCCGCGGCTTATGACGGGCGTCATGGCCGCACCGTTTATCGTTCGCCACGCCGGCGTCGGAATGCCGGAAGAGGCCGGCCCCGCCGACGGCGAACGCTCCCTCGACCCCGAGGATTGGAAGGCGTTCCGCCACCTCGCGCATCGTCTTCTCGATGTCTGCATCGATCGTCTCGAAGGGGCGCGCGACGAACCGGTGTGGCGGGCGGTTCCGCCAGCCACCAAGCAGGCGCTGAAGACCGGCCTGCCGCGGGGCGGGACGCCGTTGCCGCGCGTCTGCGAAGATTTCCTGTCGCTGATCTTTCCGTACCCGACCGGCAACATCCACCCCCGCTTCTTCGGGTGGGTACACGGCACCGGCACTGCGACCGCGATGCTTGCGGAGCTCTGCGCCGCGGCGATGAACAGCAACTGTGGCGGCCGCGACCACGCCGCGATCTATGTCGAACGTCAGGTGATTGCGTGGTGCCGCGAGATTTTCGGGTTTCCGGAAACCGCGAGCGGCCTTCTGACGGCGGGCACGTCGTCGGCAACCGTCATCGCACTGACGGCGGCACGGCGTGCCCATTCCGGGCCGCCCGGCGCTGCGCGCCCGCATCTCGTCGCCTATGCCTCGGCGGAGGCGCATGCGGCGCTGGGCAAGGCGCTGGAGCTGATCGGTCTCGGCAGCGACAGCCTTCGTCCGGTGCCGGTCACCCCGGATTTCCGGATGGACCTGGACGGGTTGCGGATGGCAATCGCGGCTGACCGCGCCGGCGGGTGTACCCCGTTCTGCGTGATCGCGACCGCCGGCACCGTCAACACGGGCGCGTTCGACGACATCGCGGCGATCGCCGAAATCTGCGCCGAACAGAGGCTGTGGTTGCATGTCGATGGCGCGTTCGGCGCCTGGGCGCGGCTTGCCGATCCGGCGTGGCGCTGTTTGACGCGAGGGATCGAGCGGGCGGATTCGCTGGCCTTCGATTTCCATAAATGGATGTACGTGCAATACGATTGCGGTGCGGTTCTGATCCGCGACGAGAAGATCCATCGCGCCGCGTTTTCACGGCGGCCGGATTATCTCGGGCCGCAGGGGGCCGCGCTGGCGGGCGGCGACCCGTGGTACTGCGAATACGGCATCGATCTGTCGCGCGGCTTCCGGGCGCTCAAAGTTTGGTTCACGCTGCGCGAGTTCGGCCTTGCCCGCCTCGGCGCCAAGATCAGCGACAATTGCCGGCAGGCGCGTCACATGGCGGCGCTCGTGGAACGGCACCCACATCTAGCGCTGCTCGCGCCGGCCGTGTCGAACATCTGCTGCTTCCGCTATGTCGCGGCCGAACTCGGCGAACCCGAGCTCGATGCGCTCAACGCCGCCATCGTGGCCCGCCTGCAGGAAAGCGGCATCGTCGCGTTCTCGACGACCCGTCTTCGCGGCCGGTTGGCGATCCGCGCGGCGATCGCCAACCATCGCACGCGCCGCGAAGACATCGCCGCCTCGATCGCCGCCGTCGCCGCAACGGGCGGCGAGCTTCTGCGCGAGCGCCGCAAACCGGCTTCCGGAGCGACCCGCCGGCGCCAGTGATGCCGGCCTCGCGGACTTGCCCGCCGCTGCTGGCGCATCGCCGACGACGAGACTAGATTCCCCGAGCGAAAGAGCCTTCGGGCGTTGGCGGGTGCGGTAAGGCGGGGCGATGGCCGAGGACGATCGGGAGGACGAGCTCGAAGCCGGGCGGATGCCGCTGCTCGATCATCTGACCGAGCTGCGCAACCGGCTGATCTGGTCGCTCCTCGGCGTCGCGGCGGCGTTCATCGTCTGCTACCAGTTCAAGGAAGAGATTTTCCGCTTCCTGTCGATGCCGCTGGCGCACGCGCTCGGCGACGAGAACGGCCGCAAGATGATCGCGACCGGCGTCACCGAGGTCTTTTTCACCTACATAAAAGTCTCGTTCTGGGCGGCGATCTGCCTGTCGTTCCCGCTGATCGCGATGCAGATCTGGAAGTTCGTCGCGCCCGGCCTCTACAAGAACGAGCGCCGCGCCTTTCTGCCCTATCTGTTCGCGACGCCGGTGCTGTTCGTAATGGGCGGCGCGCTCGCCTATTTCGTCGTGATCCCGATCGCCTTCAAATTCTTCGCCAGCTTCCAGACCCCCGGGGTCGACGGCTCGCTGCCGATCCAGATCGAGGCCAAGGTCAACGAATACCTGTCGCTGGTCATGACCTTGCTGTTCGGGTTCGGCGCCGCCTTCCAGCTACCGGTGTTGCTGACCTTGATGGCGCGGGTCGGTCTCGTGACTTCGGAGTGGCTGGCCTCGAAGCGGCGTTATGCCATCGTCGCGATGTTCGTCATCGCCGCGGTGCTGACCCCGCCGGACATCATCAGCCAGAGCTGTCTCGCGGTGCCGCTCGTCGTGCTGTACGAGGCCTCGATCATCTCGTGCCGCATGGTCGAGAGGGAGCGCGCCCGCCGCGAGGCGGAGGAGGAGGCGTCGCTCGCCGGCAAGGCCAAGGCGGCTGGCGAATAAAGCGTGAGACGACAACCGCGCGCGGTAGACGACAAAGCGCAGAACTACTATATTTGGTGTGAAATTCTGCGCCGGACGCAAGTTGATGCATGATCTTCGGTGGATTCGTAACAATGCCGCGGCCTTCGACCGCGGCCTTGCGCGGCGCGGCCTGCCGCCGCGCGCCGAGGAGGTGCTGGCGCTCGACCGGGCCTGGCGCGCCGCCGAGACCCGCACGCAGGAGGCTCAGGCGCGGCGCAACCGGCTGGCGCGCGAGGTCGGTGCGGCGAAGAAGCGGGGCGAGGACGCCGAACCGTTGCTGCGGCAGGCGGCCGCCGACCGCGAGGCCGAGGCGGCCGCTGCGGCCGACGCGGCGCGTTTGCGGCAGGAGATCGATGCGCTGCTCGCGACGCTGCCGAACCTGCCGGCGGAGGACGTGCCGGATGGTCTCGACGAAACGGCCAACCAGCTAATCCGCTCCAGCGGCGAGCCGCCGCGGTTCGATTTCGCCCCGGCGCCGCACGAGGCCATCGGCGAACGGCTCGGGTTGATGGACTTCACCCGCGCCGCAAAATTGTCGGGGGCGCGCTTCGTTGTATTACGGGGTGCGCTGGCGCGGCTCGAACGCGCCATCGCGCAGTTCATGCTCGACCTCCACACGCGCGAGTTCGGCTATGTCGAAGTATCGCCACCGCTGCTCGTGCGCGACGAGACGGTCTTCGGCACCGGCCAGCTGCCGAAGGCGGCGGAAGACATGTTCCAAACCCGCGAGGGGTTGTGGCTGATCCCAACCGCGGAGGTGCCGCTGACCAACCTCGTCGCCGGCGACATCCTCGACGAGACGGTCTTGCCGCTGCGCTTCACCGCCTGGACCCCGTGCTTCCGCTCGGAGGCGGGGGCGGCGGGCAAGGATACGCGCGGCATGATCCGCCAGCACCAGTTTCAGAAGGTCGAGCTTGTTTCGGTCGTGCGGCCGGAGGATTCCGCCGCGGAGCACGAGCGCATGACGCATTGCGCGGAGGAGGTGCTGAAGCGGCTCGGCCTTGCCTATCGGGTCATGCTGCTCTCGGCCGGCGACATGGGTTTCGCCGCGCAGAAAACCTACGACCTCGAAGTGTGGCTGCCGGGGCAGGGGGCTTATCGCGAGATTTCGAGCTGCTCGAACTGCGGCGCCTTTCAAGCGCTGCGCATGAAGGCGCGCTACCGGCCGGCCGGAGAAAAGGGCGCCCGTCCGGTCCATACCCTCAACGGCTCCGGTCTCGCGGTTGGCCGTACCTTGATCGCGGTCCTCGAAAACTATCAGCAGCACAATGGCTGCGTCGTGGTACCGGAGGCCTTGCGGCCGTACATGGGGGGCCTGGAGGCGATCGAGCCGGATGGCTGAGCGGCGCATCGATCTCGGCCGGGCGCGCATCCTCGTGTCGAACGACGACGGCATCGGCTCCCCCGGCATCGCGCTCTTGGAGAACATCGCTCGCGAGCTGTCGCCGGACGTATGGGTCGTCGCGCCGGAGCAGGAGCAGAGCGCCGCGAGCCATTCGCTGACGGTGCGCCGGCCGCTGCGCCTGGAGCCGGCAGGGCCGCGCCGCTATGCCGTTGACGGCACCCCGACCGATTGCATCCTGCTGGCGGTGAAGCGGGTTCTCAGCGACCGTCCGCCCGACCTCGTGCTCTCCGGGGTCAACGCCGGTGCCAACCTCGCCGACGACTTGAATTATTCCGGAACGGTTGCCGCCGCGATGGAGGCGGCGCTGCTCGGCATCCCCGCGATCGCGCTGAGCCAGCATTTTCTCGACGGCGGCCGGATCCCCTGGGAGACCGCCGCCGCCTTCGCGCCGGAGACGATCCGTCGCCTCGTCAAGCAGCCGTGGCCGCCGCACACGCTGATGAACGTCAACTTCCCGGCGGCCTCGCCGGAGAGGGTCAAAGGCATCGCCGCGACCAGCCAGGGGAAGCGCGACATCACCGACAACCTGGCGGAGGGGGTCGATCCGCGCGGTCATCCCTATTTCTGGATCGGCCCCACACCGGAAAGCCCGATCGCGGAGCCGGGCACCGACCTCGCGGCGGTCAACGACTTCTACGTATCGGTGACGCCGCTCAACCTCGACCTCACCAACGTTCCCGTCCTCGCCGGGCTGCGAAAGGTCCTCGAACGATGATCGCCGGCGAATCCGCCGTGCTCGCCAAGAAGCTCCGCCTCCTGATGGAGTTGCGCCGCGCCGGCATCTCGGACGCGCGCGTCCTCGGGGCGATCGAGAAGACGCCGCGCGAGCTGTTCGTGCCGGAGGCGTTTCAGGACCAGGCATACGAAAACGTCGCATTGCCGATCAGCCACGGCCAGACGATCAGCCAGCCTTACGTCGTCGCGCTGATGACGGAAAAGCTGGAAGTGGCGGAGCGCCACAAGGTGCTCGAAATCGGCACCGGCTCCGGCTACCAGGGCGCGATCCTGTCGCGCCTCGCCCGCCGCGTCTTCACGATCGAGCGCCACCGCGAATTGCTGCGCGAGGCGGAGGCGCGCTTCCGCGAGCTGCGTCTCAGCAACATCATCTGCCGCTACGGCGACGGCTCCAAAGGGTGGCCGGAGCAGGCGCCGTTCGATCGCATCGTCGTCACCGCCGCCGCCGCCGACGTACCGGCCAATCTCGTCGATGCGCTGGTCATGGGCGGCATCATGATCGTCCCGGTGGGCGAAGACTATCGCGACCAGCGCCTGTTGCGGGTGCGCCGCACCGAGAACGGTGCGGTGACGGAGGACCTCGGCCTGGTGCGCTTCGTGCCGCTCGTCGAAGGCCTCCCCCGCCACGCCGCCGTTTAGCTCTACTCACCTCGCGAATCGCTGTACTGACGCCGCGCAGGTATTTGCGCTAGAATGGGTCGTGTTTTGGGGCGCTTGCGTGTCGGGGGGCGCGCAAGGGGGGTAGATGGCGTCGGATGGAAGGATGACGCGCGGCCTCTGCCGTGCGACGGCGGCGTGTGCACTCGCGGCGATGCTGGCGGCTTGCGCCCGCGGACCGGCGATGGGGCCGGCCCCGGTAGTCATGAAAATGAACGGATACAGCGAGTTGGCGCCGGAACCTCCAGCGGCATGGCAGCCGCCGCCGCGGCGGGCGGCACGACCGGTGCGGGAGGCTCGGCCGCGCTTTCAGCGTGTGACGGTCCAGCGCGGCGAGAGCCTCGACAGCCTGGCGCGGGCGCTGCATGTGTCGCCGCACGCGATCGTCGAGGCGAATCACCTGAAGCCGCCGTTTCGTCTCGCGGCTGGCACGACGCTGCTGGTGCCGAACGGTGCAACGGAGCGGCGGCCGCGAGACGTCCACGAGGCGCGGGAGGCGCCGCTGCGCCCGCTGCCGCCGCCCGCGGTCGTCGCCGCATCGGCGCCGCCGCGCGGCGGGGAGCCGCCGCGGACGGTCGAGAGCGCGCCGCTGACCCCGCCTTCCGCGGCAACGCCGGCCCTGACGCCGCCGCGCCAGGAGCGAGTGCAGGCGGCGCGGGCCGAGCCGCCAGCGACGCGCGATCCCGATCCGCCAAGCGGGCGCTATGCCTGGCCGGTCCGCGGCCGCATCGTCGGCGGCTATGGCGCGACCGCCGGCGGCGCCCGCAACGACGGCATCAACATCGCCGCGCCGCGCGGGGCGCCGGTTCAAGCGATCGACTCCGGCGTCGTCGCCTATGCCGGCAACGAGTTGCGCGGCTATGGCAACCTCGTGCTGATCAAGCAGAACAATGGCTGGATCTCGGCCTACGCGCATTGCCAGGAATTGCTCGTAAAAAAGGGGGAAAAGGTCCGGCGGGGCGAGGTCATCGCCCGTGTCGGCGCGACCGGCGGGGTCAGCGAGCCGCAGCTGCATTTCGAGCTGCGCCGCGGCAATCATGCGGTCGATCCGCGCGAGTTCCTGACACCCCTCCCGAGCGCCGGCGGCGACCTCAACTCCGGCGACGGCTAGCGACTTCCCCGTCGTTCTAGACTAGTTGCGGACGATGGCGCGATGGGTCTGGGTCCCCGCTTTCGCGGGGACGACGGATTGAGGTCATTCCAGCGGCTTGCCGAGGCGGCCGGCGAGGTCCTGGATGAATTGCCACGCCACCCGGCCGGAGCGCGAGCCGCGGGTGATTGACCATTCGTTCGCCTCGGCCTTGAGCCGCTCGGGCGCCAGGTCGAGGCCGTAATGCCGAGCATACCCGGTGACGATCGCCAGATACGTGTCCTGGTCCACATTGTGGAAGCCGAGCCACAGCCCGAAACGATCGGATAGGGACACCCGCTCCTCCACCGCCTCGGACGGGTTGATCGCGGTGGAGCGCTCGTTGTCGATCATCTCGCGCGGCATAAGGTGGCGCCGGTTCGAGGTGGCGTAGAGCACGACGTTCGCCGGCCGTCCCTCGATGCCGCCTTCCAGCACGGCCTTCAGCGACTTGTAGCTGGCATCCTGCTGGTCGAACGACAGATCGTCGCAGAACAACAGGCAGCGACGCCGGCTCTCGCGCACCAGCGCCAAGAGCCGCGGCAGGGTCGGGATGTCCTCGCGGTGGATCTCGATGAGGGCCAGCGCATGCGGCCGCTCTTCGTTGACGGCGGCGTGCGCCGCCTTGACGAGGGCGCTCTTGCCGGTGCCGCGCGCCCCCCACAGCAGCACGTTGTTGGCCGGCAGTCCGGCCGCGAAGCGCTGCGTGTTGTCGAGCAGGATGTCGCGCACCCGGTCGATGCCGCGCAGCAATTCCAGCGCCACCCGGTTCACCCGTGGCACCGGTTCGAGCCATTCCTCGTCGGCGTGCCAGACAAAGGCGTCGGCGGCGTCGAGGTCGTTGATCCTGGCCGCCGGCGGGGCCAGCCGCTCCAGCGCGTCCGCGATCCGATGCAGCAGCGGCGTCAGGTCGGGGCGGGACATCGGCGGGTTCACGGGCTGATTCAAAAGGGGCCGGGACGCTATCACACCGGCGCCGGCGGCGGGAACGCGGGAATGGGTCGCGCCGGGCCGATCATTGCTCTAAGAATGGCGTCGCGCGCCGGTGCACGGTTGCGGACGGCGGTGGCGGTTTTGCGCCGCGCCGCTTTGGGGCGCGCTGCTGCCATACCCATATTCGAGGCATCCGAGGTTTCGAGGTTCAACATGTTCATCTCCACGGCCTACGCGCAGGGCACCGGCCTGTTCGACAGTTCGAGCGCAATGGTTCAGTTCCTGCCGCTGGTCCTGATTTTCGTCGTCTTCTATTTCCTCTTGATTCGGCCGCAGCAGCGCAAGCAAAAGGAGCATCGGTCCATGCTCGACGCGCTGCGGCGCGGCGACCGCGTGGTTACCGGCGGCGGCATCGTCGGCACCGTCTCGAAGGTGGTCAGCCCGGAGGAGGTCGACGTGGATATCGCGCAGGGCGTGCGGGTGCGGGTATTGCGGAGCACGATTACCAGCGTCATCGCCAAGCCGGATCCCGCCGCCGCCCGCGAGGCCGCCAAGGAAAAGGAAGCCGTCCGCGCCGACAAGGCGTCGTAATCGTCAACTCGCCGTCATGGCCGGGCTTGACCGGCCATCTCCGGCCTCATAATAGCGGCTCATGGGCGACCGGTTGGTCCATTAGGCTATGCTGTATTTCGCGCAATGGAAGGTGACGCTGATCTGCGCGGTCTGCGCGCTCGGCGTCTTGCTCAGCATCCCCAACCTGTTCAGCGCCACCACGTTGGCGAGTCTGCCTCGTTTCGTGCCTCACAAGCAGGTCGCGCTCGGCCTCGACCTGCGCGGCGGTTCCTATCTGCTGCTCGAGGTCGATGTCGGGGCGGCGCAGCGCGAGAAGCTCAACGGCCTCCTCGACAATGTCCGCAACGCGCTGCTCGACGCCAAGATCGGCTATACCGGCCTCGCGGTGCAGAACGACGCGATCGTCTTCACGATCCGCGACAAGGACCGCGTCGAGGACGCGCGCGCCGCGCTCGCGAAGGTGGATCAGGACCTGACGTTGACGATCGGCGCCGACGGCGTCGGCGCGATGCGCTTCAGCGACGCCTCGACGCAACTTCAGCGGCAACGTGCGGTCGATCAGTCCATCGAGATCATCCGCCGCCGCATCGACGAGACCGGCACCAAGGAGCCGGCGATCCAGCGCGAGGGGCAACAGCGCATCCTCGTGCAGTTGCCGGGGGTCGATAACCCCGAGCACGTCAAGTCGCTGCTCGGCCGCACCGCCAAGCTCACCTTCCAGCTGGTGGACACCAGCGTCACGTTGGAGGACGCGCGGCGCGGGCGGCTGCCGCCGGGCGACGAGATTCTGCCGGCGGCGGAGGGCGAGCACGGCGCCTCCGCCTACGTCGTGAAGCGTCGGATCATGGTCGGCGGCGACACCCTCGTCGATGCCGAACCGACCTTCCAGGGCAACGAGCCGGTCGTCAGCTTCCGCTTCGACGCCGCCGGCGCCAAGCGCTTTGGCGACGCCACACGGCAGAACGTCGGCAAGCCGTTCGCGATCGTGCTCGACAACAAGGTCATCAGCGCGCCGGTCATCCGCGAGCCGATCCTCGGCGGTCAGGGCATCATCTCCGGCAGCTTCACGGTGCAGTCGGCGAGCGACCTCGCCCTCCTGCTGCGCGCCGGCGCGCTGCCGGCGCCGATCTCGATCCTGGAGGAGCGGACTGTCGGACCGGAACTCGGCGCCGACTCGATCCACGCCGGCACGGTCGCCAGCGTCGTCGGCGTCGCCCTCGTCATCGTCTTCATGGTGCTGTTCTACGGGCTGTTCGGCATCTTCGCCGACATCGCCCTCATTTTTAACCTGTGCCTGATGCTGGGGGCGCTGTCGCTGCTCGGCGCGACCCTGACCTTGCCGGGTATCGCCGGCATCGCGCTGACGATGGGCATGGCGGTCGACGCCAACGTGCTGATCTACGAGCGCATCCGCGAGGAATTGCGTGGCGGCCGCACGATGCTGTCGTCGCTCGACGCCGGTTTCACCCGCGCCTTCGGCACGATTCTCGACAGCCACGTGACGACCTTGGTGGCGGGGGTGCTGCTCTATTGGTTTGGTTCCGGCCCGGTCAAAGGCTTTGCCGTGACCCTCAGCATCGGCGTGCTTACCTCGCTGTTTTCGGCGATCCTCGTGACCCGGCTGTTGATCGTCACCTGGCTGCGGCGTTGGAAGCCCAAGGAAGTTCCTCTCGGATGATGTTGATATTCACTCGCGGCAGCCGCGCATGCTGAGGCCCCTGATCGTCATTCGGCACACGCCGAAAATCGATTTCATGCGCTGGCATGTGTTCGGGTTCGCGTTCTCGATCCTGCTCGGCTGCGCCTCGATCGCGATCTTTCTGACGGCCGGCCTGAATTACGGCATCGACTTCGTCGGCGGCACGCTGATCGAGGCGCGCGTCACGACCGGCCCCGCCGACCTCGCGGCGATGCGGCAGAAGCTCGACGCGCTCCATATCGGCGAAGTGTCGTTGCAGAATTTCGGCAACGACAGCGACGTGCTGATCCGGCTGCCGGAGCAGTCGGGCGGCGATGCGGCGCAGATGAAGGCGGTTGAACTGGCCCGCAACGCGCTCGGCCCTAATATCGAGTACCGCCGGGTCGAGGTGGTCGGGCCGACGGTTGGGAAGGAGCTGATCCGCGCCGGCGCCTACGCCACAATCCTCGCGCTCGGCGCGATCCTCGTCTACATCTGGTTCCGCTTCGAATGGCAGTTCGGGCTCGGCGCCACGATCTCGACGATCCACGACGTCGTGACGACGATCGGGCTGTTCGCGATCTTCCGCCTCGAATTCGACCTGACGACCCTGGCGGCGATCCTGACGATCGCCGGCTATTCGATCAACGACACCGTCGTCATCTATGACCGGGTGCGCGAGGCGATGCGCAAGTACCGGACGATGTCGCTGCGCGACCTCATCAATCTCGCGCTCAACGAGACCCTGTCTCGTACGATCCTGACCGTCAGCACCGTCGCGCTCGCGGTTTTGTCGCTGTTGATTTTCGGCGGCGAAGTCTTGCGCGGGTTCAGCATCGCGATGCTATGGGGCATCGTGATCGGCACCTATTCGTCGCTGTTCATCGCGGCGCCGCTCCTATACTACATCCGGCCCAACCGCCGCGCCGTGGCCAAGGCGGCGGATGAGCCGAGCGGCGGTGTTCGCCGGGCGCCGTGACCAAGGCCGGCCTCGACCTGACCGCGGTCGCGGCGAGCGGCCGCCAAGTCATCGAACGCTATGCCGCGAGCGGCTTCCGCGTCAGCGGCGTCATCTACCGCGGTCCCGTTCTCGTCTTCCCCGACGAGGCGCAGGCGTGGAGTGTTGTCGGCGGCGAACCGCTAACGTTCGCGAGCCTCGCCGCGGTCGTCGCACATGGCGACGTCGAGCTCCTGCTGCTCGGCCTCGGCCGGCGCTTTGCGCCGCTGGCGCCGCGGCTGCGCGCCGAATTGCGGGCGGCGGGGATCGCCGTCGAGGCGATGGACACAGGCGCCGCCTGCCGCACCTATAATGTGCTCGTCGTCGAAGACCGCCGCGTCGCCGCCGCCCTGCTGCCGCCGGTCTGACCGAGCGGCAGGCGGCCGCGCTCGGCTTGCCTGCCCGTGCCGGCGCATTTTATAACAGCGAGCCGTTGCGGCGGCAGGCAGGTTTGCGTAGCGCCATGATCCTTTCTTGTCCGGCTTGCGAAGTCCGCTATCGGGTCGACGACAAGGCCATGAGCGGATCGGCGGGGCGTACGGTCCGCTGCATCAAATGCGGCCATACCTGGCACCAGTCGGCGACGGCGGGCGAAGCCGCCGGGGCGGCGGCTCCCGCGCCGGCCGCCCGAGAAATCGCCGAACCGGAACCGGCGGCGCCGGCGGTCATGTTCGCGGCCGCGGAACCCGAGCCGCCGGCGGATGTGGCGCCGCTCGCGGCCCCGCCGCCCGAGATGGCGCCGCCGCCGCCGAGCCGCGGCGGCTGGGGCGGCGCCGTCCTGCTGGCGGTGCTGCTCGTGGTCGCGGCGGTGGTGCTGGGCGGCATCTTCGCCCGCGGCCGCATCGTCGCGATGTGGCCGGGCGCGGCCAAAATCTACGCGCTGGCCGGCCTCCCGGTCGAACCGTTGGGAGCGGGTCTGGAGATCCGCAAGGTGATCCCGACCCGTACCGGCGAAGGCCTCGTCGTGGAAGGCGAGGTCGTCAACATCGACGGCAGCGACCGCAGCGTGCCGCGCCTGCGCGTGACCCTCCTCGACCCGGCGCAGAAGGAACTGCGCTACGAGATCATCGCACCGCCGAAGGACAAGCTCGGCCCGGGCGAGGTCGCGCATTTCCGCGCACCGTTTTCCAAGACGGACGACACGGCGACGAAGGTGGCAGTCACGTTCGCGTCCAGCTGAAAGGCAGGCGGTGGCGCATATTCTGGTCGCCGAGGACGACCGCAACGTCATCGCCTTCATCGAGCGGGCGCTGCGCCAGGCCGGCCACGACGTCGTCGCGGTTCCCGACGGCATCGCGGCGCTGTCCGCATTGGCCGCCGCACGCTTCGACCTGCTCCTGAGCGACATCGTGATGCCCGGGCTCGACGGCATCGCCCTCGCGTTGCGGGTGACGCGGGACTATCCGGATTTGCGCGTCCTGCTGATGACGGGTTTTGCCGCAGAGCGTCAGCGTGCGCACAACCTGGAGGCGCTGGTCCACCGGGTCATCGAAAAGCCTTTCACCCTGCAGCAGATTTGCGAGGCCGTCGCGGCCGAACTCGCCGCCGCTCGGCGACGGGATTAAACCTCGTCGAAGGGCGATGACCTCCCTTCATCGTCATGGCCGAGCGTTGACCCGGCCATCTCGTGCTGCCGCGGACTTGATTTTTGCCAAGCGGGAGAGATGCCCGGATAAAGTCCGGCATGACGAGCCGGGTGGTACGGCCGCTGGCATAGCCTCCAGCGATTGAGCGCGGTTTGTGCCTTTGGCGGCGCTGGCCGGGTCCGATACAACAGCGGCGACATGTCCGGCAAAAGCCGCCTCTCGTTCGCGCGCTGCGTCCCGTCCGCCAACGACCTCTACGGCGGCTTCACCTTCGTCATGGCGACCGGCATCGTGTCGATCGCCGCCCGGCTGGTGGGCTTCGTCGTCCTCGCGAAAAGCCTCTTCGTATTGAACCTGGTCGCCTTCTGCCTGCTGTGGCCGGTCCTGGCGCTGCGCCTCGCGCTGCGCCCGGAATCCCTAGTCGCGGACGTGCTCGATTACGCGCAGGCGCCCAAGACGCTGACGATGGTGGCGGCCACCTGCGTCATCGCCGGCGAGCTTGCCGCCGCCATCGGCTACGGCGCAATCGTGCTCGGTTTGTGGATCGTTGCCGCCCTTCTGTGGGCGACGCTGATCTACGCCATCTTCACGACGATGATCGCGCGGCAGGCCAAGCCGTCTCTGCGCGAGCACATCAACGGCGCCTGGCTGCTGATCGTCGTCTCGACGCAGGCCCTCGCGGTCTTGACCGTGCACGTGCTGCGCGACGCGCCGGCGCCCGCCGCCTTTGCCGGGCTGTGTTTGTTTCTGCTGGGCGGCGCGTTCTACGTCCTGCTGCTGATCCTGATCGTGCGGCGCTGGCTGTTTCTGCCCATGCAGGCGCACGAGTTCGCGCCGTCCTACTGGATCAACATGGGCGCCGCCGCGATCACGACGTTGAGCGGCACCCATGTCTGGCTTCAGCTCCCGGACGATCCCCCTCTGCTCCCGGTGCGGGGGTTCGTCTTTGCCGCGACGCTGCTCTCCTGGGCGGTGGCAACTTGGTGGATACCGGTGCTGGCGGCGCTGACCTTCTGGTGGCGGCGGGGTCACATTCTGCGTCTCGGCTACGAACCCGGCGACTGGTCGATGGTGTTCCCGCTCGGCATGTACACGGCCTGCACGTGGCGGCTCGCGCACGAATTCGGCCTCGGCTTTCTCGACGTCGTGCCGGAGTTCTTCGTCTGGGTGGCGCTGGCGGCGTGGGGCTGGAGCCTCGCCATGGCAGCGCTCGCGCTATGCCGGGCCGGAAGCGGCCGTGCCCCCGCCGCGTGAATCCGGCCCGCTACCGACGGTCCGGCGTCAAAGGCGGCTCCCGCGGCGGGAACCCGCCGATCCGCATGCTGCGAACGATCAGCAGGGGGGCGAGGCGAATGATCTGGATGTCGCCGCCGTCGCGGGCGGCGGCGAAGCTTTCGCTCACGAGTTCCCAGGCGAACCACACGACGCCCGAGAGCACCAGAAACAGAATGCCGGAAGGGTTGAGGGGGCTCGCCGGCGTCGGCCCCGCGCCGAAGAACCCGCCGATCGCGAGCAGGATCAAAAGCGCCGTCGCGACTATTCTGCCGGCCATGGAAACCGCCAAGCGAGATGCCCGGCCGCACTATCGCTCAGACGCAACCTATCTGCAATGCAACGGGCAAACGCAGCGCGGCGGCACTCAACTAAGCTCACGCGATGGGCTCTAGCCATTCCCCGAACAGCGCCGAATGCGTCACGAGGCTGCCGTCCTGCCAGACGTGCAGCTGATAGCCGGGCGGCTCGAAATTGAAGCTGAGCCGCGCGCCGGGAGCCAAATTGACCCGGATCTGGTGCGCCGTGCCCGGCGCCGTGCCGGTGACGGTGCCGGCAAAGCGCCTGTCGATCGCCCGGTGAAGGTGCCCGCACAGAATGCGCTCGACCTGCTTGTGCCGCGCGATGACCTCGGCAAAGGCGGCCGCGTTGCCGAGACTGTAGCCATCCATGAAGGTGATGCCGGTGGCGAAGGGCGGATGGTGCATCATGACGACGGTGGGACGGTCCGGCTGCCCCGCCAGCGTTGCGTCGAGCCAGGCCAGCTGCTCGGCATCCAGCGATCCGTGGTGTTTGCCCGGGACCAGCGTATCGAGCGCGACGAGCCGCAGCGGATAATCGTCGATCACATAATGGAGCGTCCCCGCGGCTGGCAGATACCCGTCGCCGCGAAATGCGCCACGCAGCGCATCTCGCGCATCGTGGTTGCCGGGGATGACGAATACCGGCATCCCAAGCGGCGCGAGCAGCGCGCGCAGATGCTCGTACTCCTCGGGCATCCCGTTGTCGACGAGGTCGCCGGTGACGACGGTGATGTCCGGCCGGGGCACCAACCCGTTGACGGCGGCAACCGCCCGTTCCAGGTAGCGCGCCGTATCGAACTCGCGCATCACCCGGTCGGCATCGGGTCTGGCGCCCCGAACTGGTCCCCGAAACATCCTGCCGCGAGCGAGGATGTGGGGGTCCGACAGCTGGGCGATGATCATGTCGTGCTCCTGCACTGCGCGCGACGACGACAAGCCTATCACCGGGCACCCCGGTTACGTTATCCGGTACCGGCCGCGCCCCGCGGCGCGGAATGAGGGGGCGGGGGTGCAAAGCCCGCATTGGCAAATTGCTTGCGAACGGCATTAGACTGCCGCCAACGTCTCCAAGCGCGAAGGGAACCGCAAATGCATTACAAGCGCATCTCGGCCGACTGCCACCTCGACATGCCGTGGATGCCGCCGGAGCTGTTCGTCGAAAACGCGCGGCGCAAGCTGAAGGAGCGCATGCCGTACGTCGAGGACGGCCCGGACGGGCCGCAATGGGTCGCCAAGAACGGCGCCAATTTCGGCCTCCTCAACGGCGTCGGCCCGGGCGGCGCCAAGCACGTTCCCGGACAGAACGTGCGCGTCGACATCATGGCCGAACACGGCCTTTACGAAGACGCCAAGCATGGCAAGTACCGCCCGCGCGACCCGCATCTGCGGCTGAAGGACATGGAGGCCGACGGGGTCGATGCCGAAGTCATCTACGGCATCCTCGGCGCTGCTTCGCGCCTCAACGACCCTGAGGCCGGCAACGAGATGCTGCGCATCTACAACGACTGGCTGAAGGATTTCTGCAGCCACTATCCAGACCGCCAGATCGGCCTCGCCTGCCTGCCCTACGGCGACATCGACGAGGCGGTGAAGGAGATCCACCGCGTCGCCAAGCTCGGGCTGCGCGGCCTCGAACTCTCCTGCTCCTGGGACATGGAGCCGATGTGGCACCCGGACTGGGAGAAATTGTGGAAAGCGGTCAGCGACGTTGATCTGCCGCTCCACTTCCACACCTTCCCGACGACGCCGCCGCGCGCCCGCAACGAGCCGCTGCCGGTGCGCCGCGCCGCGATGTTCACCGGCGTGTCGGCGTTCCAGATGGGCCTCATCCACATCATCGCCGCGATGATGGGGGCGGGCGTGTTCGAGCGCTATCCGAACCTGCGCGTGTCGTTCGGCGAGAGCGGCGCCGGCTGGCTCGCGTACGCGCTGCACCGCATGGATTTCGAGTTCGAGGACCGCTTCCGCGACCTGATGAAGCTGAAGCCGAGCGAGTACTGGCGCCGCCAGTGCCGCTGCACCTTCCAGTTCGACCCGATCAGCTCGAAATTGCTCGACGATATCGGCGTCGAGACGATGATGTGGGGCTCGGACTATCCGCACACCGACGGCGTGTGGCCGGAGTCGCAGAAATACATCGACGAGCAGTTCGCCGGCCTGCCGGCCGACGTGGTGCACAAGATCACCTGCGAGAACGCGGCCAAGTTCTACCGCCTGTCCAACTAGGCGGCTGTGGCGCCTCTCGTGAACCCTCTCCCCCACAGGGGGAGAGGGCAGGGTGAGGGG
>Ga0209810_1002439_pt1 | contig 22379 bp, 32 predicted proteins | sample Coa_R1_7_FD_187159 | JGI IMG/M metagenome (GOLD analysis project Ga0209810, IMG submission 187159) | Surface soil microbial communities from Centralia Pennsylvania, which are recovering from an underground coalmine fire - Coalmine... | ecosystem: Environmental > Terrestrial > Soil > Unclassified... | reverse complement strand
GAACGGCTCGACATCGCCGACTTCTTGTCTCGGTGGCCCGGAGAATCGCCGCACCCCTGACCGCTGCATCGGCCACCGCAATTACCCCCGGGTGTCAACCACTCCGTGAGGAGGTGTGAACACGGCACGCCGTGTATGCTGGCAGCAGATATACCCCCTATGGGTATTCGCCGCTCACCTGGCGTGAGTGGTCAGGAAAGGTCGACGCATGTCCCTACTCTCGGCCCTGGGCGACGCCCTCAAATCCGCCTTCGACATGTTCTGGGAGGTGCTCTGGCCCCTGATCTTGGGGTTCGCCCTCTCCGGCATCGTCCAGGCCCTCGTCTCCCACCGCTCCATGGCGAAGCTCTTGGGCCAGGATTCCCCCCGCAGCCTGTCGCTCGCCGCCCTCTTTGGCGTCGCCTCCAGCTCCTGCTCCTACGCGGCCGTGGCCCTGGCCCGGGCCATCTTCCGCAAGGGGGCCAGCTTCACCAACGCCATGGCCTTCGAGCTGGCCTCGACCAACCTGGTCGTCGAGCTGGGCATCATCCTGGTCGTGCTGATGGGCTGGCCCTTCGCCGCCGCCGAGTTTGCCGGGGGCATCCTGATGGTGATCCTCATCGCCCTCCTGTTTCGCCTCACCTTGACCCCGAAGCTCGTCTCACTGGCCAAGCGCCAGGCCGAACGTGGGGTGTTGGGGCGGATGGAGGGGCACGCCGCGATGGACATGAGCGTGACGGGCGGCTCGCTTGCCTCGCGCCTGCTCAGTGACCGCGGCTTCACCGCCGTCAGCCACTACTTCGTCATGGATTGGGCCTCCGTCTGGCAGGACGTGGCCCTGGGGTTTCTGATCGCCGGGGCGCTGGCCGCCTGGGTGCCGGAGCACTTCTGGCAAAGCTTCTTCCTGACCAGCCATCCCACACTCGCCAAGATCGAGGGGCCGCTCGTCGGTCCCCTGGTCGCCATCGTCAGCTTCGTCTGCTCGGTGGGCAACGTGCCGCTGGCGGCGGTCTTGTGGCGGGGTGGCATCAGCTTCGGCGGGGTGGTCAGCTTCATCTTCGCCGACCTGATCGTGCTGCCGGTGCTGGACATCTACCGCCGCTACTACGGCAGGCGCGTCGCCTTGTATATCCTGGGCACCTTCTACCTGACGATGGCTGCCGCCGGGTACGTGGTCGAGCTGCTGTTTGGGGCGTTGGGGATCGTCCCGACGAATCGTCGGGTGACGGTGATCAGCCAGGGGCCGAGTTGGAACTACACCGCCATCCTCAACCTCGTCTTTCTCGTCCTGGCGGCCGCGCTCGTCTGGCGGTTCCTGCGCACCGGCGGACCGGCCATGCTGCGGATGATGGGCCGCCCGATGGCGGAGGCTGGCTCCCACGAGCATGGCCACGCCCACCCCGACTAGGCACCCCCGTGCGTGGTCGCGGGGTCCTTCCGGCTGGGGCGTCCCATCAGCTCCGCCAGCCGCCGATGGTACTCCGCCTCGTCGATCTCGCCTTCGGCGTCGCGCCGCTGCAACACCTCCAGGGCGGAGGAGTCGGCCGCCGGCGGGCACGGCGGCTGGGGTGGGGTGTGAGGGAAATGACGGCGCGAGGTGGTCACATGGCGATACACATGAAAAATGTTCCGTGGTGCAGCGTCGCAGGTTGTGACGCCGTTGACACGGGGCGGGCGGAACCGGCGTCGCCGGTGTGACGCATCGGGTGCGATGCTGGATACGGTGGAGCCGGTTTCCCCGGCCGTCTCGCCGTCGCGCCGAAAGGAGGATCGATGATGAAGCGAACGTGGCTGCGCCTCGGGGGCGGGCTCGGGCTGACGCTGCTGGTCGTGTTTGGTGTGCTCTTCGGCAGCCGGTGGGGCGCGCTGGCCTTGCCGAGCAGGATGGCCAACCAGGCCACCAATCAGCGCGGCATCTCGTGCGCCAGCTGGCGCACCGGCTCCGGCATGATGGGGAATGGCTCATCCGGCGGGATGATGGGGGGCAGCAGCGGCCTGTCGGCGTTGGGCGCCATGTGGGGCCTGATGGGCAACGTGGGGATGATGGGCACCTACGACGCCACCGCCCAACCGATCAGCGCGACCCAAGCGCGTTGGGAGATGGACCGGTACGCGACCTCCTGCGGCAACGGCATCAAGGTCGGCGACTTCATGACCTTCGCCAGCAACGACTACGGCGTGCTGGTGGACGCCGCCGGCCACGGCTACCTGGAGGTGATCGTGGACCGCTTCACCGGCGCGATCTCCCCCGAGCCCCAAGCCATCATGTGGAACACGACCTCGGGGATGCATGCCAGCCAAGGGGCGGCCCGCTACGACCAGGCGGCGGCCCAGCAACTGGCCACCACCTTCCTGGCGAGCTACCTGCCGGGGGCCAAGGTGCTGATGGGCACGGCCTTCCCCGGCTACGACACCTTCGACTTCGGGCCGGATCAGGCGCACGCGGTTGGCATGCTCAGCGTCGACGCGGCCACCGGCCAAATCTGGGTGCACACCTGGCACGGCCCCGGCCTCGGTGGCGCGTAGCGGGCGGAGGGCATGGCTGAGGCCGAGGCGCCCCCGCCCGCCGTCGCTGGCGCGACCTTCCTTGCGCGCCGGCTCACCGCGCCCCCGTGGCGAGGCGCAGCGCCGAGTAGATGACCCAGCCGAGGGCGATGCAGGCGGGGATGGTGACGACCCAGGCGGTGACGATGCGGCCGGCGATGCCCCAGCGCACGGCCGACAGCCGCCGCGTGGCGCCGACGCCGAGGATGGCCGAGGAGACGACGTGGGTGGTCGAGACCGGGATGCCGAGGCGGCTGGCGACCTCGATCACCGTCGCCGCCGTCGTCTCCGCCGCGAAGCCGTGGATCGGCCGCAGCGCGACGATCTTCAGCCCCATCGTCCGCACCACCCGCCAGCCGCCGACCGCGGTGCCCAGCCCCATCGCCGTCGCCGCCGTCAGGATCACCCAGAGCGGCACGTGCCACTGGCTCCCCCGCCACCCCTCGTAGCTGGCGAGGGCCATCGTCAGCACCCCCATCGTCTTCTGCGCGTCGTTGCTGCCGTGGCTGTAGGCCAGGTAGGCGGCGGAGAGGATCTGGGCGCGGCCGAAGAGGCGCGTCACCAGCGCCGGCCGCCCCTTGGCGAAGAGCCAGAGCAGCGCCACCATCAGGGCGAAGGCGCCGAGGAAGCCGAGGGGCGGGGAGAAGAGCAGCCCCTGGACGGTCTTGCTGAGCCCGCCGAACTCGATGGCGTGCCAGCCGGCGGCGGCGGCGCCGGCGCCGACGATGGCGAAGATCAGGGCGTGGCTGGAGCTGGAGGGGATGCCGTACCACCAGGTCACCAGGTCCCAGACGATGGCCGCGAGGAGCGCGGCGACGACCAGCTGCTGGGTCGCGTCGCGGGGGGCGACGATCCCCTTGCCGACGGTGCCGGCGACGGCGGTGCCGGTCAGCGCGCCGACGGCGTTGAGGACGCCGGCCAGCCCCACCGCCTGCAGCGGGGTGAGCACCCGCGTCCCGACCGAGGTGGCGATGGCGTTGGCGGTGTCGTGGAACCCGTTGATGAAGTCGAAGACCACGCCGAGGACGACGATCAGGCCGAGGGTGAGGAGGGCCGCGTCCGGCATGGCGCACCACGCTCCTTTCCGGCACGGTCGCCGCGCGGGTCAGCGGGCGGGCCGCTTGAAAAAGCACTGGAGGCGGGTGGCGTAGCCGCGCCCCAGGTCCAGGGGCACCACCGCGACCAGCTCCCAGCCCCGCGCCCCCTGCGCGGTCAGCAGGTTCGCCCGCCGCCGCAGGGTCGCCTCGGGCTCGGCCCCCGCCGCCCCCGGGTCGGTCGGCAGGTCCAGCAGCAGGTACTGCCAGCGCGGCCCGGCGGACGCCGCCTCCTGGTCGTCGGTCGGCGGCGCGGGGCGGCGCGGGGGAGGGGGCGTCTCGGCGGAGGGGGGGACGGATTCCATGCGGCATCTCCACGCGCGGGGACCGTCGGTTCGCTGGCGCTCACGCGCCCAAGCCGATCAGTCCGAGTATCAGAATGATGAGCACGATCGTCGTGGCGACGATGAAGACGCGATCGCGCTCGGCGACGAAGAGGGCGACGGTCATCGCGACCCGCGTCGTCGGCGTCAGGATCAGCACCAGCAGCCCGAGCCGGATCACGTCGAACGCATGGCCATGCGCAACGCCACGCACGACATCCAACCACGACGTGGCGACCGAATGCCCGCCGCCGCCGATCATGTCGTGCAGCGTCGCCGGCTCGCCCGCCTGCGGCCCGTGAATCAGGAAGAGCGCGACGCCGACGAGGATGATCGTCCCCGCCAGCGTCGTCCCGATGCGCAGGACGTAGCTGATCCAGAGCTCTATCGGATGGGCGCCGGGTGGCCGCAACGGCGCGACAGGCCCCGCCCTCGGGGTCTCGGCCTGCTCCATCTACCCGATCCCCGCGCCGCGCAGGAACATCTCGACCGCGACGGCGAACAACACGACCAGGAAGATGAGGCGCACCGTGCGGTTGCGGAAGCGCACGAGCAGCTTCGCCCCGACCGTCGCCCCGGTCAGCACCCCGAGCGCGACCGGCGCCGCCACCAGCGGCAGGATGTCGCCCCGCCAGAAGTAGATGCCGGCGCTCGCCGCCGCCGTCACCCCGATCATGAAGTTGCTCGTCGCGGTCGAGACCTTCATCGGCAGGCGCATCGCCGTGTCCATCGCCAGCACCTTGAGCGCACCCGACCCGATGCCGAGCAGCCCCGAGACGACGCCGGCGACGTACATCATGCCGAACCCGAGCGGCACCCGCGTCACCCGATACGGCACCACCTTGCCGAGGGCGCGGTCGGGATAGGTGCTTGCCAGGCGCAGCCGCGCCGCCAGCCGGTCGTCGACGATGTTGACCGGGACCTCCTCCCCCAGCTTCTTCACCATCGGCAGCACCGAGACGAGCAGGATGACGCCGAACAGGAGGAAGAGGACGCGCGCGTTGAGGTAGGCGGCGACCACGGCGCCGGTGACGGCGCCGGTCGTCGTCGCCAGCTCGAGCAGCATGGCGACGCGCACGTTCGTCAGGTGGTCGCGCACGTAGGCGGCGGCGGCGCCGCTCGAGGTGGCGATGACCGAGACGATGCTGGCGCCGATCGCGAGCCGGATGTTCAGCCCGAACCCGATCGTGAGCAGGGGGACGATCAGCACGCCGCCGCCGAGTCCGACGAGGGCGCCGAGCAGCCCCGCCGTGACCGAGGCGACGAAGACGCCAACCACAAACCACTCAAGCCCCCCCACGCGCCGCCTCCGCTGCGGGCGCGAGATCGCCCGCGCCGCCGCCAGCCGTGGCCGCCGGCGGCGGCACGTGCGGCGCCGGCCACACGGTGTGGCGCACGACCAGCATGGTGGCGCCGACCAGGATCAGCGCCCAGCTCAGCCAGTAGGCGGCCGGGTAGGGGCCGATGTCGAGGCTGTCGGTGCGGATCCGCTCGATGACGAAGCGGACGGTGCCGTAGACGACGCAGTAGAGCCAGAGGACGTCCCCCTCGCGCAGCCAGCGGCGGCGCGGCTGGCGCAGCACCAGCCAGGCGAGGACGAGCGCGGTCGCCAGGTCGAGCACCGACTCGTAGAGGAAGGTCGGCTGAAAGTGCGTGAACTGCGCGTACTGGGCCGGGCGACGGGCGGGATCGATGGCGACGCCCCAGAAGTGGCGGGTCGGCGTGCCGAACGCCTCCTGGTTTGCCCAGTTCCCCCAGCGGCCGATCGCCTGACCGAGGGCGACGCCGGGGATGATGAGGTCGGTCCAGGTGAAGAAGCGCTGCCCGTAGCGCCAGCAGAAGAAGGCAACCATCGCCGCGCCGACGACGAGCGCGCCGTGGATCGTCAGCCCCCCCTCGCGCACGTCAATCGCGTCGTAGGGGTGGTGGATGTAGTAGCCGAACTTGAGCAGGATGTAGTAGCCGCGGGCGCCGACGATGGCGCCGAGGACGACCCAGGGCGCGACGTCGAGCAGGAAGGTCGGGTCCATGCCGCGCCGGATCGCCAGCCAGCGGACGAAGAGGATCGCGGCGATGATCCCGCATAGGATGAAGATGGCGTACCAGCGGACGGTCAGGCCCCCGGGGGAAAAGGCGATCGGGTCGTGGGGGCTGGGCAACGCGGTGGTCCTTTCGGCGGCGGGTTACGGGGGGGCCAGGCGGGCGCCGTCCAGCCGCACGCGGAAGCGGTAGCGGTCGCCGCGGATCAGGCTGCGGCGCAGCTCGACGGGCCGGTCCCCGGCGTAGCCGGTGCGCTCGACCAGGAAGGCCGCCTCCCCGGCCGCCAGCCCGAGCAGCGCGGCGGCGGGCTGGTCGACGGCGACCGGTTGCAGCGTCTCCTCGGCGTGGGTGACGGCCAAGCCGCACGCCTCGCGCAGCACGTCGTAGAGCGGCTCCCCCGTCAGCCGCGCTAGGGGCAGGCAGTCGGCGCAGGCGGCGGGCAGGCAGATCGTCTCCAGCACGAACGGCGCCCCGTCCACCAGGCGCAGCCGGCTCAGCTCGTAGACCAGGCCGTCGGGCCGGCCCGCGAGCAGGGGGGAGGCGGCGGCGTCCACGGTGAGGCGGGCGCCGAGCCAGCGCGCCCCGGGCAGGTGCCCCTGGGCGGTGAGGGTGCGCAGGAAGCTGTAGAGCCCGTCGAGCGGCTGCTCGACGAACGGGGCCGCGACGAAGGTGCCGGCGCCGCGGCGGCGGGTGACCAGCCCCCGCCGCGCCAGCCCGCCCAGCGCCTGGTGGACGGTCTGCCGGCTCACCCCCAGCCGCCGCGCCAGCTCGGGCTCGGGCGGCAGCGCCGTGCCCGGGGCCAGCTCCCCGGCCCGGATCGCCCGGCCGAGGGCGGCGGCGAGGCGCTCGTAGCGCGGGGTGCGGCCGGGGGCCGCCAGCGCCGCCGCCAACCGCGGCACGAGGCCTGCCCCCTCCAGCTCGTCTTCTCGTTCTATGTCTGCCCCTTGTCTTTTCATGCGGGCAATGCTAGAACAAGCGCGGCCGCCCGGCAAGGGCGGCGCGGACCGGAGCGAGGAGGGACGGGCGTGGCGACGGCGGAGCGGCAGGCTGAGCGCAGGCCCCCCACCCCCCCGGCCGCCCCGCGCGTTGCCCCCCACCCCAGGACCAACCGTCCGGACACGACCGGCCGCCTCCCCTACGGGGTGCTCGCCTTCCTCCTCTTCGTCGGCTACATGGGGCTGGCCACCGCCCTCTACCACTTCCGCGGCGTCAGCTTCATCACCCCCGACCGCTGGGCCCTCGCCCTCTTCGTCGCCGCCATCCTCCTCGGCCAGGGCCTCGCCTTCGTCCGCGACTGGCTGCCCTTCGTCTTCCTCGTCTTCGGCTACGAGTACATGCGTGGCTTAGCCGGCAACATGATCGGCGCCAACCAGACCGACATCAACAAGCAGGCCCTCCACCCCAACGTCCACGTCACCTCGCTCCTCAATTCGGACCGCGCGCTGTTTGGGGGGACCGACATCACCCTCTGGCTGCAACAGAAGCTCTACACGCCCGGCCACGTCCATTGGTACGACGTCGTCGCCGCCCTCTGGTACCTGCTCCACTTCGTGCTGCCCTGCGTCTTCGCCTTCGTGCTCTGGATCAAGTACAAGGAGCGCTTCTGGCGGTTCACCGTCGCCTTCCTCGTCATGAACTACACGACCTTCGCCTTCTTCCTCTTCTTCCCTTCGGCGCCGCCGTGGTTGGCCGGCACCTGGGGGGTGCTGCCCGGCGTCCAGTTCCCCTTCAACCAGACGTGGCACGTGCTGATGCCGCACCAGTACAACAACTTCGACGCCATCACCATCTGGACCCACCACAGCGGCAACCCGGTGGCGGCGTTCCCCTCCTTGCACGCGGCCTTCCCCTGGCTGGTCACGCTCTACGCCGTCAAGTTCTTCGGCAAGTGGGGGGCGCTGTTCTTCTTCTACAACCCGGTGCTGTGGTTCAGCGTCGTCTACAGCGGCAACCACTGGGTGGTGGACATCCTGGCCGGCATCGCCTGGGCCACGCTCAGCTTCGCCGTCGTGGAGTGGGCCTGGCCCCGGCTGGGGCGCGGCGTCCGCCTCCCGCTGCCCCGGCCGCTGCGCGGACCCCTCCGTTGGGGTCAAGGCGCCGCGCGGTGGCCGTCGCGCGCGGCCGGGCGGGTCCGCCCTCGCCGGCGCCCGGACGCGGCGCCGGCGCCGATGGCGCCGCGTGGGGAGGAGGCGGAGACCGCGGCCGACGAGCCGCCGCCCCGCCCGACCGGCGGCAGGCCGTCGCCGTGACCCCGCCCCCGCCGCAGCGGCGGCGCCGCTCGCGCCCCGCCTGGGCCCCCTCCCCGGCGGCGCCGCTCGTCGTGCTCGTCGCCGTGCTCGTCGCCGTGCTCGGGCGCGGTTCCCGCGGCGGCCCCTCGCGGGCCGGGCGCGGCGAGGCGCGCGCGCTCCCGGTCGCCGGCCGGGCCACGCCCAGCCCGGCCGGGACGCCGCGCGCGCAGGCCGCCCGCCCGCCCTCTCCGCCCGCGATCGGCGGCAGCCCGCCCGCGATGGCGACCGCCCTCACCCCCGCCCAGCTCGCCAAGTACAAGCCGAACGAGCTGGGGCTGATCCCGATCCTCGAGTACCACCAGATCGTCACCGACCCCACGCAGGTGGCCCAGTTCGTCCGCACGGCGGACCAGTTCCGCGGGGATCTGAACTGGCTCTACCAGCACAACTTCTACGTCGTCCCCCTGCGCGACATCTTCCTCGACGAGATCAACGCCCCGCTCGGCAAGCACCCGGTCGCGCTCACCTTCGACGACTCCTCCGCCGGGCAGTTCCGCCTCATCAAGCGGCCGAACGGCGCGCTCGCGATCGACCCCAACTCCGCCGTCGGCGTCATGGAAGCCATGTTTGCCAAGCACCCCGACTTTGGGCGCGGTGCCACCTTCTTCACGCTGCCGCAGAGCTGCTTCGACTGGCCCGACGCGGCCGACGCCGCCCAGGCGCCCTACTGCAAGCAGAAGCTGGAGTGGCTGCTCGCCCACGGCTACGAGATCGGCGACCACACCCTCGACCACGCCGACCTGCTCGACGTCAGCGACGCGACCTTCCAGAAGGAGGTCGGCGGCGGCATCCTCGCCCTGCAGCGGATCGCGCCGAACGCGACCATTGATTTGTTCGCGGTGCCGAACGGGGACTACCCGGACAAGGGCAAGCACCCGGAGCAGTTGACGTGGCTGCGCGACGGCTTCGCGTACCAGGGGCACGCGATCAAGCTGCTGGGCGCGCTGATGGTCGGCTCGGAGGCGACGGTGTCGCCGGTGAGCACGGACTGGGATCCCGTCTTCACGCCGCGCATCCAGGCCTGGGACAACACCAACCAGGAGACCACGGCCTACTGGTTCGCGCTGTGGGCGCGGGATCCGGCGCTCCTCTACACGAGCGATGGGAACCCGGACACCATCACCATCCCGCGGACGGTGGACCCGCAGCTCGCCGGCACGTTCGATGCCGCCAAGGCGCGGGCCGAGGGCAAGCGGGTCGTCCGCTACGGCGCCGGGCCGCCGCCGGGCGGCGCGTGAACGGACCGCCGTGGGGGGAGCACCGCCGATGCCCAGCCAGGACCCCGCGCCGGGGCGGATCGTCCTGCGCGACCTGACCCGCCGCCTCAGCCTCCGCGGGACGTACGAATTCGAGGCGGTCGTCGGCGCCCCCGGGCGGCGCGTCGTCGCCCGCTCGGGGCGGGTCCGGACGCGGCGCCACGCCGCGGCGGAGCTGGGCGCCGACCTCGGCGGGGACGAGCGCCTGCGGGCCGGGCTCGTCGCCCTCGAGGTCCAGCTCGTCAACGCCGGGTGGGAGTTGGTGCCGCACCCCGATTCGCCCTTCCCCGCCTTCCGCCGGCGCCGGGGCGCCGCCAGCGCGGACCGATCGCCGCGGGAAGGGGGCTGAGCGGGCGCGCCGCCGGGATCGCGTTCCCGACGTTCGCCGACCCGGGCATGATGGCTAGGGTTGTGAAGTAAAGGTGGGTTTGGAGGCGCGGATGGATTACCGGCTGGAACGGTGGATCAACGGCCCGGCGGGGCACACGCCCGCGCTGGATGCCCTCATGCGGCTGGCCGCCGGCTGGGCGGAGCCGCTCTTTAACGCCCTCGTCGTCGGGTGGTTCCTCGTCGGGTGGTGGCGGGGCCAAGCCCGGGACCGGCAAGGAGCGATTACCGCCGGCCTGGCCGCCGTCCTCGCCCTCCTGGTCAACCAGGCCATCACCCACCTCTGGACGCGGCCCCGGCCGTTCGTGGCCCACCCGGCCGCCGTCCACCTCCTGCTGGCCCACAGCACCGACCCCTCGTTTCCCAGCGACCACGCCGCCCCCGCCTTCGCCATCGCCGTCGTCTTGTTCGGCGTCCACCGGCGGCTGGGGCTGCTGGCGCTCTGTCTCGCGGTTTTGATGAGCTACGCCCGCGTCTACGTGGGCGACCACTACCCGGCCGACGTGGCGGCGGGGGCGCTCATCGGCACGGCGGCGGCGCTGCTTGGGTTGCTCTTCTGGCTGCACCTACCCCTCCCCGCCTGAGAGGGCCCAGCACGGGGAGCGATGAGCGCGCGGGGGAGCGCCGCCCGAGCCGGAGTGCCGCCGCCCCCACCGTGCCCACCAACCCCACCCTTGGCGGCGCGTGCCCGCCTGCTGGGCGGCGCAGGTCCTCGGAGCCCTGCTCGCGGCGGGGCTCCTGCACGGGCTCTTCGGGCACGCGGCGCCGGTGGCCGCGCAGAAGCCGCGACGTTGCGGGCCGCGGCATTCGACCCCTCGCTGACCACGAACTCCCGCTGGTTCCGCGGAGCCATCGTTGTTCCTCTACCGCGGCCGGGGCGCTGCCGGGCCGTATTGACAGTCGAAAACACGGCAACGTTCTGATGGACCACCGACAGGTTTCTCCCCGGTCCACGCGTCGAGCAAGCGGTGGCACGTGCGGGCAAGGCGGTGAATTGGGCGATTCGAGCTGCCGAGAATCGGGCTCGGCTCGATTGTATGGCAGCTAGGATTGCGGCGAGAAGCGGGCAATTTTAGGCGTCCTCATGCGGTTTTGAGTAGTGAGGAGCATGAGGTTATTTGCCGGGAGTAGGCCTTCCCGGCAGGTAGGGGGGCCGCCAACGAAGATGAGGTGGGGGCAGCCGCCTTATCTTGGTTCCCCGCCGTCTTGGGCGCCGGGGTCATCGAGCGCGATGGGCCCGAGAATGGAGATATCTCCACAAGGAATTGGAGCAGGGCCAGGGAAGGACCGTTGTCAGGAGAAAGGGATGGGTTGACGGCGATCGCTGCCCACTCGCGCCGCAAGCCTTCGACTCCTTGGGATTTCGGCCAGTGGCAGGGTGAAGACGAAGATTGCGCCGCGGCCCGGCACGCTCTCGGCGCGGATCGTCCCGCCGTGGGCCTGGACGATGTGCTTGGCGATCGCCAGCCCCAGGCCGGTGCCCGGCGAGTGGCGGGCCTTATCGGCCTTGTAGAACCGCTCGAAGAGGCGCGGCAGTTCCTCCGCCGCGATGCCGACGCCGGTGTCCCGGACGGCGACCTCGAGCATGGTGCCGGCGGCGGCCGCGGCGACGACGACCGCGCCGCCGGCCGGGGTGAACTTGATCGCGTTGTGGACGAGGTTAACCAGCACCTGCTCGACCCGCGCCCGGTCCGCCCGCACCGGCGGCAGGCCGGCCTCCACCTCGACCCGCAGCGCCAACCCCGCCCGCTCCGTCTGCGGCCGCAGCCGCTCGACGCCGCGGCGGACCAGATCGACCGCATCGAGCGGCTCCAGCTTGAGGGGGACGCGGCCCGCTTCGAGCCGTCCCAGGTCGAGCAGGTCCTCCACCATCGCCGCTAGGCGGTCGACCTCGTCGACGATCTGCCGGAGAAAGTCGGCCGCGACCGCGGGGTCGGCGCGCGCGCCGTCCCCCAGCGTCTCGGCGAGGGCCTTGATCGAGGCGAGCGGGGTGCGCAGCTCGTGCGAGACGTTGGCGACGAACTCGCGCCGCACCCGCTCCAGCCGCCGCAACTCGCTCACGTCGCGCAGCACGACCAACCCGAGCCGTTCGGTCCCGCCGACCAACGGTCGCGCCGCGGCCTCCAGCACCAGCCGCCCCGGCCGGTGCTCGACGGTCGCCGCCCGTGGGGATCCGTCGTCAAGGGAGCGCCGCAGCAGGTCCGCCAGGTCGTGGTCGCGCGAGACGACCACGAACGATCTCCCGACCGCCTCGTCGCCGGTCGTCCCCAGCATCCGCGCCGCCGCGTCGTTGAGGCGGACGATCGCCCCGGAGGCGTCCGTGATGACGACGCCATCGCTCAGGTTCGCCAGCATCGCCTCCAGGCGGGCGCGCGCCTGCTCCGACTCGGCGATCAGCGCCCGCAGCTTCGCCGTCATCGCGTTGAAGGCGCGCCCGACCTCGCCCAGCTCGTGGACCCCGGCCGGCACGACCGCCACGTCGAGTCGACCCGCGGCGACAGCTCGCGCCTGGCGCCGCAGGTCCGTCAAGGGACCGGTGATCTTGGCCGCGACGACCGCCGCGACCGCCGCGGCCAGCGCGGCCGCGACCACCGCCGCGACGACGAGGGCGCGCTGGATGCGCCAGACCGCGGTGTCGACCCCGTCGAGCGGGAGCGCGACGCGGGCGATGGCGCCGCTTCGTATCCCGGAGAAGGTGACAACGTCAACCCCACACTTAGCGCTACGTGGGGTGTCATGGTGTGGGGTATTCGTGGTATAACCATCATACATGCTAGCAGCCACAGGCAGTGGGACAAAATACGATGGACTTAGCTTGTGCAGCTACCTTCCTTACTTTTGCTCAAGGAGCAGCAGAGGCTATGGGTTCAGGAGCGCCTGCCCGCTGATGGGGTGAACAACCACCGCATCCTCGCCTGAACCGGGTTCCGACACACAACACAAGAAACAAAGAAGGGTGACGGCGATCGAGAAACCGGCACCCGGGCAGGTGTGGCTACTCGGAAAGGCTTTCTATCCTTACTCATCTGGTGTGGCTGCTAGCCACTAGAGGGAGTATTAGTTAATATCATCATCGAGTGATTTGTTTGATCTAATCTCCCAACGCAGCGTATTTCGCTGCTGCGGGCTGCTCGGTTTCCATTTCGGATTTCCCGTCCTGACGTATTGGTCGGCCAGGAGCGCATTGACAATCGTTCGGGCCTTCTTCTTGCTCCACTGCTCACCCCACACGCGCTGGGCCTGTTTGACCACTTCCGCGTATTCCCCTTCGGCCCACCACTGCAATTCCAGCGCAACCGGGTCCATCTCTCATTTCTCCAACATTTATTATTCAATCACCACCAAGCGTATTATAAAAAGTACTCGTCACGATGTCGAGATTGGTTGTTCGCGGTCGATGAAAGGAGTGAGATGGTGCACCTCGGGCACTTCGAAGTGGCGTTGTTGGTCGCGGTTGTCGCCGTACTGATTATTGTCGGTGTGGATCTGATCATCGCCACACCCATCGCCCTCTACTACTACAGATACTACAGACGGCAACAGCGGCGCATGCGCCGCCCACGACGGTAAACGGCTTTCAGGCGCAGTGAAGGCCGGGATGGAATCAGCATCCCGGCCTTCGGCACACGCAACCTAGGTGGAGGTTTCGTGCGATGGAGCAGTGTACTCCAACCGTCAGCTTCGCCACCGCCGACGACTCGCTCAAGGCGGTGGTGGAGCGGGTCAACACGGAACTCTCCCGGCTGGCCGAAGCGGGCATCCCGGTGGAACCGGAACACGTCCGTTTCAGCGCCAGCGTGGGGGACTGGCACACCAAATTCGTTGGTGCCTTCAGCTACCGGCCGCCTCGGCGGGAGGTGGCCCGATGAGCGCGGCTTGGCCGTTAGAGGACATCGCCGACTGCTTAGGCGGCGATCTTCGGCAAGTCAAACCGGAGGTGTGGCGGATCAGCATCCCGAGCAAGCCGCTGGGGACAGCCCTGGAGCTGCAACTCTCGCCCAAGCACGGCGCGGTGCGGCTCACGCCCGAACGGCAGAAAAAGGCGGGGCCGTGGACGATCGGCACGATTACCTACTTCCGCATCGAGCGCGTGACGGTCTATCCGGGAGAAGGGGAGGTGGCATTTCGTACCGGCGACCAACCGCCCGTCGAGCTGCTGGTGACCCACCTGGGCCAATTCCGCTTGGTGGTTGGGATTGATGCTGCGAGGGTCAGCCGGGTCGCAGCGGCGACGGCGGATACCGAAACGGTGACGGTGGTGGGCAACCTGGCCCGACCGTTTTTCACCGACGAGAAGAGGACGCCGTTCTGGATGGCGGGCCTGGCCGAGCAGATCAACGGGGCCGACCAGCCGCTGTGGCACCAGCTGAAAGCGTTCGGCCAACTGGCCCGCACCGCCAACCAGTTCGCCAAGGGCCAGAAGGTCAAGGTGACCGGAATGAGACGACTCGAACGGTGGGAGAAAGACGGACACATGCACACCGGCTTTAGCCTCATGCTCACGGCGATTGAGCCGGTGTAGACACATGGGCCCCGGCCTCGCCACGTGGCGAGGCCGGGGCCATCCTTTGGTATTTATTGACACTCCCGGAGCGCTCCACGACCGTTGAGTATAATCAAATGATTTGATATAATACTATTACATAGGCAGCTAGGTATTTACTATGAAAGAGCTTATTACATCCCTCACCAAAACCGGCCAGGCCAGTGTGCCGGCCGAAGTGCGCAAGCGCTTGGGGATCGAGGGGAAGGTGGCCTGGGTGCTGGCGGACGACGGGACGGTGCGGGTGCGCCGACCCAAGTACCAGCGGGTGGCGGAACTGGCCGGGGTGGCCGGGAAACTGCCACACCCGCTGGGCTGGAAGGAGATGCGAGAAGTGGCCTACCGCGACCGCTTCCAGCCCCATCCATGATTGCCGCCACCCAGCAGGCGTTTGTCGATACCGACGTCATCATCCGGCTGGTCACGGGAGACGACCCGGCCAAGCAAGCGGCGGCCGTCGCCCTGTTTGAGCGGGTCGAGGCGGGAGACCTCAGCCTGAGCGCCCCGGATACGGTCATCGCCGATGCCGTCTACGTGCTCGCCTCCCCCCGGCTCTACGGTCGGCCCCGCGAGGAGATCAAGGACATCCTCACCACCCTCATCCGCCTGCCCGGCTTTGCCGTCGCGGGCAAGCCGACGGTGCTGCGCGCCCTCGACCTCTACGAGCAAACCGGGGTGGACTTTGGCGATGCCATGCTGGTCGCAGCCATGGCGGAGGCGGGTGAGCGTCACCTCTACGCCTACGACGCGGACTTCGACCGCTTTGCCCTCACGCGCCTGGAGCCCGAGCCGCCCAGGAGCCGGGAAGCGGCATGAAGGAGGCTCATCCGCTCGCCCCCACCCGTGATGCCTGCCTAACTGTTGAGCTGGGCGACAAGGCATTGGTCACGCGCAACCGCAAGCACTTCCGGGTGATTCCCGACCTGCGGCTGTGCGCGCCAGAAGGGAGGGTGGAAGCGGCGTGACCAGAGGCCGTAGCTCCCGCTACGGGTGCCGCCGGATACGCCTTGCCTTACCCGTTGGGCACGCGGTGGACGATGGTGTAGCCCTCTTCGGTGATGGTGGTGAAGGCGTCGTCGAGGGTGAGCTCGGGCGGCAGCTGCCGGAAGAATTGCTCCAGCAGCCGGTCAACCGCCTGGCGCGACTGGTCTTGGACATCGAGCAGGATCACGCCACGGTGGTGGGGGTTGGCAGCGTAGTCATGGGCAAAGCGCTGGTCGAGGGGAATCAGGACGTCGCCGGCGCGCCTGGCGAGGGCCGCCACCTGCGGGTCGGGCAGGCGGCGGCTGGCCACCGCTTCGAGCGGTGCCACCTCCAGGCCCAGGGTTTGGGCCAAGTGGTGCGCCGTGCGGCGCGACAGGTTGGCGTCCAGCAGGAACTTGGGCACGGGCGAGAACTTACCAGGTGTGGACTTCCGTCCGCTCCCGCTCCAGCTTCGCGTAGGCCTGGGCGGCTGCGACGTCCTCCGCCGTGAGGGTCGGATAGTCGTCGAGCAGCGCCTCGACGCTGTGGCCGTGCTCCAGGTAGTTCGTGATCAGGGAGACGGGGATGCGGGTGCCGCGCACGACGGGTTGGCCCACGAGGATCTCCGGGTTGACCTCGATGCGCTGGAGCAGGTTGGGGATGGTGGTCGGTTGGTCCATGGTCGAGCCCTTTCGTCCTTGCTGGCGTGATGATGTGGTGGTCGTTGCCTGTCATTGTAGCATGGATGTGCTATATCACGAAGAAACAACCCTTGACCGGCGCGGACGACCACAGCCTACCATCGTGTCAGCGCTACGGTATCGGTTCCTCGTCGAGATCATCATCGTAGAGATCGTCGTCCTCGGGCTGGGGTGGGGCGAGCAGGCCGAGGTAGCCCCGGCACCGCATGAACGCGTCGAGCGCCTCCAGCCAGGCGCAACGCAGCTCCTGGCACTCGGGCGTGTGGTGCTCGCGCACGAGCCAGTGGGCGTAGAGGTCGCAGGCACCCCCCGGTAGGAGCGAGCCCGTCTCGGCAAACGCCCGGGCGAAGGGTCGGCTCTGGCAGCAGTTGGGGATCAGCAGCGGAGACATCTCCGCCACGACCTTCGGGTCGACGTGGGTGAGGCGTCGCACCCGATCCAGACCGCTGGGATCGAACTCGTTGGTCATGGCTTTCCCCCTGCGACGCCGCGACCGAGCGGTCACGGACGGATTCTACGAGAAGAGCCGCGGCTTTCAGCCTCAGTCCGCGCTCTCCGCCTGCCGCTGCCGCACCACGTTCTCCAGCACCCCGAAGAAGTAGGCCATCTTCGGCTTGATTGGGATGGCCCGCCCGTCGGCCACCGGCTGCGCCCGGATCGCCGCCGTCCGCTCCTTCGTCTTGGCACGGGCCGCGTAGAGCGCTGAGATGAAGTCATCGAGGCTGAGGCCGGAGCGGCGGTAGAGCTTGGCCGCTCGCGTCACCGAGGAGGAGAGCGGGGCGGTATCCCCGAGTTCGCGGGCGAAGTCGGCCAGGTAGTCGAGGATGGCGTCGCGCTCCGGGCCAAACCCGAAATCGGGGGTGGGGCCTTTCGAAATTTCGAAAGGCTCTTGTCCCCCTGTTTCTTGTTGTTCTGTTTCTTGTAGGGGCGCGTCGCGACCTACCGGTAGGTCGTCTTGTGACCCAGGGTAGGTCGTTTGGCGGCCTACCCCCTCCCGGATGACGAGCTGGTAGGTATTGGTCTCGTACTCGCCGCTCTCCGAGCGCACCTTGGTGACGGTCAGCACGCCCCGCTCCACCAGGAGCTTGACGCCCTTCTTGACGGCGGTGCGGCCCAGACCGCAGCCGTGGTCGAGCCGCCGCCCGTCGGCGGTGGTGATCCCCTCCACCAGCTGGTTGAGCGAGATGCTGTCCGCGTCCTTTCTAAAGCCGAAGATGCGGCGCATGACGTAGAGCAGCACGCGCAGCTCGGCTTCCGAGAGCTCGGTCATCAGCTCGTCGAAGAACTGGTCGGGGATGGGCGTGTAGTTGGGGGAATCGAACCCGCGAAAGGGGGTGGCGGGAGCCATGGTCGCCTCCGACCCGTTGCCAGGAGCCGGCGGCGCTGCTAGACTCTGCCGCAGAACGGGCAAGTTCGCGGAGAGCGGTCGGCAGCCTCGGGCTCCTGGCCGCTTTTCGTTTGTGGTGTGATCTTAGCCGGGTACCGGTCTGGCCGCTAGATGTGCCGCTCAGGCACCCGGGCCGAAGAGCAACCGTCGCCACCACGACGGTTTCGCCGGCGCCGGCTCATCGGCTGTGCCGTCCTGGCCCGGCCGGGTCTCCTCCTCCCGTTGCGCCAGCTCCGTGCGCAGCCGTGTTACTTCTGCCTCCAGGTTCCTGTTGGCCTCCTGGAGGCGTCCATTCTCGCGCGTCACCGCCTCCAGTCGGTCCACAAACGGCACCAACACCCGCTGCAGGGCGGCCTCCTGCTGCGCGCGCACCAGCACCAAGCTGTTGGAGCCGTTGGAGTCGTCGCGCACAACAACAGGGTCCTGTGATGGATCACACACAAGCTGGACGCGGGGGATGAGCTGGCGCGGGCCGTACGGAGAGGGGGCCCACTCGGCGGTGTACTGGCCGGCCTTGATCCGGTTGCGGACCGTGTTGGGGTGGACCCCTAACAACGCCGCCGCCTCCTGGACGGTGACGAGTTCCTCGACCGGCGCCGCGGCTCCAATTCCGGGCTCCACGGTGTCAACCATCCCCTCCCTCCCGCGCTGGACCCAGTGTCCGTACACCCCTGGAGTCTAGCCGACATATCCGGGGAACGCAATCGGGTGCCTCGATTGAGGAGGTGGGCGGGTATTGGAACCGGTGGGTGGAGTCATCCGGATATGTTGCGCGGGCCTAAACGGGGACGGTTGGCGTCGCGCCGGCGATGGGGGAGGGGAGGGGCAGCCGGGCAGGAGCGTCAACGCCCACCGGCACGCGAGGCGTCTTGACAGCCGCCGTCGGTGTAATACAATGTGATACGCAATGGTGTTCGTCCGCCGCCTCAACTGGGACCGCTGGAACCTGGCGCACATCGCCCGCCACGGCGTCACCCAAGCGGAGGTCGAGGCCGTGTGCCACGGCGACCCCGTCGAGCTCAAGCGCAGCTACAAGGACCGCTTCCTCGTCGCCGGCCCCACGCCGGCGGGGCGCATCCCCACCGTCGTCCTCGGCCCGGTGCCGGAGGCGCCAACCGGGGTCTACTACGTCTTCACCGCCCGCCCGGCCCACCGTAGCGAGCGGCGCTACTACCACCAGCAGAAAGGAGCACCCCAGCCATGAGCCAAGACCAGCAGGCCGCCGGGCGACCCAGCCGCATCCCGGAGTTCGCCACGAAGGAAGAAGAGGCGGCGTGGTGGGACAGCCACGACTTCACCGACTACCTGGACGAGCTGGAGCCGGTCAAAATCCGCTTCGCCAAGCACCTCTCGGCGCCCTTGACGGTGCGGCTCGACCCGGCGGACCGGGCGGAGCTGACCCGGCGGGCGCAGGAGCAGGGGATCGGCCCCTCCACCCTCATCCGCATGTGGGTGAAGGAACGGCTCAAGCGGGAAGCGGCGGCCGAGGCGGACGCGTCGACGCACTAGCGCCGGCACCGGCACCAGCGCAGGCTCGGATCGGCAGGCCCGATCCGAGCCTCGTTCTCTCGAGTTTCACCCTGTCTTTTTCCGCTGCCAGCGGCAACCGGGCCGTGGCAGGGGAGCAAGGACAGGAGCGAGACGTGAGCGAGCAGCCGCCCTACGTGCTGAGCGCGGCCTTCCGCCGGCCGGAACGGGCCAAGGCCGTCTACCGCCAGGCGGAAACGCTGCTGTACGAGCAGCCGGTGAACTTGTCCGCCTACAACCTGGAACTGAATGGCCAGCCGTTGGTGATCGTGCTGGGCAACCCGCCGCCGCCGTCGGTGCACGAGCGGCTGGCGCGCTTGCTGGCGACGGGGCAGCCGGTGGCCGTGCCGGAAGCGGTGCTGGCCACGCTCTACCGTCGCAGTCGCGGCGAATGGGCCAAGGGGCCATGGCAGGAGTACCATCACCGGCCGGGGAAGCGCATCCGCGTGGAAGAGGAGTGAGGCGGTGGCCCGCACCAAGGTTCTGGATACGATCCATCCCTACGACGGCTTCTACGACCGCGACGGGCGCTGCCGGGTGCGCGTCTGGCAGGGGGAGGGGCTGGAGCCGGTGATCGTCGTCAGCGATCTGCCGGACAACCCCTCGACCTCCATCACCAACCTCGCCGAGTACCTCTGGCCGGAAGTGTTGGCGCGCTACCTGCCGGGGTGGCTGGAGCAGGCCGAATACTGCCACCTCATCGAGCACTACCCCGGGCGCCCCAACCGCTCCGGCCGGCGCGAGCGCTCCGAGTTCGACCGCGTCACCTTCGCCTCCTGGACGCCCCGGATCGGGCGCGACCACGGCAAGCCGCGCGTCACCTTCGGCGAACCGGACTGGCGGCACCTCTCGCGGGCCGAGCTGGTGGCGCTGATCGGGGAAGAGGGGCTGGAAGGCGAACGCGTCGACTAGCGTGAGGGAACGGACTTCAGCCCCGCACCGGCTTTACCGGTGCGGGGCGTTCTTCTTGCTGGCCTGGATGATCGCCACGTTCCTGCCCCACCGCTGGGGCTCCGCGCCGCCGATCATCGTGCCCGAAAACTACCCGCCGCCGCGCTCCCCGCGCTCCACCAGCTACTGGAGAAACTCCGGGTCGTCGCGCAGGAGCGCTTGCGCCAGCCCCGTCTCGCCCCCACCATCTCGCTCGGCCATCCCGCTTTTACAGAAGTCTCGGGACACAACCCTCGCAGCATCCCGTTTGACGTCACTTGGGCTATTTGCGGTATCCCTTATCGTCCGCGGTGCCCCCGCTTGGTGGTGATCCTCCCACTTGAGCTAACACGGCACATACCTCCTCATCAAGTGGTGGCTCTCCCGCGGACTTGGTGAACCGATCAGCGGCCCTGCCTGACCCGGGGGACAATACCGCCGTCCGGCCGTCTGCGCCGGCGGAGGTGCCCCATGGCGACCGACGCCGCCTTCCTGATCCCGCCGTCGCTCCACGTCGCGGCGCTGCTCCTCGGCGATGGTGGGATGACGATCCGCGCCGTCGCCGAGGCGACCGGGGTCCGCTGCCCCGTCGGCGGCGAGCGTGCCGCCCGGGTCCACAGCCGCTACGTGCGGACCCTGGCCGACCTGCCGTGGGCGGGCATCGCGGTGCGGCTGCACGTCCACGCGCGCAAGTTCTTCTGTGACAACCCCGCCTGCCCGCGCACCATCTTCGCCGAGCGGCTCGAGGGGATCGCTGCGGCCCATGCCCGCCGGACCGACCGCCAGCGCCAAGAACTGGAGGCGATCGCCCTCGCCCTGGGCGGCGAGGCCGGGGCGCGGCTGGCGGGCGACCTCGGGATGCCGGCCAGTCCCGACACCCTGCTGCGGCTCATCCGGCGGAGCCCGGAGGCCGAGGCGCCCGCACCGTTGGTGCTCGGGGTCGACGACTGGGCGATCCACAAGGGCCTCACCGACGGGACGATCCTCGTCGACCTCGCACGCCACCGGCCGGTCGACCTGCTCCCGGCACGGTCCAGCGAGAGCCTCGCCGCCTGGCTCCGGGCGCACCCCGGCGTCGCGGTCATCGCCCGCGACCGGGCCGGGGTCTACGCCGAAGGCGCGCAGGACGGCGCCCCGGACGCCACCCAGGTCGCCGACCGCTGGCACCTGGTCGACAACCTGGCCGACGCCCTCGAGGACTTCCTTCGGGCGAAGGGATCCGCCCTCACGGCGGCCGCGGCCGCGCTGGTCGCCCAAGCCGCGGCCGCCGCGGCCAGGCCGCCGCCCGAGGCGGTCTACCAAGGGAAGCGTCGCCACCCGCGGCCGGAGCGCTGGCGGGAGCGGGCGGAGGCGGCGGCCGCGGCGGGCGTGGCGCGGCGGCGGGCCAACTACGAGCAGGCCCGCGCCCTCCGCGCCAACGGGGCCTGCGTCGCGCAGATCGCCCGCACGGTCGGCATCTCCCGGATGACGGTCTACAAGTACCTGCGCGAGGGGCCGCCCCAGCGCAAGCGCCACAGCGTCCACGGCCGGCAGTGCGTGCTCGAACCCTGGGAACCCTACCTCCTCAAACGCTGGGAGGAGGGCTGCCGCAGGGCCACGGTGCTCTGGCGGGAGATCCGGGCCCAGGGCTTCGCCCATTCCCTGACCAACGTCCAGCGCTTCGTCAATCAACTGCGCCGCGAGGGGCCGCCGCCGGCCGGCCGCGCACCTCCCTCACCAAACCCGCCGGGCCACCGCCCCGGCGGGTCGCGGCGCTCGTCTTGCGGCGGCCGGAGCAGCGGACTGCGGAGCAGCGCGCCTACCTGAAGCAGCTGGCAACCGAGGACCCGGCGATCGCCGCGGCGGTCGACCTGGCCGAGGATTTCCTGCTGATGCTGCGGCGGCGCGAGGGCGACCGGCTGCCGGCCTGGCTGGACCGGGCCGAGGCGCGCGGGGTCGGCGACCTGGCGCGGTTCGCGACCAAGCTGCGGGAGGACCTCGCGGCGGTCCAAGCCGGCTTGACGCTGCGGTGGAGCAACGGCCAGACGGAGGGTCAGGTCACGAAGCTGAAGCTGGTCAAGCGGCAGGGCTACGGGCGGGCCAAGGTCGACCTCCTGCGCAAGCGGCTGCTGCAGGCGGCCTGACCGACGCCGGCCCCGGAGACTCCCCAGCCGACCCTACCCCTCGTTCACCAAGTCCGCGGGAGAGCCAGGAACTCGTGGCGAGGCGTGCCGCAAACCATGCTCAATCGTGCGCGGTTTGACTTCTGGTATCTCAGACAGAACAGCAGTCAACGCCGGGGGCGCAGACCTGTATTCGGCACTCAAAAGTGGACCCACCTGAGAGGAAACGGCACTGAGAATTGAGCCCACCGCAGAGCCAGCCCGCTACGCTGGGGCCGCAGCGCCCCGGCGAGCGGGAGGACGGGATGCTGACGG
>Ga0209810_1002437_pt1 | contig 22389 bp, 17 predicted proteins | sample Coa_R1_7_FD_187159 | JGI IMG/M metagenome (GOLD analysis project Ga0209810, IMG submission 187159) | Surface soil microbial communities from Centralia Pennsylvania, which are recovering from an underground coalmine fire - Coalmine... | ecosystem: Environmental > Terrestrial > Soil > Unclassified... | reverse complement strand
CCTCGCCGGTTAAGCAAGGATTATGAGTTCGATCCCGAAAGCAGCCAGGCGATGTTGCGATGGGCATCGCTCAGGCGCATGGTGCGCCATCTGACCAAGCCTGATACCTAATTTTCGGACAGGCTCTTAGATTTGCTGCGTCATTCTATTGCCGCTTGTCTTTATCAGGCGATCTTCAGTGCGGGCCGACGACTTGCCAGCCGGACGGAGCGGAACTGGCAAGGTAGGCGCCGCCGGTCGCATTCACTCCGTTCATAAACCAGAGGGCCAGTTGCCCCGTGCTCGTATTCTGGAACAGGATATCCGGATGGCCGTCCGCATTGTAGTCCGCGATGGCTGCCGCCCGCCAGGCCGGAGATTGATTGGGCGAAACGTAGGCGCCGCCGGTCGCCGTGACGCTATTCATGAACCATACGGCCATCTGGCCGGTGTTAGCGTTCTGAAAGAGGATGTCGGGCTTGCCGTCTCCATTGAAATCGCCCGTCCCCACAACGGTCCAGTGCGGATCTTGTGCTGGCGTGACGTAAGACGCTCCGGTGGCGGTGGCGCCGTTCATAAACCAGACGGCCATGCGACCGGTAGAGGGATTCTGAAAGAGAATGTCCGGATGGCCGTCCCCGTTGAAATCGGCGACGGCCACGGCTCGCCAGCGCGGGTCCTGGCCGGGAGAGACGCTTGCGCCCGAAACGGCATCGATACCATTCATGAACCAGACAGCCAGGCGCCCGGTAGACGGATTCTGGAAGAGGATGTCCGGCCAACCGTCGCCGTTGAAGTCGCCAATGCCCACCGCTGTCCAGGCGGGATTCTGGGAGGGCGTCACGGCGCCGTTGCCAAGAATCTGCGCGCCATCCATGAACCAGACGGCCAACTGGCCGGTGGAAGGGTTCTGGAAGAGCAGATCCGGATGGCCGTCTCCATTAAAGTCGTAGGGGCTGGTGTGTATGGGAGTAGGGGAGAAGGTAATAAACGTTGCGTAGTTTAGCCCGTTGCTGCCGCCAGGGATAAAGGTACTGAGAAAGGCGCCGGTCGTGCCGTTATAGCGATCGACTTCGCCGGTAAAGACGCTGGAGACGTAGAGATTGCCATCCGGTCCGAATGCAAGGCCGTAGGGACCGTTCAGATTCTGCGAAGCGAAGACGTCGATAAACGCTCCTGTCGTGCCGTTATAACGCAGGATCTCATTGTTGTTGTGGCTGACGACATAGAGATTGCCATCGGGGCCAAAGGTCAGGCCGTTGGGCCGGCTGAGGCCGCCTCCGGATGCGAACACATCCATGAAGGCGCCCGTCGTGCCGTTGTAGCGCAGAACCTGGTCCGAGTAGTCGCTGGCGACGTAGAGATTGCCATCCGGGCCGAAGATAAGGCCGACCGGCGTGTCCAGCCCGCCACTGCCGGAAGGGACGAACGTATCCATGAAGGCGCCGGTCGTGCCGTTATAGCGCAAGACCGCGCTCGTGCCGGAACTGGCGACGTAGAGGTTACCGTCCGGGCCAAAGCGCATCCCGTTGGCGTTGTTCATGCCCCCGCCGGAGGCGAAAATGTTTAAAAACGCTCCGGTCGTCCCGCTGTAGCGCAGGACGTTGTTGTCTTCGCCGGAGACGTAGAGATTGCCGTCCAGCCCGAACACAACGTCATGGGTTCCGCTGAGGCCACCGGACCCGGAGGCGACGAAATTGTCGATGAAGGCACCGGTGGTGGCATCGAAGCGCTTCACGCTGCCGTCGCCATAGCTGGCGACATAAAGGTACTGCGCCAGCGCCGCCGGGCAGATACTCAGGACTAACAAGGTGGCAAGCAGCAGATAGAGACCGAATCGTCGCATGAAACTCCCCTTTCCGGAAACAGGAACAACCTCAGCAAGTAGCAGGGATAGGTTATTTTGCCGCCGGGTATCGGAATGCCATCGATGGCGTTAAGAGCTCTACCGGAAATTATACCGTAACCTGGCTCACATACCGTTACACCAACGTTACACGCAATAGTCTCCTTTCGGAACAAGCTTTTTCTTCCATTTGGCGGAAGGGACTATCTGTCTGAGAAGGCAAGCAGGGACGGTATACGAAGACGGCGAATCAGAGGGCGCAAAAGCAGCAGAGAGGAAAAGAGCGGATGCAGATCAGAGTGAAGCGCTTCACGCTCACGAAGCGGTACGCGCTGACGATCAGCCGGGGCACGAGCGCCGGATCGGAGAACCTGCTGGTCGAGGCCGAGGACGAGGGTATAACCGGGGTTGGGGAGATGGCGCCCTATTCGGGCGGGGCGGCGCCGGAGACGGCGGAAGAGGCGGAAGCAGATATCCTTCGCTGGAGCGGGCTTTTGACCGATTGTTCGCCCTGGGAGGTGCAGCGGATCGAGCGGCGGCTGGACTCGGCAGACGGCGGGAGGGGCGCGCGTGCTGCGCTGGACTGCGCCCTCCACGATTGGCAGGGCAAGCGGGTGGGCCTGCCGGTCTGGCAACTGCTGGGCCTGGACCGGGATTCTATTCCGCCGACCTCGCTGACGGTCGGCATCAACCCGCCGGAGGTGATCCGCGAGATCGTGCCGGAGATCCTGGCGCGGACGGGCGCGCGTATCCTCAAGGTAAAGCTGGGACAGCCCGGCGGCATCGAGGCGGATCAGGCTGCCTTTACCGCGGCGCAGGAAGCGGCGGGACAGAAGCCGGTGCTCTGGCGCGTGGATGCCAATGGCGGCTGGAGCGTGGAGACGGCGCGGGTGATGCTGCCCTGGCTGGCGGCGCGCGGCGTGGAGTTCGTGGAGCAGCCGCTGGCGCGGGGACAGGAGTCCGATCTGCCTGCCGTCCACACCAGCAGCCCGCTGCCGATCTTCGTGGACGAGAGCGTGAGCCTGGCCGCCGACATCCCGCCGCTGGCCGCGCACGTGGATGGCGTGAACCTGAAGCTGATGAAGTGCGGCGGGCTGCGCGAGGCCCTGCGTATCATTCACACGGCGCGGGCGCACGGCCTGAAGGTGATGATGGGCTGCATGTCCGAGTCGTCGCTGGCGATCACGGCCGCGGCGCATCTCTCTCCGCTGGCGGACGCCCTGGACCTGGACAGCCACCTCAACCTGCTCTCCGACCCGTTCCTGGGCGCGGTGTTGCAGGAGGGCCGCATCGTTCCCGGCGACGCGCCCGGATTAGGCGTAAAGAAGGCGGAGGGGTAGGGCGCATGGGCAACATAAACATTACCCCCTCGCACCAAATCGCCCCACAGAACCGGCTTGCGCTACTCATGCACGGCTACTTGACGAGCGGCTACGGCAAGATGGGATTCGGCCTGCTCCGCTACAGCGAGGCCCAGATCGCCGCCGTGGTAGATCGAGAGCATGCGGGCGAGGACCTGGTAGCGATTACCGGAATCCCGCGCCCGGCGCCCATCGTGGCGACGGTGGCGGAGGCCGCCGCGCTCGGCGCCGATATGCTCGTTCCGGGCGTGGCGACGGCGGGCGGCGTGCTGCCTCCGGATTTCTGGGAGGAGATGAAGACCGGCTTGTCGCTGGGAATGTCGCTGGTGAACGGCCTGCACGCGCCCTTAGAGCAGAATCCCGAGCTGGCGCCGCTGGTGCAGCCCGGCCGGTTTATCTGGGACGTGCGCCGCGAGCCGGAAGGGCTTAAAAACGGCATGGCCGAAGCGCGGCTGCTGCCTGCTAAAAGGGTCCTCACGGTCGGCACGGACATGGCTATCGGCAAGATGACCGCCGCGATCGAGATGGACCGCGCGGCCCGGAGGCGCGATCTGCGCTCGAAATTTCTGGCGTCGGGGCAGATCGGCATCTGCATCAGCGGGGACGGAGTCGCGCTGGATGCCGTGCGCGTGGATTTCGCCACCGGGGCGGTCGAGGCGCTGGTCCTGCGCTATGGGCACGACCACGACATTCTGTTTATCGAGGGGCAGGGTTCTCTGCTGCACCCAGCCTCGACGGCCTGGCTGGCATTGATGCGCGGTAGCTGCCCCACGCATCTCATTCTGGCACACCGGGCCGGCCAGGAAACCATCGCCCGCGCTCCCTGGGCGAAAATCCCGCCCCTGCGCGAGGTCGCGGCCCTCTACGAGGCGGTCTGCGCGGCGGGCGGCGCGCTCCCTGCCGCGAAGGTGGCCGGCATCGCCCTTCACTGCCGCGATATGGACGACGAGGCGGCGCGAGACGCCATCGCCCGCACCACCGACGAGACCGGCCTGCCCGTCACCGACGTCGTCCGCTTCGGCGCCGATCCCTTGGTGGACACGATTACCTCTCGATGAACGCCTGTTCGTTCACGGATTCTCCCAATGCCCGAGCAGGTCGGAGGGCAGCTTCGAGCCTTCCGGGTAGATCAGGTAGACCGTGTTATGGGAGCGGCGCCAGGCACGGATGAAATGATCGCGGGGAAAGACCTTGCGCCCGCTCTCGCCGCGCTCCGGATGAAACGCCGGATCGTTCAAGACGATGTCGCCGTCTTGTGTAAACCCGTCGCAGACCATCAGGTGACCGGGGTCCTCGTCTTTGGGCTTGCCCTTGAGCAGGTCGTAGGAGACGGAGACGATGGGCGGGATTCCGGCGGCGACCCACTCCTCCAGATCGCGCACGTCCGCAAACCGGGTCACGTAGGCGCGGATGCCGGGGAACGAGCCGGCAAAGGCGGTGTTGAACGGCCAGTTGCCCGTTCCATCGTAGACCTTATCGTAGATCGCCGCCGCGGCGTCCGGGACGGGAATGTCCAGCTCCGGCCGGTCCAGCAGTTTGGACCAGAACGCGAGCACCATCGACGCGCTCGTCGGGCTGCACCATCCCGAGCCTTTCGGCCAGCCTAGCTGAGTGCGCTGCGGGACAACGATCTCCTTGCCCCAGACGCGCCGATCCGGCTCCCGCTGGCCGGGCTCGACGCGCGTGTCCGTCAGAGAGATACCGAGAAACTTCAGCCGGGGTAGACGGGACGCCACCTGCGCGCCATGCAGCGTGATCCGAAGCTGCAGCGCCTGCGCGGGCTGGTTGAGTACCAGCGTATCGGTCTGTACGTCGCCGTCCGCGTCTTTCTGGCCGTTGACGCTCTCGCGGGGGTAGGGGCTGCCCGTTGGCGACCAGAGGCCGAGCGTGTAGTACTTCGTCTGGTGGTCATCGGCGTCGAAGGCCTGCGCCTCGACTTTCAGGCCGGCCCCGGCAGGCGCTTCTGCATTCCACGAGACGATCACCTCATCGGCGGGCAGGCCGGTCGGAATCTTCGGCGAGACGAGCGTCACTTCGCCCGGCGCAGCCCCGCCAGCGCGCTGGAAGTCCGCGAAGTCGGTAATGCCGATGAAGGCGCGGCCCCGCCGATCTGTCTGCTGACGTTCCACAGAATCTCTCTCTTTCAGGGTTGCGAGTAACCGGTCAGGATAGTCCGTCTGGATTCCATCCACGCCCATCGCCAGGGCTTTGCGGAATCCTTCCGGATCGTCGTTCGGGCCCAGGTTGTCGACATAGACTTTGACACCGGCGGCGTGCGCCTGCGCGACCAGTTCCGGCGTCCATTCTTCCAGGCCGCCGTCCAGCACCTCGGCGGGCAGAGCCTTCTCGAATTCTGCGATACCGCCGGGACGACGATAGTTATCGGGTAGGCTCGGCATGACCGGGAGATCGGGGGCCAACCGCTTCCACTCCTGGAGATCCTCGACATCGTTATAGATGACGACCTGCCGCTCCATTCCATGCCGGCGGAGCGCTTCCAAGACCTGCGCGGTCGGCGCCTCCTTATGATCTAGATAGACGTGGACCTTGCCCCGGCAGAGGTCCAGGACCTCGTCGAGCGTCGGCACTTTCTCTCCGGCGTACTGTGCCGCAAATTTGCTTCCGGCGTCGAGGCCGCGAATTGTCGCAAAGTCCAGGTCTTGGACCGCCCCGCTGCCGTTCGTCGTTCGGTCCACCGTGCGATCGTGCATGATGACCAGCCGGCCATCCCGCGTAGCCCGCACATCTACCTCGACATAATCCGCGCCAAGCCGAATGGCATTGCGGAGGGCCGCCAGTGTGTTCTCCGGCGCTAATGCCCGCCCCCCACGATGCGCGATCACGGCGATCCGATGCTTGACGTAGGGAAGAGGGGCGAAGCCGTCCGCCATAGGGCTTAGAGTCATGGGTACCAGTCCCATAAGGATAAGAAGGATCGTAAGAACTTTCATCGTCGAGATCCTCCGATAAACCGTTACGATGGATTCGCCCGCATAGTTAGGCGCCCTGTCTACCCGTTTCCTCCTGCTTTCTCGCGGCAGAACAGGGTGTTATGCTTGTCTCTACCTGGAGGGGGGGCAAATCGTTGAGCAGCCGCTGCATGGTGATCACGTCCAGCCAGCGGCCGAACTTGCAGAACACCTCTCGGAGCCGGCCCGCATACTCGAAGCCGCAGGAGGCATGCAGGCGGAGGCTCGCCTCATTGCTGGAGTCGATGCTGGCGATGATTACGTGCAGGCCCAGTTGCTGCCCGGCTTCGATCAGGGGCGGCAACAGGAGCTTGCCGATACCCCGGCCGCGCAGGTCTGCCGCCACGTAGACCGAATTCTCCACGGAGAAGCGATACCCGACGCGGCCATGATACGCGCTCAGCGAGCTCCATCCGACCACGCGGCCGGCCGTATCCCCGGCGACGAAAATAGGAAGATTCGTGCGGGCATGGTCGTCAAACCAGCGCGCACGCTTCTCCAGAGTGTGCGGCTCGTAGTCGGCGGTCGCGGTGGTATTCAGGACCGCGTCGTTGTAGATCGCCAGGATGCCGGGCAGATCGTCGCGCGTCGCCGGGCGGATGACCATATCCGAACTTCCTTTCCTTCAGTCCCCCACCTCTAAAATAGGGAGGGTTCGGGGGTGGGAGGTCTACTCCAGTACAGAGATCGGGGCGAGCGCCTCCGGCCCACTGTAGCCGGCTTCGCCGTGCTGGGTGAGGTCCAGGCCGGCCTCCTCTTCGTCGGGCTCCGCCCGCAGTCCCATCACCGCCTTGATGCCCGTCGCGATCATGAAGGTAGCCAGCGGCGCGTAGAGCATGACGATCACGATAGCGAGCAACTGCTTGCCGAGCAGCGCGAAGCCCCCGCCCACGAACAGCCCATTCGCGCCGGAAGCGTTGATCGCCAGCGACGCGAACAGACCGGTCGCGATGGCGCCCCAGGTCCCACCGATGCCATGCACGCCGAACACGTCCAGGGTGTCGTCGTAGCCGAAGCGGTGCTTGAGGCGAATGGCGTAGAAGCAGATGCAGGAGACGAGCGCGCCGAGGGCCATGGCCGCGAGCGGGCTTACAAAGCCGGAGGCCGGGGTGATGGCTACCAGTCCGGCGACGGCCCCGGTCGCCAGGCCGAGCGCCGTCGGCTTCTTATAGACCACCCACTCCAGCAGCACCCAGGCCAGCGCCGCCGTGGCGCAGGCGATGTGCGTGCCGATGAAGGCCCAGCCCGCCAGACTGCCGGAGGCGACCGCCGAGCCGGCGTTGAAGCCGAACCAGCCGAACCACAGTAGCGCGGTCCCGATCAGGGTCATGGGCAGGTTGTGCGGGCGCAGGTCTTCGGCAGCCTCCGTGCGCCGCTTGCCCAACATCAGCGCCAGCACCAGAGCCGAGTAGCCCGACGACATATGCACGACCGTGCCCCCGGCGAAATCCAGCGCCCCCAGCCTGTGCAGAAACCCATCCGCGCCCCAGACCATGTGCGCGAGCGGGCAGTAGACCAGCAGGCTCCAGAGGACCATGAAGACGACGTAGCTGCCGAACTTCATCCGCTCCGCGATGGCGCCGCTGATGAGAGCCGGGGTGATGATGGCGAACATCATCTGATAGACCATGTAGACCGTGTGCGGAATGGTCGCGCCGTAGTCCGGGTTGGGCGCGGCGCCGACGCCGTTCAGGCCCAGCCAGGCCAGACTGCCGATAAACGGCGTCCCATGCGCGAAGCTGAGGCTATAGCCGCAGAGCACCCAGAGTACCGTCACGATAGTCAGCGCGATGAAGCTCTGCATGAGCATGTTGAGCACGTTCTTGGCGCGCACCATGCCGCCATAAAAAAGCGCGAGGCCGGGGGTCATCAACATGACGAACGCGCTGGAGACCAGCATCCAGGCGGTATCGCCGCTATCGATCTTAGGGGCCGCAGAGGGCGCGGCGCCCTGCGCCAGGGCCGCCGTTCCGCAGGCCAGCAGCCCCGCCGCCAGACCGAATCCCAACATCCCGGACCACCTGGTCCGGACGAGCTTACCCATTTATCTCGGTTCCTCCTCGATGGTTTTGTCCGTGCATGGACGGAGCGTCGTCGCTGACGACATCTGCTTTCCGCCGCCGTTGGCGGGCTGCTTCCAGAAAATGCCGATCTCCTCGCGCCATCGAGAGGAAGCCGGTTCCTGCTTAATGCATTCCTGCGAACGTGTCAGGTTACGGCGACATCGCCCTCCTCGCCCGTGCGGATGCGGATCGCCTCCGCGACCGGGACCAGAAAGATCTTGCCATCGCCGATCTCGCCGGTAGCGGCGGATTTGGCGATCGTCTCCGCCACCAGGCGGGCCTCGTTGTCCGGAACGACGATCTCCAGCTTGATCTTCTGGATCAGGTTCACCGTGTACTCGGCGCCCCGATAGTGCTGTGTAAAGCCTTTCTGTTTGCCGGCTCCCCGCACTTCGGTCACGGTCATGCCTTTGATCCCGATCTCGGAGAGCGCCGCTTTGACATCATCCAGCTTTTGCGGCCGGATCAACGCTTCGACTTTCATCATCCTTCCTGTCCTCCCATTGTATAAGGTTTGACGCATAGGGCTTTTATGGTGACGCCCAGCGCCTGTTGCCCAATGCCCTTTCCCAACAGAAAAGGGGCGCGCGGCCCGGATAGAATCCGAGGCGGCTCGCCCCAACAGTTAAGAGAAAGGAATAGACCCGATCGACCCAGACGTTCCCAGGCTACTGACGGAGCGAATAGATACTGCGGACATCTCCGTCCACAGCACATACCGTTAAGCCCAACACCGGGTCGCTTCTATTGTAACTAACGAGCGCCCGATTGTCAATAGTTTGGAGAAATCGCGTTGACGTCTCCTTCGTCCCGGTGCTATACTCGCGTGAAAAAGATGTGATCGAGGAGGAAAGAGGAGTTTTCATGGAACGGACGTTTGTCATGGTCAAGCCGGACGGCGTGCAGCGCCGCCTGGTCGGAGAGATCATCCGCCGCTTCGAGACGCGCGGCCTGAGACTGGTAGGATTGAAGCTGCTGCAGCCGGGGCAACAGCTTGCCGAGCAACACTACGCCGTCCACCGGGAAAAACCGTTCTTCGGTGAGCTGGTCGACTTTATCACCTCCGGGCCGGTCGTGGCGATGGTCTGGGAAGGCAACGAGGCGATCCGCCTGTGCCGCAACATGATCGGGGCGCTCAAGCCGGCGGAGGCGCAGCCCGGAACCATTCGCGGCGACTTCACCACGGAAGTGCAGACGAACCTCGTGCACGGCTCCGATGCGCTGGAGACGGCCCAGTCGGAGATCGCTCTCTGGTTCCAGCCGGGAGAGCTCCTGTCGTAACCCCGGAGAGGAGACCGTTATGCCGTACGAGCCGCAGCCCATCGTCGAGCATCCGAACCTGCGCGCGCCTATCGCGCTCATCGTGGACGACCCGGCGCCCTGCATCAATCCGGTCTGGTACTTCCGGCATCAGGTGGACAAGCAGGCCGAGCCGGCCCACGAGCGCACGATTCCGCTGGATTTCATGCAGGCGTGGTCCACGTTCGCGCGGGAGGCCGGCCTTCGCGGGGACTTTACCGTGCTTCCTTATCCGGCGGGGCTGGGGCGTATCGACGTGGGGCTGGAGGGGTACGATCGCGGCGAACTGCGGGACTGGATCGGGCTGGCGAAGGAGTTTATTGCTCCGCAGTTCGACATCCACTGCGAGATTCTAACGCACACCAACGCGCTGGACCTTTCGACATGGAAGCTTCTACCGCCCAGCGAGCACGACTGGATGGCCGAGCAGGACGAGGCGACGCTGGCAAACTACTTCGCGACGGCCATGCAGATCCTCGGCGAGGCGGGTCTGCCCAACCACGGTCTGACCCAGCCCTGCTATTACCACGGCGACGAATCGATGTACGCCCGCGCCATTCTGACGGCCGAAAAGCAGGTCAACCATCGCAAAGTCACCCATAACTTCCTGCACATGGACGGCGTCGCGCCCTTCGTTCCACCGCGCATCACCCATCTGGACGCGGCGGCCGGCGAGGCGGTGGTGAGCGTCTGGTGCGCCATCGACGACTTCATCTGGAACACCCAGGAGCGCCAGGCGCCGGAAGCGACCATGTCTCCGGAAGCCCTGGCAGACCGGTTCGTAACGGCGGATGGGCAGGCGGGCCGCCTGGTCGAGCTTATTAACGGCGGCGGGCCGCTGGTGCTGGTGACGCACTGGCAGTCGCTCTACTCTAACGGCTCGCGACTGGGCCTGCGGACCTATCAGGAGGTCGTCGCCCGCGTGCGCGCACTCTGGTCCGACCGGCTCGCCTGGCGCAAGCTCTCCGAGATCGCCTCTCAGTTCCTGGCCGCCCGCACCGTCACCTTCGAGATAAAAGCGACGCGCCATTCCGTTCGCGTCCGCGCCACCAGCCCCTTTGCGACCGACATCCTCACCGTCTCCATCCCCACGCCCTGGCCGCTCTATCGCGGCCCGGCGGTCCAGATCGACGGCCAGCCCGTCCCGCAGGTCCTGCAGGCATCCGATCTGGAGGCCGGCAAATGGCTCATGCGCGGCTCCATCGTTACCGCCAGCCTGACGCTGGAAGCCAATCAGCCCCGCGAGATCACGATCCGACCCATCGAAGCGTAAACAGGATTTTTTCCTATCGAATACTCTGGGAAGACCCGAACAAAGAAACGGATTCTCATGGAGAAATCGACGTGGGAGCGGCGAGGAGGCCATAGTAGCGGCCCATCCAGTAGGCCAGCAGCCAGTCGGTGGTCTTTTCCTCGCGCTCGCCGTTCCTGCCGATGACTGCGCGGCGGGGCTCTCCATCCCACATGCACAGGCCCATCTCGCTGCGCGGCAAAATGCGCGTCAGCAGGCCCTCGTCCGCTCCGGGCGTTCGATCCCAGACCACATCCTCCCGCTTGCTGTTGTCCACCATCCACTCGATCATGTCCAGCGGCCAGTCACGCAGGGTCTCCACGGCACGCTCCAGTGGGACCTGCCGGCCCGAGAAGCGATTGTAGACAAAGTCGTAGAAGGGGATGCCGTCCGGCTCCGCCGTGCGATGCCAGAGCCGCATGCTGGTCTCGGCGGTCGGTTTGAGGGAGGGGAAGATGAGGTGGCTCATCAGGTCCGGATAGACCATCGAGAGAAGCTCGTCCTCGATGTGCGTGCGCTCGGAGGGAGTGTCGAAGCTCGTCAGGAGCATATTCTTGTCGTAGCCGTGCCGGTCGATGAGATCGCGGGCCGCCTGCCGGTAACGCTCCTTGCCCGTCATGGCGTAGGCCACGCCCAGATAGGAGAGGATTTCGACCGAGTTGCCGGGGCGTTCCTCGTACCAGTTCGGATCGTCGTTGAGGCTTTGCGGCGACCAGTGCGCCCATTGAGTCGGCTGGCCGTCGATGTCCACTAGATTGTAGCCGTGATCGAGAATGCCCCCGATAAGCCGATCCACCTGCTGCGCCACGAGCTTCTTTTCCGCGTCGTCGACCGCCAGGTCGTAGTAGGTAGTGTAGCCGAACATATGGCCGTCCACCTCGTCGGAGCTGGCGTCCCGCTTCCAGACCCACTTCCCGTCCGGACTGGGGACCCACCGCTTCTCGATGATCCTGGCACGCGGGTCCGTGCGATGCGATTCGGCGATCTCCTGCGGCGTGTAGACGTAATCGACCTCGTGGCGGGGCGGCGTGTCGATGGGCAGGACCGAGCGCGCGATGAAATGCGGCGTGCCGGTAGCCTGCTGGAGGACGAGCAGGGCGTGAAAAGCGGCTTTCGCGTTCTCGCGGGCGTCGGGCGCTTTCGTCACCGCGTAGCGGAACGACTCCATCGCGCAGTACATGCCCGTGTGCTCGCCATCGTTGTCGTCGTCTTCGATGAAGGAGCGGGAAAGATCGCCGGGCGTCAGAAGGACCGCCGGGCCGACGAGGCCGGGCGGGCGGATATGGCGGGCGCGCAGGATTTGCAGGAAATAGGCGGCTTTGTCCGCGAGCGTCATCTTTTTGCGGCGGATGGCGTCCACGCCGGCCGCCGTGGCGATCCAGGCCGTGCCATCGGCGGCGATCACGACGTCGCGCGTGTCGTCGCTTTGCAGCCAGCGGCGGCTGTGACGCAGGCTCCATTTGCTCTCATCCCAGCGCGCGACTCCCAATTCTGTTGCCACCCAGAGCCGACCGTACGGGTCCTGGGCGATGGCGCGGGCGTTGGGGTTGGGCATTCCTTCCTTCGCGGAGAGCGAGCGGATGCGCTGCGGGCCGCGATAGAAGTCGAGGCCGCCCGTCGAGCCGATGCCGACCGTGCCGTCGGGCAGCAGGGTCAGCGCGTTGATATTGCTGCTGAGGAGCACGTTGGGCCTGGAGTAGCGGACCGAGGTGGGATGCGGGCCGGTCAGATCGAGCCGGTAGAGGCCGCTGGCCGATCCGATCCAGAGGTGGCTATCGGCGGTGGGCAGAATGGCCCGGATGGCCGTGTTCCATCGTCCGGGCAGTGGCGTCCAGCGCTCTCCGTCCTTGCGCCAGATGCCGGCCGGCCCGGCGACGAAGAGGGTTTCCGGCCCGCCGCCAGAACGCAGTGCCCGTATGGCTTCAATAGGCGTGCCTTCGATTCCCACCGGGCGGACCGCTTCCTTCGTAGCGCGGTAAAGACCGTTCCAGGCTCCGATCCAGATGGTTCTCTGCATGTCCGCATAGAGAGCGTAGGCCGGCCCGATCTCTTTACCGCCTGCAGGAGTGTTCCACCGGCCACTCTCCAGATAGCGCACGCCATCGCCGGTCGCCGCCCACAGCCGCCCCTGGTCATCGAGCGCGAGGGCGCGGACATCGTTCTCGGCGGGCGTGGAGAGCGGATAAGCCTCATGCACATCCTGGAAGAAAGGGGTATCGGGGATAGGAGCCACGCCCTGCGCATGCACGAGCGAGCATAGAAGGATCAGGAGGAAGAGAGGGAGCCAACGTTTCACGGAATGGGTTTCCTTCAGGCTGCGAATAGTGCCCGTCTATTCGCCAGAAGAGGTGGGCTGTCCTCTGTGATATACTAAAACCGATCCGACATAAGGAGGCGCACGATGAACCTGATCATTGATTTTACCCCGGAACAGGAGGCTCGGCTCAACGCTGCCGCGCAGCACGAAGGTATTGCCCCGGCAGAAGTGGTAAAGAAGCTGGTGGACGAGCATCTGCCTGCTATAGCGAAGGTGGAGAAAGAGCAGGACCCGCTTCTGGCCCTTTTCGATCAATGGGAGAAGGAAGACGCCGACATGACGCCGGACGAGATCGCCGCAGAGAATCGGCAATGGGAGGAGTTTAAAGCCAACATCAATGCGGAGCGAGACCGCGCTGGGGCGAGGCGCATCTTCTAATGCCATAGTTAGCGCTTCAAAACGAGCCTTTTACCTATGAAGGCAAGCTTTTCGACAGGGAATTACCTATCGGCTAAGCGGGAGGTCAGAGCCGCTCGATAGTCCGCTGGTCGAGCTCATTACCAAAGTAAATGTGTAACGCATCCTTGAATTCCTGATTTTCTGATGTAACACAGTAGAATAGAGTCATCGACGACTTAAACTTAAGTACATCTGGATACCCAAAGATCTCAGCGGCCGAGCGACCTTTCAATAGGGTTAGCACTCGGGTACACTCTCGTAGCCTCCTACCAAGAATTGGGTGCTGTAAGTATGCCTGAGCCTCCTCTTTCGAATTTATCGCGAACTTCTCGGCTAGAGCACTTCGGCCTAAGCCTCGAATTTGAGGGAAAATAAACCACATCCAATGTCCGCTCTTATAGCCCGCCCGGAGTTCTGAAAGGACTTCATCGTAGACCAGATCCTGGGCGTCTACAAAGCGCTGCAGATTGTAGGGATCATCCATTTTTCCGTCTCTCCTCGTAGGTGGTGGCCCACAATCAATTTACCTACGTAATGGGTACAGCCCTGATCAACCTTGCGATCCTATGAGCGCTAGGGCTCGGCGGACAATAACTTTATCTACCTCTGGCAGAACTTCCACACTTGGCCGATAGACAACGATGGTCACTCTTTTTAGGCGTCTTCCGTCCTGCCTGTAGCGAGCGGCCTCAGCGATAGCCAGAAGAAGACCAACGAATGCAAGAGTCGGGTGAATCCCGCCATGACCACCTGCCAATACTGGCATTACGACCTCATTCAGTCGCGCGTCCGCTAGTTTCGCAACCAATTCGTTCATCCCTTTAAACAGGTAGGACAGTCGGGCAGCCAAGCCATGACCAGCCAGTTGAGTTGTCGTAGACACCAAAGCAATAGGAGATGAGCGGCCCAGAGGCCGAGGTATCAGCAGACATCGGCCGGGGCCGTAGCTCGTTGCAAGTTCCTCATTAGTTTTCTGCTGGACGTTTCCTGGGCTAAGCTTGTTTTGAGCTTCGGTTTCTATTAGTGTGGCGAATTCATCAAGCTGACCTCCAAAGACCCGGTTAGCATACGCGCCGAGCGCACTCCGCTTGTCCTTCACACAACTGGCGTCGAAATACTCATTACAAGGGAGGGCGATTGCGCCTCCCTCTTCTACCTGTTGGTTCTCTATCTGCCCCTCGACAACACGAATTTCGCAGTCACCGACTGTTGTCCAGAGTGCATCCTTCTCTTCTTTAACACATGTGAGATCAAGGCCAGTTCCGGCTTCATCCCTTGATGGCTTTGTTAGCAATGTGAACCAGTAGCTAGCCATTGATAGAATTAGCAGGAGAACGCCGATGACCACAAGTAGATACGTTTTTGGCGAATGAGATGTCCAATGGTTATTTTTGTCAATTGTTATACAAGGTAATGCTACTAATCCAGCACCAAGTAGCAGCGTGATGACCCAATAGGGCTGTTTCAGCATTTCCTTGATAGTATCGTACATGTCAATTACCGCCTGACCTTATGGCTTGTCGATCTTGGCCGATCCTGGACCTGATGTCTTGCAGGGCTGCAGTACGGTTGAAGACAGGCTTTCCGAGCATTAGAGAGGCAGGGCTTTTTGATCGAAGAGCATAAAAAACTGTCGGCCTAGGGCTTGAACCTAGAACCTTCTAATCCAGAGTCAGCCGCTCTGCCAGTTAAGCTATCAGGCAACCTGTCATTATACTACCGTGCCGCGATGCAAATGTCAATGCCTGGAACGGTGGAAACCTCGGCCCGCTTTTTCCAGGGCCGGGCCTTGAAATACCCGTCTGGGGGTCCTTCGGACAACCGTCCTGCGGACGGACCTCACCCCTTTAATCCCCCTCTCCCGGTTTTCCCGCTTCGCGGCGGGAAAGAGGGAATTGTGTTGCCCTCTTGTGCCTCTGCCTGAAGCCGCTCTAGTCTACAGGCAGAGGCACAAGTTATTGGATTAGCTCCCCCTCTCCCACAAGGGGCGAGGGAGATTAAGGGGTGAGGGGATGTTCTTCAGGCCGGAAAATTTGGAACATTTGAAAAGTGAAACCTTGAAAATTAGATGGTTGTCTAATTAGATAGAGATGGAATTTTGATGTGGGAGAGCGAGCATGGTACAGATCGATGACCAGGAGATGGAGAAGATCGTCCAGTTGCTGAAGGCGCTGGCGGACAAGCGGCGTTTCCGGCTGCTGGCGATGCTTTCGGAGCGGGAGTACACGGTCAAGGAGCTGGCGGCAGAGCTGGGCATTACAGAGCCGACGGTGTCATGGCATATCATGATGCTGCGCAGCCTCAATATGGTCGCCATGCGGCAGGAGGGGACGGCGCACTACTATCGGCTGCAGCAGGCGGGGATTCACGAGCTGCTCAAGGACCTCAAGACGCGCGTGATGCCCAGCGAGGCGGATGAGGACAGCAGCGAGTTCGAGCGACACGTCCTCAATCACTTCTTCCAGCGGGAGGGGGAGCGGGAGATCGTGACGCCGACGGAGACGTTTCGCGTCCACATGAACCGGCTCAAGGAGATTCCCACCCAGCGCAAGAAGCAGTTGGTCGTGCTGCGGCGGCTGGTGAAGGAGTTCGAGCCGGGCCAGCGCTACACGGAGAAAGAGGTCAATGAGATTCTGAAGCGATTCCATCCGGACTGCGCGACATTGCGACGGCTGTTGGTGGATAACGGGCTGATGGCGCGCGAGCGTAGTATCTATTGGAGGACCGACTGAGCAAAAAGGCCCTGGAGGTGACTGCCTCCAGGGCTTTACAGAGCCATAAACGCCCGTTGCCTCGTCTATGGCTCCGTAAACGAATACACCGTGGAAGAAGCGGTGGCGAAGCCATCGTTGGACGCCACCGAGAAATAATACGTGACTCCGGAAGTCAGGCCGGACAGCGAGATGCTGTGGGAAACGACCTGGGAGCTGTTCGACTGCGACTGCGAGAGCCGTTTTTTGGCGGTCCCGTAGTGAACGGTCGAGTTCGAGACGACATTCGTGCTCCAGGTGATGGTGGCCTGGCCGCCCGCCTGGGTGCTGACATAGGGACCGCCGGTGAGGGCGACGACGGCGGGCGTCGCGGCAGACGGACCGGCCAGGGCCGAGCTGCCCCCGGTGTAGACGGCCTGCACGTAGTAGCTGTAGGCCGTGCCATTGATGAGGCCGAGGTCCGTGTAGGACGTGCCGGTGGTGGTGGCGATCTGCGCGGCGGCGCCCGATCCGGTCGCGCGGTAGACGTTGTAGCCGACCACCTGGGAAGCCGCCGACCAGCTCAGGACGTTCTTCTGGTCGCCCGCGAGCGCCTGGAAGCCCGTCGGGGCGGGCGAGGCGAGGTCGGTGAGCAGGTTCGTGCCTTTGAAGCTGCCCCAGCCGGTCGCGCAGTCGTAGCCGGCGACGGCCGGATAGTAGAGGTTGGTGCTGCCATCGGCGATGTCGTGGAAGTCTTTATGGTAGCTCGTGCTTTTGCCGAGGGCGTAGAGCGCCGGGTTGGCGAAACCGAGCGTTGAGAGGCCGTTGGCGGCGCGCAGCTCGTTGACCCGTGCGGCGAATCCGGCCCAGATCGGTGCGCAGCAACTCGTGCCGCCGAAGATCAGCAGCTTATCGGTGCCGCCGAAGACGATGTCGTAGCCGGTGTTCGGGTCGGCGTCGAAGGCGACATCGGGGACGTTGCGCATCGTCGTCGAGCCGAGCGAGGCCGACGAGACGACGCCCTGCTGATACCAGGGGATCGACCAGATCCGGCTGACGCCTCCGCCTCCGCCCTGCCCGGATGATGGATTCCCCCAGGTAGTCTCTGAGAGATAGTGCGTGTCCACGCCGGGCGTGACCACGGAGAGCGTGGTGCCGCCGGTGCCGCACATATAGGGCTGCGAGGCCGGATCGTCCACGAGTAGATCGGTCGTGTCGCCGCCCGCCAGCGCATTGCTGCCATCGTAGGCGCCGCTGTCGCCGGAGGCGGCGAAGATCGTCTGGCCCTGGGCGGCCATCTGCGTGAAGGCGTTGTTCTCTCCGTTGAGTGTGGGGCCGTCCTCATCCACCTCGGTCAGACCCCAGGAAGTACTGATCTCTTTGGCCAGGTTGTCGTCGGCGATCTGCTGGTACTGCTGGACGACCTCGGGGCTATTATTGGCGCCTGTGTAGACCAGGATCTGGCTGGCGAGCGGCGCCACGGCCAACTGCAGCTCGATGTCCAGGGTCACTTCATCCTCACCGCCCGTCGGCGTTGGCGGCGTGACGACCTCATTGGTGGGAATGAGCTGCGGAAGGTTGAATTCCTGTTCGTAGAGCAGGATGTCGGAAGGCGCATACGTGTCCAGCTCGAAGAGGCCCAGCACCTGGCCGGCGCCATATCCCCTGGTATCCGTCGGATCGGACGGCGGATAGACCTTCAAGTTATAGGCGGTCTCGATATCCTGGGGCGACAGGGCGCCGTTGGGACCCGTTCCGATCTCATTGGGCTGTGGGGCTTGCAGGGTAATGACGTTCTTCAGGTTGGTGTGCGTGTGCCAGACCTCGGCGCTGCTCAATCCGACGATGCCGGAGATACGCGCGGCGAGGTCTGTGGGGACCTGTGGCTCGGCGTCCGGAGCGTGGAATGTACGGCCGTCGGGAGCCTGGTAGGTGAGCAGGTGGATATTGAAGGCCTGCTCGACGGCGCCGGCGGGGCCGGAGACCGTGAGCAGATTGCGCGTGCGGTTGGTGCGCGTGACGGTCAGGCCGTGGGCCTTAGCAAAGGCCGCGACGGCCGCATAGTCGGTCAGCATGGGCGCAAAGCGCTCGACGAATTCGCCGCTGGTCAGGTAGTGACCGTAGGCCGGATCGCCTGGAGTATAGAGGCGCTGGATCAGGTCCTGCAGCGCGGCCTGGTTGCGGAAGGGCAGCACGAAGGCCAGGCTGAGGGTCTCGTTCGCGTTGACACGACCGGTTACGCGGGAAGTCTTGACGACGGCAGGAATGTGTCCGGTAAGCCGGACAGAAGCGGTCTGATCGGCGGCACGGCAGGGAAGCGTGGCCGACACACAGAGAAAAAGCGCAACGCCGGCGGCCAGAAGCGTTGAGCCGCGTAGAGAATGGCGAGGCGTTCGGGTGGGCATCGAGGCACCGTCCTTTCTGAGTGAAAGTTCTTGTGCCCGCGTTGTGCAACGGGCGAAAAAAGACGAGAGCACGGAGGAATTTCATCCGTTCGCTTAATAAAAGAATCGACGGTGGCAAAAAATACAGATCGGGCAGAAATTTTCTTTTAAACATCCGGCAACGAAGGAGACTCCAGGATGTCAGCCGCGGATACGCAAAACAACCACGACACAACGGGTGAGCCTACGCTGGTGGGCCAGGCCGGGCCGCCTGCGGAGGCGATGGCGCTCTGGTATCGTCAGCCCGCCCGTGACTGGATCGAGGCGCTGCCTATTGGGAACGGAAGGCTGGGCGGGATGGTGTTCGGCCGGGTCTGCCACGAGCGGCTGCAGCTCAACGAGAATACGCTCTGGGACGGCCACCGGCAGGACACGACCCATCCGGACGCATTGTCCTATCTGCCGGAGGTACGCCGCCTGTTGTTCACGGGCCACAACGCGGAGGCAGAAGAGATCGCCCGGCAGCACCTCATGGGAAATCCGGCGGGCGTGAAGTCGTACCAGTCGCTCGGCGATCTGTGGCTGGACATGGCCGCGGCCGCGACGGTCTCCGATTACCGGCGCGAGCTGGACCTGGATGGCGGGGTGGTCCGGGTTTCCTATACCCTCGACGACGCGCATTTCACGCGGGAAATCTTTGCTTCCGCGCCCGATCAAGCGATCGTGGTCCGGCTTGCCTGTGACCGGCCCGGCCGCATCGACGTCCGCCTTCGTCTCACGCGGCAGCAGGATGCCCGGTGCCGGGCGGGAGGCAGGCGGCTGCTCCTGTCCGGGCAGATCGAGGACCGGCCGGAAGGCGCGGCGCAGAGCCTCGGCCTGACGTTTGCGGCCTGTCTGCAGGCGATCCCGGAGGGTGGGACCGTGACGGCAGAAGGAGAGGTTTTGCAGGTACGCGGCGCCGACGCCCTTACGCTGCTTCTGGCCACCGCCACGCGCTATTATGGGGACGATCCCGAAGCCCACTGCCGCGCGCATAGCGACCACCTCCAGAGGCAGCCGTACGATCGGCTTCTGAGCCGGCATCTCGAAGACCACCGGCGCCTGTTCCGGCGGGTAACGCTGGACCTGGGCGACAGCCCGAACGCCGCCTTGCCGACCGACGCGCGGCTGGCGGCGGTGCAGCAGGGCGGGGACGATCCGGGTCTGGTCGCGCTCTATTTCCAGTTCGGGCGCTACTTGCTCCTGAGCAGTTCCCGGCCCGGCGGCCTGCCCGCCAATCTCCAGGGCCTCTGGAACGAGGAGATGCACGCGCCCTGGAACTCGGACTACCACACCAACATCAACCTCCAGATGAACTACTGGCCCGCCGAGGTGACCCACCTTTCCGAGTGCCATCTGCCGCTGCTGGCCTATACGGCGGGCCTGATCCCTTCCGGGCAGAGGACGGCGCGCGTCCACTATGGCTGCCGGGGATTTGTGGTGCATCATTTATCGGATGTATGGGGATTTACGACGCCTGCGGATGGTATCTGGGGCATCTGGCCGATGGGCGCGGCCTGGCTGGCGACGCACGCCTGGGAGCACTACGCCTTCACCGGCGACCGCGCGTTCCTCGCCCGGCACTGCTATTCGCTCATGAAGGAGGCGGCGCTGTTCCTGCTCGACTTCCTGGTCGAGGACCCGCAGGGCCGGCTGGTCACCTGCCCGTCCCATTCTCCGGAGAATATCTTCCGCCTGCCGGACGGCTCGACCTCCAGCTTCACTTACGGGGCGACGATGGACCTGGAAATCCTCACCGCGCTGTTTCGCCACTGCATAGCGGCGGCCACACTTCTTAAAAAGGATGCGGCGTTTCGCGGGCAGTTGGAGGACGCCTTGCGGCGGTTAGCGCCGCTGCAGATCAGCCAGAAGACCGGGCGGCTGCAGGAGTGGATCGCGGACTACGACGAGCCGGAGCCGGGGCACCGGCACATGTCGCACCTGTTCGGCTTGCATCCCGGCTCGCAGATCACGCTGCGCGGCACGCCGGAACTGGCGCAAGCGGCCCGGCGGTCGCTGGAATACCGGCTGGCGCACGGCGGCGGGCATACGGGCTGGAGTCGCGCCTGGATCGTCAATTTCTGGGCGCGGCTGGAAGAGGGCGAGCAGGCGTATGCCAATTTAAAAGCGCTGCTGCAGCATAGCACCGCGCTCAATCTGTTCGATCTGCATCCGCCCTTCCAGATCGACGGGAATTTCGGCGGCACGGCGGGCATCGCCGAGATGCTGCTGCAGAGTCATGCCGGCGAGATCAGCCTGCTGCCGGCGCTGCCTTCCGCCTGGCCGGCCGGCTCCTTTACGGGTCTGCGGGCGCGCGGCGGCTATTTCGTTTCCGCCAGGTGGAAAGCGGGAAAGCTTGAGAGCGCCGAATTGCAGGCGACACAGACGCAGACCTGCGCGCTGCGCGTTCCGAAGGGATCGACCGTGGAAGGGGTGGAGCTGGCGGGCACGGCGGTTCCCTTCGAGCGGGATGCTGACCCGGCCCTCGTGCGTTTCAAGACGCAGGCAGGGAAGGTCTACCGGGCCGTGAACGGCCCGTCTGGCAGGCCTTCGGCCAACCGCCCTCACGGGCGGACTTTAAGCGGAGGTTAGAAACCTCACGCCCGACCCCTCTCCTTCGTAAGGAGATGGGGAGATTTGGGTTAGAGGGAATAGCTAGCTCCACCCCCGTTCCAAGCAAACGTTCGGTCGCTCAACGGTTCGTACCCTAAACTTTGCATCCCTTTAGGAAAGTGGGGATGGGGGTGAGGTAGCAGGAATCGCGGCGAGTCTGGCGAAAAGGGAAGCGTATGCCCGCACGGTGCAAAGGAGGGGCCTGGTGGCTCTTACGCAGGAACAGATCGATTTCTTCTTTCAAAACGGGTACCTGGCTTATGGCCGGATTTTGGAAGACAGCCAGATCGAATGCCTCCGGCAGGAGTACGATCGGGAGTTTGCGCAAGCGCGGCAGGAGGGCAGTTACCGGAACCTGAGCGTTCCCGATGATACCGATTTGCAGGGAAAGCAGCAAGCGCCGGAGCAAATGCTGCAGATCATGCAGATGTGCGACCGCAACATTCACTTCCGTCGCCACCTCTACGACCGCCGTATTCTCGACATCGTGCAAGACCTGATCGGCCCCAACATCATGCTCTTCCACGATCAGGCTCTCTACAAACCTGCGCATACCGGCGGCCCGGTCTACTGGCATCAGGACAATGCCTACTGGAAGTGCTCTCCTGCCAACCTGGTCTCCTGCTGGCTTACCCTGGACGACGTGGATAAAGATAACGGGGCGATGCAGGTCCTTCCCGGCAGCCACCTGCGTCCGCTGCGGCCCGATCCTGCGGACAGCAAAGGGCCTCTCCTGGATTTTGGGCGGGACCTGGACACTTCGCGGGCCGTGGTGATTCCACTGCCCGCCGGCGGCTGCATGTTTCACCACTGCCAGACCTTACACTACACCGGCCCTAACCTGACCTCCCGGCAGCGACGGGCTATTGTAGTGCATTATATGGTCCCCGGCACGCGCGGCGGGGATGGACAGGTGCTGCGGGTCGATTTCTCGCGGCCCCTGCTGTGCATCAACATGCAGTGAGGGGCTATACCTGTAAGAGCTGGCTTCTTAGCCGAGCCATGAATTACCCATATAGCCGGGCATTGAAACGCTTGCTGTGAAATAGCCGGCCCTTCACCAGTCGATCAGGTCGGCAAACGCCAAGTTCGGCCGACCTAGCTTTCGATTAAGCCAGATACAGAAGTTATGCAGTGCC
>Ga0209810_1002434_pt1 | contig 22412 bp, 21 predicted proteins | sample Coa_R1_7_FD_187159 | JGI IMG/M metagenome (GOLD analysis project Ga0209810, IMG submission 187159) | Surface soil microbial communities from Centralia Pennsylvania, which are recovering from an underground coalmine fire - Coalmine... | ecosystem: Environmental > Terrestrial > Soil > Unclassified... | reverse complement strand
CCCTCCAGCAGCCGACGAGCCCGCGCCCTCCCCAGCTACATCCGCTGGTACAACAACCGACGACCGCACAGCTCGCTCGGAGCACGGCCACCCATCAGCCGCGTCTCACACCTCCGTGGTCACGACAGCTAGGCGGGCGCCCGCTTCTCGTCGAGCCTCCCGGCCCGGATCGTCTCGGCCATGGCCTTCGATTCCTCCCTGTAGACGCTTCCGTCCTCGAACTCGATCCACGGGAACTTCTTCTGGCCGGTGCGCTCGATCGTCCGGCCGCGGCTGGAGCTCCTGAACGCCGAGCCCTCCTGGACGAGCTCGTACTCGACGCCCGACTCGTCGAGCGCCTTCTGGACGCGCCAGCACGGATGGCCTCCGAACTTCGCCCACGTGCCGCTGCAACGGTGGAGCTTGACTGCCATCTGGTTCCTCCTCCTCGTACGGCCCCGCCGACGGTCCTACGATACGAGGGTGCGCGCGGTTTACGAAATCCGGCCGCCCGCCTGGGGCGAGACGCTCGCGATGCTCCAGTCCGTGAGCCTGCCCGGCGGCCCCGAGCGCGTGCGCGCCCGCGTGGCCGAGGTCGACGGAGACCGCGTGACGGTCGACTTCCCGGCTCTCGACGGCGAGACGAGCGCCGAGCAGCTCCTCGCCGCCTGCGTCGCCGGCGAATGGGCGGACCGCGGGGACATGGAGTCGTGCCGTCTCGTCGAGGTGGAGTGGCCGGACGGACTGCCCGGGCCGGCGTTTCCGGCGCAGCCCGGAGTCTCGGTCGGCGCGATCGTGAAGCCGGCGCTCGGCCTTTCGCCGGAGGAGGCGGCGGCGGTCGCGTCGGCGGTCGCGGCCGGAGGCGCCGCCCTCGTCAAGGACGACGAGCTGCAACGAGCGTCTCCGGAGCGCGTGCGCGCGATCGAGGCCGCGATCCCCGAGCACGTCCTCTATGCCGCGAACGTCACGGGAGCCGACGCGGAGGGGATCGTCGAGGCGGGAGCGCGGGCGCTGATGGTGAACGCGTTCCTCGCGGGGCTCGGCTCGATCGCGCGTCTGCGCGAGTACGGGCTGCCGATCTTCGTCCACCGCGTCGGCTCGGCCTTCCTGCGCCGCGGCGGACCGGTGTCCGTCTCGGCGCGGGTCCTCGTCGAGCTGACGCGGCTGGTCGGCGGCGACTTCGTCCAGGTCGGCTCCTTCTCGCCGCGGACCTTCGACACCGACGACGAGGTGCGCGAGCAGATCGCGGCGGCGCGACCCGCGACGGCCGTGATCGGAGGCGGAGTCGGTGCAGAAAACGCCCGGGAGCAGCTCGAGCGAGCGGGCACGCGCGACGGCGTGATGCTCCTGCTCGGCTCGGCGGCGTACGCGCATCCCGGCGGCGTGCGGGCCGGCGTCGCGGCAGCGGTCGACGCGATCGGCTAGGCCGCGAAGAGCGTCAGCTCGGGCTCGCGCTCGCCGCGCAGGACACGAAGATCGACCGCGACGCAGCGCAGCCCCCGCGACTCGGCCAGGGCGACCGCCTGCGGCTTCAGCCGCTCGGCGGCGAGGACGCCCCGGCAGCCCGCCTTCGCCGGGTCGCGGCGGATGAACTCGAGGTAGCGAGTCAGCTGCTCGACGGCCTCGATCGTCCCGATCCGCTTCACCTCGACCGCGACCCACTCCCCCGCGCCGTCCCGGCACATGAGGTCGACGGGGCCGATCTCGGTCTGCCACTCGCGCCGGGCCAGCGTCAGCGGCTCGCCGAGCGCCTCGGGCGCCGCCGCGAGCGCCTCCTGCAGGTCGCGTTCGACGCCGTCCTTCTGCAGCGCGGCCGACTCCCCCATGTCGTGGGCGACGTCGCTCAGCACCTCGAGCAGGCGGATCTCGAGGGCGTCCTCCGATTTCGGCTTCGTCACGACCAGCCGGTCGCCCTCGTCGGCGAGGAAGGTCGGCGCCGTCATCCAGTTGAGCGGCTTGTACCCGCCCGCGTCGTCGTGAACGAGCACCGAGCCGTCGCCCTTGAGGATGAGCAGCCGCACGGCCTCCGGCAACACGGCCGAGACGCGGCCGGAGTAGGTGACCTCGCAGCGGGCGACGATGAGACGCACGCGGCGCAACCTACTGTCCGTTTCGGACATGTCAGGTGTCTGACACCGGACGTGTCCGTTTCAGACACCGAACGTGTCGGTTTCAGCCGTGGCGTTCGACGCGCGAGCCGCCGACGGTCGCCTCGCTCCCGTCGTCGAAGCGCACCCAGGCCTTGCCGTTGCCGTCGTAGTCGGGCGACCAGACGAGGAGCGTCGCCTCGCGGCCGCCGACCCGGACGCGCTCGGTTCCTTCCTCCTCGGCGCCGCTCCAGACCCGGACGAACGGGTTCTCGCGCCGCTCGCGACCGATCGTCGTCTCGTCCGAATGGCCCGGCAGGACACGTGTCGCGTCGGGAAGCGCGAGGAGGACGTCCATCACCGAGCGCCGGACGGCCGCGACGTCGCCGCCGCCGACCGCGTCGCGGAAGAGCGTGTCCCCGGTCGCGACGAGTCCGTCCTCGATGACGAACGAGAGGCCGTCGTCGGAGTGTCCCGGCGTCGCGAGCGCCCGCACCCGGAGGCCCTCCCACTTCCACTCGCCGGGCTCGGCGAGCACCGGGATCGAGTAGCGCCGCGCCAGCTCGACCTCGTTCTCCACGTGGTCGTGGTGCGAGTGCGTGCGGAGCAGCGCGACCGGCTTCGCACCCCACCGCTCGGCCGCCTCGATCAGCGACGCGACGTCGGCTCCGGAGTCGACGAACACGGCCGGCCCGCCTTCCGTCCCGACCACGAAAGCGTTGCTGAGCCACTCGGGATGCATGCTCTTTTCCACGAGCACGGGCGGTAGGCTAACCAGGTTCACCACGAGGAGGATTGATGGCGGGCCTGATGCAACGGACGGCGCTGATCGTGAAGGCGAAGTACTCGAAGCTCCTGAACCGCGCCGAGAACCCGACCGAGACGCTCGACTACTCGTACGAGCAGATGCTCGAGCAGCTGCAGAACGTCAAGCGCGGCACGGCCGACGTCGTCACCTCGAAGAAGCGGATCGAGCTCCAGCAGCAGAAGCTCGAGCAAAACGTGGTCAAGCTCGAGACGCAGGCGCGCCAGGCGGTCTCCGCCGGCCGCGAGGACCTCGCGCGGCAGGCGCTCGAGCGCAAGGCTCTCGCCCAGCAGCAGCTGCAGGACATGGACACGCAGGTCAAGCAGCTCGAGGACCAGCAGGAGAAGCTCGTCGCGGCGCAGCAACAGCTCGAGACCCGCATCGAGTCGTTCCGCTCGCGGAAGGAGGTTCTCAAGGCGCAGTACTCGGCCGCCGAGGCCGAGGTGCGGGTCGGCGAGGCCGCGACCGGGATCGGCCGGCACATGCAGGACACCGGGCTGGCGATCCAGCGCGCGAAGGACAAGACCGAGGAGATGCAGGCCCGCGCCGCGGCGATCGACGAGCTCACCTCGACGGGCGCCCTCGAGGACTTCACCGCCGGCGACCAGACCCAGCTCGACCGCGAGCTCGCGCAGATCTCCTCGTCCTCGCAGGTGGACCAGGAGCTCGCGAAGCTGAAGGCCGAGGTAGGCCCCGGCGAGCTGCAGAAGGAGATCGCCTCGGGCGACGCGGAGCCTGCTCCGGGCGCGACGGGAGGACAACCGGCCGCAGGCTCCGAGCCGGCCGCGCAGCCGGCCGAGGAAACCGGCGAGTCCTGAGCAGGCTCGGCGACATCCTCTTCGGCCGCAAGAAGCTGCAGGAGCCCGCGGCCGAGAAGCTCTTCGCGCTCTCGACGGCGGCCGTCACGCTCGACACGGAGTGCTCGCTCGAGACCGCGGGTGACGCCGCGCTCATCTTCAAGCCGCTCTCCGCCGGCGAGTTCAGCTCGACCGAGACCGGCGCGGAGGAGCTGCTGCGCGGCGTGGCGCGCGAGTCCGGCTCCGAGATCGACCGCAAGACCGACGCGTTCGGGTTCGAGTGGGTGATCGTCCACGACCCGCAGCTCGAGGACCAGGTCGCGGGCGTCCATACGCTCGCCTCGGAGCTCGAGCAGCACGGATTCGGCAGCCAGCTGCTCGCGGCCGCATTCCGCTTCGAGGGGTCGGCCTTCGGCCCAGGCCACCCGGTGTACTGGATCTACGGCTTCAAGACCGGCACCTGGTGGCCGTTCGTCCCCAAGGGCGAGAAACAGGAGCGGGACAACGCGCAGGAGCTCGAGCTGAAGGCGAAGCTCGAGCAGGAGCTCCCCATCGAGCCCGACCTGAGCAAGTGGCTCGCGCTGTACGACGCGCCGATCTAGAGGCGAATCCGCGCAGCGGCCACCGGCGTAGTGCCTTCCGTGACAATCGTGAGACGTATCGCCGGAGCCGTGCTGTTTCTGGCCGGCGCGGTCTGGCTAGGCCAGGGGACGAACGTGATCACGGGGTCGTCGATGACCGGCAGCACGTTCTGGGCGGTCACGGGTGGGCTGTGCGTCGTCGCCGGGCTCGTCCTGCTCGGTTGGCCGTGGCGCCGGCCGAGCGCGGACTTCTAGCGGCCGCGCCTGCGCCCGGCTCCGAGCTAGGCGACGGGGCGGCCCATCTCGCGGGCGATCTCGGAGAGAGCCGCGAGCCGCTTCTCGAGGGGCGGGTGATCCATCATCCACTCGGCCATCTGCGTCCTCCAGTTGGTCGGGACGATGAAGAAGGCGTTCATGCCCTGCACCTCGCGCAGGTCGCGCTGGGGGATCTGCGTGATGCCGCTCGAGATCTTCTGGAGCGCGCTCATGAGATGCTCCGGCGCTCCGGTGATGATCGCCGAGCCGCGGTCCGCCGCGTACTCGCGGTAGCGGGAGATGGTGCGGATCAGGATGAAGCTGATCGCGTACACCACCACGGAGACGAGGAAGACGATCAGCCAGACGGGCACCTGGTTGTTGTTGTTGTTCCGGTTGCCGCCGTAGCCGCCCCCGAAGCCGCCGAACATCCCCGCGTAGAGGCCGAAGCGGGTCAGCATCGCGGCGAGCATCGCGAAGAAGCTCGCGACCGTCATGACGAGCACGTCCCGGTTCGCGATGTGGGAGAGCTCGTGCGCGAGGACGCCCTCGATCTCCTGCGGCTCGAGCCGGCGCCACAGGCCCGTCGTCACCGCGACCGCGGCGTGCTTCGGGTTCCGGCCCGTGGCGAACGCATTCGGGACGTCGCTGTCGACGACCGCGATGCGCGGCTTCGGCAGGTTCGCCATCGCGCACAGCCGCTCGACCATCGCGTGCAGCTCGGGCGCGTCGTCGGCCGAGACGACCTTGGCGCCGGCGGCGGCGAGCGCGAGCTTGTCGGAGGTGTAGTACTGGAAGAAGGCCAGGCCGATCACGATCAGGAGCATCGGGGCGAGGCCGACTTTGAGGACGCTGAAGAGGACGACCGCGAAAGCGACGTAGAGCAAGCCGAGCAGCCCGCTCGTGAAGAGCATCCGCAGCGACAGGCCCCGGTCGCGCCCGAACGATCTGCGTTGCATGACCCGAATGGTACTCGGCCGGAGGCTCCTGCCGGTTCCGGCGCGAGTGGACTTAGCGCTTCATTAGAGTCCGGTCCCGGTGCGCCGTCCAGTACTCATCGCCGCCGCCCTGCTCGGCGCCGTCGTGTTGGCCGGCTGCGGTTCAGAGGGCGTCGTCTCGCCCACGCCGAAGACCGTGATCGGGACCGGCGCGACCGGCCCGACGTTCCCGATCGTCCCGGCGTTCAAGCTCAAGGGCAACCCGTCGAAGGGAAGCTCGATCTTCGCCAGCGCGGGCTGCGGCAGCTGTCACACGCTCTCGGCGGCGCACGCGACGGGCACGGTGGGGCCGAACCTCGACGCGCTCAAGCCTGACTACCGCGCGGTCACGGCTCAGGTGACGAACGGCGGAGCGCCGAACGGCGGCACGATGCCCTCCTTCAAGAAGCAGCTCAGCACGCAGCAGATCGCGGACGTCGCCGCGTTCGTCGTGAAGTCCACCGGCGGCCAGCTGCCGTAGAGCTTCCGCCCGGGTTCCCCGCGCGCGTCGCCGCCTTCGCGCTCGACCTCGACCGCACGCTGATCGCCGAGGACGGCGTGCTGCGGCCGCGGACGCGGCAGGCGCTCGAGCGGACCCGGGCCGCGGGAACGCACGTCGTCGTCGTGACGGGGCGCATGTTCCGGGCGGTGCGCCCCTATCTCGAGCAGGCGGGGCTCGACGATCTCGTGGTGTGCTACCAGGGAGCCGTCGTCGCCGACCCGGCAACGGGGGAGTTCCTCCTCCACGTCCCGGTCCCGCTCGCGGAGGCGCGCGAGGCGATGGGCGCCGTGCTCGCGGCTGGCTTTCATCTCAACTGCTACGTCGACGACCTGCTGTACGTCGCGGAGGTGACGCCCGAGGCGCGACGCTACGCCGACTTCCAGCAGCTCGAGATCCACGCGGTCGGCGACCTGCGTGCGTGGCTCGACCGCGACCCCACCAAGCTCGTCGCGGTCGGCGACCCCGACGAACTCGACGAGCTCGAGCACGAGCTGAAGCCGCGCTTCGAGGGGCGGCTCTTCATCTCGAAGTCGCTGCCGTACTTCCTCGAGTTCGCGCATCCCGACGTGAGCAAGGGAAGCGGGCTCGAGTTCGTCGCCGGCCGGCTCGGCTTCCGGCCGGTGGAGACGGTCGCCTGCGGCGACGGCGAGAACGACCGCGAGCTGCTCGAGTGGGCCGGCTTCGGCGTGGCGGTGGCCAACGCCCTCGCGGACGTGCGCGAGCTCGCCGACCTCGTCGTCCCCTCGGTCCAGGAGGAAGGCGTCGCTGCGCTGCTGGAGGCCTTTCTAGACTCAGCGGCGTGATCGACCTGAGGGCAGCGCGCGCCGCGCCGGACGAGATGCGCGCCGCGCTCGTGCGCAAGGGCGCCGGCGAGCTCTTCGACGAGTTGCTGGCCGCCGACCGCGCCGTCCTCGAGGTGCAGCCGCGGGTCGAGGAGCTGCGTGCGGCTCGGAAGCTCAAGGGCAAGCCGACGCCGGAGCAGCTCGCGGAGCTGGAGCGCCTCAAGGGCGAGCTGCAGGGGCTGGAGGAAGAGCTCGACCGGGCGGAGGCGCGTCGACAGGAGATCCTCGACCGTGTCCCTAACCCGCCCGACGTGTCCGCCCCGGACGGGGAGACCGACGAGGACGCGGTCGAGATCCGCCGCTGGGGCGAGCCGCCGAGCTTCGACTTCCCCGTCCGCGACCACCTCGACCTCGGGCAGGCCCTCGGCTGGATCGATCCCGAACGGGCCGCGAAGGTGTCCGGCTCCCGCTTCGTCTACCGCGTCGGGGACGTCGCGCTGCTCGAGCTCTCCCTCTACCGCTGGGCACTCGCCCGGCTCGTGGAGAAGGGCTTCGTGCCGATGCTCCCGCCCGTCCTCGTACGCGAGCAGGCGATGTACGGCACGGGGTTCCTCCCCACCGACGAAGTCAACATCTACCGCATCGAGCGCGACGAGCTCTACCTGACCGGGACGTCCGAAGTGGGGCTCGCGGCCTACCATGCCGACGAGATCCTCGACGCCGACTCGCTCCCGCTGCGCTACACGGCGTACTCGACGAACTTCCGCCGCGAAGCGGGCGCAGCCGGCAAGGACACGCGCGGCATGTTCCGCGTCCACCAGTTCGACAAGGTCGAGATGTTCGTCTTCACCTTCGCCGAGCGGGCGCACGACGAGCACGAGCACCTGCTCGGGATCGAGGAGGAGCTGGTCCAGGAGCTCGGCCTCCCGTACCGGGTCGTCGACGTCGCGGCCGGCGACCTCGGTGCCTCCGCGGCGAAGAAGTACGACATCGAGGGCTGGTTCCCCGGTCAGACGCGGTACCGGGAGCTGACCTCGACCTCCAACACGACCGACTACCAGGCGCGGCGGCTCGGGATCCGCACACGGCGCGCCGGCAAGCCGGAGCACGTCGCGACGCTCAACGGCACGGCGGTCACCGCGCGCACGATGATCGCGCTGCTGGAGAACTTCCAGGACGAGGGCGGTTCGGTCTCCGTCCCGGAGCCGCTCTGGGAGTTCGGCGCGCCGCGGACGCTCGGCGGCGACCGCGTCCGCGGCTGACACGTCCTGAAGGGCGTCTTGCGGATGTCTATGAGCCGCGCGATCCTCTAGTCGTGGACGAGTCCGTGATCCATCGAGAAGAAGCGACGGGCCTACTATTCGCGGTGCACGACATCAACCAGGCACTCTGGGACATCCATGGAGTCCTGGTAGAGGACGACGATGGCGAAGAGGACGAAGGCTGAGATCAAGGCGTTCCGCGAGGGCTGGCGGCAGAACAACGAGCGGCTGCTCGAGCTCGCGAAGAAAGCGCAAGCCGATCTCGACCGTCGTAAGCAGACAGAGCGCTAGCCCTCTTCGCGCTCGGCGAGCCACGCCTTGGCAAGCCGCTTCTGCGCGCGCGTCAGCCACGCCTCCTCGACGCGGTCGCGCAGCTCGTCCCGCTCGAGACGCGCGAGATCGCGGATCCGCAGCAGCACCGCGGCGTAGCCGTTCCAGTGCGGCGTCGTGAAGTAGATGCCGCGCGCGTCGGCGACGAGCATCTCCTTCACGCCGAGGTCGGCGACGCGGAAGGCGAGCACGTCGTCGAGCAGCTCGCCTGTCTCGGGATCGACGGCGTCCTTCCGGCGGCTGCGATGGAAGCAGAACATCTTGCCGTGGACCTTGTAGGTCGGCCGGCCGTCCTCGACCTCCCTCGTCGCCTCCGGCATCGCGAGCGCGAGCTCGTCGAGATCCTGCATGGTGGCCACGGCTGCGACACTAGTACGGAGCGGCGGGGTGCCGGAGCGGTCGAACGGGGCGGTCTTGAACCGTGGGGGAACCCATGGTTCCCCCACGAGCCCCTTCCTTACGCTCCTGCCACACTGTCCCCGCGGCGGGGTGCCGGAGCGGTCGAACGGGGCGGTCTTGAAAACCGTTGAGCCCACGGGCTCCGTGAGTTCGAATCTCACCCCCGCCGCTTTCGCCCTTCTGCTCTGTAGGTTCTCCGCGATGACGACGGGAGACGACCTCCGCGGGCTGATGCGGCTCTGGCCGCACGGCGTCTCGATCCTCAGCGTCGACGTGGAGGGCGACCGGATGGGCGTGACGGTCTCGTCGCTCGTCTCGCTCTCGCTCGAGCCGCCGCTCGTGGGCGTCTCGATCGGCAAGGAGGCCTCCTGCTACGAGCTGCTGCGCAGCGCCGGCCGCTTCGCCGTGAGTCTCCTCGGCTCGGAGCAGGAGGAGCTCGCGCGGCGCTTCGCCGCCGGCTATCCGCCGATCGTCCACTGGCAGGGCGTACCGACGCGCGAGGGCCGCGTGGCGCCGCTGATCGAGGGAGCGCTCGGCTGGATCGAGGCCGAGACCCGCTCCGAAGCGGACGCCGGCGACCACACGTTCTTCATCGCGGACGTCCTCTCGATCGAGCACGGCCCCTCGCACCACGCGCTCGTCTACCGCGAGAGCGCGTACCACTCGGTCTGACGTGGTCGAGGCGGTCGTCTTCGACCTCGACGGAGTCCTGCTCTCCTCGGAGGAGGTCTGGGATGCCGTGCGCGAGCGGTACGTGCGCGAGCGCGGCGGGCGCTACGACGAGGGGGTGCAGCGGGCGATGATGGGCATGTCCGCGCCGGAGTGGTCTCGCTTCCTGCACGACGAGGCGGGCGTCCCGGAGGAGCCCGAGGCGATCAACCGCGACGTGGTCGGGCTGATGCTCGAGGCGTACCGGCGCGAGCTGCCGCTGCTGCCGGGCGCGGTCGACGCGGTGCGGCGCCTGGCGGACGACTTCCCGCTCGCGCTCGCCTCCTCCTCGAACCGCGAGGTGTTCGAGGCTGCGCTCGGGCTCGCCGGGCTCGAGGACTGCTTCGCCGCCACCGTCTCGTCGGAGGAGGTCGCGCGCGGCAAGCCTGCGCCCGACGTCTACCTCGAGGCCGCCGCCCGGCTCGGCGTCGCGCCCGAGCGTTGCGGAGCGGTCGAGGACTCGCACGCCGGCATCCGCTCGGCGAAGGCGGCCGGGATGCGCGTCGTCGCGATCCCCAACGCGAGCTACCCGCCGGACGAGGAGGCGCTCGCGCTGGCCGACGCCGTCGTCGGCTCGCTCGACGAGCTCACGGCCGGCGTCCTCCGCGGCTAGAGGAGGCGTTCGCCGCGCGCGTCGAAGGCGCGGATCCTGGGCGCGAGCGCGGGGTCGAAGTCTTCCCGGAACATGGTGAAGATCGTGACGTCTCGGAGCGGTCCGCCCGCTCGTCCGGGCAGCCGCCGCCGCAGGGTCGCCTCCTCGACGAAGCCGAGCTTCCGCGGGACGCCGAGGCTCGCCTCGTTGCCCGGCTCGATCCGGATCTCGATCCGGTCGGCGTCGCAGACCTCGAAGCCCACGCGCGTGAGCGCGGCCGTCGACTCGGTCACGAACCCCTGCCGCGTCGCGCTCGCGCGGATCCAGTAGCCGATCTCGAGCCCGCCCGGGCCGATGCGCGGATGCAGGCCAGTGCCGCCGATCAGCTCGGACTCGTCCGCGGAGAAGATCCCGCACGTGAAGTTCTCGCCCCGGTCGTAGTTCGAGCGGAAGTACTTGACGAGGTCGGTCTTCTCCTCGACCGACTGCGGCTCGTCGAGTGCCCAGGGCATCCACGGCCGCAGGTGCTCGAGGCTCGAGTCGATGGCCTCCTTGAGGAGCGGCGCGTCGCGGGGGTCGTAGCATCGGATCACCAGCCGCTCCGTCTCGATCCGGTACGGAGCGGGCAGGCCCTCCCAGCTCACGCGGCGCGCCCGACGAGGACGCAGCCGTTGTGGCCGCCGAGCCCCATCGCGTTCGAGAGCGCGACGTCGACCTGCGTCCGCCGCGCCTCGTTCGGCACGTAGTCGAGATCGCACTCGGGATCGGGATGGACGTAGTTCATGGTGGGCGGCAGCACCCCGTCGCGGACGGCGAGGACGCACATCATCGCCTCGATCGCGCCCGCGGCGCCGAAGCAGTGGCCGGTGACGGACTTCGTGGAGGAAACCGCGAGCCGATACGCGTGCTCCCCGAACACCTCCTTGATCGCCCGCGTCTCGGCCGCGTCGCCGAGCGGGGTCGAGGTGCCGTGGGCGTTGACGTAGCCGACCCGCTCGGGCTCCACCTCGGCGCGCCGGAGCGCATGGCGCATCATCTCCGCGACGCCGACCGACTCGGGATCCGGCTGCGCAAGGTGGTGCGCGTCGTTCGACATCCCGTAGCCGAGGATCTCGGCGTAGACCGTCGCGCCTCGGCGCTCGGCTGCCTCGAGCTCCTCGAGCACGAGCACGCAGGCGCCTTCCCCCATCACGAAGCCGGCGCGCGTCGCGTCGAAGGGCCTGGACGCGCGCGGCGGGTGCTCGTCCTCGGCCACGAGACCCCGCATCGCACAGAAGCCGGCGAGGATCAGCGGATGGATGCACGCCTCGGCCCCGCCGGCAAGCACGGCGTCGGCGTCGCCTCGCTTGATCAGCTCGGCCGCCTCGCCGACCGCGGTCGAGCCGGTCGCGCACGCAGAGACCGGTGCGTAGTTCGGGCCGCGGAACCCAAGCGAGATCGCGAGCTGCCCGCTCGCGGTGTCGACGAGCACGTTCGGGAGGAAGGTCGGGGCGACGCGATCGGGCCCGCGCTCGCGCAGCACCTCGGCCTGCTCCATGATCCCGAGGAAGCCCCCGATCGCGGTGCCGAAGAGGATGCCGACGCGGTCGGCGAGGTAGGCGCCGTCGAGCCGCGCGTCGGCGACCGCCTCGCGCGCGGCGCCGAGCGAGAGCAGGACGTTGCGGTCGAGACGCCGCGCGTCCTTCGCCGAGGCGACCTGGGCCGGGTCGAAGTCCTTCACCTCCGCCGCGATCCGCACCGGGTAGTCGCTCGCGTCGAAGGAGCGGATGAAGTCGATGCCGCTCTCGCCCGCGACCGCCGCCCGCCACGTCGACGGCGCGTCGGCGCCGATCGGCGTCACCGCGCCGAGGCCGGTCACGACCACCCTCCTCATCCCGCGACGTTAGACGCAGGCGGCTAGCTCAGGTTGCGCGACGCGACAGCCGGAACTCCCCGACCGTGCGGCCGAACGCGGTCGCGCGGCCGTGCCAGCCGTCACCGTCGGGCTCGAGCACGTCCACGACCATCGAGAACGGCGGGCGGTAGCGGAGCTGGTTCCCGACGACGGCGAAGGGCACGCCCAGGCCCCCGGGCAGGACTGTCGCGCCCCGGCCGCCGCGGATCCGCTTGCGGACCCCGACCAGGGGCGGCAGCAGGCCGGAGACGCGCCGCACGTCCCACTCCCCGTCGAGCCCGGACAACGCTAGGCGGTCTCCGCCACGACCGCGTCGAGCAGCACCGCGTAGACCTTCGTCGGCTCGGTCTTCCCCTTCATCAGCACCTCGCCCTGCGGCTCGACCGGGATCCCTTCGGAGATGCCCTGCCGCGTGTTCTCGTCGATCAGGATCGGGCGGCCGAGCTCCTTCGTGTGCGCCTCGAGGCGCGCCGCGACGTTGACCGTGTCGCCGACGCACGTGTAGGTCGCGCGGTTCTGCGTCCCGGTGTAGCCCGCGACCACACGGCCCGACGCGATGCCGACCCCGATCTCGATCTGCACCTTGTTCCGCGCCGCCTGCTCCTCGTTGAAGAGGCGGATCAGCTCGACCATCTGGCGCGCGGCGAGCACGGCCGCCTCGCGGTGGTCGTCCCGCGGCACCGGCGCGCCGAAGATCGACATCAGCCCGTCGCCGACCATCTGGTTGACGATCCCGCCCTCGCCGCTGATCGCGTCCATCATCAGCAGGTAGTAGTCGTTGAGGAGCTCGATCGTCTCGGCCGGGTCCCGCGACTCCGAGATCGTCGTGAACGAGCGGATGTCGCAGAACATCGCCGACGCCTCGACATAGCGCCCACCGAGCGAGAAGCCCGACGTGAGGAGGTCCTCGGCGACCTCCTTCGTGGCGAACTTGCCGATCAGCTCGCGCTGCTGGTCGCGCAGCCGCTTCTTCTCGAGGCTCGCATTGATGCGCGCGTTGAGCAGCACCGGGTTGACCGGCTTCGTGAGGTAGTCCTCGGCGCCCATCTCGAGGCAGCGGACGACGCTGTCGAGCTCGTCGAGCGCGGAGGTGACGACCACGGGGATGTCACGCAGGTGCGGGTCGTCCTGCAGCTTCGCGAGCACCTCGTAGCCGTCGAGCTCCGGCATGAGCACGTCGAGCAGAAGGAGGTCGAACGGCTGTCGGCCGAGGAGGTCGAGGGCCTCGCGGCCGTGCTCGGCGAAGACGACGGTGTGCCCCTCCTGCTCGAGCCCGCGGGCCAGCAGGAGCCGGTTGACGCGATTGTCGTCGGCGATGAGGATCGTGCCGGGGCGCGAGGCGGCGGCGTTCACGCGGGCGACTCCGAGCGCACCGCGGAAAGAGCCTGCTCGAGCGGCGCGTACTCCTCCTCGATCCGGTCCACGAGCTCCGAGGCGCCGTCGAGCTCGCCGGCCCTGGCGCGCTGCTCGAGGTCACGGCACAGCTCGGCGAAACCGGCCGCGCCGAGCGTGGCGCCGTTCGACTTCAGCGTGTGCGCCGCGCGCCGGAGCTCCTCGGCGTTGCCGTCGCCGAGCGCGCTGCGGAGGGTCGCGATCAGTCCCGGCGCGTCGGCGACGAAGGCGTCGATCACCTCGCCGAGGAAGTCGTCGCCGCCGAGCTCGCGCAGGCTCCCGAGCGCGGCGTCGTCGAGACTCACGAAGTCGACTCGCCCCGCGTCGCCGTCTCCGTTCGCCAGGGGTCTGGCGCGCCTCAGCGCCGCGGCGAGCTCCTCGGCGCGGATCGGCTTCGCGACATAGTCGTTCATGCCGGCGGCGAAGCACGCCTCGCGGTCCTCGGGTAGCGCGTTCGCCGTCATGGCGATGATGTGCGGCCGCGTCTCCGCCGGCCAACGCTCGCAGATCCGCCGTGTGGCGTCGAGGCCGTCGAGCTCCGGCATCTGGACGTCCATGAGGACGACGTCGTACGGCTGCCGCTCGAGCGCCTCGATCGCCTCGAGCCCGTTCGTCGCGACGTCGGCCCGGTAGCCGAGCTGCTCGAGCAGCCGCAGCGCGACCTTCTGGTTCATCGCGTTGTCCTCGGCGAGGAGGATCCGTAGCGCCGATCTCGCCCGTTTCCCGACCGTCATCGTCTCGATCGCCTCCTCCCCGCCCGTGCTGCCCGTGAGCAGCTGCAGGAGCGTGTTGTAGAGCTGGGACGCCTTGAGCGGCTTCGCGAGCTGCGCCGAGAAGACGCCTCCCGCCTGGGGCTGCGGCAGCCGCCCGAGCGAGGTCAGGAGCAGGAGCGGCAGCTCCGACTCGCCGCGCCGCTGGCGGATCTCGCCCGCGAGGGCGAGCCCGTCCATCTCCGGCATCATCATGTCGAGGACGGCCACGTCGAACCGCTCGCCCTGCTCGATCAGCTCGAGCGCGGCGGCCGACCCGTCGACCGCGACCGGCTCCATCCCCCACGAGCGCGCGTGCCGCGTCACGATCTCGCGGTTCGTCGCGTTGTCGTCGACGACGAGGATCCGCTTGCCCGCGAGGTGCGGCAGGCCGTCCTCGAGCGGGATCCTGGCCGGCACGTCCGCCGCGGCGACGGGGAGCGAGATGCGGAACGTCGATCCCTTCCTCTGCTCGCTCTCGACCTCGATCGTCCCGCCCATCAGCTCGACGAGGCGCTTCGAGATCGCGAGCCCGAGCCCGGTGCCGCCGAAGCGGCGCGTCGTCGAGGCGTCCACCTGGCTGAACGAGGTGAACAGCCGGTCCATCCGGTCGGGCGGGATCCCGATGCCGGTGTCGCGGACGGCCAGGTCGAGCCGGTACGAGCCCGCGCCGGTCTCCTCGGCCTCCACGACCACGACCACGACCACCTCGCCGCGCTCCGTGAACTTGACCGCGTTCGAGAGGAGGTTCAGGAGCACCTGCCGGAGGCGCGCCTCGTCGCCGACGATGCCGGCCGGCGCGGCCTCGTCGATCAGACAGCCGAGCTCGAGCTCCTTCTCCCACGCCCGCGGCGCGACGATGTCGAGCGCGCCCTCGACGCAGTCGCGCAGGCTGAAGGGCGCGCGCTCGAGGTCGAGCTTGCCGGCCTCGATCTTCGAGTAGTCGAGGATGTCGTCGATCACGTGCAGGAGCGCGTCGCCGCTCGTGTGCACGACCTCTGCGAACTCGCGCTGCTCGGGAGTCAGGTCGGTGCCGAGCAGCAGGTCGGTCATGCCGATCACCGCGTTCATCGGCGTCCTGATCTCGTGGCTCATCGTGGCGAGGAACGCGCTCTTCGCCTGGGTCGCGGCCTCGGCCTCCTGCCTCGCCCGCTGCAGCTCGGTGATGTCGTGGTAGATGGCGTAGAAGCCGACGTTGTCGCCGTCGACGCGGAGCGGCACCAGCTCCATCTCGACGTCGAGGAGCTCGCCGTCCTTGCGCGCGCGGCGAGTGATGCGGTGGGTGCGGCCCTGGCCGAGCGCCTCCCTCGTCACGTCGCGGCTCTCGGAGCGGAAGTCCTCCGGCACGACGAGCTCGTCGATCGTGCGGCCGATCGCCTCGTCCGCGTCGTAGCCGAAGAGCGCGGCGGCGGCGGGGTTCCAGCCCGTCACCCGCTCGTCGGCGTCCATGACGACGATCGCCGCCGGGCTGACCTCGACGAGCATCTCGAAGTACTGCCGCTGATGCTCGACCTCGGTGAAGAGGCGCGCGTTCTGGATCGCGACGCCGACGTTGGCGGCGATCGTCCCGAGGAGCCGCGAGTCGGCTTCGCCGAACCGCCCCTCCTCCTCGATGCTCTGGACGCTGATCACGCCGATCGCCTTGCTGCCGACGAGGATCGGCACCCCGAGGTACGAGAGCGACGGGGTTCCAAGGCTCTCCAGCGCCTGGTGCTGCTCCCGCCGGTTGAGGAGGAGCGGCTCGCGGGAGCGGATGATCTGGGACGTGAGGCCCTCGCCGTACACGATGGGCGGCTCGGGGCGGCGCTCGCCGCTCTCGAAGTAGTAGACGAACTCGATCCTCCCGACGGCCTCGTCGTGCAGCGCGACGTAGGCGATGTCCGCGTCGAAGGTCTCCCGCACCCGCTCGCCCACCAGCTCGATCAACCCGTCCAGCTCGAGCTGCGAGGCAAGCGCCTGGCCGACGCTGTTCACGGTCGCGAGCTCGCCGACCCGCTGGCGCGTCTCCGAGACGAGGCGCGCGTTCTCGAGCGCGACGCTCACGCTGCCTGCCACCGTGGTCAGGAGCCGCAGGTCGTCCTCGCCGAAAGCGTGCTCGCGGTCGATGTTCTGGAGCGAGATCACGCCGGCCGCCTTGCCGCCCGCGACGAGGGGGACGAAGAGGACGGACTTCGGCCGCTCGCCCGCGACGACGGTGCTGCCGTAGCGCTCGGACTCGGCGTCGAGGTTCTCGGCGAGCAGCAGCGGTTCGCGGGTCTCCAGCACGTGCTTCGCGAAGCCGGCCAACGGTCGCGACTCCGCCTGCAGGCGCTCCCCCCGCTCGATCAGGTACGGGTAGTGCACGAGCCCCGTCGCCTCCTCCATCGTGGCGATCGAGACCACCTGCGCGTCGAACGCGTCGCGGATCCTGTCGCCGACCGCCTCGTAGATCGCCTGCGGCTCGAGCTCTCCGGCAATCGCCTCCTGCACGCCGTTGATCAGCCCTAGCTCGGCATTCCGCTGCCGCGTCTCGTGCACCAGCCGCGCGTTCTCCAGGGCCACGCTCAGGCTGCCAGCCAGCGTCTCGAGCAGCTGCTGGTCGGACTCGCCGAATGCATGCTCCCGATCGACGTTTTGGAGCGAGATCACCCCGGTCGACCTGCCGCCCGTCACGAGCGGGACGAAGAGGACCGCCCTGGCGCCTTCTCCCCCCTCGATCGTGCTCCCGTATCGCTCGACCTCGGCGGCGATGTTCTCGGTGATGAGCAGCGATTCCTGGGATTCCAGGACATGCTTCGTGAACCCGCCCACCGGACGCGGCTCCAGGTGCAGCCGCTTGCCGCGCTCGCTGAGGTAAGGCTCGTGAACGAGCCCCGTGGCCTCGTCGTAGGTCGAGATCGCGACGATCTGCGTGTCGAAAATCTCCCGGATCCTGTCGCCGACGGCGTCGTAGATCGCCTGCGGCTCGAGCTCGCCCGCGATCGCCTCCTGCACGCCGTTGATCAGCGCCAGCTCCGCGTTCCGCTGCCGCGTCTCGTGCACCAGCCGGGCGTTCTCCAGGGCCACGCTCAGGCTGCCGGCCAGCGTCTCGAGCAGCTGCTGGTCGGAGTCGGTGAACGCGTGTTCGCGGAAACTCGCCAGGCAGACGACGCCCATTGCGCGCCCGGCTGCCTCGAGGGGGACGTAGAGACCTGCCTTCGGCATCTCCTCGCCCAGGAGCGAGCTGCCGTAGTGCTCGACCTCGCGGTCCATGCCCTCGTTGATCAGCAGCGTCTTGCGGGTCTCGAGTACGTGCCTCGTGAAGCCGCTCGCCTGCGACCTCGGCTCGACGAACGCCCGCTCGCCGCGTTCGCTGAAGTAGGGGAAGTGCAGGAGCCCGGTCGTTTCGTCCGGGATCGCGATGAACATCTCCTGGACGTCGGCGAAGATCTCGCGGATCCGGTCGCCGACCGCGTCGTAGATCGCCTGCTGGTCGAGCTCGCCCGCGATCGCCTCCTGCACGCCGTTGATCAGCGCCAGCTCCGCGTTCCGCTGCCGCGTCTCGTGCACCAGGCGCGCGTTTTCGAGCGCCACGCTCAGGCTGCCGGCCAGCGTCACGAGCAACTGCTTGTCCGACTCGCCGAAGGCGTGCTCCCGATCGAGGTTCTGAAGCGAGATGGCGCCGGTCGCCTCGCCCCCCGTCAGGAGCGGAACGTAGAGGAGAGACTTGGTCATCTCGCCGGCGAGCACCGTGCTGTCGTACCGGGCCGCCTCCTCCTCCATGTTCTCGGCGATCAGCAGGGGCTCGTGCGTCTTGATCACGTGCCCGGAGAAGCCACGGGGCGGAACCGGCTCCGCCTCGAGCCTCTGCCCCCGTTCGATCAGGTACGGGTAGTGCATGAGTCCGGTCGCGGCGTCGAGCGTTTCGATGGTGACGGCCTGGGCGTCGAAGATCTCCTGGATCTTGTCGCCGACGGCGTCGTAGATCGCCTGGGCATCGAGCTCGCCGGCGATCGCCTCCTGCACGCTGTTGATCAGCGCCAGCTCCGCGTTCCGCTGCCGCGTCTCGTGCACCAGCCGCGCGTTCTCGAGCGCGACGCTCAGGCTGCCGGCCAGCGTCTCGAGCAGCTGCCGGTCGGACTCGCCGAAGGCGTGCTCGCGGCTGATGTTCTGGAGCGAGATCACGCCCGTCGCCGTGCCGCCGACCACGAGCGGCACGAAGAGCACGGACTTGGGACGCGCGCTCCCCTCGACCACCTCGCTTCCGTACCGCTCGGAGACGTCGTCGAGGTTCTCGGTGACGAGCAACGTCTCGCGCGTCTCCAGCACGTGCTTCGAGAAGCCGCTCGGCGTCCACGGATCCTCCTCGAGCCGCTCGCCTTGCTCGATCAGGTACCGGTCCCGTAGGAGCCCGGTCGCGGTGTCGAGCATCGAGATCTGCAGCACCTCGGCGTCAAAGACGTCCCGGATCCGGACGCCGACGGCGTCGTAGATCGCCTGGTCGTCGAGCTCCCCGGCGATCGCGTCCTGGACGCTGTTGATCAGTGCGAGCTCCGCGTTACGCTGCCGCGTCTCGTGCACCAGCCGCGCGTTCTCGAGCGCGACGCTCAGGCTGCCGGCGAGCGTCGTCAGCAGGCGGACGTCGTTCTCGGTGAACGCGTTCGCCCGGTCGAGGTTCTGGAGCGAGATCCGGCCGCGTACTTCGTCGCCGGAGATGAGTGGAGCGACTAGAGCCGATCGCGCCGGCTCTCCCTGAGCGACCTGTTGCTCCAGACCGCGTTCGGCGAACCAGGAATCCACGTCGTTGGCCAGAACCGCAGCCTTCGTCTCGAGGAGCTCGATCGCCAGGGCCGAACGCTCGATCGGCGTCGGCTCGTCGGGGTAGCGCACGCCCCGCTCGATCGCATACGGGTAGCGGATCAGCCCCGCGGCGAAGTCGAACATGCCGATGTCCACGACCTGGGCGTCGAAGATCTCCTGGATCTTGTCGCCGACGACCTCGTAGATCGCCTGCATCTCGAGCTCGCCCGCGAGCGCCTCCTGGACGCTGTTGATGAGCGCCAGCTCGGCGTTGCGCTGCCGCGTCTCGTGCACGAGCCGCGCGTTCTCGAGCGCGACGCTCAGGCTGCCGGCGAGCGTCGTCAGCAGGCGGACGTCGGCCTCGCTGAAGGCGTGCGTCCGGTCGATGTTCTGGAGCGAGATCACGCCGGTCGCACGGTTGCCCACGACGAGCGGGACGAAGAGCCCGGCTTGCGTCACCTCGCCGGCGAGCTTGCGTGGATTCCCGTAGCGCTCGAAGATCTCGGGGTCGGGCTCGTCGATCAGGAGCGGCTGCCGCGTCTCCATCACGTGCCTGCGGAAGCCGATGAGCTCCATCGGGTTCTCCTCGAGACGCTTTCCGCGCTCGATCACGTACGGAAACTCGAGGAGCCCCGACTTGGCGTTCAAGACGGCGATGTCCACGACCTGTGCGTCGAAGACGTCCCGCAGACGGTCGCCGACGGACTCGTAGATCGCGTCGAGCTCGAGCTCGCCGACGAGCGCCTCCTGCACGCTGTTGATCAGCGCGAGCTCGGCGTTCCGCTGCCGCGTCTCGTGCACCAGCCGCGCGTTCTCGAGCGCCACGCTCAGGCTGCTCGCCAGCGTCGTCAACAGGCGGACGTCGGCATCGTCGAACGCGTGCTCGCGGTCGAAGTTCTCGAGGGAGATGACGCCGGTCGCGCGTCCGCCCATTACGAGCGGGACGAAAAGCAGGGACTTGGGCTGCTTACCCGCGACGATGTAGCTGCCGACCCGCTCGGCTTCGGAAACGACGTCCTCGTTCAGCATCAACGGCTCGCGAGTGTCGATGACGAGCTTCGTGAAGCCGCTCTCGAGGAGTCTCGGCTCGGCCGATAGCCGCTCGCCGCGCTCGAGCAGGTACGGGTAGCTCACGAACCCGGTCGTCTCGTCGAGGATCGTGATCGAGGTGCCCTGGGCGTCGAAGATCTCCTGGATCTCGTCGCCGACCACGTCGTAGATCGCCTGCAAATCCAGCTCGCCGGCGAGCGCGGACTGGACGCTGTTGATCAGCGCCAGCTCGGCGTTGCGCTGCTTGGTCTCGTGCACGAGCCGCGCGTTCTCGAGTGCCGTGCTGAGACTGCCTGCGAGAGTGCTCAGCAGGCGCACGTCCGCGTCGTCGAACGCGTGCTCGCGGTCGAGGTTCTGCAGAGAGATCGTGCCCGTCGCTCTACCCCCGGAGACGAGGGGAACGTAGACGCCGGACTTGGGCTGTTCGCCGACGTCCACCTTGCTTCCAACCCGCTCGGCCTCTGCAGCCATGTTCTCCGCGACGAGCAGCGGCTCGTGCGTTTCGAGCACCTGGGTCAGAAAGCCGCGAGGCGCGATCGACGGGTGCTGCAACCGCTCGCCTGCCTCGAGTGCGTACGGAAAGTGCAGTAGGCCCGAGGCTTCGTCGAGCGTGGAGATGATCACGATCTGAGCGTCGAAGATCTCTTGGATCTTGTCGCCCACGACGTCGTAGATCGCCTGCAGCTCGAGCTCTCCCGCGAGGGCCGACTGGACGCTGTTGATCAGCGCCAGCTCCGCGTTGCGCTGCCGTGTCTCCTCGATCGCGCGGGCCCGCGAGAGCGCCGAGCCCACGTGCTGCCCGACGAACGCCAGGAGATCCTTGTCCTGCTCGGTGTACTGGTGCGCCGACGTGTACGACTGCACGGCCAGCACGCCGATCGTCAGGCCCTCGGCCATGAGCGGCACCGCGAGCGCATCTTCGGGCATGTCGCCGAGGAGGTCGAACTCCCCGGCGTCGACGAGCTCGAGGATCCGCTGGCGGGAGAAGTGCTGCGGCGTGCCCGTACGGAGCACGAATGCGGTCGCGCCCCGGGCCTCACCCTGGCCGAACTCGTCCCACCTGTTCGGGTCCGGTAGCTCGTCGTCCACCGTGTCGACGTAGTACGGCCAGTTGATCCGGCGCCGTTCCTCGTCGTACAGCGCGATGAAGAAGTTCTCGGCGTACATGAGCTCGCCGACGACCTCGTGGATCGCTCGGTAGAACTCCTGCATGTCCTGCGCCGCGCTCGCCAGCTCGGCGATCCGGTAGAGCGCGTCCTGAACCTTCTCCGCGTTTTCGCGCCCCACCACTGCGAGTATCGCGCGGGAAGCACGGCTCGTCTAGGTTGGGCGCGATGGCCGACATCCCCGGACCGAACGTCCCGTTCCCTCCGATGGAGGCCGAGCTCGTCTCCGAGCTCCCGGCCGGCGGCGGGTGGCGCTACGAGCCGAAGTGGGACGGCTTCCGCGGCGTGCTCGAGAACGACGGCGGCGAGCTCGCGCTCTGGTCGCGGAAGGGCCGGCCGCTGCTCCGCTACTTCCCGGAGCTCCGGGAGGTCGGCGGGGCGCTGCCGCCGCATTCGGCGCTCGACGGCGAGATCGTGATCGCGCGCGACGGTGCGCTCGACTTCGACGCGATGCAGATGCGCCTCCACCCGGCGGAAAGCCGCATCCGCAAGCTCGCCGGCGAGATCCCGGCCAGGTTCGTCGCGTTCGACCTGCTCCTCTGGAGGGGGAAGCCCGTGCACGAGCGCCCGATCGAGCACCGCCGCGCCGAGCTGGAGAAGGTCGGCGGGAGCTTCGAGCTATCACCGGTCTCCGACGACGTCGAGCAGGGGAACGAGTGGTTGCGCACCCTGCGCGCGGCCGGCTTCGACGGCGTGGTGGCGAAGCGGCTGGGCCTCCCCTACCTCCCAGGCTCCCGTGACGGCGTCGTCAAGGTCAAGCCGCACCGCGCCGCCGACTGCGTCGTCGCGGGAGTCCGCTGGAAGAAGGGCGGCCGAGACACGATCGCAACGCTTCTGCTCGGGCTCTACGCCGACGACGGCCATCTCGACTACGTCGGCTCTGCCGCGGTCGGCGTCCGGAACCAGGCGGAGGTGGCGGCGAGGGTGCTTCCCCTCCTGGACGAGAAGAGCGAGCGGCGCTTCAGCGAGCCGAGCCGCTGGGGCAGCGGCGAGCTCGAGGAGACGCCCCTTCGCCCCGAGCTCGTGGTCGAGGTCCGCTTCGACAAGCTCGAGAGGCGGCGCTTCCGCCACGGCACGCGGCTGCTTCGCTTCCGCGAGGACAAGGACCCGCAGGACTGCACCTGGCGCGAGGTGCGCCCACCGCGCAGTCCCGACGACCTCGCCGTCGAGGATCTCCTCCGCTAGAGGCTTGATGTGATTTAGCGGCCGTCGTAGGCGGCGAGTGCGCGTGCTGGGCGGCCGCTGAGTTTGTTGAGGAGCATGCCGAGCGTGAGCGCGAGGATTCGTTGGGCGATCCGTACGGCGAGCCGTGCGGGTGTGCGGGCGAGGTGGCGCTCGAGCCGCATC
>Ga0209810_1002428_pt1 | contig 22455 bp, 23 predicted proteins | sample Coa_R1_7_FD_187159 | JGI IMG/M metagenome (GOLD analysis project Ga0209810, IMG submission 187159) | Surface soil microbial communities from Centralia Pennsylvania, which are recovering from an underground coalmine fire - Coalmine... | ecosystem: Environmental > Terrestrial > Soil > Unclassified... | reverse complement strand
GCCGCCGATCGTGGTGGTGACGTCGAACCGCACGCGCGAGGTGCACGACGCGCTCAAGCGCCGATGCCTTTATCATTGGGTGGGCTACCCGGATGCCGCGCGCGAGTTGCGCATCCTGCGGGTGAAGGTGCCGGGGGTGCCGAGGAAGCTGTCCGAGCAGGTCGTCGCGTTCGTGCAGGCGTTGCGCAAGGAAGACCTCTTCAAGGTACCGGGCGTCGCCGAGACGCTCGACTGGGCGAGTGCGCTTACCGAGCTCGACGTGGTCGCGCTCGACCCGGCCATCGTGTCCGACACGCTCGGCGTGCTGCTGAAGTACCAGGACGATCTCGCCCGTCTCGACGGCAGCAAGGTGAAGGCGTTACTCGAGGAGATGCGGTCGGAGCTCAAGGCGGCCGAATAGCTCGGCCGCGCAAGCGCGCCGGCAGCGGAGCGAAACCGTGGCGGAACCGCGCATGCAGGATGGCGAAGGTCGTCTTTCCGAGAATATTCTCTATTTTGCGCGCGCCTTGCGTGCCGCGGGACTGCCGGTCGGACCCGGTGCCGTGCTTGACGCGCTGCAAGCCCTGAGCGTCGCACGCGTCGGCAATCGCGACGATTTCTACTGGACGCTTCACGCGGTGTTCGTCAAGAAGCGCGAGCACTCGATCGTGTTCGATCAGGCCTTCCGCATCTTTTTCCAGCGTCGTGGCTACCTCGACAAGCTCATCGCGTCGCTGTTGCCGGCGTCCCTGCCGGGCGCGCCCGAGCCGCCGCCGGCGGGCGCGCGGCGCGTGCAAGAGGCGCTGTTCTCCGGGCTCGCGCGCAACGACGAGCGTACGACGACCGAGATCGACGCGCGGCTGACCGTCTCGGATCAGGAAGTGCTGCAGAAGAAGGACTTTGCGCAAATGACGGCCGCCGAGATTGCCGCCGCCAAGGAGGCAATCGCCAGGCTGAGTTTGCCCATCGATCCCGTGCGCACGCGCCGGCACGCCGCCAAAGGGCGCGGACATGTCATGGACATCCGCCGCACCTTGCGCGCGAGCCTCAAGGCGGGAGGAGCCGTGATCGACCTCCGATATTTCGGCCTGCGCGAGAAACAGCCGCCGATCGTGGCACTTCTCGATATCTCCGGCTCGATGAGCCAATATACACGGCTGCTGCTGCATTTCCTGCACGCGCTGACCGAGCGCGAAAAACGCGTGTCGACATTTCTCTTCGGCACGCGCCTCACCAATGTCACCCGTTCGATCCGGCAGCGCGATCCCGACGAGGCGCTTGCCGCCTGTTCCGCCCACGTCGTCGACTGGTCGGGTGGGACGCGGATCGCCTCCTCGCTGCGGGAATTCAACAAGCGCTGGTCGCGCCGAGTCCTCGCGCAGGGGGCCGTGGTCCTGCTCATCACCGACGGCCTTGAACGTGATGCCGACGACACGCTGGCCTTCGAGATGGATCGGCTGCACCGTTCTTCCCGCCGGCTGATCTGGCTCAATCCGCTCCTGCGTTTCGCGGGGTTCGAGGCCCGCGCCAAGGGGGTGCGCACCATGCTGCCGCATGTTGACGAATTGCGTCCGATTCACAATCTAGAGTCCATGGCGGGCCTGGTTGAAGCCTTGTCCGGTGCGCCCGCCGCGCGGCACGGCGAAAAAACGCCGCTGCGACGCATCGCCTGATCGCCGGAAGGAGAACCGCCATGCTCTCGCGCGACGAAGACATCCTCAAAGCGGCTGAAGATTGGCGCAAGGCCGGTCGCGGCGTGGCGCTCGCCACCGTGGTGGAAACCTGGGGCTCGGCGCCGCGGCCGGTCGGGTCCCATCTCGTCATCGACCATGAGGGAAATTTCCTGGGCAGCGTCTCCGGAGGCTGCGTGGAAGGCGCCGTGGTCGCCGAAGCCATCGACGTGATCGAGGACGGAAAGCCGAAGATGCTGGAGTTCGGCGTCGCCGACGAGACCGCCTGGAAGGTCGGTCTGTCCTGCGGCGGCACCATCCGCGTCTATGTGGAGAAGGTGAGTTGAAGCTCGACCTGCTCCGCGAGCTGAATGCCGAACGCGCGGCCCGCCGAGCGGTCGTGCTCGTGACCGACGTCGAGAGCGGTGCGCAACGCCTGGTCAAGGCGGCCGAAGCCGCCAGGGATCCCCTCCACGAGGCGATCGACAAGCATCTGCGTTCCGGCAAGAGCGGCATGGCGAGTACGCCGCAGGGGCGGTTCTTCCTCACGGTGCATGTGCCATCTCCCCAGCTCGTGATCACCGGCGCCGTGCATATCAGCCAGACGCTCGCTCCCATCGGGCAGTTGCTCGGCTACGACGTGACGATCGTCGATCCGCGGACCGCTTTTGCGAGCATCGAGCGTTTCCCCGATGTCAAGGTGATCGCCGAATGGCCGGACGTCGCGCTGCCGCCTCTCAATGTCGATCGTTATACGGCCTTCGTCGCGCTGACGCACGATCCCAAGATCGACGATCCGGCGCTGATCCACGCGCTGTCGCGCGACTGCTTTTATATCGGCGCGCTCGGATCGCGGAAGACGCATGCCAAGCGAATTGAACGGCTCAAGCGCGCGGGGCTCACCGATGCGGATCTCGCGCGCATTCACGCGCCGATCGGTCTCGCGATCGGCGCCGTATCGCCGGCGGAGATCGCCGTGGCCATCATGGCGGAGATCACGGCGACGCTGCGGCTGAAGGCGGAGCAGGCGGAGGCGGCATGAAGTTCGGGACCGTTCCGGTGGAGGAGGCGCTCGACGGGATCGCGGTGCATTCGATCCGCGAGGGCGAGCTGGTGCTCAAGAAGGGCACCAGGATCGGCGAGCGGGAGCTTGCCGCGCTCAAGGCCGCGGGCATCAAGGACATCGTGGTGGCGCGGCTTGAGCCGGGCGACGTAGGTGAAGATCAGGCCGCCGCGGAAATCGCGGCGGCCGTCAAGGGGGAGGGGGTACGCCTCGATCGTGCCTTCACCGGCCGCTGCAATCTCTTTGCCGACAGGGCCGGCGTGCTCGTGCTCGAGCGCGACGCAATCGACCGGCTCAATCGCGTCGACGAAGCCGTCACCCTCGCGACGCTGCCGGCCTTCAAGCCCGTGGTCGCGGGCGAAATGATCGCCACGGTGAAAATCATCCCCTTTGCGGTGGCGGCGGAGGCGCGGGACAAGGCGGTGATGGAAGCACGAAGCGCGGCGCCGATCATTCGCGTCGCGCCGTACACGATCAAGAAGGTCGGTGTCATTTCGACCCTGTTGCCGGGACTCGCCGCAAAGGTCGTGGACAAGACGCTGAAGATCACCGCCTCGCGCCTTGCGCCTGCGGGTGCAAGCATCATGGCCGATCGGCGCGTGCCGCACGAACAGACCGCGCTCGCGCATGCGATCGAAGAAGTCCGCAGGGCGGGGGCCGAGCTCATCATCGTGTTCGGCGCATCCGCCATTGCCGATCGCCGCGACGTCATTCCGGCGGCGATCGAGGCAGTCGGGGGCAGGATCGAGCATTTCGGCATGCCCGTCGATCCGGGAAATCTGATGCTCATCGGCCGCCTGCACGGCGAGCCCGTGCTGGGCGCGCCCGGGTGTGCCCGTTCGCCGAAGGAGAACGGGTTCGACTGGGTTCTGATGCGCCTGTTGGCCGGCCTGCCGGTTTCCCGCGCCGACATCACGGGAATGGGTGTCGGCGGATTGCTGATGGAAATCGTCACGCGGCCGCAACCGCGCCACGAGGCTGCGCCGCAGGCCGCGGGCCGGGTTGCCGCGGTCGTGCTGGCGGCCGGCCGCTCCACGCGAATGGGCGCGATCAACAAGCTGATCGCCGAGATCGGCGGCAAGCCGCTGGTACGTATTGCCGCCGAGCAGGCGCTCGCCTCCTCGGCAAGGCCCGTGATCGTGGTCACCGGGCATCAGCGGGAAAAGGTGGAGGAGGCGCTCGCGGGTTTGCCGGTCCGTTTCGCCCACAACCCGGACTTCGCCGAGGGGCTCGGCGCGTCGTTGCGCACCGGCATCGCCGCAGTGCCGGACGACGTCGACGGTGCGGTCATCTGTTTGGGCGATATGCCGCAGGTCGACGCCGCGCTGATCGACAGGCTGATTGCGGCCTTCGACCCCGAGCGCGGGGCGCTGATCGTCGTGCCGACCATCGAGGGTCGGCGCGGCAATCCGGTTCTGTGGTCGCGCCGATTCTTCCCCGATCTGCGGCAGATCCAGGGCGACGTCGGCGCGCGCCACCTCATCGCCAGTTACGCGGAGGCCGTGGTCGAGGTGCCGGTTTCCGGCGAATCGGCCTTCGTGGACGTCGACACGCCCGAATCGCTGTCGGCGGTCAAGGCCGAGATCGAGCGGGCCTGAAGCGGATTCGAATCATTGACCTGCGCGCCGACTCGCCGCTAGCTGCCGGCGATGGACGGATCAGGGCGAGCAACGACCGCCGGCTTTGCGCCGATGTTGCGCGCGCTCGTCGCCGCGGCCCTGGTGCTGGCAACGCTCGCCGTCATGCTGGTGACGGTCTCGCGCCCGTCCGCGTCGGACGGAGCAGGCATTCGGGCCGGTCGCGGTTATAATCCCCTGATTTTACAACCTTAGAACGGACTTCCGGGCGCGCGATCCGTGCTCGCGGGCGCCTTCGCGAGGGCGAAGCCGCCCGCGGTCGAAGGGATCCTTTTGCGGATCGCCCCGGCGCTGCGGCGCGGTTTCTCGCCATGACGGTGCCACGTCGATGGGTGCGGAACCCGCGCGCGCAGGATCGCGAAACACGCGAACCGGTTTTCGAAAAGGATGATGCGCCGGCCGGACGGCGGCGCGGCGCGGCGATCGGCGCCGGATCCATCGCGCGCCGCGAGGGATCCTTTGCCGCGCGGGACGGGGCGTGCTAGAAACTGACTGACCAGTCAGTCATAGGTGGTCGCCATGCGGATGCGCCGCCCGCCGGCAGGGCGAGGATCGTCGCGGCGCGGCTCGCGCCGCGCCGCCGGCGGTCGGCCTGCGGGCGATCCGCGCATCGCCGCGCGCGGGAGCGCCAAGCGCGAGGCGATTCTCGCCGCCGCGCTCGATGAGTTTTCCGCCCGAGGCTTTGCCGCGGCGCGGCTCGACGACGTGGCGCGTCGCGCCGGCGTCGCGAAGGGCACGATCTACCTGTATTTCCGGGACAAGGAGAGCCTTTTTCAGGAGCTCGTGCGCGCGATGCTCACGCCCTTGATCGGCACCATCGAGGCGATGGGCGAAGCGGACCTGCCGCTTGCCGTGATGCGCGAGAGGATGACCGAGTTGTTCGTACGGGAGATCTACGAGACCCGTCGCAAGGACGTCATCCGCCTCATCATCGCGGAGGGTCGCCGCTTTCCCAAGCTTGCCGAGTTCTACTATCGGGAAGTGCTGGCGCGCGTTCTCGTGGTGATGCGCGCTCTGCTCGCGCGGATGGCCGCGCGCGGGGAAATGGCGACCGATCTGGCCCGTTTTCCGCAGATCATGGCCGCCCCGGGCCTGATCGCCATCATCTGGAGCGGGCTGTTCGAACGCTTCGAGCCGCTCGACGTGCGCGCGATGATGCGAACCTACTTCAAGCTTCTGTTCGCGACCGGGAGGCGCGAATGACCTCACGCCTCGTCCTCGTTTTGGCGATCATCCCGCCTCTTTTGTCGGCCTGCGATGGCACGGACGGTCGCGCGCTCCAGGGTTGGGTCGAGGCAGATATGGTTTTCGTCAGCCCCGACGAGCAGGGCCGCATCGAGAGCCTCAACGTGCGCGAGGGCGACAGGGTCGCGGCGGGCGATCTGCTGTTCACGCTCGATGACGATTTGCAAAAGGCCGACGTGACGGTGAAGCAGGCGGCGCTGACGACGGCACAACAGGCCTATGCGCGCGCGAAGGAACTGCTGAGCACCGCTGCAGGCACCCAGAAGGCCCTCGACGATGCCGACGCGGCCTTGCGCCAGGCCCGGGCGAATCTCGCCTGGTCGGAGACACGGCTCGCGCGGCGCCGCGTGCTGAGCCCTGCCGCAGGCTCGATCGAGGAAGTCTATTATCGCGCGGGCGAAACCGTACAGCCGGGAAAGCCCGTGATCGCCCTGCTGCCGCCGGGCAACCTCAAGCTGCGTTTCTTCGCCCCGGAGGCGATGTTGCCGCGGATCGCCATCGGCGCGCCGGTAAGCATTTCGTGCGACGGTTGTGCCGAACACATGACGGCAAAGGTCAGCTTCATCGCACGCAGTGCCGAATTCACGCCGCCCGTGATCTTCAGCCGCGAAGAACGCGCGAAGCTCGTCTATCTGATCGAGGCGCGGCCGGACGAGCCGGAAAAGCTGCGCGTCGGGCAGCCGATCACCGTCATGCTGTCGGGGACGTCGCGATGAATGCGCGGCAGGACACCGGCGACGTCGTCATCGATGTGCGCGGTCTGACGAAAAAATTCGGCGGTCGCGCCGTCGTGCGCGATCTGTCGATGCAGGTCAAGCGCGGCACCATCTACGGATTCCTCGGCCCCAACGGGTCGGGCAAGACCACGACCATTCGGATGCTGTGCGGCCTGCTCACGCCGGACGGAGGCACCGGCACCTGTCTCGGCTACGACATCCGTGCCGATGCCGACAAGATCAAACAGCACGTCGGCTACATGACGCAGCGCTTCAGCCTCTATGAGGATCTCTCGGTGCGCGAGAACCTGGAATTCGTTGCGCGCATTTACGGCATCGGCGATCCCCCGCTGGCCGCGGAGGAGACGATCCGGCGGCTCGGATTTGTGGGCCGCGAGGATCAGATCGCCGGGGAATTGTCGGGCGGCTGGAAACAGCGCCTCGCGCTCGGCGCCTGTACGCTGCCGAGCCCGCGACTGCTCCTGCTTGACGAGCCCACGGCGGGCGTCGATCCCAAGGCGCGGCGTGAATTCTGGAACGACATCCACGCGCTCGCCGCCGAAGGCCTCACCGTGCTCGTCTCGACCCATTACATGGATGAAGCCGAGCGTTGCCACGAGATCGCCTATATCGCCTTCGGCGAGCTGCTCGCCCACGGCACGGTCGAAGAGCTCATCGCCGGATCGCACCTGACGACCTACGTGGTCAGCGCGCCGAGCGGCGAGGACCTCAACCGCCTCCTCGGCGAACTCGCCGGGCGGCCGGGTATTGCCATGGCGGCGCCGTTCGGCGCGAGCGTGCACGTGTGCGGTCGCGACCCCGACGCGCTCGAAGCCGCCATCGCCCCCTATCGGCAACGCCCCGGATTCCGCTGGCGGCGCTCGGCGCCGTCGCTCGAGGACGTCTTCATCGAGCTCATGAATCGAGCGCAGAGCAAGCTTCAATGACCCGCCTGCCCATGACACGCGCCCTGCGACTTGCGCCAGGACCGGCTTTCTGGCGCAAGACCTTCGCCGTGCTCGTGAAGGAATTCATCCAGCTCAAGCGCGATCGGATCTCGTTTGCGATGATCGTCATGATCCCGCTCGTGCAGCTCCTGCTGTTCGGTTACGCGATCAACACCACGCCGCGCGACCTGCCAACGGCGGTGCTGCTGCAGGAGCGCAGCGACGTGGGACGCTCGATTCTCGCCGCGCTCAAAAACACGAGATATTTCAAGGTCACGCACCTGCCCACGACGGAGGCCGAGTTCGATCGCCTGTTTGCCGCCGGGACGGTGCTGTTCGGCGTCGAGATACCGGCGAATTTCGAACGCGCGCTGCGGCGCGGCGAGCGGCCCGCCATGCTGATGGTTGCCGACGCGACCGATCCGGTCGCCTCGGGTTCGGCGCTTTCGGCCTTGAGCGGGCTCGTGCAGAGCGCGCTCGTCCACGATCGCGTCATTCCCGCAGGCACCCCCATGCCTTTCCAGATCGTGACGCACGCGCGCTACAATCCCGCCGGCGAGACACAACTCAACATCGTGCCCGGTCTCGTGGGCACGATTCTGACGATGACGATGCTGATCTTCACGGCACTGTCGGTCACGCGGGAGATCGAGCGAGGGACCATGGAGCATCTGCTCGCCATGCCGATCACGCCCGTCGAGATCATGTTCGGGAAAATCATCCCCTACATCCTTGTCGGTTTCGCGCAAGCGACGATGATCATCGCAATCGGGGTTCTGCTGTTCGGAGTTCCGCTCGTCGGCAATCTCGGCGTGCTGGCGGTCCTGAGCACCTTGTTCATCGCCGCCAATCTGTCGATCGGCTACACCTTCTCCACGATCGCACAGAACCAATTGCAGGCCATGCAGATGTCGATCATGTTTTTCCTGCCGAACATCCTCCTTTCGGGATTCATGTTCCCGTTCGCCGGCATGCCGGTCTGGGCGCAATGGATCGGCGAGGCACTGCCGCTGACGCATTATCTGCGCATCGTGCGCTCGATCATGCTGAAGGGATCCTCGTTCCCGGATTTGCACTACGATGCGGCGGCACTGTTCGTCTTGATGCTGATCGCCATGACCATCGCGGTGACCCGCTTTCGCAGGACGCTTGACTAATTCATGTGCTGCATCAATCCGAGTCGCGCATAGGGGCTCCCCCGGGAGTCGCTGTCGATCGACCAGCCGACGGCGGCCGACAGTTCGATCGTCTCGGCCTTCAGGCTCGTGACATGCGCGCCGAGGCGGAACTGCCGATAGCCGTCGGCGGCGTAGAGCTGGAGTTCCGGTCCGGCATAGAAACGACCGAGCACGTGCCATCCGGCGCCGACGCGCGCGGCAAAATTGCTGCCGATCGAGGACAGCGACGCGTCGGCGGCGAGCATCGTCGAGCGCGTCGGCTCGGCCCACAGGTCCACGGACATGCGCAGGCCGAACGAGCGGCCACGCAGCCGGTTGCCGGGATCATCCGGCCACAGCCGATGGTCCTGCAGCTCCGGACCGAAGAAGAATTTGGCCTCGAAGCGACCGTGTCTGAACAGCCATCCCGGGGCGATGTGAGCCTTGCCCTCGAGGCCGATCACGGTCGTTCCCCCGAGGTCGCCGGCCTTGTAGCGATAGAGACCACCCGCGGAGAGGAGCTTCAGCAGAAATCCGGGCTGTTCGAAACCGCCCGGGCTCACGATCAGCCCGCCATGGAGGAAGACCCCGTTGCGCCAGAGGTCTCGGCCGGAAAAAACGATGACGTGTTCCTCCCCCTCGTCGCCAGCCGCGGCAGGCTCCGCCCCTCGCACCACGCAACAACACACCGCCGCCGCGGCGAGAAGGCCCGCCGCGCGAGCATGCCTTCCGGCCCCCATCCAAGGCCCTCAGCGCCCCCGCAACCCTTATTGACGCGCGGGTCACGCTACAACTAAAGCGTGTTCCCACAAGAATGTCTAGTAAGAGCTGTCCGCGTCCTGCCTGCGGCCGGGTCGGCGCGGCGAAAGGCCAAGCCTTCAGGCATGGCACGAATGCACCGCTCGCCGGTCGGCGGCGGAGAATTCATCCGGAAATCCGGATATAGGGAGTCGATTCCGACAACGGTTTTCGGCCGTCGAGCCGCGGGGTCGAGGAAATGAGGGTGAGCAGGGATTTTGACCAAACGCGTCCCGACGCCGCGGCGCGGCGCTCGATCGCCTTTCTCAATCTCGCGCACGGCATCGACCACTTCGTGTTGTTGATCTATCCCACGGTCGTGATCGGCCTTGAGACCGTCTATGGGCGGCCTTACAGCGACCTGATCGCGCTGTCGAGCACGGCCTTCATCGCCTTCGGTCTATTCTCGCTTCCGGCGGGATGGCTGGCCGACCGTTGGAGCCGGCGCAATATGATGGCGCTGTTCTACCTCGGCTGCGGGGCGGCGCTCGCCGTCGCGGCGCTTGCGCCCAACCTGCCGGTTCTCGCCGTCGCGCTGTTCGCGCTCGGCATGTTCGCTTCGATCTATCATCCGGTCGGCATGGCGATGCTGATCGAGGCCTCGCAGGCGCGCGGGCGCACGCTCGCCTTCAACGGGGTCTGCGGCAATCTCGGCGTTTCTCTTGCGGCCGGGGTGAGCGCGCTGCTGGCCACCTGGTTCGGCTGGCGCGCGGCCTTTCTCGCGCCGGCTGCGCTCGCCGCGGCGACGGGCGCACTCTATCTCTGGCTCGTTCCGGACGACCGCCAACATGCGGGCGGCCGGGTTTCGACCCCGGCGGTGCAGCTCGACACGCGCGCGGCCGTCGTCCTGTTCGGACTTTTCATCGTCATCGCCTTGACCGCCGGCACGGTGTTCAACGTGCTCACCATCGCCTTGCCGAAGATCGTGGACGAGCGGCTGGCCGAGCGGGTGCCGCTCCTGCTCGCCGGAAGCGTCGCCACGGCAGTGCTGGTCTGCGGCGCCGTTGCGCAGCTCTGCGTCGGTCGGCTGGTTGAACGCTTCACGCCGCACGGCCTTTTCGCCGTCATCACCGGCCTCGGCTTCCTGGGAAATCTTTGGGCCTCCTATGCCGACGGCGTGCCCTTGATGATCGCGCTTTCGATTGCGGTCGCCGCGATCTACGGCCAGGTGACCGTCAACGACATGGTGCTCGCCCGCTACACGGCCGACGCATGGCGGGGCCGCGTCTACGCCGTGCGCTATTTCCTGCTGTTCATCAGCGCGGGCATCGCCATAGCCATGATCTCGTTCCTGCACGAGCATGGCGGATTCGCCGTCGTGCTTGCGGCCAATGCGGCGATCGCGCTGGCGATGTTTCTCGCCACGGTCGGACTCGCCGTCCTGGTCGGCAATGCCGAGGCGCGGCGGGCTCTGCCGCAGCCGGCCAAACAGAGCGCGATGCTTGGAGCGGATGGCGGGCGGTATTGACCGTCATGGCAAGCCCGCGCGAAGGGAAGGCGAATCCGTCCGGAATCGACGATGTCCGCGCTGGATGGCATCGTCGCCCCCGCGGTACTGCTCGCACCGCGTGCGGACCGAATCGATCGGAACCTGCGTCAGGCGTGCGCGCAGCCGCGCCTGTGTTGCGCGGCAGGCCATGACCCGTCCCGGCGGGCCTACCGCTGCGCGCCGACGCCGCCGGGGTGGCGTCAGAACAATGGCGGGACCAGGTCTTCGACCTTGATCCGCATGCGTTTTCTGATCTGCGCCGCAATAAGACTGCGATGGCACGTCTTGGGATCGCGGCAGTAGCACAAGAGGGCAACGCGCTTGCCCGATTTGACCAGGCCTAAAAGCTCGCCCAGCGCCTCCTGCGCGGCCGCGGTCTTGATGTGCCTGTCGTAAATCCGTCGCAGCGCGCTGACATCCCCGGAACGGGCGGCGGCGCGTCCCTGCGCCGGCGTGCCGAGCTTCTGCAGGTGGACATAGTCGATCCCCGCCTCGCCGAGCGCCGCCGCGAGCGGGCGCTTGGAAAAGCCCGGTCGACGCGAGGATACGACCGCGCGCGTGTCGACCACGGTATCCACCTTGGCCCGCTTGAGCTCCGCAATGACGGCCGCGGGTTTGGCCTGCTCGTAACCGATGGTGAACAGCGTGCGCATGCGGGCGTCACAGGATTGACACACAAATCCATTATAGAAGGCTGCAGTGGCGAATCGAAGGAAAACCCTCCGGTTCGCCGGGCGGCCACTTGCGACGGCGACGGCGGATGTACCCGCGCCTTTCGTCGGTGGTCGTTTCCTTTTCAGCTCGTCTGCAGTCGCTGAATAAGCGCCATGGCGGCGGCCGGAGCGCGGATTTTCGCTTCGTGAATGAAATAGACGAAAACATCGCGCGGCTTTTTTGCCGCACGAACGCCGTCGATGCGCGGCAGATCGTCCGGCTCGCCGCCCCCCGCCCATAGGCGCGCGCGTTCGGCCCAGCGATCGAGCGCGGCGGGAGGATACCCGCTTGGCAGCGCTTCGCTGCCCTTCTGCAGACGCGCATAGACGAAATCGCCGGTAAGGTCGGCGATCGCCGGATAGGTCGCGTGTTCGGCGAAGACGACGGGAATCGAGAATTTGCGCAGGAGGGCGATGAAGGCGGGAGTCTTGAAACTGTCGTGCCGTACCTCCACGGCGTGGCGCAACGCCCGTCCGGCGAAGGATTGCGGCAACAGTTCGAGGAAATGGCCGAAATCTGCTTCGTCGAAGGTCTTGGCGGGCGAGAATTGCCAGAGCAGCGGGCCGAGTCGGCTCCCCAGTTCGACGATGCCCGACTCGAGGAAGCGCCGGATCGAGTCGCCCGCATCCTTGAGGGTGCGCCGGTTGACGGCGTAGCGCGGGGCTTTCAGCGAGAAGACGAAACCGTCGGGGACTTCGGCGGCCCATTTGCGGAAGCTTGCCGCCGACACGGTCCGATAGAAGGTTCCATTGATCTCGATCGAGGTGAGACGCTCGGCCGCGTAACGGAGTTCCTGTGCGTGCGGCAGGCCCTTTGGATAGAAGACGCCGCGCCACGGCTCGTAGGTCCAGCCGCCGATGCCGCAGTAGATCTTGCCGGCCATGTCGTCCTTCGCGGGCGCGTGCGCTTCCGGTACCGCATCACCATGGCAAAGCAAAGGCCCGGGCGTTGCGCCCGGGCCCCGGCACCTTTGCCGGCGATGGACGATCGGCGTCGCGCGGAAGCCCCGTGCGGCGCCGGCTCCGTCTCCGGCGTCAGAAGTCCATGCCGCCGCCGGGTGGCACGGCCGGCGTGGCTTCCTTCTTCTTCGGCACTTCGGCGACCATGGCCTCGGTGGTGATCAGCAGGCCGGCCACCGATGCCGCGTCCTGCAGCGCCGTGCGCACGACCTTGGTCGGGTCGATGATCCCCTTGGTCATGAGGTTGCCGTATTCGCCGGTCTGCGCGTCGAAGCCGTAGTTGTACTGATCCTTTTCCAGGATCTTGCCGACGACGAGCGAGCCGTCCTCGCCGGCGTTGATGGCGATCTGACGGGCCGGCGCCTGCAGCGCCTTGCGCACGATTTCCACGCCGTGCTTCTGGTCCTCGTTCTCGGTTTTCACGCGCTTGAGCGCCTCCGCCGAGCGCAGGAGCGCCACGCCGCCGCCGGGCAGGATGCCCTCTTCCACGGCCGCGCGCGTCGCGTGCATGGCGTCGTCGACGCGGTCCTTGCGCTCCTTCACCTCGACCTCGGTCGCGCCGCCGACGCGGATCACCGCGACGCCGCCGGCAAGCTTGGCAAGGCGCTCCTGCAGCTTCTCACGGTCGTAGTCCGAGGTGGTTTCCTCGATCTGCGCCTTGATCTGCGCGACGCGCGCCTCGATGTCGGCCTTCTTGCCGGCCCCGTTGACGATGGTGGTGTTCTCCTTGTCGATCTCCACCTTCTTGGCGCGGCCAAGCATGTTGATGGTGACGTTCTCAAGCTTGATGCCGAGATCCTCCGAGATGCAGGTGCCGCCCGTCAGGATCGCGATGTCCTGCAGCATCGCCTTGCGGCGATCGCCGAAGCCGGGCGCCTTGACCGCCGCGACCTTCAGGCCGCCGCGCAGCTTGTTGACGACCAGCGTGGCAAGCGCCTCGCCCTCGACGTCCTCGGCAACGATGAGCAGCGGCTTGCCGGTCTGCACCACGGACTCGAGCAGCGGCAGCAGTTCCTGAAGGCCCGACAGCTTCTTTTCATAGATGAGGATGTACGGGTCCTCCAGCTCGGTGCGCATCTTGTCGGCATTGGTGATGAAATAGGGCGAGATGTAGCCGCGGTCGAACTGCATGCCCTCGACGATGTCGAGCTCGGTCTCCAGGCTCTTCGCCTCCTCGACCGTGATCACGCCTTCATTGCCGACCTTCTGCATCGCCTTGGCGAGGAAGTCGCCGATTTCGCGATCGCCGTTCGCCGAGATGGTGCCGACCTGGGCAATCTCCTCGTTCGAGGTGACCTTCTTGGAATTCTTCTTGAGGTCCTCAACGACGGCCTCGACGGCAAGGTCGATACCCCGCTTCAGATCCATCGGGTTCATGCCGGCGGCGACGGCCTTGGCGCCTTCGCGCACGATGGCCTGGGCGAGCACGGTCGCGGTGGTCGTGCCGTCGCCCGCGATGTCGGACGTCTTGCTCGCCACCTCGCGCACCATCTGCGCGCCCATGTTCTCGAACTTGTCCTCGAGCTCGATTTCTTTCGCGACGGTCACGCCGTCCTTGCTGATACGCGGCGCGCCGAAGGACTTATCGAGCACGACGTTGCGGCCTTTGGGACCGAGCGTGACCTTCACCGCATTGGCGAGAATGTCCACGCCCCGCAACATGCGGTCGCGCGCCTCCACGGAGAACTTGACTTCTTTCGCAGCCATTGTCGTTGTTCCTTCTGCTTTGCCTCAGCGCCTCAGGCGGCCTTCTTCTTCGCGGCGGGCTCGTCAAGCACGCCCATGATGTCGCTTTCCTTCATGATCAACAGCTCCTCGCCGTCGATCTTGACTTCGGTGCCGGACCATTTGCCGAACAGCACCCGGTCGCCAACCTTCACATCGATCGGGATCAGCTTGCCCGATTCGTCCCGGCCGCCCGGACCGACGGCGATCACTTCGCCCTGGCTCGGCTTCTCCTTGGCAGTATCCGGGATGATGATCCCGCCGGCCGTCTTCTCTTCGGCCTCGATGCGCTTGACGACGACGCGGTCGTGAAGCGGACGGAACTTCATGGCAGTCCTCCTAATGATTTGAATGATAAGCGGTTTTTGGCATCCGGCCGGACCCCTGCCGGATCCTGACCGCCGATTTGGGTGGCCATTTTTGCGCCTGCAAGGGGTTGCCGGAAATTTTTTAGCACTCGCCGGAATGGAGTGCCAACAATTTTCAAAACCCGAGCGTTTTCAATGGTTAACGGCCTCCGCCCCGGCTCCGAGGGCGCGCCGCGCGGCCGCCTGTTAGCAGGCCGCCAAGTCTGCTGCTAACATGTTGATTTATAATGCTTTATTCATCATTTTGGGTTGCCATGGGCGGTGCCGGAAATAGATTTGAAGGTCCGACGGACGGAGAACTGGGAATGGTTTCGACGGACTTCCTCAAACAGTGCAGCGGCTACGGCCTCACCACGGCGCATATTCTCTACCGGCGACCGGATCATCGCTGGCTGCTGCAATCCTATGTCTGGCAGGACTACGATCTCTTCCCGGAATTTCCGGAATTGCACCGTTTCCTCGCCTTCTGGCAGGAGAAGCTTGACGGCCCGCTTCATTCCGTACGCGTGGCGCACCGCAAGCTGATCAAGCCGGCGGAACTGAGAACCGTCAACGGCGAATTCCGATTGCACTGACAGCGCGCAGGTCGTGCGCGGTCATTCGTGTCGCACGACGGCCCGACCCGGCCCGCCATTCGCCGCCGCGGTGCGGAAGCCGGTGACCGGCGATCATCGGCGGAGGTCGTCGTCCGGGACACGTCGGCGCGGGGATTTATGCGCGCGCTCCGGACCCCTGTAGAAGGGGTTGCGCTCGCAGAAACCGCCGATGCCGCTCACGGTCGCCATGCATTGCGCGAAGGTCGTGAAGCCGCAATTGCGGCCGCCGTCGCCGTGGGGCCCGCCATATTGCGCGCACCAGGGATACTCGATCGCGTGGCTCGCGGATGGTGCGAGGAGCGAGAAGGCGGCGGCCGCCGCCGCGGCGACAAGCATGCGATGCATCATTTCCTCCCGTCTGCACGACGCGCAGGTTGCGGGGGCGGCCCAACTCCGCTCCCGCGATCCTCGCTCGCGCGATGCACGCCCTCTGCGCCGGATGCCCTCGTCGGATGTCCGTTTTGCCTTGGCGTTTGCATCGCGCACCTTCGACCGGCACGAGTCCATGGAAGCCTCCGCCCGTACTTCTTCCGGCGCGCGCCTTCCTCCGCGAGCATCACTGCCGAATGCGTCGAAAGCATGCAAAACGACCGCGCGGCGCGGCGGCGACCCGGAAGCGGGGAGATCCGCTCGGGCTGCCGCTGGGCGCCGGCCCTGCTGCGCTGCCGAAAACCGCCATGCGACCCTGCACGGGCGAGGGTTTCGCACTGCGGCCTTGCCCGGTAGGCTCCGCGCCGTCACCGTCCCGCCCGTCGAGGAGTGCCCCATGCGTCGCATCCGCTTTGACTTCGGCAGGCTCGCGCTCGAGGCCGAGCTGCTCGATACGCCGACGGCGAAGGCCGTGGCCGCGGCGCTGCCGCTGACCTCCTCCGCATTGACCTGGGGCGAGGAGGTCTATTTCGAGGTGCCGGTACGGGTCGAGCGCGAGGCGGGCGCGCGCGCCGTGGTCACGCCCGGCGAGATCGCCTACTGGCCCGAGGGGCCGGCGATCGCCATCGGCTTCGGGCGCACGCCCATCTCCCAGGGCAACGAGACGCGGCTTGCGAGTCGGTGCAATGTCTTTGCCCGTGCGCTCGCCGATGTGAGGCAGCTCGCGGAGGTCAAGGCGGGCAGCACCGTCGTGGTGAGCCTCGTCGCCTGAGATCCGACCGCGAAGCGGATCGCCTCGGCGTCGAACCCTCGTTGCAGGCGCGGCGAAGCCATCGGGAATCGCCCGGGATTCGCTCGATCGCTGCGGACTCCCGCGCGGCTCCTCGCGATGACGGGCGTCGATTCAATCCGATCGCAGCCCGGTCTGACCGCGATGCGCGCGGGTTCTATCGCCGTAGCCGACATCATGCTGCCGGCGCATGATCGTTTCCGAAGGCGGCTCCGCATCGGGATCATGCGCTATCGGCGCGTCGATTGTCGGCGCACCATGGAGAGCGTGAGGTCCCACGCATTGCGAATGTTCACAAGCAACAGCAGAAGCATGGCGCCCGCGACCACGTCGAGCGCGAATTCGCGGCCGAACCAGATCATGGCCGCGGCGGCGAACCATGCGAAATAGCCGGCGGTCGGCAGCATCCCATAGGCAAGATGATCCTGTTTGTATGTCGTCCATGCGTGTCGCAGCAGTTCGACGGTCGTATAAAGGGAGATCACAAGCCCGCACGCGGCGCAGGCCGCGAGCGCCGCGGCAAGCATCGCCGTGTGATGTCCGGGTACGAGGGCAACGGCGGAGACGAAGAACACGGCGCTGAAGTGGACGACCACCGGGCTGAAGAAGGCGCGCGTGGCGCGCGCCCGTTCATCGCTCAGGAAGCCCGCACCCAGCGACACCGCGACAAACAGCAGCGCCAGCAGCGTCGCGCCAGCGGTGCCGAGCAGCAGGAAAAAGTCGTGCCAGCGTTCCACATCGTCCATGACGTCATCCGCGACCCACGAACGGCATCTTGTTCGCCATGACCGTCATGAACAGGACGTTGGTGTCGAGCGGCAGGCTTGCCATGTAGACGACGGCCGCGCCGACGTGCTCGGCCGCCATGCGCGGCTCGATCATCTTGCGCCCGTCGGGCTGCAGCACGCCTTCGCCCTTGACCATGCGCTCGGTAAGCGGCGATTCGGCATTGCCGATGTCGATCTGTCCGCAGCAGATGTCGTATTGCCGGCAGTCGAGCGAGGTCGACTTGGTAAGACCCGTCACCGCGTGTTTGGTCGCGGTATAGGCCACCGAATAGGGCCGCGGCGTATGCGCCGAGATCGAGCCGTTGTTGATGATGCGCCCGCCGCGCGGCGTCTGCGCCTTCATGATCTTGATCGCCTCTTGCGTGCACAGGAACATGCCGGTGAGGTTGGTGGCCACGACATTCTGCCACGTCTCGAATGCAAGCTCCTCGAGCGGCACGGCCGGCGCGCCGATGCCGGCATTGTTGAACAGGAGGTCGAGGCGGCCGAAGCGGGCCTTCGTCCGTTCGAACAGGGCAAGCACCGAGGCGCGCTGCGTCACGTCCGTCGGCACCGCGAGCGCTTCGGCGCCCGCGGCCTCGATCTGTCGTGCCACCTCGGCGAGCGGCTCGGGCCGGCGGCCGGCGAGTACCAGATTGTAGCCGGCCCGGGCGAGGGCCAGCGCCACGGCTTTGCCCACGCCCGTGCCCGCGCCCGTCACAAGGGCAATTTTCGCAGCCATCGATGATCTTCCCCAGCGGTTGTCGAGTCCGGATGATCCGGCGCTAAAGCCTTATCACAAGGCGGGTCGATCGACACCGTCCCTCATCGCGCCGAGCGCGGGGAGCGGCAGCCGCCGGTGTCGCTTCACCGGCGCGCCCTCTCTTGCGTGAATCCGCGCGATGCTAGCTCGCGAGCCGCGCATCGCGCTGCGCGGGCCCGGCGGGAGTCTGCAGGCGGGCGGTGATTTCCGCGGCCGTGACCGCTTTGCCGAAGCGATAGCCCTGCATGGCATGGACGCCGGCGGCACGCAGGAACAGGTGCTGGTCGGCGGTCTCCACACCCTCGGCGGTGACCTGCATGCCGAGGCCGCGCCCGAGGCTCACCACCGCATGCACGATCGCGGCTGCATCGGCTGCCTTTTCGATCGAGCGCACGAAGCTGCGATCGATCTTGAGCTTGTCGAAGGGGAAACGACGCAGATAGAGAAGGCTCGAGTAGCCCGTCCCGAAATCGTCGAGGGCGATCCGCACGCCGAGCGCCTTGAGGCGGAGCATCGAGGATTCGGCAATGTCGACGTTGCCGATCAGCACGCTTTCCGTGAGCTCCAGCTCGAGGCGGGCGGGATCGAATTCCGTCTCCGCCAGCGTGCGCTCCACCATGTCCACGAAATCGGCGCGGCGGAATTGCAGCGAGGAGACGTTGACCGCCACGTTGACCCCCGGCCAGGCCTTCCCGTCCGTCATGGCACGCCGCAGCACCCAGGCGCCGAGCTCGATGATGAGGCCGGAGTGCTCGGCGATGGCGATGAATTCGCTCGGCGCTATTTCGCCGCGCGCAGCGTCGGTCCATCGGCAGAGCGCCTCGACGCCGACCAGCTTCTCGCCGCTGTTGTTGACGATGGGCTGATAGAGCAGCTGCAATCGGTCGTTCTCGATCGCCTCGCGCAGATCGCTTTCCAACAGCTTGCGTTTCGACAGATCGGCGTCCATGGCCGCGTCGTAGATGCATGCGCGGTTGCGGCCCTCGTTCTTGGCGCGATAGAGCGCCATGTCGGCATAGCGCAGGATGTCCGCCGCGCCCGCGCATTTCTTGTCGATCACGGCAATTCCGATCGACGCGCCGATCACGATGTTCTGACCGTTGATCAGATACGGCGCGCAGATCGCTCGGATGATGCGTTCGGCAAGCAGCATGATTCTGCCATGGTCATCGCCGATCGAGGAAATGACCGCAAACTCGTCGCCGCCGAGGCGGGCAACAAGATCTCCCTCGCGCACCATTCGTGACAACCGCAACGTGACATTGCGGATCAGCTCGTCGCCGACGGGGTGGCCGAGCGTGTCGTTGACGTCCTTGAAGTGGTCGAGATCGATGTAGAACACGACCGCGGGCGGGGCGCCGTTGGCCACTTCGTCGATCACTTCCTCCAGCCGCTCGCCGAAGAATATGCGATTGGGGAGACCGCAGAGCGGGTCGTGCATGGCAAGATAGCGCAAGCGCGACTCGCTTGCGGCGATCGCGGCCGCGGTGCGCCGCATGTAGCGCAGCACGAATCCGGCAAGCAGCGCGAACCCGCAGAGCGCCACGACGATGAAAGGCGTCACGCTGTCGACGATTTCGGCGCCCGGCTGCTTCGGCGCCCATGCGAAGCGCGCGATCGGGCGTCCGGTCGGATCGGCAAGCACGTAGTCCACGTCGCCCGCGCGGGGCGGCCGCTCGCCGACGAGATGCAGATTCGTCATCCGGAGCTGCGCGCCGATGTCCTCGAGCAGCTTGTCGTCGATGAATTTGATCGACGCCACGATCGGCGCCCGGTTGTCGAGCGAGGGAGGGATGCCGTCGACCGGGCCCACGGCGACCGCCGCGATCGCCGCAGGCCGGTTGAGGAAGCGCATGATGAGGCTGATCCGGGGATGCGCGCCACCTTCGCTTGCCGACGCATCGTGGATGCCGATGCCGTGGCGCAGGTTCGGCGCGCGGCCGCGCATGTAATCGAGGACGGGCCTGAGATCCGATGTGATCCGGTGGACCAGATCCGCATCCGCGTGCCGCGTATCAAGCTGGGCGAAGAGCGACCGATCCTCGCCGTCAAAGACCATGACATAGTCGTGTTCGAAGAAAGTCTGCAGCCACGCGCCGACACGGCGCGACGTCCATGCCGGGTCGAACGCCATCCTGATGTGCTTGATCGCCGACTGCGAGGAGACCACGCTCTCGACCTCGCGCAGCACGCGTTCACCGCGCGCGTCGAGCTCGCGCCGCAGGAGCTGCATTTCGCGCGCGACCGCCATCTGGTCGGCGCGGTGGGCGGAGGAGAGCACCGCGACCACGATGCAGATGATCGCGACCGCGACGATGACGCCGACGGGGACCACCACGCTCATCCGCGCGCGGTCCCAGCTCGCATATCGGCTGTCCTCGGCGCTCCGGGGAGGCTGAGCCAGCGGCACGTTGACCTCTTAACCCTTTCTGTCGATTGGGCTTCCGCCCGAGCTATAGAGCGGAAAGCTTGCTATTCGCTTGCCCCGCGCACAGGCGCAGGCGGCGCCGGGGCGGGCAAATTCGCCGCTGACATTAACCGGGGGTTAATGGCTCTGCGGCGGCCCGCGCGGGCCGCACGCCCGGCGCGCAGGCAGGCGGTGGTTGCAACCGCGCTGCCCGACCTTGCGCGCGGCGCGCGGCAGCTCTGCCGGTTGATCGGCCAAGCCGATGAAAATCATGCATTTTTACCTTGCGCCGCGGGCGGGCGACGCAGCCCGGCAGGCCGCGCAAATCGCGCGACGGCAGGCGGCAATTGCCAGCGGGGCGACGCCCACGATAGGAACGGCGCCGAGGGCACCCCTTCGCGACGACGAGGCCATGAGCAGCGCGCCTTCCGACATCGTCACCGCGGCCGTGCTGGTCATCGGCGACGAGATCCTGTCGGGCCGCACCAAGGACCGGAATATCGGCTACATCGCCGATTGCCTGACCGCGCTCGGGATCGATCTCAAGGAGGTGCGCATCGTGCCCGACGAGGCGCGCGCCATCGTCGAGGCGGTCAATGCGCTGCGCGCACGTTACGACTATCTCTTCACGACCGGCGGGATCGGGCCGACGCATGACGACATAACGGCCGAATGCGTCGCGCAGGCTTTCGGCGTGCCGCTGGAGCTTCACCCGGAAGCGGTCGAAATCCTCAAGGAGCGGCTTGCCAGGACCGGCGGTGAATTGAACGAGGCGCGCTTGCGCATGGCGCGCATCCCGCGCGGCGCGAGGCTCGTCGCCAACAAGGTGTCGGGCGCGCCGGGATTCTGGATCGACAACGTGATCGTGATGGCCGGGATCCCGGCAGTCATGCAGGCGATGCTCGATGAGGTTGCACCTCGGTTGAAGACGGGTGCCAGGCTGATGTCGGTCACGATCCGCGCCGACGCGAAGGAAGGGGATGTCGGCACGGCGCTGGGCGAGATTGCCAAGGCGAATCCCGGCGTATTGATCGGCAGCTACCCGTTCTTCGACGAGAAGCAGGGGCCGAACACCAACATCGTCGTGCGCGCGCGCGATCCGCAGAAGCTTGCGGAGGTGCAAGCGGCGGTGGAGGCGATGTTGGCGCGGGTCAAGGCGGGCCGTGAGGGTTCGCCGTGAGCCGCAGACCACGGAGCACTGGCGCATGATCGTTCCGCAGACCGAGGGCGCCGCCCGCCCGGAAAAAGCCTTTCCCGTCTCCTGGGATCAGTTCCACCGCGATTCGCGCGCGCTTGCCTGGCGCCTGCACGAGGCGGGGCCGTTCGACGCCATCGTCTGCATCACGCGTGGCGGCCTGGTGCCGGCGGCGATCGTCGCGCGCGAGCTCAATTTGCGCGTCATCGAGACGATCTGCGTGGCGAGCTATGCCGATTACCGCAACCAGGGCAGCCTCCGCGTCATGAAGGGGATCGCGCCGGAAATCGCCTCGATGCAGACGCAGGGTCGCAGCGTACTGATCGTCGACGATCTGGTGGACACGGGAAAGACGGCGCGCGTGGTGCGCGAATTGCTGCCGGCTGCGCATTTCGCGACCGTCTATGCCAAGCCCATGGGCCGGCCGCTGGTCGACACCTTCATCACCGAAGTGTCGCAGGACACCTGGATCTATTTTCCGTGGGATACGGGGCTTGCGTTCCAACCGCCGATTCAGCCGGGCGGGGAATGAGGGCGCACGGGCGCTGGCCGCGCGCGGCGCAATCGGGTAAGTTCCCGTGCGAAGGACGTTCGTCATGGTGGCCGCCCGCCGCAGTGCCGAGGAGCCGCGCTCGCATCACGTGCGCGCGCAGGATATGCCGTGGCAGAAGACGCGCTTTCCCGGCTGCGAGATGAAGCCGCTCATGGTCGATCCCGAAAGCGGGCTCGCGACGCTGCTGTTCAGGATGGCGCCAGGCGCGGTCCTGCCCGACCACGAACACGTGCTGATCGAACAGACCTATGTGCTCGAAGGCTCGCTCGTCGACAAGGAAGGTCCCGACGCCGGCCTCGAGGTCGGTCCGGGCGAGTTCGTCTGGCGGCCGCCGGGCAGTCGTCACGCGGCCTGGAGTCCGAACGGCGGCCTCTTCATCGCGATTTTCCAGATTCCCAACAGGTTTTTCGAGACGGACGGCCGCGTCACCGATGCCGCGGGGCGGGATTGGGAGCAGGCCTGGGGACACTTGTTGGCGGACTGGCGCGGACCTCGGTGAGTTTGACCGTCACTGCAAGCCCGCGCGAGGCGAGGGCAAACCGATCCGG
>Ga0209810_1002427_pt1 | contig 22456 bp, 25 predicted proteins | sample Coa_R1_7_FD_187159 | JGI IMG/M metagenome (GOLD analysis project Ga0209810, IMG submission 187159) | Surface soil microbial communities from Centralia Pennsylvania, which are recovering from an underground coalmine fire - Coalmine... | ecosystem: Environmental > Terrestrial > Soil > Unclassified... | reverse complement strand
CCAGTCAAGCCGCTTGCGAGACAGATCCAATCCAACGTACAACATGCAACGGGCCTCCCTTCGTCTCTCGAGGACGCGCGGAGTTTCCCTCCGCGGGAGGCCCTCCTTCATCACCATTCGTACCAGAGGCACGAAACAGTTTCGGCTAGGCGCTGCGCCAGCGCTCAGGCGGACGGAGCTTCGGGGCTCTTTCGCGGCAGCTCCGCCAGCCCCTTGCGCACGAGCGCTCGACCCCAGCGGATCGTCTCGTCGACGTGGCGCTCCCAGGCCTCGCGCTCAGCCTTCGTCCGAAATGCCTTCTTCTTCCTCTCCGCCATCGTCCTCGAGCAGCTCCCGAATCGCCCGCAGCTCATTCAGGATATCGACCACCGTCCACGTCAGAGCGAGTGCCTCCTCGCGCACCAGCACCGGCTCGTCCATCGGGCACAGCCTTGCTCCAGTCGGCGGCGTTGGCAATCCGCTCTTTCGGACGAGACAGCTTCCAGACCTCCGTAGACTCCCGCCGTGGAGTTCGAGACGCGCGCCATCCACGCGGGGCAGGAACCCGACCCGGCCACGGGCGCGATCACGACGCCGATCTACCAGACGTCGACGTTCGTGCAGGAAGCCGTCGGCGTGCACAAGGGATACGACTACGCCCGCGTCGCGAATCCGACGCGCACCGCGCTGCAGATCGCGCTCGCATCGCTCGAGAACGCGCAGCACGGCGTCGCGTTCAGCTCCGGGCTCGGGGCGACGACGACGCTGATGCACCTCGTCGACCCGGGACAACGTGTCGTGCTGATCGCAGACGTCTACGGCGGCGTCTACCGCATGACGTCGCAGGTGTACGAGCCGAAGGGCTACCGCTTCACGTACGTGCCGGCGGCCGAGTTCGACGAGCACCTGTCCGAGCACCTCGACGGCGACGTGCGGCTCGTCTGGGTGGAGACGCCGTCGAACCCGATGCTGAACGTCGTCGACATCCGCCGCGCCGCCGAGGCCGCGCATGCCGCGGAGGCGCTGCTCGTGGTCGACAACACGTTCGCGAGCCCGTACCTGCAGCAGCCGCTCGATCTCGGCGCGGACCTCGTCGTCCACTCGACGACGAAGTACCTCGCGGGGCACAGCGACACCGTGGGCGGGTTCGTCGCCACCAACGACGACGCGCTCGCGGAGCGCCTCTTCTTCCTGCAGAAGTCGCTCGGAGCGGTGCCGGGGCCCTTCGACGCATGGCTCGTGCTGCGCGGGATCAAGACGCTGGCGGTGCGGATGCGCCAGCACTGCGACAATGCGCGCCGCGTCGCGTCGCACCTCGACGGTCACTCCGCGGTCGAGCGCGTCCTCTACCCCGGCCTCGAGTCCCATCCCGGCCACGAGACCGCCGCACGGCAGATGCGCGACTTCGGCGGGATGGTCTCCTTCCTCGCGACGACGGAGCGGGAGGCGGCGGCGATCGTCGCCCGGACGCGGCTCTTCAGCCTCGCGGAGTCGCTCGGCGGCGTCGAGAGCCTGATCGAGCTGCCCGCGCGGATGACGCACGCGTCGACGGCCGGCGCACCGTTCGCGCCGCCGCCGAACCTGATCCGGCTGTCGGTCGGGATCGAGTCGGCCGACGATCTGCTCGCCGACCTCGACGCAGCGCTCGCCGGCCGCACTACACCAGCGGCCGCGGCGACGGCCTGAGCGACGGCAGCCGCGGGACGTCTCTCCACGGCAGCAGGTGGAACCGGAAGAGCGCGCGCGGGAGCCGCCGGTCCGGGCGCATCTCCGCCGTGTGCATCCAGTCGCCCTCGAAGTCCCACACCTTCGCGCGCGGGTTCAGGGCGAGGAGCTCGTCGGCAAGGGCGCCGGTCTCGTGCACCTGGTCGGAGATGATCCGGTCGGCGCGGCTCCAGTAGAGCTGCAGCGGCACGCCGGAGAACGCGAGCCGCCGCACGAAGTGGTCCGGGCTGCGCAGCGCGTACGCGCTCGGATCCTGCCATGGGGTGCCGCCGACCTCGAGCCGCGCCAGCGCCTGCAGCTCCCGCCCGCCACGCAGGTCGGCGAAGTCCCGGTAGCGACGCGCCATGTCGGTCGCGGGATCGAACGCCGCCGCGCCGGCGAGCAGGTGCGGGAAACGCGCCACGAGGAGCAGCGTCTCCATCCCGCCCATCGAGCCGCCGATCGCGTAGATCCGACGGCGGTCGACGCGCACGCCGTGGGCCTCGACGATCGCCGGCATGCGCGCGAGATCGTCGATCTGGCCGGGATCGCCCCACGAGTAGAAGCGCGTGCGCCGGCCCTCGCCGGCGGGGTTGATCACCGCGAAGTCCCCCTCGCCCGGCAGGTCGCCCCAGATGTCCGCGTTCTCGGCCGCGCCGACGCCACGGCCGTGCGGCGAGATGACGAGCGGGATGCGCTGCCCGTCGTAGTCGACCGGGAGCAACAGCCACGCGGGCCGCATCGTCCCGTCGTGGGCGCGGTACAGGATGCGGACCGCACGCGTCAGCGGTTGCGGCTTCGGCACGGGAAACGCTCGTGAGGCTGCGAACGGGGCGAGTACCAGAGCCGCCGCTGCGATCCACGCCGCTCCCACGTCCGACGACGGTACGTGCCGACTGAGAAGATCAGGTTATGGCTTCGTTGCACCTCCTCGACCTCCATTTCGGCGGAGCGCCGAAAGCGATCGGCGTCTACCTCGTCGACACCGACGACGGGCCGGCGCTCTTCGACTGCGGTCCCGCGACGACGCTCGCGACGCTCGAGCAACGACTCGACGAGCGGGGGCTCACCCTGCAGGACGTCAGGCATCTCCTGCTCTCGCACATCCATCTCGACCACGCGGGAGCCGCCGGCCCGATCGTGCGACGGCACCCCGCGCTGACCGTGTGGGTGTCGCCGGTCGGCCTGCCCCATCTGCTCGATCCCGCGCGGCTCGAGCGTTCGGCGCGGCGCCTGTACGGCGAGCACTTCGACGGCCTGTGGGGCGAGCTCGTGCCGGTGCCGGAACGCAACGTGCGCGTCGCGGAGGGCAACGTGCTCGGCTGGGAGACGTTCCCAACGGTCGGGCACGCGTCGCACCACGTCTCCTACGTGCGCGACGGAACGCTGCTCGCCGGCGACGCGTGCGGCGTCCGCATCCCGCCTGCGGACTACGTCCTGCCGGTCTCGCCGCCGCCTGATCTCGACGTCGAGGCCTGGCACGCGACCGCCGCGGAGATTCGGCGCCGCGCGCCCGATCGGCTCGCGCTCATCCATTTCGGCGTGCACGAGGACGTCGCCGCACACCTCGACCGCCTCGACGTGGAGCTCGACCGGTGGGCGACGCGCGTCGGCGACGGGATGACCGCGCAGGAGTTCGTCGACGCAGGGCGCGCGGCCGCGGGCGAGCACGCGGACGAGTACGACCGCGTCGCGCCGTTCTGGCAGTCGTACGCGGGGCTCGAGCGCTACTGGCGGAAGCGCCGCGAATAATCGGGAGGAGAACCTACGGTTCCCCGGCCGGAGCCGGCTCCGCCCGGCGGGAGGCCTCCAGCGCGTCCGCGATGCGCTGTGACCGGGAAGGGAGGGCCTCGGGAGGGAAACCGGGAAGGTTTCCCCCCGACTACTCGCGCAGGATGTTGCCGCCCGAGGTCTGGGCGAGCGCCATCAGCACGATCTCGTCCACGTTCACGTGCGGCGGCCGCGTGAGCGCGAACAGGATGCAGTCCGCGACGTCCTCCCCGTGCAGCGGCCCGCCCATCGCGACGTCGGCGTAGACGCCCTTTGCGCGCTCCGCGTCACCGTGGAAGCGGACGACCGAGAACTCGGTCTCGACGAGCCCGGGCGCCACGTTCGTCACGCGGATCGGCTTGCCCTGCAGGTCGTCGCGGAGCGCGCGCGTGTAGCCGTGCACCGCGAACTTCGACGCGACGTACGAGGAGCCGCTCGGATACGACCAGATCCCGGCGACCGAGCCGAGGTTGACGATGTGCCCGCCACCGTCGGCCTCCAGGTGAGGGAGGCAGAGACGCGTCATCCGCATCAGCGCGAGCACGTTCGTCTCGATTACGCGGCGCTCGTCCTCGGGATCCGACTCCCAGACACGGTCGCGCCCGAGCGCGAGCCCCGCGTTGTTGACCAGGATGTCGACGCCGCCGAGACGCTCGACCACTTCGGCGACGAACCGTTCGCAGGCGGCCGGGTCGTTGACGTCGAGCTCGAGCGCGACCTCCGTCTCGAGGCGGTCGGCGCGGCGTGCGCCCCCGGCGACGCGGGCTCCGGCGTCTGCGAGCGCCCTGGCGGTCGCGGCGCCGATCCCGCTGGACGCCCCGGTCACGATTGCCCGCTTGCCGTCGAGCGCGCTCACCGCGCTGAATCTATCGTGACGCCGTGCAGCCGACGCCGCGGGCCCGTGGCACCTCCGGCCGCCTGGCGATCGCGGCGGCCGTGCTCGTCGTGCTGCTCGTCACGGTCGCGATCTCCAGCCACGCGGGCTTCGGCCACGGACACGCTGCCGCCCCGAGTCGCCCCTTCGTCGACTGGGCGTTCAGCGCGTTCCTCGTCCTCTTCGTGCTCGCGATCCCCGTCGCCGGCTACGCATACCTGCTGCAGGCGCGCGAGGTCGACCTGCGGACGCGCCGCCGCTACGAGCTGCGCGTCGGCCTGTCGTTGCTGCTGGTCGTCGCGCTGTTCGCACTCCTGATGCTGCGCCTGTACCTCTGGCACGGCGGCGGCGGATTCCTGCACGTACACGTGCCCGGAGCGGGAGGCCGAAGCCACGGCGTGCAGCCTGCGTCGACACGGCGGCCGTATGCCCCTCGGTTCGAGTGGCCGGTGCTCGTCGCCTTCGCGGTCGTGCTCGCGGGCGCGGCGCTCGTCGCGCTGCGGCGCCGGCGTGCGGCGGTCGTGGAGGAGGCCGCAACGACCGAAGCTCCCGCCGCCGAGCTCGCGGCGTCGATCGGCGACGCGATCGACGACCTCGAGCGCGAGCCGGACGCGCGGCGCGCGGTGGTCGCGGCCTACGCGCGCATGGAGGGCGTCCTCGCGCGGCAGGGGCTGGCCCGTCGCGCCAGCGACACGCCGCTCGAGTACCTGCGTCGCGCGCTCCTCGGGTTGACGCGGAGCCACGGCGCCGTCGAGCGTCTGACGGCGCTGTTCGAGCTGGCGCGGTTCAGCGACCGGCCGGTCGACACGGACATGAAGAGCGACGCGATCGCTGCGCTCCGCGAGATCCGGGACGGCCTGACGGCGTGAGGCGCCACCTTCCCGACCTCGCGGTGCTGGCCGTCTGCTGCACGATCGCGGCGGTCGTCGTCGCGCTCGCGGAGCCGTCATGGCGTCCGGTCGAGATCCGGGTGTACGTGTTCGTGCTCGGGGCGATCGCGATGCTCGCGCTCGTCGCCGCCGCCGGGGAATCGCTGCCGCGCCGGCGGGCGTCGCTGCTCGACGCTGCCCTCGCGGTCAAGCCTCCACCCGACCCGCCGCTGCCGCAGCTGGAGCGCACGATCCGCGAGGCGACGCTCGCCCAGACGCGCGCGTTCGACCTGCACCGCCTGCTCCTGCCGCAGCTGCGCGCGATCGCCGATGCCCGGCTCGCGCGCGCCGGGCGCAGCCCCGGCCCCGAGACGCTCGGCCGCTGGTGGGAGCTGCTGCGGCCCGACCGCGAGCCGCCCGCCGACCGGTTCGCGCCCGGCATCCCCCCGGCAGAGCTGCGCGCGCTCGTCACCGACCTGGAGCGGATCGAGTGATCGAGCTCGACGAGGTCGGCCGTCGCTGCTCCGAGGTGCTCGACGAGGTCGAGCGCGCCGTCGTCGGCAAGCGCGACGCGCTCGAGCTCCTGCTGCTCGGGCTGCTCGCCGACGGGCACATCCTGATCGAGGACTACCCCGGGCTCGCGAAGACGCTGATGGCGCGGTCGTTCGCGCAGGCGACCTCGCTGGACTTCTCACGGATCCAGTTCACGCCCGACCTGATGCCGTCGGACGTCACCGGCTCCTCGATCTTCAACCAGCGCGACGCCGAGTTCGAGTTCCGGCCGGGGCCCGTGTTCGCCAACCTGTTGCTCGCGGACGAGATCAACCGCGCGCCGCCGAAGACGCAGGCGGCGCTGCTGGAGGCGATGCAGGAGCGCCAGGTGACGAGCGAGGGTCGGACGCGCCCGCTCGCGCCGCCGTTCCTCGTGCTCGCGACGCAGAACCCGATCGAGTACGAAGGGACGTACCCGCTTCCCGAGGCGCAGCTCGACCGCTTCCTGCTGCGCATGTCGGTCGGGTATCCGGCACGGGACGACGAGTGGCGGATGCTGGCGCGCCGCGCCGAACGCGGGCACGACGAGGTCGAGCTTCGGCCGGTCGTCGACCGGCAGACGCTGCTCGAGCTGCAGCGGGCCGTGGAGCGCGTCCACGTCTCCGAGCCCGTCGGCCTCTACATCGTCGACGTCGTCGCCGCGACGCGGAGTGCACCCTCGGTTCAGGTCGGCGCCTCCCCGCGCGGCTCGTTGGCTCTCCTCAAGCTGGCACGCGCCCGGGCGGCGCTCCGCGGCCGCGACTTCGTCACGCCCGACGACGTGAAGGAGGTGGCCGTGCCGGCGCTCGCCCACCGCCTGACGCTGCGGCCGGAGCTCTGGGTGCAGCGCGTGTCGGGCGAGGACGTCGTGCGCGACCGGCTCGAGACGGTGCCGACGCCGGCGGCGGAGGACCTGCGGCAGCACAAAGCGTGACGGCGGCGACCCCGAAGCTGGCGGGGTACGCTGCGATCGCGGCAGCCGGGCTGATCGCGTCGCTCGTGCTGTCGCGGCCCGAGCTCGTCGCGCTGACCGCGCCGTTCCTGCTCGCGCTCGCGGCCGGGCTGGCGCTCGCCACGCCGCCGCGGGTCGACGTCGACGTGGTCGTGGATCAGGACCGGCTTCTGGAGGGCGACGAGACAGCCGTGCGGGTGGTCCTCGACGCGAGCACGGCAGCCGACCGCGTCGACGTCTACCTGCGCCTGCCAGAGGGACTCGAGACGACCGACGGAAGCAACCCGACGGCGGTCCGGCTGCGGGCCGGCGCGCGGCGCGAGCTCGAGCTGCTGCTGCTGGCGCGCCGCTTCGGCGGCCACGTCCTCGGGCCGGCGTTCGTGCGGCTCTCCGACCCGCTCGGCTTCGTGCGCTGGGAGACCGTCGCCCGAGCGCGGCCGCAGCTCCGCGTCTATCCGCGCGAGCAGACGCTGCGCCGCGTGCTCGAGCCGCGCGAGACGCAACTCTACGCCGGGAACACCGTCGCCCGCCGCAAGGGCGAGGGGATCGAGTTCGCCGACCTGCGGCCGTGGCTGCCCGGTGACGCGGTGCGGCGCGTCAACTGGCGCGCGAGCGCGCGCCGCGGCGAGCTCCACGTCAACGAGCTGCACCCGGAGCGCAACGCCGACGTGATCCTGTTCGTCGATTCGTTCGCCGAGGCGCGACGCGAGGGCAGCGGCACCCTCGACCTGGCGATCCGCGCCACCGCCACGCTCGCCGAGGCGTACCTGCGCCGGCGCGACCGCGTCGGACTGATCGGCTTCGGCGGCGTCCTCCGCTGGCTGGTGCCCGGCAGCGGCGTGGTTCAGCTGTACCGCATCGTCGACGCGTTGCTCGACACGCAGATCGTGCTCTCGTACTACTGGAAGGAGATCGACGTCATCCCGCGGCGGACGCTGCCGCCGAGCGCGCTCGTGGTTGCCCTGTCGCCGCTGCTCGACGAGCGCTCCGTCGGCGCGCTGCTCGACCTGCGGGCGCGCGGCTACGACCTCGCCGTGGTCGAGGTGTCGCCGGTGCCGTTCACGCGGCCGCCGGACGACGAGGTCGACCGGATCGCGTACGACGTCTGGGCGCTGGGGCGCGAGGCCCTTCGGCACCGGCTGCAGCGCGCGGGGGTGCCGGTCGCCGAATGGCGGGACGGCGACCCCTTTCCCGCGGCGCTCGAGGAGGTGGCGGCATTCCGGCGGCGCGCACACGCCTGACGACCGCGCTCGGAGCGCTCGCAGCGCTCGCCGCGGTGGATGCGATCGCCGTTACTGCCGGCGGCCGCTTCGCGCTGCTGGAGGAGACAGCGGCGGCCGCGTCGCTGCTCGCGCTCGCAGCGGGTCTCGCCCGGCGCCGCAGCGGCGCCGTCCCATGGGCGGTCCTGCTGGCGGCGACCGCCTACCTCGCCGGTCGGGCGGGCCGTTCCGCCGTCGACGGCAGGGCGGTCGCGGTCGGCGTCCTGCTGCTGCTGGCGGCGGAGCTCGCGACCTGGTCGGCCGACGAGCATCCGCGCATCCGACCCGAGCGCGAGGTCGTCGTCAGGCGGCTCCTGCTCGTCGCGGCGCTCGCCGCCGCGTCGCTCGTCGTCGACGTCCTGCTCCTCGCAGCGTCGAGCGTCTCGACGGGCGGCGGGACAGCGCTGGCGACGATCGGCACCGGCGCCGCAGTCGCGGCGCTCGCGGTCGCGCTTCGCTCGACGCGCCGCTCCGGCGGCGGGCCTTCACCCACCGTCGAAGCGGCGCGTCGACCGACCGACTAGGACGCCGTCACGGTGACGGTGCGCGTCTGCTGATTGCCGTTCGCGTCGTTGACCGTCGCCGTGATCGTGTACGTGTGCTTCTTCACCGGCGTGAACAGCGGCGTGAACGTCACCGAGCTGTCCGGCGCGAGGTTCCCGCGCGGCTCGCCGGAGTCGACCAGCTTGCTCCCGTCGTACACGTGGTAGGTGACGCCGACCAGTGCACCGACCGGGTTGTAGAAGGTCAGATACGGCACGTAGATCGTCACCGCGGGCATCGCGCGGCCGGCCCGGGCGGTGACCGTCGTGCCGTCGATCGCATGGGCCAGCGAGGAGAAGGCTGCGAACGACGGCTTCGGGCTGCCGTTCGCGTTCTCGATGCCGCTCTTCCACGGGTTCCCGGAGCTGTCGCGGAAGGTGAACCAGCAGAACATCTGCACGTTCGGGTCCTTGCGCGCGATCGTCAGCGCCTGCTGCGCGTAGCTCCTCTGCAAGGAGAGGCTGATGCCCTTGGGCTGCGCCGGCTTCGTCTCGTGCCCGTACTCGGTGATCCAGATCGGAACCGAGCGGTGGAAGTCGGCCTTCAACGCCTTCTCGAACGTCGGCAGCGTGGAGAGCGTCACGTTCGGGTAGCGCACCTTCTCGAGCGGCTTCGCGGTACGCGCCGTCGGGTACGGATGGTGCGCCCATGCGTCGAAGCGCAGGCCCTTCACCTTCGACAGCAGCTTCATGAACGTGCCCGGCGCCACGGTCTGGCTCGAGCCCTTCGTCGGCTTGTCGCGACCCTGAGCGGACGTCTCCCCGATCGCGACCTTCGCCCACGGGTTCTCCGCCTTGATCGCCGCGTACGCCGTCTTGTAGAGCTTCGCGTAGTTCGACGGGCTGACGATCCGCTTGCCCACGTACTGCGGCGTGAGGAACTGCTGCAGGTTCGGCTCGTTCCACACCGACCACAGGCTGACCTCGCCCTTGCCGACGTTCCGGCCGTCGTAGCGCAGCGCGAGCATCTTCACGAAGGTGGCGAAGTCCGACAGTCGCTTCGGCATGTGGTTCGGCGACAGTCCGCCGTTCGCCCACTTCGGCGTGCCGGTCACGTCGATCATCACCCGCAGCCCGTACCTCGCCGATTCGCGCACGAGCGTGTCGAGGTCGCTCAGGTGGTACGCGGTGTCATCCGGGTCGGCAGGGAACTTCGGCCGTGTGGGCGCGATCTTCGACCAGTCGGCGGTCGTATGGATGATGGTGGCACCGGCCGCCGCCGCCGCCGCGAGGTTCTGCGAGGCTTCGGGCGACCAGCGGAAGCTGGGATCGTCGAAGAAGCCGATCGGCATGCGTGTCGCTGCCGCGGCTGTCGCCGCCGGAACGGCCAGGAGCGCGACGAGCGCGATCAAGACGAAGCGTGCAGCTCTCAAAGTAGACGAGCCTCCTTGTCGTGAGTCCCTGGGCGAATCGCGGCAGGGTAACCCTGCGTTTTGATCGTCCTGTAAAGAGCGTCCGAGACCCCTTCCGCACGCGCGGCAAAAAGCCTTCTCGCTCTCGAAAAGCCTTAAAACGTCCGTCCGAGCAGGTCGCCGATCCGCTCGACGGCGACGTCGGCGGCCGGGTAGCGCGCGATCTCGCTCTCGTCGAGCGCGTAGTGGCCCTGGCGCGGGAAGACCGTCGTCACCCGCTCGGCCCACGCCTCCTTCACGGCGGTGAGGATCCGCAGCTTGTCGTCGACGAGCACGTAGTGCTCGGCCGGATAGCGCCGCTCGACGTCTGCGAGCTCCCGCTCCTTGTGCACGTACACCAGCACGTGCCCGTCGACGGCGTCCCAGATCCCGGAGCGGCGGATCTTGCGCGGCTGGAAGACGACGTCGCCGTCGGAGAGGATGACGGCGATGCCGCGTTCGCGCAGCTCGGCGAGCACGTCGAGGGCGTGCGGGTAGAGCCGATCGGCGAATGGATAGTCGACGAGCCACTCCGAGGCCGCGAGCAGATGGGTGTCGTGCGGGTACGCCGCGCGGAAGCGCTGCAGCGCGCCGAGGTAGTCGGCGTAGCCGAGCTCGGAGCGGAGGCGCTCGAACTCCACCCAGTAGCGCTCCTGCCGCTCGGCCCCGAACTCCGCCGTGAGGTAGTCGCGCAGGTCGTCGGCGACGGCGTCGTTGTCGAGCAGCGTGTTGTCGACGTCGAGCAGGTAGACCGGATCCACGCGCGCATCATGCGGCACGGGCGAGGAGGTCGCGGCATCCGGCCGCGGCGCCTCCGTGCCCTCGCGGCCTCGGCTGCGATTCAGCCGCGACCGCCTCGTGCCGATACGGAGCACGATCATGTTCTGGCTCGTGATGACGGCGGTCGCCGGCGGGCTCTGCGTGCTCTACGCGGTGGTCGCCGTCTGGGGCGGCGCGCTCGGGATCGGGAAGCCGCGCACCGCCAAGTTCGGGCGCGCGGTGTGGGGCCTGCTCGCGTGGACAGCGCTCTGCGCCTGGCACGTGGCGCTCGCGCACTGACCCGCTATGGGGCGAACCGACCAGTAGGCACGTGGCCCAGCCGAGAGGCTCGGCACGATGCGAAGGTGAAGCTCCGCGAGCTCATTCGCTTGCTCGAAGACGATGGATGGCAGCTGGTGGGACAACGAGGAAGCCACCGGCAGTACGAGCATCCGAGCAAGCGGGCAAGGTGACCGTGGCCGGAAAGCCCGGCGCCGATGCGCCGAAGGGAACGGCGGCGAATATCCTTCGGCACGCAGGGCTACGGAGGCCGAGGTGATGAGCGAGTACCTGGTGGTTGTCGAGCACGAAGGCGAATCATGGGGCGCTTACTGCGCTGATCTGCCTGGCATCGGCGTCGTGGGCGACTCCAAACGGGAGGTGGAGCAGCTGATTCGCGAGGCGATCGCGTTCCACCTCGATGGCCTGCGCCAAGCGGGCGAGCCCATTCCGCAACCGACTGCTGTCGGTACGACGCGGGTGAAAGTACCCGCAGCCTGACGGCGGTCCGCGCAATGCCGTGTACGCCTCCGCGACAACGAAATCGCTGCACCGAGGCGCAAACGACGATGGGCGGTGCAGGGCTCGAACCTGCGGCCTCTTCCGTGTAAGGGAAGCGCTCTCCCAGCTGAGCTAACCGCCCGCAGCGAAACCGTAGTCGACAATCCGCGCATGGACGTGCGGCCGATTCCCGGGCTCGAGCACCTCCCCTACGCCGAGGTCTGGCTGCAGGACGCCGACGAGGCGGCGCTGCGGGAGGCATCTGCGGGAGCACGCGCGATCGGCAAGGACGGGCTCGAGGTCTGGACGGCCACGCAGACACCGCACGTCGCGGCGTTCCTGGAGGCGCGCGGCTTCGCCGAGCACCGCCGCTACGTCATCTCGGAGCTCGACGTCGCCGCCGCGCCGGACCCGGGGCCGCCGGCGTTCGCGACCGTCTCGATCGCCGAGCGGCCGGACCTCGTCCCGCACGTGCACGCGATCGCCCGCCAGGCGTACCCCGCTCAGCCCGGCCGTGCCGAGACACGGATCGGCGAGCTCGAGGAGTGGCGCGTCTGGGGCCTCGATCCGCACCCGCCCGACGCCTTCCTCGTGGCCGTCGAGGGAGCGTCCGCGATCGGCTTCGGCTACCTCACGCGTGCCGACGGAGCGTGGGCCCACGGCTTCACGGGCGTCGCCGCCGCGCACCGCGGCCGGGGCGTCGCGGGCGCGATCAAGCGCGCCCAGATCGCCTGGGCGAAGAGCCACGCGATCCACACGCTGCGCACGGCGACGGAAGCGAGGCTCGCGGGGATGCGCGCCCTGAACCGCCGCTTCGGCTACCGGCCGCTCTACGAGGAGATCGTGCTGCGCGGACAGCTCGCCGCGGACGACGCCGGGTGTTTGCCGGTTTGACGCCGTTTCCCCGGCGGAATGCCATGCGTTAGGCTCGTTCGTCGATTTTCGATCCTCAAGCGACCCGGAAGGGGCCCCCGGGGGGTGCGGATGAAGCATCGGTTCGAGAACCACGACCTGATGACGGAATCGTGCGGACAGTTCGTCGACATCACCGACGACGTCCTCGCGACCGTCTCCCGCAGCGGCGTCCAGAACGGGCACGTCGTGGTCTTCTCGCCCCACACCACGTGCGCGGTCGTGATCAACGAGCGGGAGAACGGATTCATGGAGGACTTCGTCGAGCTGATGGAGCTCCTCGCGCCCAAGCAAGACCGCTACTACCGCCACGACGACCTGACCATCCGCACCGAGGGGATCGAGGACGACACGGCCGACTACCCGAACGGCCACTCCCATGTGCGATCGGCCCTGCTCTCGTCGACCTCGCAGACGATCCCGATCGTCGACGCCAAGCCGATGCTCGGCCGCTGGCAACGGGTCTTCTTCTGCGAGCTCGACCGCGCCCGGCCGCGCAAGGTGTTCGTCCAGGTGACCGGCGAGTGACGCCGGCCCGATCCACCGCACCGGCGCCGGCGGGGGTGCCGGAGGTGGACGAGCCGGGGGCGCCTCCGGACGCGGCGCTCGCTCCGCCGGCGGTGCTCGCGAAAGCACGGCGAGAGAACTTCCCCGTCGCGCTCCGCTTCCTGCCGCACGAGCTCCGCACGCGCCTCGAGACGATCTACGGCTTCGCGCGCCTCGTCGACGACGCCGGGGACGAGGCGACCTCCGACCGGAACGCGCTCCTCGACTGGCTCGAGGCCGACCTCCACCGGGCGTTCGCCGGCGAGGCGCAGCATCCGCTGCTGCGACGGGTGACGACGCTGGTGCGCGACCTCGACGCGACGCCCGACCCCTTCCTGCGCCTGCTCGAGGCGAACCGCCTCGACCAGCGCGTCGCGCGGTACGAGACGTGGGAGGAGCTGGCGCACTACTGCACGCTCAGCGCGAACCCGGTGGGCGAGCTCGTGCTGGCGAGCCTCGGGATGGCGACGCCTGAGCGTGTCCGCGCTTCGGACGAGGTGTGCACGGCGCTGCAGCTCGCGGAGCACCTGCAGGACGTGGGCGAGGACCTCGGTCGCGGCCGGATCTACCTCCCGCAGGAGGACCTGGACGCCTTCGGCGTCGCCGAGCACGACCTGCGCGCGCAGACGCCTTCGCCCTCCGTCCGCCGTCTGCTGGCGTTCGAGTGCGACCGCGGGCGCTCGCTGCTCGCGAGCGGCGTTCCGCTCGTCGCCTCGCTGCACGGCCCGGGACGCGTCGCCGTTGCCGCGTACGTCGGCGGCGGCCGCGCGGCGTTCGACGCGGTCCAGCGCTCCGGCTACGACGTCCTCCGCCGCAGCCCCGCCGCCGGCAAGCTCGCGAGGCTGCGCGCCACGGCGGCCGTGCTCCGGGAGGCGTCGTGACCGCGGCGCCGGCCACGGAGGACGCTCCCGAGGTTCAGGAGGCGTACCGGCGCTGCGCGCAGATCGCGCGGCAGAGCGGCACGACCTTCTACCGCGGCATGCGCCTGCTGCCGCGGCCGAAGCGAGACGCGCTCTTCGCGATCTACGCCTTCGCCCGGCGCGTCGACGACGTCGCCGACGGGGACGCCCCAGCCGACCGGAAGCTCGCCGCGCTCGCCGGGGTTCGCGCCGGCCTGGCCGAGCGGGCCTCGCGCCCCGATGATCCCGTGCTCACCGCGCTCGCCGACGCGTGCGCCCGCTTCCCGATCCCGCTCGACGCGTTCGACGATCTCGTCGCCGGCGCGGAGATGGACGTGCGCGGCACCGCGTACGGCACGTTCGACGAGCTCGTGCCCTACTGCCGCCGCGTCGGCGGCTCCATCGGGCGGCTCGCGGTGGGCGTGTTCGGCGCACGCGAGCGCCAGCGGGCGCTCGAGCTCGCCGACCGGCTCGGCGTCGCGTTCCAGCTGACGAACATCCTCCGCGACGTCGGCGAGGACCTCGCCGCCGGCCGCGTCTACCTGCCGCAGGAGGATCTCGACCGTTTCGGCTGCGAGCTGACCGCGCCGTCCCCCGACGCGTTCGCGCGCCTCGTCCGCTTCGAGGCCGGGCGCGCCGCCTCCTGGTACGACGAGGGGCTCGAGCTGCTGCCGTTGCTCGACCGCGGCTCGGCGGCGTCGGTGAGCGCGATGGCCGGCGCGTATCGGCGGCTGCTCCGCCGCGTCGAGCGCGAGCCTCAGGCAGTGCTGACGCGGCGCGTCTCCCTGCCCACGTGGGAGAAGGGTTGGGTCGCCGCGCGCAGCCTCGTCGGAGCGGCGACGTGAGCTCCGTGGTCGTGGGAGGCGGCCTCGCCGGGATCGCGGCCGCGCTCGAGCTCGCGGACGCGGGCGAGGAGGTGACGCTGCTCGAGGCGCGTCCGCGGCTCGGCGGCGCGACCTTCTCGGTCGAGCGCGACGGGCTCTGGATCGACAACGGCCAGCACGTCTTCCTGCGCTGCTGCACCGCGTACCGCGCGCTGCTCGACCGCCTGGGCACGACCCGGCAGACGACGCTGCAGCGGCGGCTCGCGATCCCGGTGCTGCGACCGGGCGGGCGCGTCTCCTGGCTGCGCCGCAGCGACCTCCCCCCACCCCTGCACCTCGCCGGCTCGATCCTGCGCTACTCGCCGCTGCCGCCGCGCGAACGGCTGCGGCTGCTGCCGGCGATCCGCGCCTTGCAGCGGCTGTCGCTCGACGACCCGTCGCTCGACGACGTCACCTTCGGCGACTGGCTCGCCGAGCACGGTCAGCGCAATGCGGCGCTGCACGCGCTGTGGGACCTGATCGCGCTCCCCACCCTCAACCTGTCGGCGAAGGACGCGTCGCTCGCGCTCGCCGCGATGGTCTTCAAGACGGGGCTGCTCGAGGAGGCGGACGCGTCGGACGTGGGCTACGCGTCGGTGCCGCTGCAGCGGCTGCACGGCGACGCGGCCGAGCGCGCGCTCGGCGCGGCGGGCGTCGACGTGCGCGTGCGCGCCCGCGTGCGCGCGCTCACCGGCACGACCGTGACCTGGGAGGGCGGCGCCGTCGATGCCTCGGGCGTCGTCCTGGCCGTTCCGCACGACGAGGTGGTCTCGTTGCTGCCCGACGATGCGCTCGCACCGGGGATCGACCTGCTGCAGCTCGGCGTCTCGCCGATCGTCAACCTGCACGTCGTCTACGACCGTCCGGTGCTGCGGCACGCGTTCGCCGCGGCGGTCGAGAGCCCGGTGCAATGGGTCTTCGACCGGACGGAGAGCGCGGGGGTTCGCGACGGTCAGTACCTCGCGGTGTCGCTCTCCGGCGCCGACGCCTACGGTGACCGCACCTCCGACGAGCTGCGCGACGAGTTCCTCGGTGCGCTCGCCGACCTGCTGCCGGCCGCGCGCACCGCGCAGGTCGCCTCCTTCTTCGTCACGCGCGAGCCGCGCGCCACGTTCCGCGGTGTCCCCGGCACCGCGCGGCATCGTTCCGGGCCGACCACGAACCTGCCGGGCGTCTATCTGGCCGGCGCCTGGACCGCGACCGGCTGGCCGGCGACGATGGAGGGCGCCGTCCGCAGCGGCGTCGCGGCGGCGCGGGCGGTGCTCCACGGGGCACGGCAGGCGGCGCCGGCGAGGGGCGCCGCGTGACGACGACGCACGAGACGCGGGGCGCCACGGCCGCGGAGGCGCTCGAGCGCGCCGCCGGGCGCCTGCTCGAGCTGCAGGACGCCGCCGGCTGGTGGAAAGGCGAGCTCGAGACGAACGTGACCATGGAGGCCGAGGATCTGCTGCTGCGGCAGTTCCTCGGCATCGCCGACGACGAGGTGACGCGGCTGACCGGCAACTGGATCCGCTCGAAGCAGCGCGAGGACGGGACGTGGGGCAACTTCCACGGCGCTCCCGCGGACCCGTCGACCACGCTGGAGGCGTACGTCGCGCTCAGGCTCGCCGGTGACCCGCCCGACGCGGCGCACATGCGCCTCGCGGCCGAGTTCGTGCGCGAGTCCGGCGGCCTCGAGCGTGCGCGCGTCTTCACGAAGATGTGGCTGGCGCTGTTCGGGTTGTGGTCGTGGGACGACCTGCCGGCGATGCCGCCGGAGCTGATCTTCCTACCGCCGTGGGCGCCGCTCAACATCTACGACTTCGCCTGCTGGGCGAGGCAGACGGTCGCGGCGCTCACGGTCACGTGGGCCTACCGACCGGTGCGCGAGCTGCCGGTGACGGTGGACGAGCTGCGCGCGGGCGGGCCGCCGCTGACGCGGTTCCCGGTCACCGACCCGTGGGCCCGCGGCTTCCTGCTGCTCGACCGCGTGCTGCACCTGTACGAGCGGCGGCCGGTCGCGGCGCTACGGCGGCGCGCACTCGCGCGCATGGAGAGCTGGATCGTCGAGCGGCAGGAGGCGGACGGCAGCTGGGGCGGCATCCAGCCGCCGTGGGTGTGGTCGCTGATCGCGCTGAACCTGTGCGGGCGGGGCCTCGACGACCCGGTCGTCGCGAAGGGGCTTGCCGGACTCGACGCGTTCACCGTCGTGGAGGGGGACGTGCGCCGGCTCGAGGCGTGCCAGTCGCCGGTGTGGGACACCGCGCTGGCGTTGATCGCGCTGCGCGACGCCGGTCTGCCCGACGACGACCCGGCCATCGAGCGCGCTGCGGCGTGGCTGCTGGGCGAGGAGGTGCGGCAGCGCGGCGACTGGGCCGTCCGCCGTCCCCGTCTCGCGACGGGCGGCTGGGCGTTCGAGTTCGCCAACGACTGGTATCCCGACATCGACGACACGGCCGAGGTCGTGCTCGCGCTGCGCCGGGCGCGGCAGACGGACGAGCTCGAGGCTGCGGTGCGACGCGGCGTGCGCTGGACGCTCGGGATGGCGTCGCGCAACGGCGCCTGGGGCGCCTTCGACGCCGACAACTGCCGGGAGCTCGTCCGCCGGCTGCCGTTCTGCGACTTCGGCGAGGTGATCGACCCGCCGAGCTCGGACGTGACCGCGCACGTCGTGGAGATGCTCGCGGGTGAAGGGATGCAGGACCATCCGCTGCTGCGCAGCGGTGTCGAGTTCCTGCTGCGCGAGCAGGAGCCCGACGGCTCGTGGTTCGGGCGCTGGGGCGCCAACCACGTCTACGGGACAGGCGCAGCCGTGCCGGCGCTCGTCGCGGCCGGGCTCGAGCCGGACCATCGCGCGATCCGCCGCGCCGTGAGGTGGCTCGAGTCGGTGCAGAACGACGACGGCGGGTTCGGCGAGGACCTCCGCTCGTACCGCGACCCCGCGTGGCGCGGTCGCGGCGCGTCGACCGCCTCGCAAACGGCCTGGGCACTGCTCGCGCTGCATGCCGCCGGCGAGACCGGGCCGGTCGTGCAGCGGGCAGTCGACTGGCTCGTGCGCACGCAGCTCGACGACGGCGGCTGGGACGAGCCGTGGTACACGGGCACCGGCTTTCCCGGCGATTTCTACATCAACTACCACCTCTATCGTCTCGTCTTTCCGGTGAGCGCCCTCGGGCGCATCGTGAGAGGGGGCGGCAGGTGAACAGATGGACGACCTGGAGCTTGCGCGCGTGAGCGGGTTGGTCGTGCTGGCGCCGTTGCGCGTGGAGGCGCTCGCGCTGCGGCTGGGCGGCGCACGTGTCGTACGCGCGGGCATGGGCCGAGGCGCGCGCGGCGCGCTCGGGGACGTCGTCGCAGTCGCGGGCGTCGCCGGCGCGGTGGATCCGTCGCTCGTGCCCGGCCACGCGGTCGTCGCCACCGAGCTGCGCGACGCGAATGGAGTCGTGCGCCGGCTTGCGGGCACGTCGTCGCTCGCGCGCTCGCTGCGACGCCGCGGCCTGCGCGTCGTGACCGGGCCGGTCTTCACCGCCGACCGCATCCTCGGACCGGCGGAGCGAGCGAAGCTCCATGCCGACGGCATCGTGGCGGTCGACATGGAGTCGGCGCGGCTCGCGCCCCGGGATGGACGGCCGTTCGCGGTCGTCCGCACGATCGTCGATACGGCCGAGACGCGCCTGCTCCACCCGCGCACCCTGGTCGCGGGTGCGCGCGCGCTGCTCGCGCTGCGCCGCGTCGCCGCGGGGCTCGAGGAGTGGGCGGCCGCGGCCGGCCCACGGCGCGTGCTGCTCGCGAGCCCGCGCTCCTTCTGCGCCGGCGTCGAGCGCGCGATCGAGATCGTCGAGCGCGCGATCGAGCAACGCGGCGCTCCGATCTACGTGCGGAAGCAGATCGTGCACAACGTGCACGTCGTCGGCGACCTCGAGCGACGCGGAGCGGTGTTCGTCGAGGAGCTCGACGAGGTGCCGGATGGGGCCACGGTCGTCTTCTCCGCGCACGGCGTCTCGCCGCAGGTGAAGAGCGAGGCGCGGCGGCGCGGGCTCGACGTGATCGACGCCACCTGTCCGCTCGTGAACAAGGTCCATGCGGAGGCGCGGAACTTCGCGCGGGCGGGCAAGACCATCGTGCTCGTCGGGCACGAGGGTCACGAGGAGGTGGAGGGCACGACCGGCGAGGCGCCTGAGGCGATCCGCCTCGTCGAGCATGTCGAAGACGTCGCCTCGCTGGAGATCGACGACCCGGACCAGGTCGCATACCTGACCCAGACGACGCTCGCGGTCGACGACACGAACGTGGTGGTCGAGGAGCTGCGGCGCCGCTTCCCGGCGCTCGTCGGCCCCCGCTCCGACGACATCTGCTACGCGACGCAGAACCGGCAGGTGGCGCTGCGCGCGGTCGCGCGCGAGGCGGATCTCGTGCTGGTCGTCGGCTCGGAGAACTCGTCCAACTCGAAGCGGCTGGTCGAGGTCGCGGAGCGTGAGGGCACGCCCGGGCGGCTGATCGACGACGAGGGCGATCTCGATCCCGCGTGGTTGCGGGGATGCGAAACGATCGCGCTGACCGCGGGCGCATCCGCGCCGGAGGAGCTGGTGCAGCGGGTCATCGACGAGCTCGGGGGGCTTGGTTCCGTTACGGTTGAGAACCGGACAGTCGGGCAGGAGTCGATCAGGTTCAATCTGCCGAAGGAGGTGAGTGGCTAGGTGTCGGTTGCGCTGCGTCAACAGCTGGCGGTCGGGAGGTACCTGATGCGCCAGCGACTCTCGGGCCGCGAGAAGTACCCGCTGCTCGTGGAGCTCGAGCCGCTCTTCCAGTGCAACCTGGCCTGCTCCTTCTGCGGCAAGATCCAGTACCCGAAGCACATCCTCAAGCAGCGCATGCCGGTCGACCAGGCGCTCGGCGCGATCGACGAGTGCGGTGCGCCGATGGTGTCGATCGCCGGCGGCGAGCCGCTCGTGCATCCCGAGGTGCACGTGATCGCGAGCGAGCTGATCAAGCGCAAGAAGTTCGTCTTCCTCTGCACGAACGGCATCCTGATGAAGAAGAAGCTCGACGACTTCGAGCCGTCGCCGTACTTCGCGTGGGTCGTGCACCTCGACGGGATGCGCGAGCGCCACGACCAGTTCGTCGAACGCGACGGCATCTTCGACAAGGCCGTCGACGCGATTCGCGAGGCGAAGGCGCGCGGCTTCCGCGTCAACACCAATACGACGTTCCTGAACACCGACACGCCGAAGACGGTGCGCGACGTGCTCGACTTCCTGAACGACGAGCTGCAGGTCGACTCGATGCAGATCTCGCCGGCGTACGCGTACGAGAAGGCCCCCGACCAGGAGCACTTTCCCGGTGTGACGCAGACGCGCAAGCTCTTCAGCGAGGCGTTCGCCGACGGCAACCGGAAGCGCTGGCGGTTGAACCACACGCCGCTCTTCCTCGACTTCCTCGAGGGGAAGGTCGACTTCCAGTGCACGCCGTGGGGAATCCCGAGCTACTCGATCTTCGGCTGGCAGCGGCCGTGCTACCTGATGTCCGACGGCTACGCGCAGACGTACAAGGAGCTGATCGAGACGACCGACTGGTCGCAGTACGGCCGCGGCCGCGACGACCGGTGCGCGAATTGCATGGCCCACTGCGGCTACGAGCCGAGCGCCGTCCTCGCCTCGACGAAGTCGCTGCGCCAGTCGATGCGCGCCGTCTTCGCGCGTTAGCGTCGCTACGTGCGGCGGCTCGCGGCGCTCGCCGGCCTCGCTGCTGTTCTGGCACTGACGAGCTCGGCGCTCGGCTCCGACGGCTCGGACCGCGCGACCGGAGTCTGCGGTCGTGATGCGGCGAAACGACCGCCGGCGCGCATCGCGCACCTCGTCTGGATCTGGTTCGAGAACCACGGCCCCGCCGACGTCCTCGGCTCCGGCGCCGCACCGTACTTCGACCTGATCGCGTCCGCGTGCGGGCTCGCGACGAACTATCGCGCGATCACGCACCCGTCGCTGCCGAACTACATCGCGGCGACATCCGGCTCGACGTACGGAATCGAGGACGACGCCGGGCCGGCTCTGCACCGGCTCGACGTGCCGTCCCTGTTCGGCCAGGTCGACGGTCGCAGCTACGAGCAGTCGATGCCGTTCCCGTGCGACCTCTCGGACACCGGCCGCTATGCCGTGAAGCACGACCCGCAGGCCTACTACGTGCCGATCCGGCCGCGCTGTCCGCAGCAGGTGCTGCCTCTCACCCGCTTCGACCCGCAGCGGCTCGCGCGGTTCGCGTTCGTCACGCCGGACATCTGCTCCGACATGCACAGCTGTCCGGTCTCCGCGGGCGACGCCTGGCTGCAGGGCTTCCTGCCGCGGATCACGAGCTCGGCGGACTACCGCGCGGGCCGCGTGGTCGTGTTCGTCACGTTCGACGAGGCCGAGACCGGCGGTGACAACCGCGTCGCGACGCTCGTCGTGTCGGCGTGGACGCCGGCTGGAGTGCGGTCGTCGGTCAGGTTCGACCACTACTCGCTCCTGCGCACGACGGAGGATCTGCTCGGCGTCCGTCCGCTCGGGCACGCGCGGACGGCCCGTGACATGCGGCGCGCGTTTCACCTCTGAGTCGCGAGCCTGCGACCGATACCCCCAGCGGGATTCGAACCCGCGCTACCGGCGTGAAAGGCCGGCGTCCTAGGCCACTAGACGATGGGGGCGCGAGGGGAGGGTACCGTTGCCGCGTGCGCGACACCGTGCGCCGATGACGACCGCCGCGACCGTCTCGCTGCTGCGCTGGCTCCGCCGGCAGCTACGTCAGCCGTCGGTGGAGCGCGAGCATCTGGAGGCGGCGATCGCCAACGACGATCCGCGCGAGGCGCGGCGGCTCGTCGAGCGGATGGCGTTCAACGACGCGCAGCGGCGACATGTCGAGCGTCTGCTCGACGAGTGGCAACGTGAAGCGTCGCGCTGACGTCCTAACCCATCGGCACTCTTGTCGTCCGTGATCACCGTGAGGGGGTTCACGGCGACACTCGTCGTGCTCGCGGCGGCGTTGCTGCTCGTCGCTGCGGCGCCTGCGACGGCTCCGGCAACCGTTCCGGTACCGGGCGAGAAGGATGCGTTTCACGCTGTCCGGGGCGCATTCGCCGCGGGATGGATCGACGCGCAGGACGCAGCTGCGTTTCGCGCGGAGATCGCGCGGGCGGCGCATCTCGTGCGCACGCTGCCGTCGGGGCGGCGCGAGCACGTCGCGATCGCGCTCGAGCAGGTGGCGGCGTTCGACGGCCGCCTCACCGGCCCGCGCGCGCTGACGCTGCTCGGACAACTGAAGGCGAACGACGACTGGTTCGCCGCTCACTGGGCGCCGGCGGACCACACGGACGTGACAGGCGCCGACGGCGTCGTGTACCGCTACTTCGCCGGCCGCTGCCTCGAGTTCCATCCGCTCGCCGACTTCGGCGCGCTGAACGCACTCGCCGCAGCAGGTAACGTCTCCGCGACGGAACGTCTCGCAGATGCGCTCGCCGCGCGCGGTGTTCATCCTGCGACCGGCGGCACCGTCTGGGAGTACGACTTCCCGTTCTCGGGCGGGCGCGCACCCTGGACGTCCGGGATGGCGCAGGCCGTGGCGGCGCAGGCGTTCGCGCGTGCGGCGAAGCTCGTCACGGCGCGCACGTCCGCGTACCTCGGGCAGGCGCGCGCGGCGTACCAGGCGATCCCCGGACGGCTGACGACGCAGGTCGCCGCCGGGCCGTGGATCCGCCTGTACGCGTTCGACCGCACGCCCGTCCTGAACGCGCAGCTGCAGTCGGTGATCTCCCTCCAGTCCTACGCACAGGATGCGAACGACGCGGGCGCGGCCGCGCTGGCGTCGCGGATGGAGCA
>Ga0209810_1002426_pt1 | contig 22467 bp, 15 predicted proteins | sample Coa_R1_7_FD_187159 | JGI IMG/M metagenome (GOLD analysis project Ga0209810, IMG submission 187159) | Surface soil microbial communities from Centralia Pennsylvania, which are recovering from an underground coalmine fire - Coalmine... | ecosystem: Environmental > Terrestrial > Soil > Unclassified... | reverse complement strand
CGCCCGCAAGCGTTCGGCGGACGCTGATGGCTCCAGCTTGCTCAATATCTGTTGGATGCGTTGGCGCATTTCCAGCGAAGGTTTTTCCGCCAACTTCTTTCGCAGCGCCGGCTCGGCCCCATCGACGATTTTTTCCAGCTGCTCTGTCGCTTTTGTTCGCGTCTGGAACTCATCGCTGTCGAGATCGCGGATCAAGTTATCGACGCGCTGGGCATCCGCTGGTTCAGCCGGCTTGATGCGCTGACGCAACAGCGGTACGGCTTGCTCCGGACTGGCGACAAGATCCCAAAGCGCTTGCACCGCTTGCGGCCCCACGCCCGCCAGATTGATCCAGCGTTTTTCCAGATCCTGCGCTGTCCATTTCACGTTTTGCAGCCGGCCATCTTTCATTCGGCCTGTGACATCCCACAACAGCACCGTTGAATCAGCGCCGCCCGAAGCGAGAGAACGATTGTCCGGTGCAAAGGCGACAGTCGTCGCGCCCGCGAAATGTCCGCTGAAGCAGCGCACTTCCTGGCCGGTGTTCACCTCCCAGACGTGAATTTTTTGGTCATGATCCGCACCTGCCGCAGCCAGCCATTTGCCGTCCCGCGAAAAGGCCAAACCGTAAGCCTCGACCGCCCCGGCTAACGGTCGAAGTTCACGGCCACTCTCCACGTCCCATAAGCGCGTCCGCCCTTGCCGCCACATGCTCGAAGCGAGCATTCGACCGTCCGGTGAGAAAGCGAGGCTTTCCACGGGTTCCCCACTGGCGAAGTCCGCGCCTTTTGCGCCGCTGGCCACGTCCCACACTGCAAGCGTGGGGCGGACGCTTATGCTCTGCACTCCCGCAGCGATCCGTTTGCTGTCCGGCGAGAAGGCGACGCAGACGATGTTGTCTCGAAGTCCTTTGCAGCGCTGCCGCTCTTTGCCGCTGGCCACATCCCAGATGATCACTTCATGATCTGCTGTACCACCGAAAGCCAGCAGCCGGCCGTCTGGCGAGAAGGTCATTGGAACGAAGAATCGTCCGCGTTTGAGAAGATCAGGGAACTTGCCGAGCGTATCCCGTTCCTTGTTTGTCGCCACGTCCCAGAGGCGGATCACGTCATCCTTGTAGGACCAAGTCGCTGCTGTATCGCCGCGGGGCGACAATTCGTAATGATCCGTCATCCACCGGAACCGATCAAATCGTACATGCGGACGACCGCTCTCCAACTCCCAGCTGAGGAACAACTTGTCCCTCCCTTGAGTCAACAGGCTCTTTCCATCCGACGAGAAGGTCAGAGCATCAATGGGAGCATGATGGCCGTCTCGTCGTCCTTTTTCTGTACCAGTTGCCACGTCCCATTGTCGAGGGCCACACTCCCAGGCTGACGACGACAACAACGTGCTTCCGTCCGGTGAGAACTCTACGCTCTGCACTACACGGCTGTGGCCGGGCCAGCATCGTAGCTCCTTGCCGCTGTCCGCGTCCCATAAGACGAGAGTGCCATCGCCATGACCAGAGGCGAGAATCTTGCCGTCCGGGGAAAAGGCCGCCGTTTTCGAATAGCCATGCTTGCCGTCCAACACACGAAGGAGCCGGCGCTCCGTCGCGTCCCATAAACGCAGAGAATCCTCCGGGCTGACCGAAATGAGTTTGTGTCCATCAGCAGAAAAGGCCAGGCGATACACTTCTTTCTCATGGCCGATCAATCGACCCAGCTCTTTGCCTGTCGTGGGATCCCACAAGTAGATGATTTTGTCGGCCCCTCCCGTCGCCAACATCATTCCCTCCCTGGAAAAAGCGACACATGTGGTCTGTTTTTCTTCATTCCCGAAGCGCTTGTGCGTCTTGACGTTACCGTCTATGTTCCAGACACCGAAGCCCTTGGTGTTTTGCGCGACAGCGACGGCTTTGCCATCCGGTGCGAAGGCAATCCAGGAGGCGTTGCGTACATCGGTGAGAGGTGCGAGCATCTTTCCGCTGGCCACGTCGAACAGGGCAACTGGCCCCCCGACATCCGAAACCAACATTTTCCCATCGGGGGAGAAGGCGAGAGTGAAAGCGACGCGCGCCTCACCGAAGCAGCGCAGCTCCTTGCCGGTGGCTGCATCCCACAGGCACAGTCCGCGACCCGCAGCGGCACAAGCGATCGTCTTTCCATCCGGCGAATATACCGCCTGGTAGTTGAGATATCCCTGTCGGAAACGGATCGTACCAAACCGCGCTAGCGCTCCTTCCGGCAGAGGATCCCCGTAGCGATCTGTGTGTGGCTTCTCTTCACCGTGCGCAGGTTTTCGTGCCGCGCTTGCTGTTGATTTCGGGGGCTCGCTCGCCGGGGCTTGTTCCGCCGGTTCCGCGTGATACGCCATCCCGGCTCCGCCTATCGCCAAGGACGCGACCATCAGGATTGTTGTCGCCGTCTTCCAGGGCAATGCTGCCATGCTACGCAAGACAGCATCCGCCAATTGCACCGCCTTGGCCGTCTCCATCATGGCTGAGGAACCGGATGCAAACAATGTCGCCGCACGCAGCGCCGATGCGGTCAATAGCGGCGGAACACAGGCACTCGCGGCATTGTCGGCGATGCCTGCCGCCATCAGCGCCGCCGCCAGGTTCACACCCTTTCGCGCCAGGAATTGTTGTAATTCCTTCCGCGCATGTGCCAACCGGCTGGATACCGTGCCCTCTTTCCAGCCTAACTCTAGCGCGGCCTCGCTCTTGCTTTTGCCTTCCAGGCAGCACAGAACGAAGGGTATGCGATACTTTTCCGGCAAATGATTCACCCCTTCATCGAGTAGCATTTGCAATTCGTGGAAAGCCGCCTCGTACAGCGGACCTGCCGGCGCTTGCCGCTCCACGGGTTGTTCGCGCTGCCGTCGTCGAGCAAGTTTGCCGCGCTCTTTCATGGCAATCCGGTAGGCGACGCCGTACAGAAAGCTGCCCACCGACTCCCCCTTTCGGATCGATCCGGCCTTGCGCGCCAGCACCAAAAATGCCGCCTGAAAAGCGTCCTCGGCGTCCTGTTCGTGGCCAAGCACGCGACGACACACGCTCAGTACCAACGGCCCATGTCGCCGCATGATCTCGGCGAAAGCATCTTCGTCCTGGTCGTCGGCGAAGCGGCGCAGCAGGTGCAAGTCGGTCAAGCGACGAGCGGCCGCTGCCCCGGCCAACATGTGGATGTGGCGGACGACAGCGCCGAATGATGAACGAGCCATGAGACGATTCTCTCCGGGCAACTTGCTTCCCTGTAATATAGTGCCGGACGATCCCCGAATGGGTCTATGATTTTTCGCTCGAACCGCTGCCGGCGAATTTGCGTCGCGCTCGGCCCAGCGCGGCCACACTGAAGATGATCGGATACAGCTTCTCGAAATACCACAGCTTGGCGAAGTAGAAACCGATCGGCGTTGGCTGCTGCAATCCGCCCGCTTCGATGCGCTCGATCAGCCAGGCCAAACCGCGTTCGACAGCCGCTTCCGCCTGCGGCCCGGCGTCGAGCAGCACTTCCACAGCCAGGGCGGTTTCCTCGATGCTGGAAGGCGTGTTCGCCGCGCCGCCCCAGCCACCGTCAGCGTTCTGTGCAGACATCAACCACGCGATGCCGCGCTGCGCCGGCTCGCTGGTCATCAGGTCGAGATCACGATACGCGGCCAGCACGCGGGATGTGCCGTAGGTGGGGTTCTCATCATCGGGGGCGTGTTGGTTGCCGAACCAGAGGGGAAGCCATGAACCATCTGGACGCTGCGTGGAAGCCAGGTAGGCAAGACCGGGTTTCCTCATGTGGCGGCGCATACCAGTACAAAAAAAGCCCTTATCAGCCGAAATGGCCCGCAAGGCATGGGCTGTAAGGTCCGCCCCGCTGCGGTCGAACGGCAGCCGCCCCCAACCACGGCAGAAGGTGGGCCAACCGCCATCATGGTTCTGGAGATAAAACAGCCACCCAAATCCATCAGCATACGACATCAAGACCGGCGAGGATGGATCCTCCCAAGACTGCACCCAATGGCATAAGGCGAGGAGCGCTCCGGCTGTATCATCGGCATCCGGAACACCGCCCGGAAGATCCGTCCAGGCCCAGCCGCCGGGAGCTGCTCCGGTGTACGGATGGCGTTCCGTGTATTGCTGTCGCAACAGCCAGTCGAGTATTTGCTCCTTGCGATCCAGTTTGTCTAAATCACCTGCCACCGCTAGTGCGTTTACGGAAAGCGTCGTCACCCATGTCGCCAGGTTCGTGTCAATCGGCCAGCTACCATCAGGACGCACCGAAGCGATCAGAAACTCGACGCATTTGCTCACGATTGGATGGTCCGCCCGGCCAATGCTCGCCAGGGCCATCGTGACGAAGCTAGTCAGCGGCGCCGCTTCGAGAAAGCCGCCGCTAGATGGCTGAATCTTCTGCAACACGCGCAGACTTTTGCCAATGGCCATCCATCGAACCAAGCGTGTCAGCGGGTTCCACGGCGGGCGATGGTAATGCACCGCTTGTCCGATGGCGATGAGTGCCGGCAGGGCGTAGCTGACAACGGGAATACGCAAGAAGCGAAACCACGACTGCGGAAAACACGCCAACTCGAACGGCAGCGACGGCACTTCGCGCCAGGAAACGAGACCGGCCAACGCGCTCGTCATGAGGATGGGCACCGAAAACGTGCGGTCCTTGCCGTAGCGCGCGCGAACCGCCTCCGCCAGCTCTTCCGCCGTCTTGCCGTACCGCGAATGCAACCATTCTTCGCTGCGTCGCAGCGTTTCCTCATGACTCGCCGCGGTTCCCGTCAGATGAAACGCGGCCCGGCACAGCATGGTCGTCGAAATGTTGCTGAAACTGCGGACGGTATCGCCCCAGCCGCCGTCGGCATTCTGATTCGCGGCCAGCCAATTGATTCCGCCAGAGATGAGCGAATCGAAGGAGCCGTGCGATGTGCTCGCTTTCCGCACGAGGGCGAGGGCACTGACGGCGGTGGCGGTGGATAGAGCCGAGGTGGATAATTCGCCGACCCAGTGACCTTCCGGTGTGCGTTCAGTGAGGAGAGCAGCGAGCGCAGTTTGATAGGCGGCTTCGAGCTGGGCATTCCGCAGTACAGTCATGATGGAATGTTACCCTGCTGACGCTTGCGCTCGAGCGTGGCCTTGAGTTCGGGCAGTACTGCTAGATCCTTTGTTCTTCCCGCTGCTGTCTTAGTAGCGATCAATTGTTCCAGGGAGAGAGTTTTGACCGTGCGATGACCGATCGGTGCATCGAGGGCCCCGCCCATTACCTGTTCAAAGCCGCCGATGTCCGACATCTCACCAAGGAGATCGAGAGATTCCGGGCCGATTTCCAGCGTGAAGTTCGATCCCAGCTGTATAGTTCGTTCATCAAAAACGAAGGGAAGGTCGGTCGGAAAACCGCGCGGCCGGGGATGAAGCGGCTTCAAGGCGGCTACCAAACGGAGGATGTTGTCCGGTGTACGACGGTAGCAAATATCGAGATCCCGGGTAGTGATCGCCGCTCCTTGCAAGATGGCGCTGACTCCCCCAACTACGATGAACTCAACCCCGGCATCTTGCAGCCGTCCGACGATGTCTTCCACGAAGTTCGGGAGCATACGGCCTCCTTTCAACAACCCCCGCCAACCCTCGTGATGGCGTAGACGCTCTGTCGGCGTCATCCGCAGCATCTTGTCGATGAGAGTGTAATCTACATCGCCCCGATGGCCAAGATCATAGATGGGCGTCGGAGATGATGGTTGGACTGACATGGTAGTGCCTCAGATCTCCAGCTCATCCAGCGCATCCATCAGCTTATCGAGATCGTCCTTCGGCTCCTTGGGTTTGTCGGCCTGGCGCTTGGGGATGCCAACGGTCATGCCGACCGCTTGCCGGCCGTCGGCGACGAGTTCGCGGTCGCGCTCCTGAGCGGCGATGGCCAGGGCGTCGCCGCCGCCGAACAGCTTGCTCAGGTCGATCTTCAAACCGCTGATACTGCCGACCGGAGCGCCGGCGATGGCTGGGGTTTTGTAATCGGGGAACATGATGGCGTGTTCGGGACAGACCCGGCTGCACGCGGGACAGCCGCGCTTGCAGTTGTCTTGGTTCTCGACGAGGATGCGGTCCAGCTTGTCCACGCCGTAGACGCCGAAGAGGCAGAAATCGAGGCACTCCATGCAATTGGTGCAACGGCTGTAGTCGATCACCGGATACCAGCGGCGATCCGGCTGTTTCATGAGCTGTTCGGTCGTGAATTGCGGTTGCGGCTTGGCCGGCTCCTCCTCGCGGAGATAGCGGCCCAGCTGCACCATCGTCGGCTGCCCCTGTATCCAGGTTTTCAGCTGCGCCTCACGGCGCTCGCGGCACTCCAGGGCGATGCGCCGCACTTCTTGAACATAAATCTCGTGGTTGTTGTGATCGCGCAAGTCGAGACAGTAGATCCAGCGCTCGGGAACATCGACGGAGCCAATGCCCTGATCCGGTTCGCCGTCTTCTTCGTCCTCATCGGTCTCGGTCGGCGGGGCAATCTGATTTTCGCCGTAATGGCCCTTGATGCCGTCGCGGTCTAAAAGCCAAAAGGCGGCACGAGGAAACATCCACGCCAGCACGACCATATCGCCCTGAATCGATTCGAGAAACAGCCGGCCGGTATGGTCGGGGCCGAGATCGTACAGGTAGGGCACGATCGACACATCCAGGCCTGGCTCCATGATGAGGGCGGCGGCAATGCTTTCTTCGAGAGCGCGGCGGGCCGGGTTCTTGCCCTGAGCCTGCGAAAGAACGACCGTCAGACGTTGGCGGCTCATGATGACGTCAATCCTCGATGTTGATCTTGCCCTTGATAAGACGCTGCGTCTTCTCCCAATTATCCGATAGAAACTGGTAGTATTCGTCCACCCCCCACAGCGACGCGCTGTCGCAATCCATATCGAACAGCCAGCCCTCGCCGTAGCCGTCCACGTTGATGCCGGAGGGATCTTTCAGCAACTCCGGGTTGAATGTCACCATCGTCCCGGCCAATGGCGCGAATAGATCGGAGACAGCCTTCGATGTCTCAATGTGTCCGATCTGCTGGAGCAGCTCGACGCGATCACCGGGACTCACCTGCCAATCCAGGAAATACACATCCTGCATAAGCCGGATGGCGTAGGACGTGAACCCGAAGCGCGCACGTTCACCCTCCGCTGCACGGCACCACATATGATTGCGCGCATAGCGCAGCCCGCCCGGCAGAACGGCGGGGAACTTGCCCATCAGGAACGTCCGGTCCTCGGCCATCGAAGAAATCCAATAATTCACCACGGAATACACGGAAAACACGGAAAAAGGAAAGAAAAATCAGAAAGATTTGAGTGAATTTCTTGTTCTCTTTTCTTTTTCCGTGTTTTCCGTGTATTCCGTGGTGAAATTTTCACGTATAGCGAGTGCCGCGGTGTTGTGGATCGAAGAACACCGGCAACAAACGGTCCACCTGCAACAGCCCCTTGCGCGTTAGTTCGACGCCCTCGGCGGTTCGCGTAAGATTTCCGTCCTGTTCCAACTGCTCGAAACCGTCGTGGAACGTCTCCAGAATATCTGTACTGAATTTGCGTTGGAAGTACGCCGTGTCGAGCCGGCCCGTCTTGAGCTGCAAGATCATCTCTCGGATGAGGCGATGGCGCGGCTCGACCGGCAAGGCCCGGCCCAGCGGCAGCTCGCCGCGCCGCAGCATCTCAACGTACTGTTCCCAGGTATCGACGTTTTGCAGATGAACGCCGTGGACATGGCCGAACGAAGCGACGCCGGTGCCGAACATATCGGCGCCGTGCCACAGAGCATCGCGGTAGACGAAGTGCGTGCGGCGGCGATCTTTGACCAGTGTATACGCGCTCGAGACTTCGTATCCGGCGGCGATCAGCGTATCGAAAGCGTAGTTGACCCACGCGCGCTTGGTCGGCCAATCGGCGATGTTCATCGGCTCATCTTGGCCGATAATGCGCAGCTCTTTCGAAAACGTCGTGTTGTAGGGCAGCTCCATCTGATAAATGGTCACGCTCTCCGGCGCCAGGGCGAGCGTCTTGGCGACGCACTGTTTCCAATTGTCCCAGCTTTCGCCGACCATGCCGGCGATGAGGTCGATGTTGATCTGCTCGAAGCCGAGCTGCCGCGCCCAGCCGTAGGCGCGATGAATCTCCTCTTCGAGATGGGCACGCCCATTAAATTCGAGAATCTTCGGATCGAAATTCTCGACGCCCAGGCTGAGGCGCGTCACGCCCATCTCGCGCAGCGCTTCAAGCTTGTGCTGCTGCAACGTGCCCGGCTCGCACTCGAAGGTCACTTCTTCCGCGCCCTTCCACGGCAGCACCGCTTGCAGACGCTGCATCAGGCTGCGCAGCTGGGAAGCGCTCAGGTACGAGGGCGTGCCGCCGCCGAAATAAACGTATTTCAAGGGCCGGCCGCCGATCAGCGGGACGCGGCTGTATAGCGTGACTTCCTGCACGAGCGCATCGAGATACGTTTCCACATCGCGGGCGTTCTTGTCGGTGTAGACGCGGAAATAGCAAAATTTGCAGCGTTTGCGGCAGAAAGGAATGTGCAGATAAAGGCCCAGCGGCGTATCCGGTTCGGGGGCCGCGTTCAGGGCCGCCAGGGCATCGGGAAGGTAGGCCGGTTTCCAGAAGGAAAACGGTGGATAGTTGGCGACAAAGTAATTACCGAGGCCGGTCTTCTCTTGAGTGGTTTCCGTCATCTGTGGTCCCTGAATCGAGGCGGGCGCAGAGGTAGGTCTGCGAAGCGGCCTACACCGCTTCTTTCTTATGGTACATCGCCGCCAGTCTGAAACAAGCCGGCCGGGAGAGTTACGCCACGATAATAACGTAGATTACATTGAGAACGGATGGGTCCGAATCGCGGACCACGAAGCGAAGCTGCCGGAACTTGAAAGAGTGAGGGTCAAGTGAGTAATTGCGTTCGTACCAGAAGCACGTCGGGCTGCCAGGGATTCGCCGCGATTGATATTGAGCCAGATTGTTCGGCAGATAAGTATTCAAGTCAAGTAGTATGTCTCCCAGGAGAGCACGGTCATGGAGGACCGCATCGGAAATATCGGCGATGACCCAAGGTTTTACAATTACGGGGCGCACGAGTATTACCTCGGCTGGTCCTTGAGTTCCAGGGGTGCATCCCCAACGGATTTCAGCTTTTCCGAAAGACTAGCCCAATCGGGTTCTGGTGCGGGCTTCGTCGCCCATTGGAGCAAGTCTGAGGCCAGTTTGCGATAATGCTGAAGTTGGTTGGCTGCTTCCTGGGACTCCGCGGATGGCGCGAAGGACCCAAGGATCAGGAGTCTATCATCGGCCAAACGCACGATGACGCGGCAAAGTGACACAAGGTCTTCCGTGTCGATCCCTCCATCAAGGGCTTTTCGCGTTCCCTCCCAGAGTAGCCGCACCGATTCCGGGGACCGGAAGCGCTTTGGGAATCCCTGATGGTTTTCGTTCTCCGACATGACCTACACCACCTTTCGAGGAGCTGTCTCCCGTGGCTCTTTCCAGGCCGAACACGAAATCGGCGACCCCTGCCGACAAATATTTATAATAAAAAGCTCAAGGGCAAGGAAGCGGACCATCCGAACGCGAGGAATTTGGGTGTGTGCGCCGATTCTGGTATTTGTCCTTGTAGGGGAGGTGCTTACCATGTCCAGCCGTCTCATCTTCGTGGCCTGCGCTGTTGTTCTCATCCCGCTGCTTTCCTTCCTGTCGGCGGCCGAGGAGGCTGGGGCCATCCCGGCGTTTAGCGTCCAGCAGATCGAGAAGAACCTCGAAGTCGGCTATGCCGTGCTGCTGGTCGATGTCAACAACGACGGCAAAAAAGATATCGTCGTCGTCGATACCAAACGAGTGGTGTGGTACGAGAATCCTTCCTGGCAACGACGCACAATTATCGAAGGCCAGACCAAGCCGGACAACGTGTGCATCGCGGCGGCGGACATCGATGGCGACGGCCAGCTCGATTTCGCTCTGGGAGCGGCGTGGAACCCCAGCAACACCAAGTCCGGCGGCACGCTGCAATGGCTGCGGCGCGGCAAGACCCTTGAAGAGCCGTGGAGCGTGCATCCCATTGGTGAGGAACCGACGCTGCACCGTATCCGCTTTGCCGATCTGGGCGGCGACGGCAAACCTGTCCTCCTCGTTGTGCCGCTGATGGGACGCGACAGCACCGGGGCGAAGAATCACATGGACGGCCAGCCGGTTCGTGTGCTGGCCTATCGCATTCCCAAAGATCCCCTCCGCGACCGTTGGCCGATGGAAGTGCTCGACCAGAGCATGCACGTCGTCCACAATTTTCAGGCGATTCCCAGCGATCACGGCAAGGGCATGGATGTGCTGACGGCCAGTTATGAGGGCGTCAGCTTGCTTCAGCGCTCTGGCGACAAATGGACGCGCCGGCATCTGGGAATGGGAGACCAGGCGCATCCCGACAAGAGCCGCGGCTCCAGCGAGATCAAGCGCGGCAAGCTCAAGAGTGGTCAACCCTTCATCGCCACCATCGAGCCGTGGCATGGCGATAAGGTCGTTGTCTACACTCCGCCGACGGAGTCTACCGGCTTGTGGGAGCGGCATGTTCTTGATGATCGGCTGAAATGGGGCCATGCCGTTTGGTGCGCCGACTTGGACGGCGACGGCGGCGACGAGTTGATTATCGGCGTCCGCGATGTTCTCAGCAGCAAGTCCGGCGAGAACTGCGGCGTGCGGATTTTCAAAGCGCAGGATGACAAGGGAACCAAATGGGAGCGCCACCTGCTCGATGAGGGCGGCGTTCGTGTTGAGGATCTCGCCGCCGACGACCTGGATGGCGACGGACGCATCGACCTCGTGGCCGTCGGTCGGCAATCGCACAACGCGCGCATCTATTGGAACAAGGGAGCGATTGGCAACAAGTCGAAATGATCCGGCGCTGCCAGATTCTGGAGCGATGATCCGTATTTCCTCTTGAATGGGTTGCGATTCGTCCCCGTTCGGGAGGTGATATATTCCTACCAATCGTCATTGGTCCTTCGCTCCGTACCTGTGGATGCTCGGCGGCTGTTTTTTTACAGCCTGGATGGGACTGTTTGCTCACCTTTTGAAGGATACGTGCGACTGGCGCATCGTCGCGCTGGCACGCAGCAGCGTTGCATTCGTTCTCGCTTTCGTTTTGGCCCGCTTGTCGGGTGCGACGCTCGTTTTTTGGCGGCCTTCGGCCCTGTGGCTGCGCGGTTGTGCCAGCAGCATGAGCCTGCTCTGCACCTTCTTCGCGCTGGCACAGCTACCCACTTCCGAAGTGATGACGCTGACCAATACGCTGCCTATCTGGGTGGCGCTGCTATCCTGGCCGCTTTTGCGGGTTCGGCCGTCTTTATCGGTCTGGGTGGCCGCGATATGCGGTGTATGCGGCGTCGCCTTGATCCAGGCGCCGCACTTCGACGCCGGCGCGAAAGCGACCTCCGCCGTCACACTGTCCTTGACGGCGGCGTTGACCTCCGCCGTCGCCATGTTGGGACTGCATCGGCTCAAGGGATTGGACCCCTGGGCAGTTGTTGTGCATTATTCCGGCACCGCTACGCTCTTCGTGCTCGCTTCGTGGACCATCGGTAGGCCGCCGGAACTCGATGGATTGGCAGACAAGAAGACGATTCTGTTGCTCCTGGCTGTAGGGATAGCGGCGACCCTGGGGCAATTGTGTGTTACCCGCGCGTTCACGTCGGGACAACCGATGCGCATTTCCGTGGTTGGGCTAATGCAAGTCGTCTTCGCTTTGGGGCTGGATGTACTATTTGTAGGGCCAAATCTGCAACTCGTCACGCTGGCCGGGATCGGGCTGGTGCTGGCTCCCACGGCATGGATGATGATGGACAAGTCGTATCAAGCAAGCCAAGCGGTCGGCCGGGCACGCCTTGCCTCTCGGCCCAAACGTCAACCGCAAGCGGCAGCACGAACGGTTGAGTTGGTTGGCAGTGCCAATCTGCGTTAAGGGATGCTCATCCACTAATGATTTCTTCTGGTTCCCAAACTCCGTTTGGGAACCGACTTCGCGAAACTCTGTTTCGCGTCTTCCAGTCTGCATCCGTGGGGAAGAGGCGAAACAGAGTTTCGCGGACGGCGTTCCCAAACGGAGTTTGGGAACGAGGAAAGCGGCACGGGACACATCCCAAAAAAGTAAGTTGTTGATGCCAGATCTGGAACCCAGAAGCCGTAATGCTTAGCAGATCAAGTCGGCCGGTTCGATGAGTCATCCGACAAACCGACCATCACGGCTGTGGCGAGTGGCTACAGAGAGTCAAACACCCGGTTGAAAGCCGGCGGCATCGATCCCTGTCGCGGGCATAGGAAATCAAGCGTGATCCATCACAAGCTTACCGTAGCAGTCCTTGGCGCGAGTCATGGCGGTCTGGCCTTGGCGGGCTACCTAGCTCAACAAGGCCATGCCGTCGCCCTGTGGAATCGCTCGCCGGAGAGGGTCGCCGCCGTGGCCCAGAAGCGCGGTATCCATCTCGCTTCACCCGGCTCGGCCGCGGAGCATGTTCCCATCGCTCTGGCAACGAGCAATATGGCGGCTGCTCTGTCTGGCGTGCGGGTGGTGCTGGTGGCCGTGCCCGCTTGTGCGCATGCGGACATTGCCCGCCAGTGCGCTCCCTACGTGCGATCCGGGCAAACGGTGCTGCTGTTGCCCGGCCGCACCGGCGGTGCTCTTGAGTTTCGACGTGTTCTTTACAACGCGGGTTGCCGTGCTCGCGTTGTATTGGGTGAGGCCAATACGTTTCCTTTCGCCGCCCGCTGCGTTGAGCCGGGCTTTGCCGTCATCCACGGAGCGAAGACCGAAGTTCTGGCCGCCGCCCTTCCCGCAAACCAAACGCCCCAGCTGCTCGCCGCGTGCCGGCCTTTTCTGCCTATGCTTCGTCCTGCTCGCTCGGCGTTACACACCGGACTCGCCAATCTCGGTGCGATCCTGCATCCGGTCATCACACTTCTAAACGCCGACCGAATTGAGAGAGGCGAGTCCTTTGATTTTTACCGGGAGGGAGTCACTCATACTGTCGCCGACGTCCTGGCCGCCGCGGATGCTGAGCGACTCCGCATTGCCCGCGCCTACGCCGTGCCGGCCTGTTCGCTGCGCGACTGGATCGCCCGCGCCTACGATCACCACGCCGAAACGATCCACGCCGCTGTTACGCGCAACCCGGCCTACGTCGGCATCAAAGCGCCGACAACGCTTGCTCACCGTTATCTGTTGGAAGATGTGCCTACTGGGTTGATTCCTTTGTTGGAGTTGGGCAAAGCCGCCGGGCTGAACTTGCCCGTGCTTACGGCTTTGGCGGATCAAAGCCGGATGCTGCTCGGCAGGCATCGCTGGCAACACCCGCGTACCCTCGAACAGCTCGGTCTGGACGGACTTAGCGCTCAATCGATTCGTGTCTATGTCGAACAGGGTCGCTTGCCGGCGATCAAGAGAGCCGCTTGGCCGACTCCACTACCATTGGGGCATTTTGCCTCAAGTTTGGAATTGAATCCACTGGTTTAAGCAAGAAGGCGATTCCATGAAAAGTGATTTGATCCTCGGCGCCGCCATCGGTGATTGCGTCCATGTAGCCGGCGTCGTGAACTTTCTCGATCTGGCCGAACAACTCGGCTATGAAACTATTTGTCTGGGACCGGCAATCGGGGTGGACGAACTGCTTGACATAGTCGCACTTCACGATCCAGCCATCGTCGCCGTGGGGTATCGCTTGACGCCGGAAAACTGCCGGGCGCTGCTTGAGGAGTTGGCGACGAAGGCCGCGGCTCGCGGCGAGACCGGGCGCACCTGGCTCTTTGGCGGAACCGAGCCTTGTGTCGCCGTCGCGCGCGAGATCGGCTTGTTCCGCATGAGCTTCGCCAGCGGCGTATCCAAACAGGCTGTGGTTGCCTATCTGCGCGGCGAGAAGATCGAAACGATACGCGGCGCGCCGCCGCCGCAAACGCTCGTGGAGCGTATCGCCTGGAAGTCTCCCTATCCCTTGCTGCGTCATCATTTCGGCCGGCCTACGGTGGCGGAGACGGTCGCCGGCGTTGTCGAGATCGCCCAGGCCGAGTGTTTGGATGTGCTATCGCTGGGGACCGATCAGAACGCCCAGGAACATTTCTTCCGTCCCGAAGAAATGGACCCCGAGGCCCACGGCGCAGGCGGCGTCCCGGTTCGCACGCCGGACGATCTGGCCGCGATCTACGCTCACTCGCGGCTGGGAAACTATCCCATAATGCGTTGTTACAGTGGAACACGCGATACGATGCGTTGGGCGCCGATGCTGGCGCAGACCATCAACAATGCCTGGTGCGCCATTCCGCTGTTCTGGTACACGCAACTCGACGGACGCAGTCCGCGCCCTCTGAGCGAAGCAATACCTGAAACGCAGGCCTTGATGCGCTGGCATGCGGAGCAAGGCATCCCCGTCGAGATGAACGAATCGCACCACTGGAGCCTGCGAGATGCGCCCGACGTGGTCGCCGTGGTCGCCGCCTATCTGGCCGCGTACAACGCGCGGGCAGCCGGCGTGCGCGATTACGTGCAACAGCTGATGTTCAATAATCCGCCCAGCACTTCGCCGACGATGGATCTGGGTAAGATGTTGGCGAAGCTGGAGCTGGTGGAATCGCTTCAAAATGATCGCTTCCGTGTGTGGCGAGAAACGCGAGGCGGGCTGACCTCGTATCCCCCCGACCCCAGCGTGGCCCGCGGCCATCTGGCGGCCACCGTCGCACTGCAAATGCAGCTCAAGCCGCATATCGTTCACATCGTCGGCCACACCGAGGCGCATCACGCCACGACCGCGGCCGAGCTGATCGAAGCCTGCCGCATTGCCGACGGCGTCATCTCGCAATGTCTGCTCGGCCTGCCGGACATGACACAGGATCGCGGAGTGCAGAGAAGGAAAGCGGAGCTGCTGGCCGACGCCGAGGTGCTGCTTTCTGCCATCGCCCAGCTAGGGCCAAGCGCCGCCGATCCGTACACCGATGCCGATACCCTCGCTCGTGCGGTGGAGATCGGCCTGCTCGATGCTCCTCACTTGCGGGGCAACGCCGCAGCATGCGGCAAAATTGTCACCCGCATGATCGGTGGAGCGTGCTTGGCGATTGATCGAAACACGGGGCAACCTCTTCCGGAAAAAGAGCGAGTCGCCCGCGCTCTGGGTCGAGGCACACCAGAACGTAGTGAGAAGAAGCGGAAGCTGCTACAGGTCGGTGCGAGTTAGTCATCGTTTCGCCGCGGGCGGTAGGCGAGCGGGGTCGCGTAAGCGCCCCGAGTGAGCAAGCACTCGGGGCGCTTACGCAACCCCGCTCGCCTACCGCCCGCGGCGAAACGTAACACTCATTTGCGTTTCTTTTCCATTTTAACGATAAGACGCTCCTTGCGCTGCTGAAGCAACGGTGGCAGCGGCGCGTTGCGAAGACGTTGCAAATGAAATTCTGCCCCATACTTCATCTTGTGTTCTACGCAGTATTCCGCCTCTTCCAGATGCCAGAAATACGCCCGCTCCTCGGCCCCCTGACGCCGAATGTCTTCTTGTTCAAGGTGGTCCTCCTCATCGCTGGGCATGGGGGCGTCCCAGACACTGATGGACTCGTTCCAGTTGGACGCTGCCAGGCGTAGGCCGTTCGGGTGGAAAACAATGCGAGCGTTGAAGGGCGGATCTCCATAGCGCTGCGGTGCGCCGCGCAACGTCAACACTTCCACGCCGCTCTCGACATCCCACATCTTGATGAGATCGCGGTTGGCCCCAACCAGCCGTCTGCCATCCGGGCTGAAGGCCAGGTCACACAAATGCGTTGGCGCAGGCAGTTTCTTGATTGGTTTGCGATTCACCTTAGACGACGATCCCCATCCTCGACTATCCCAAATGAGAATTTCCGGATCGTTAATCGCCGCGCTGGCAATGTGTCGGCCATTGGGGTGAAAAGCGATGGCGGTGACCTTGCTCTTATGCGATACCAGCGGCGCGATCACTTCTTGTTTGGCCGCCCAGTCGAAGACACGCAGAAGATTATCGTTGCCGACCGCCAGCCAGCGACTATCGGGGCTGAAGAAAACGGTGAATATCTGGCCGGCGCCGCTGATCTCGGCGAGTTGTTCGCCCGTTGTCGCGTCCCAGATTTTGATCTCGAACGGCTTGCCCGAAGGCTTCTCATCGCAGGCGCAGGTAGCCAGGTAACGGCCGTCCAGGCTGTAGAAGAGACAGAAAACGGGCAGACGATGACCGGGGCAGCTCCGCAGCTCCTTGCCGCTGTCAACGTCCCAGATGCGCACCAGACGCCGATTCTCTCGGCAACGCGCCGCCAGGTGGCGTCCATCCGGTCGAAAGGCGGCCAATACTCCGCCGATCTCGAACGGCTCGGCGCTGATCGACAGCGAATGGTGGGAGTGCAAGACGCCGGAAATCGCGTCCCAAGATTGCAACTCCCCCGAGACGGTCACGGAAACCAGGTGCTGTCCATCCTCGTGAAAGGCCATGTCCACCAAGTCGCGTCCGGGTTGGTCTGGGTTTCCGGCTGTCCGTACCAGGGTAGAAAAGTCCGGGTGACGGGTGAGATCCCAAACCTTGACTTCCCCGCGCGACGGACTACACGAAACCAGGCGCCGGCCATCCGGACTGAACTGGACGCTCTCAATCACTCCCAGATGCCCGCGGAAGGTGAGAATTCCGGTGCCGGTTTCCATGTCCCAAACACGCACGGTTTTATCCGTACCGCAGTAAGCGAACGAACGGCTATCCGGGCTGAAAGCCAAACCCAAAATGGCTCCGGTCCTTCCCGTCAGGTTCTGCGGCATGATCGTTCCATAGGGAAATTCATCCCCCACTCCCTCTGCCTGTCGGGTGTCTTTGCCCTTGGCCTGCTCCAAGGTCCAGATTTTCAAATTGCCGTTGTTGCCTGCGGAGACGAGGCGTTTGCCGTCGGGGCTGAAGGCCACGCCGTAGACGGCGCTCTTGTGTCCGTGAAGGCTGCGCTCTTCTTTGCCGCTGTTGATGTTCCAGATGCGGACGGTGTTATCTTCGCCGCCAGAGGCCAGCAAGGGCAACGTCGGATGAAACCCCACGCAATGGAAGCCCCCCCCATCGGTGCGAACCAGCTGCTTCCTCTTGCCGCTCTCCGCATCCCAAAGGATGATCGACCCTCCCTTGCCCGGATTGCAGGCAATCGCCGCCGTGGCCACGGTTTTGCCGTCGGGACTGAAAGCCAGACTGGCGATGCGGCAATCGGTGAGGGAAGCCTGCCACACTTCTTGTTTCGTCGCCGTGTCCCAGACCATGATTCTGCCGTCGGTGCTGCCCAGGACGACGTGTTTGCCGCTGGGACGGTAAGCGATACGGTGGAAGGGAGCACGAAGGATGTGGTTAGAAATCAGGTTTCCTCCAACGTCCTCCCAGAGACGCAGTTCACTGCCCTCTCCTTCCGTTTCCGCCCCGAAGCTGACCACCGAAGCGATCTTGCCGCCCGCAGGGTCGTAGGAGGCGCTTCCTTCCGATCCAGAGCGTGAATGGCCCAGCGCGAACAGCTCCGACCGATAAAGCGAATTCAAGTAGTACCACTCCCAGCCGCGCCGGTCGCGGTAGTCGCCCGGAATGGGGATACACTCCTCCAGATTACGCAAAGCGGCGGATATATCACTGACGCGCCAGTGCAGCTGGCTCTGAGCGATGCGGCTGAAATAAAGGGCGTTGCGGGCCTGCTGCCGCTGCGATTCTGCCTCATTCCGCTCACGGACAGCGACACGCCATTGCCAGCTCACGCCGGCCAGACCAAGCAGCGTGACCAGGAAGATGCCTGCGACGAGTGCAGCGGTCATTGGCCTTTGCCGCGCCCATTTCCAGCCACGTTCGAGAACGCCGACCGACCGTGCCTCGATCGGATCGCCGCGGCGACAGCGGCGCAGGTCGTCGGCCAATGCCGAGGCGCTGGCATAGCGGCGGGCTGGATCTTTTTCCAGACATTTCAGACAGATTGTCTCCACATCGCGCGGCAATTTCGGCCGGAGCCGGCGGGGAGGCACCGGCTCTTTGTGCAACACTTGCACCAGCGTGTCCAACGAGTTCGCGCCCTTGAACGGCGGACGCCCCGTCAACATCTCATAGAGGATGGCACCCAGAGCGTACACATCGGTGGCTGGGCCGATTTCTCGTGCCTTGGCCCCCGCTTGCTCGGGAGCCATGTAGCTGGGCGTGCCGAGCACCTCATCTGAATGCGAGCCTGCCCCCTCTGCGTCCAGTCGCTTCGCCAGGCCAAAATCAGTGATCTTAGGCTCAAACGAACTACCCAGCAGGAGCGATCCAGAATTTTCTTTTTCCCCCCAGCCTTTTTCCTTGGCGCCCAGCAGGATGTTGGCGGGCTTCAGATCGCGATGGATGATGCCGCATTGATGAGCGTAGGCCATGGTCCGCGCGAGCGTTTCCATCAGCCGCAGGATTGCTTGTAACGGCTGCGGATCGCCTTTCAAGATCTGGGCCAAGCTGCCCTGCTCCACGTACTCCAGGGCGATGTACGGCCGCCCATCGACATCGCCGATATCAAACACTTGCACAATGTTGGGATGGTGCAGCCGGGCGACCGCAGCGGCTTCTTGGCGAAACCGCGCTAAATCTTTCGGCCCGGCGTGGATGCCCGCCAGAATCATTTTGAGCGCTACCAGGCGGTCAAGCGCGACATGACGCGCTTTGTAGACCACACCCATGCCGCCCCGGCCGATCTCTCCAAAAAGCTCGTATCCGCTTATGACCGGAGGTTCAGGCAAGGAAGTTTTGTCCGCCAGGCTCCCGTCCAACGGCGTCTGGGAGTGCGATCGAGGAGGGGACGCCATCAGTTGCGCCAGAAAAGAGGTTGCCGACTCCGGCAGCGGCGAGGAGCCATCGTCGTGATGGCGGCTGGTCGAGAGGGATACACTCCCAGCGGTGACAGTCGGCTCGGTCAGACGTTCCAGCGTAGCCTGGCAAGGCGAGCACGAGGCGATGTGATCTGCTAACCGCTCGTGCCGGTCGTCGCTCAACTGCTCATCCAGAAATTGTTCCAACTCCTTGGCGGTCGGGCAGCGCTTCATGATTCGTCCTCATTGCGTCCTTCCAGCTTGGCCACTTCCGTCGAGAGCATCTTTTGCACGCGCCGTTTGGCCACGAACACCTGAGCAACCTGCATGGGGATGCGCTGGGCGGCTTCCGCTCCGGACAGTCCCTCTAGAGCAGTCAAGCGAAAGGCCTCCCAGGTCTGCGGGGCGACACGTAAACGCACGCGGACCATTGCTTCCTCCAACACCTCGCGGTCGAATTCCGCCTCCAGATGCTGAACCAAATCGGCACGGGCTTCGACGCTGTGTAGCATGTCCGCGACGCGACTGTCGCCGCTGCCCAGTCCGGGTCGTTGTCTGGATTCGAGAAAATCGCTCCAGGCGTGATGCGTCAAGGTTTTGAGCCAGGCACGGAAGCTGCGCGACGAGTCGTATTGAAACGTCCGCATTTTGTCTGCCAGTTTCAGCAGAACATTCTGCGTGACATCCTGCGCGTCCGCTTCCTGCAATTTCCACTTACGGCACCACGAGTATATCTTTGGGCCGTAGTGCTCGACGAATTCTGCCCAGATCTCTTGGTTCGTCGGATCCCGCCGCAGTCGTCCCAGCAAAGTAACTCGGGTCTTGGAGTCGTTCATCCGATCCATTCTTATTACTCCACGGGGCAACGAAATCTGGCATTTGCTCTGGATTTCCAATTCAGCGACAGGCCTTCGCAATTGCGGAAATGCAGCTTCCATGAGCAGCCCTTCCCAATTTAACAAGCTCGGACCGCCTTCCGAAAGATGGAAGGGAGGTCAACCGTGCCGTCAAGGCACCGTGCAGCTGTGTAGATCGGTATAACAAACGAAAATGAAGAGCAGATGGGAGGCCCGCTTGAAACCGAAAAAACCGGCGGAACGGTCCTTTTGGTCTTGCTCGGTCGTGTCCGGTTGCTATCGTCAGGCTCTTTCCAAGGAGGGCGAGATGACCCTTCGCGCAATCGGTGTTGGTTTGTTGCTTTCAAGCCTGCCCATCGCGGGATGCGGGACCGTTGCAAACCTCGCCAGGCCGGGGCCCAATGGTGGGAAGATCCCCTTCGGCGGCGTGAAACACGATGTGTCGAGTATTGAGAAGACGGCAAACGGAGCAAGTGGCTGCAAGCCGGACTCCCCGTCCGAGCAAGATCGACAGGTGGCACTTAAGGTATTCTGCGCCGCAGACCTACCGTTCAGCCTTATCGGCGATATCGTGACGTGGCCTTATACGGTGACGTACACTTACATTAATCAGCCGACCCCTATCCCACCTATGAGACTGGCACCTCCCCCACCTGTGTCACAGGCAACGGCCACAAGCCGGCCTCAGACTTCTCCGTAAGTGCATGCTCGGGGTTCATTGCATCCTAATCCTGGCATTTACCAGCCCGAAGCGTGAGCGAGGGCGACCCTCGCTCACGCTTCGGGCTGGTCAACAGGACCCGCAGTCCCACCACAATCACCGCGTTTCTACTTCGGCGTCGCGGTCGGGGGAGGGAGGTCCGCCGGGAGCTTGCTGGGTTCGGGGAGTTGATCCGGCTGTTTGCGAGGAGCAGGGAGTTGTTCAGTCCCGGACGAATCGCTTGCTCCTTGCTGGGATTGGGCAGCGCGGGGACCGGCTTGAGCGAGTCTTGGATCCGCGCAATTGCCCCCCAAAAAACCGCACCCCAACAAACCGCCACCAAGGGCTTGATAAACACTGACGATGGCAGACAGTTGCTCCTGTTTGGTATCGATCAATTCAAATCTCGCATCCCAGAGGTCGCGCTGGGAGAAGAGCACGTCAACGTATTCGATGCGGGCATTCTGAAAAAGATCAAAGGCGAAATCGACTGCGGTCTCGAGCGCTGTCACCTGCTGCTTTCTGATCTCGATGCTCCTGCTATAGTTCTGCACCTTGGTCACGCGGGTGACAACCTCGGTGACGGCGTTGAGGAGTACGCGCTGGTATTCGTAGACGGCCTGCAATTGCCTGGCGTTCGCGGTTTTGTAATCGGCCCTGATACCTCTCTTATTGATAAAGGGCGTGATCAGATCAGCCGCGACACTGACAAGCAAGGAGCCGGGAGCGAACAGATATTGTGGGGTGAAGGCCTGGGTGCCAACGGGGGCGTACGGTCCCGCTGGGCCAGTGGGGCCGGCAATGCCCAGCCGAGGAAAGAAGCGGGCACGGGCGGCCTTCACGTCGAGCCCGGCAGCCGCCAGCTCGCGCTCGGCTTGGCGAACGTCGGGTCGATTCTGGAGTAGCTGCGCAGGAACGCCTAAGCTCAGCGCGTGCAAATTCAGATCGATGAAATCTTTCAAGGGGAGAGTATTGCGTTCGACCGGCTGCGGGTAGCGACCGACGAGGAAGTTGATATGGTTCTCGACCTGGATGATCGCCTGCTGAGTGATGAGCCTTTGGGCCTGGTTCTTGCGAACCTCGGCCTGGAAACGCTGGACAGGCAGCGCGGTGATGCGGGCTCCTTGAAATCTGGCCCTGGCGATCTCGAGACTTCGCTGCTGAATCCTGATGATGTTATCCAGATTCTCAATCCGTTTGTCCAGCGCCATGAGCATGAAGTAATTGTCGGCAATCTCCGCGACCAGACGGGTTATGACGTAGTTCCGTCCCTCATTGGTGGCAAAGAAGCGCAGCTTTGCCGAGTCCCGGAGATTCCGCAGCCGTCTCCAGATGTCAATCTCCCACGAGATGTCGAAGACTGCGAGGAAATTTCCGGGTAGTCCGGGAAAGTGCTTGCCAGGGAGATATTCCAGCTGCTCCTCAGCGGCTCCCAAAGGCGTGTATCGGCTGAATTTCTCCATCCCCGCGTTGAGCCCGATGCTGACAAAGGGAAGGTACTCCCCGGACCGCCCCAAGACCTCGTTGCGGGCGATCTGGACGTCTTCCGCCAGGATCCGCAGCTCCTGGTTGCCGCCGGCCAGTGCCTGGCAGATCAAGCTCGTAAGCTTCGGATCATTGAAAAAATCTTCTATCGGGACCTGAGCGGAGTTTTCCAAGCTGGGAGGTTCATTGAAGCGTGTCGTGTAGTTTGTCGGCAGGTCTGGCCCCGGCATGGCCTGGCGGAGTTTGGGGATTCCACAGGACGGCAGAACCAGCAGCAGCATGCTGCACGTGATTGCTCTCGCAATCACGTGCTTCCAATGCTTTGCGTTCGACAATCTCACTGCGCGGTTCATGCGCCTCATCCTTGAGGAGTTTGCGCTCGTCGGCATTCCTTGCCGAACAAGTTACTTGCCGGTGCATCGGGAGAGTGTATGGCGATCCTGAGTACCGGAGTTAATAGCGACCGGGGCTTTGCCCTGCAACAGCAATTCTTCCCGGTGCGATCTTCCCTCAGGGCCGTTCGATGTTTGGTGTTGGCAAGCTGTTGAGCTTTGGATAAATAGGGGTCGCGTCGCCCGTGTCCTGGAGACCCGCATGTCCACGCTCACGCTTGCCGATGTCCTTACCGACATTCCCGA
>Ga0209810_1002425_pt1 | contig 22478 bp, 19 predicted proteins | sample Coa_R1_7_FD_187159 | JGI IMG/M metagenome (GOLD analysis project Ga0209810, IMG submission 187159) | Surface soil microbial communities from Centralia Pennsylvania, which are recovering from an underground coalmine fire - Coalmine... | ecosystem: Environmental > Terrestrial > Soil > Unclassified... | reverse complement strand
TATCATGGATGCCAGCCGTATTCATAGCGATACCGAGCAGATCAATCTGCGCCCGGTTGTGCTGGCCGGAGCGGTGAAGCATGTCGTAGAGATCCTCGAAGCGATTATCAGGCGCGAACGACGCTCGGTCACGCTTGCTATTCCTGCTGATAGGCAGGTCATGGCCGATAGTATGCGCCTGCGTCAGGTCATGTTGAACCTGGTGAGCAATGCCATCAAGTATTCGCGTCCCGGCACCGGCATTGAGATAGGCGCGCGGGATGATGGCGAGCAGGTCATGATCTATGTACGTGATTATGGCGCGGGAGTGGCGCCGGAGGATCACCAGCGCCTCTTTGAGCGTTTTGTTCGCCTGGAACGCGATATGAATAGTCCGGTGCGTGGCGCCGGGTTGGGACTCTACATCTGTAAGCAACTGGTGGAGGCGATGGGAGGGCGTATCTGGGTGGAGAGCAGCGGTATCGCCGGTGAGGGCAGCGTCTTTGCCTTTACGCTGCACGCTGCGGGACGGGATCGGGCGGCAAGCGATCTGGAAGATCACCTGTCCGATCTATCCAGATTGTGAATTTACCTGATATTCGTTATCGGGCTTGAGGGCACATGGCAGGCCGGCGCAGGCACGATGAAACGCGCGACCCCGCACCGGGGACCTTCCCTCCTCTGGTTGGTCACGTTCACCATCGCGCGGCTCCGCAACGTCATTGTGAGGATTCGGCCCTGACGTAGCCCCGGTCTCTGGCATACTGCCACAGCGATTTCTGCAACTGGCGGCGTGCGCGAGAAATGCGGCTCATAACCGTGCCAATCGGTATTTGCAGAGCCTCGGCGATTTCTTTGTACGACATGCCCTCAATGTCGGCCAGGATCACCGGCATGCGAAAATTAAGCGGGAGATCGTGCAGTGCGCGGTACACATCTTCGTCCAGGTACTGGTTCAATACCTCTTCTTCAGCTCCCTGGGTTAACTCCTGGCCGCTGAGGTCGCGGATCTGATTGTAGAGATAAAATTCCTCCCCTTCGGGCAGCGAGATGGGCGCAGGATGTGTTGCCTGCCGGCGATAACGATTAATTGCGGAAGTGTTTAAAATACGAAAAAGCCATGCCCGCAGATTGGTGCCTGGATGGTATGTATGAGAAAAGCGAAACGCTTTGAGCATAGTTTCCTGCACCAGATCCTCCGCCTCCTGCGGATTATTAGTCATGCGCAGGGCAGTGCGATAAAGGCTATCCAGTTGCGCCAGTACGCCCGCTTCAAAATCCTCTGTGGGGACTGGCGTTGGCTCTGCGGTGGGTGCATTTTCACGTTCTACCTGTTCCGAACTGGGTGAGATAGGTGCATCTTCAAATTGAGACTGTTCCGGCATCAAAAAGACTCCTCATAGCGCGGCGCCACCCGGCAACCTCGTACTTCCTTATCGAAAGTACTCTCAGTATAGCGCAGACTAAACGGGAATACAACCTAAAGTAGTTCGGTGTTGCCGTGTTTTATTCTCTGAGGAGTATGAGCCGCATTATGTGGTTCTAACACTCTTTGTGTTGTCTGTAGTGTTTTACTCCGTTTTTTCTGATCTCTCCTATTTCCTGGCATGCACTGTTTCCGTAATCTGCGGCAAATGTTCCTAGTGCATTCTCAAGAAGCCTTTTCTGGGATGGATAAATGAGCTTCATACGAACAGTGAAAGTAGGCACAAATCCGCTCGGCCAGTTGCGTGGCGGTGAGCAAGCCGTTGGGTTCGACCACGGCACGCTTGCCATGGATCCATTTGGGTTCAATGGGATTGAGCCAGGGACTCTGTTTGGGCAGAAACACCGGCAGGATCCGCACGCCTTTGCCCGTCAGCTTGACCTGCTGATTATGTTCACGGAGCCAGGTGCGCACCCTCTTCCTATAATGCCAGGAAGCATTCTCCCAGATCACCAGCCAGGCGGTTTTGCCTTGAGCCTGAAGTTGCTCGCAGCACCAGTGCAAAAATGGCGTGGGAATGTCGCTGACAGGACGGCCATCGACAAAGCGCAAGGACATCTGGTCTCGAAGAGGAGCATCACTCGGCCCGCGTTGCCACAACACTCCATAACAGGCCAACGCTTTCGCATCAGGATCGGCTTTCTGCCACTGTTGCTCGACAAAGCGAACCGGATCATCTCGACTCTGCCAGGCAAACGCGTTGGGCAGCGCGAAGCGACTCCACCAGACCTCGTCGAGGAAACCGATCGCCCAGGTGGCAACCTGCTTCTCCTGCGACGCCCAACTCAGCAGTCGGTCACGTGCTGTTTGTTTTCCTCGTAGAGCGGATCGGGGCTGGTGATCCAGTGCCTGGCTCGTTTCCAGTTGATCCCTAAGCGCTTGAGCGTTTGGCGCATGGTCTCGATGCTGACTGGGCGGGCCATCCCTGCCAGACGAACACCCTGTTTGACGAGCAAGTCGAGCGTCCACCGGCTGGTCTGGAAGCCAAAATCGCGCGGAGGACGATGGAACACGGCTTTGAACTGCTCGGCAGTTACGTCCTCTCGCAGCACGGTCACAAGATGGTGGGGCCGGCTGGAGCCAGCAGAGAGCGCCGCCAGACCTTGCTGGTTGAACTCGTGGATGGCATGGCGCACTGTTTGTTCGTCGCACGAGAGGGACTGCGCGATGGCAGGCGTTCGCTCGCCGCGTGCGCTGGCGAGCAGAATCTGGCAACGACGAAGCACAAAGGCTTCCGACGAACGCAACCCCGCTTCCAGGGCCTTGCGTTCCTCTGGGGTCAGGTCGCGGACAAAAATGCGTGGTTTCATAGAGGGGAATATACCACATTCGTGATCACCTCTCTTGAGAATGCACCAGGTCTCAATTTGATCTTCGGCGCGATCTCCGATCTCACGCGCTAGCCAGGAGGCAGACAATGACCACGAAAGCCGGACGGCGCAGACCGCCGCAAGCCGTCCAGTCGCCGCAGATGCAGCCTCAAGATGTCGTGGAGCAGGAAGCAGAGCAGCGAGAGCCACGCTATCCGATCCAGCAATCCGCCGCCTTTGCGGGCAGCACCCTGGCGCTGGGCAGCCTCATTGACCTCTGCGCCCATCTTGGCCCGACAGGGCTGTTCGTCTCAGGACTGGCAAGCTATGTGGCCTGGCGGCATGGGCCGGAACTGGCCGCCTATCTGCGGGGGAAACTCCCCGCAGATCCCCTCGCCTTCGCCGCAGCCGGGGAGCCGCCTGACCCGCAGGCATCGGGAGCCGACGCGGATGCGCCAAAGGGCCGTGGGCGCATCTTCTGGGAGCGGGCGCTGGGCATCTTTCCCGACGAGGACGGGGACGAGGACGAGGAGGAGCAGGCATCGCCTAAAGAGGCCGCCACCGAGGAGGAACGAGCGACAGTCGCCCCCACCCAGGCGTCGCGCCAGGCGGTCCAGGCACGGCTATGGGCGGAGCCGGACGTGTGCGGCCAGGGCGCCGCCGATGAACTCCTGCACCTGGGCGTCGTCCTTCCCTCTGGCCGCCCGCTTTGCCCGCACGTCAACCGCCTGCTGGGTGAGGGCCTCTTTGTGGCCGGTAATATGGGGGCGGGCAAAACCAATCTGGCCGCGCTGCTTGCCGAACAGATGGGGGCCTGCTACGTCCCCAGCATCATCTTTGACCTGAAACGTGAATATGGGTCCCTCCCCGGTGTCCTGCCCACAGCCATCCGCGCGGGGCACCCTCGCTACGCCGGAGAGGCGGGACCGGGCTACTACGCACTCACAAGGGACACCGCCCCGGCCTTTGTCGCCTCCGTGATGGGGCAGGGCTTTCAGGCGGTGGTGGACCTCGGGTCCTACCAGGTGATCGACGCGATGGGCCTCATCATTGCCGAGGTGATCGATGCCTTGATGGCCTGGTCGCAAGAGCAGCCCGACGAGGACCGTCCTCCCTGCTTCGTCTTTGTCGACGAGGCCCATCACTTCCTGCCGGAGCGGGTGAACCTCACCCAACTGGACAGGAACATTCATGTGCGCCTGCAGAAGTCGTTCTTTCGGATGTGCAACCTGGGCCGCTCCTATGGCTACACGATGGCGTTTTGCACCCAGCGCATCGCCAACATCGCCAAATGGGTCGCCAACTGTCAGGTCAAAGTCATCATGCGGCACGCCCTCGATATCGACCTGGATCGCTGCTGCGAAGAAGTGAATAAAACGGTGGCGACGCGCGAGGATATCGAGCGTCTCGCCCCAGGCATGGGCATCGTGATCGGCCTCTGTGACCGGCAGTTTGTCGCCCAGTTTGACCGGCGGGCCTCTTATCATCCCTCCCATACCCCCAAAGTGAACCGCGCGCATCTGCGCTATCGGGATCGCAGGCTTGCGCCTCGCGTGCAGCCAAAAGCAGCGCTGCCGCAGCCCACGCCCCAGGAGGGTGAAGTGCACGAGACGCGCCGCTTGCCGGTGACGGGCGACCTCTCGAAAGCGGTGAAGCCGCCTATGGCATACACGCCCGCGCAGCGCTTTACGGCGGGCCTTTCGCCTGTACTGCAAGAAGCCTACGAGGCGTATGAAGACGGGATGACCAACCGTGAACTTGGCCGCAAGCTCGGTATCTCGCATCCCACCGCAGGCAAGTATATCGAACTGCTCAAAGCCAAAGGCATGATCGATAGTCGAGGCCGAAAGGTGACGAGCTAATGGTAAACCTGGTAAACCATCACGCACATGTTACCAAACACGCTCAAAAAAAGCTGGTTTACCAGCGTGGTTTTCCAGGTTTACCGTCCTGGTTTACCAGATGGTAAACCGAGCAAGCAGTAAAAGAAAGGAGGAGCAAGCATGCGACACGGAAGCTATTGGGAGCGCCATCCGGCCCTCCTCGCCTTCTTGCGCGCGTTTCTGGCCGGTGAATGGGTAACGCGCACCTTTGCCTGGTTTTACATGATGGTGTCGCGCTTTGCCGGTCCGACGATGACGATAGCGGTGGGCTACCTCATGCTCTACGCGATTGACTCCCATCATGGGCTGGCAACCCCCGTCGCCCATCCCTCGGCCTGGGACAGCCTGGCCGTAGGAGCGAGTGGCATTATTAACGTGACGCCGGAACTGGTCTTCCCTGGGACGGTGGTGCTCGCTATTCGGGCGCTTTTGCGTCGGAACTGGCTGCACGCCTCACTCTATGCGACAGCCAGCCTCATGTTTGCGGTGCTCACGATCATGCTGCTCAACGCCTTCATGACCGATGGCATCACGGATAGCTTCCTTTCGGGGATGCTTCTGTGGCGGGCGATCAGCGCTCTCTCCTACACGGTGGTTGCCGAGGTGTGCAGTCATCACGGGGAAGTACCCCCCGATGCAGGGGTGCACTCTGCGGGGGTGCAGCCCCAACTCGAAGACCTGGTGCAGCAAGTGCAGTCTTTACAGGGTGCACTCGAAGGAGTGCACCAAAGGGTACAGTTCGAGGTGCAGCAGGCGCTTGCACAGCTTTCCAAACCAGCAGTGAACGGCGCGCAGCAGGATGCATCTCGAAATGTGCACTCTTTGCCAGAGCAGCATGCAGTGCACACGTATCGGCCACAAGAGAATGTACACTCCCAGAGTGCACCCTCACCGGAAAATGCGCCTACAACCGGCGAAGGGGTGCACTCCCAGAGTGCACCCCGCAAAAGTGCACCCGCCCGACAGAAAGTGCACCCTGGGGGTGAAGCAGGCAAAGGTGCACAGGTGCAGCAGTTCATTACTGAACAGATGGCTCAGGGCAATACTCCGACGCTCGACGATATTATGGATGCCTGTCAGTGCAGCAAGCATACTGCCATTCGTTATCATCGAGCCATCATAGGTGAAACAGTGCAAGAGCGGCACGCCCCGCAGCTACGGATTGTGCAGCCGTAGCAGGAGGCAAGAACCGCTCTTGCCCTATCCCGAAAGAATGAGTATCATGGAGCGTATAATGGACAAGGAGAAGGCCATGCAGCTTGTTGAGCAGCACGTCATCCGGCGCAGTGATCCGCGCTTTGCGGTGATCGATGAGGCCGCCTTCAAAGCGAAGAACCTCTACAATGCGGCAAACTACGAGTACCGGCAGGCTTTCATTCACCAGGGCAAGTACCTCGCCTATGGCGAAGTCCAGAAGCGTATGCAGTCCCATGAGGCGTACAAGGCCCTTCCGGCAAAAGTGAGCCAACAGATTTTGATGATACTGGGCCGCAACTGGAAAGCCTTTCGAGAAGCGCTAGCGGCGTACTATGAAGACCCCTCAAAGTTCCTCGGACGGCCTAAGCCACCTAAGTACAAGCACAAGACCAAAGGCCGCAATCTCCTGGTCTACACGTTGCAAGCTCTGAGCGGTGGTCAGAGCAAGAGGGGAATACAGAGGATCGTCCAACCATCGGGACTGCCCATTGAGGTGAAGACACAACAGAAGAACATCAATCAGGTCCGCATCATCCCTCGTAACGGATATTATGTCGTTGAGGTAATTTACAGCAAAGAACCCGTCCAGGCACAGGTAGACTCCTCATTCTGCGTCGCCATTGATCTTGGCGTGACCAATTTAGCGGCGATAACTTCAAACCGTGCGGGCTTCATCCCGCGATTGGTTAATGGTCGCCCGCTCAAGGCTATCAATCAGTGGTACAACAAACGCATGAAAGAACTCGTTCTCTGCCTTCCCAAAGAGGACCGTGAGCGTGTCACCAAGCAGATGCAGCCCATTACCACCAGGCGCTACCGTCGTGTCAATCACTACCTGCACACAGCCAGCAAGGCCATTATTGATCTCCTGGTCAAAGAGGGCGTGGGAACGATTATCATTGGGAAAAATCCGCTCTGGAAACAAGAAGTGTGCATGGGCAGGCGGAATAATCAGAACTTTGTCCAGATCCCGCATGCGCGCTTTATCGACATGCTTACCTACAAAGCGGTCCTCGCTGGTATCCAGGTGGAGATCCAGGAAGAGAGCTATACCAGTCAGGCTAGTTTTCTAGACTTGGACCCGCTTCCCACGTACAACCCCGATGAGACTACAGAGTATAGCTTTAGCGGCAAGCGGATTGGCAAGCGAGACCGCTTGTACCGCGCAAAAGACGGGCGGATCATCTGTGCCGATGTGAACGGCTCATATAACATCTTACGCAAATGTAAGCCTGATGCGTTTAACGCAGAGGGAATAGCGGCCTATGTAGTTCAGCCCTTACGGTTGAAAATAGCCGTATAAATAGAACTATAGCGCACATTGCCAGGGAATGAAAGTCCCTGTGGATTATGTTAGAATGAACAGATATTAGTGACGAGCCTTTGAGGGAGAAGTTCTATGGATTGTCTGAACTGTGTAGAAGCCACAGCTCGTCTCCATCTGTATATTGATCGGGAATTGACCGCTGAAGAGGTAGAGGTTGTGCAGCAGCACCTGGCTGACTGCCCGAGCTGCGAGTGCCGCTTTCATTTCGATATGCGAATCAAGCGGCTGATCCACGAGCGCTGCACCATCGCGCATGCTCCTGAGCATCTGCGCGAGGCTGTGATGCGCATCGCTCGTGCGCCGGTGGGCGAGCGGCTCGATCTTGATCCCGCGCTGGTGATGGAGATCAAAGCCGACCTGGAAGGATAATGCGTAATTAGCTGAGCGTAAAGTACTGGTTGAGGTAACCGAGCAGGTTGAAGAAGACCACGACTCCCACCCCTATCAGCAGTATACCGATCACTACCTCAATTTTTCCCAGGTACGGCTTGAGCCATTTGAGGACGAGGCTGAAACGATCCAGGCCCAGACCAAGAATGAGAAACGGAACGCCCAGTCCGAGCGAGTAGGCCAGCAGCAGCCAGACGCCCAGGCGTAGCGTTGCGGCGCTGGCTGCCATCACCAGGATTGAGCCAAGAATAGGGCCGATGCAGGGCGACCAGGCGATGGCGAAGACGACGCCGAGCAGAAACGATGCAGGATAGCCGGGGCGGGCCGGATGAAATTCGATGCGCTTTTGCTGGTAGAGCAGCGGCAATTTGAGAATTCCTGCTACGTGGAGACCAAGCACGACAAGGAGAACGCCACCGATCTCGCGTAAGATAACCAGGTGTGTGCTCAGGAAGCTGCCCAGTGTGCTTGCTGTCGCACCGAGCGCGACGAAGGCCAGGGTAAAGCCAGCGACAAATGTAACGGCGTGCAGAAATGTCATGATGCGCGCCGCTATGCCTTCTTGCGTATTCGTGGATTGATAAACGCCCTGCCCGACCAGTTGCGCCAGGTAGATAGGCACAAGCGGCAATACGCATGGCGAAAGAAACGAGGCCAATCCGGCGACGAACGCGATAGTGATGCTGAGTTGTGACGCAGGCATACGCTGCTCGATCTCCTATGAAAATCCTACCTCTTCATTTAGTATAAAGCGTTCGGGCGTAGCGATGCAACTATTTTTCAGCGCCTACCCGGACGTAGCCGCGCGATCATGAAGTGTAACGATCAAGATCGGCAGTGCCGGGTGTGGTAGGGGCGCGGCGCCGGCTGGGAGGGGCAACGGGGCGGTGGGGGCCGAAGCGCAAGCCCGCTTTTCCTCCCCAATCCCTGACAGCAAAGAGGAGCGGGGACCCTGTCTGGGGGACAGGTAATGCTTCTGGCCCCCACCACCCCACCCGACCACTCAGCCAGCGCCGCGCCCCTACCACGGTCCATCATCCCTTCCCCTTGCCGATCTTGGTCGTTGACAATCATCATCGCGCGCCTACGTCTGGGGCGAGGATGGTCTGAGTAAGCGCTGCAACTGGCGCCAGATGCTCTGGCGAACCGGCCTCCTGGGCAGGGAGACCAATGAGGCCGTGGTACGCTCACTGTTGTCCAGGCGCTGCTGATCTGGCTGCTTATCGCCGCTCGCAAGAGGCTCAAGCGGCCGCGTGGGGCCATCCATGTGATCGGTATCGCGGCGCTGCGGCTCGTGGAGAGGCGTCACCGGCTCATCGTGCAGCGGCTGCGTTTTTTGCAGGTCGATGGCGAAATAATCGGGGCGCCGGGCCTGGGGACGCTTCGGTGGATGAACGGCGACGCGGCCTTGAGCAGTGTGAGCAAGGGGCCACGTAGGGGTCTGTGACTGCTCGACCAGCACGGGCGTTGTGGGAAGCTCGGGCATCAGTTTGAGCGCGCGGAGCGCCTGCGCTAGCTGGTCGGCCTCGGCATAACGCTGATCGCGGTCCCGCGCCAGGGCCGTCAGGATAATCTGCTCCAGTTTGGACGGAATTTCCGCGTTGTAGAAGCGGGGAGGTTGCAGCGGACCGCCTGTAATCGCCTGTGTTACTTCAAGCATAGAGCGCCCGCTGAATGGCCGGTGCCCGCACACCATCTCGTAGAGCACCACACCCAGCGCATAGATGTCGCTGCGATTATCCAGCGTGTAGCCCCATACCTGTTCCGGTGAAGAGTAGTAGATGCTGCCGACGAGCGTCCGCGCAACTGTAATTCTCTGAAGCCCGGGGGCGCGTGCCAGGCCAAAGTCCATGACCTTGATCTTGCCCCGGCGATCAAGCATCAGATTTTCGGGCTTAATATCGCGATGAATGACGTGGCACTCTTTGTAGGCGGCATCGAGCGCATCAGCAATCTGGGCCGCGTACTCGACTGCCAGGTGCAGAGGAATCCTGCCATCGAGGCGCAGGAGGCTGGCGAGCGTTGGCCCCTGCACGTATTCCATGACGAAATAGAGCAGCTTGTTCTGCTGCCCTGCATCATAAATCTGCACGATATTGGGATGATTGAGCCTGGCAATGATCTGGGCCTCACGAATGAAGCGCGCTACGTAAGAAGCGTCGCGCGCTAAAGACTGAGGTAGCACTTTTATCGCTACTTCCCGCTCCAGTGCGATCTGCTTGCCACGGTAGACCACCCCCATCGATCCATGCCCGATCTCTTCTTCTAACTGGTATCCGCCCAGGCACTGGCCCGCCAGTTCGTTCATAAAAAGACCTGCACCCTCAAAGATAGAGCAAGCTCTATTCTGCATGTAGAGACGCGTTCCCTCTTCCCCGGGGGAGCGCGCTATCCGGCTTTCTCTACAATTTAAAACGTTTGAACCATCGGCATTGTTCCTGAGTGCTACCAATGAATACCGTGCTTCCTTATGCGCAGCCGCCTGCGGCGTCTGCCCGAGAGAGGAGGATGGTGCATGCGGGGCGGACACAGTGCGCCCCGCATGCACCATCCTCCTCTCTCACTGGCAAAGCGCCGCAGGCGCTTTGCCAGTGAGAGAAGGCGCAAACTGGTTCTCAATCGAGATAGTCTTTGAGGATGCGGCTCGCCTGCGGATGGCGCAACTTACGAATGGCGCGCTCCTCGATCTGGCGGACGCGCTCGCGGGTCACTTTGAGCTTCTTGCCCACTTCTTCCAGCGTGTGGTCGTGGTCATCGACCAGGCCGAAACGCAGTTCAATCACCTGGCGCTCGCGCAATGTAAGCTGGCCCAGCACCTCGCGGATCTCTTCGCGCAGCAGTTGTTGATCGGTAATCTCCATCGGGCTGCGCTCGCGAACATCCTCGATGATGTCGCCCAGCGTGTTCTCTTCCTCCTCAGAAAGAGGAGCATCCAGCGAGAAGACCTTCTCGGCAAAGATCAGCAGTTCGCTCACACGTTCCGCCGATATGCCTAATCGCTCTCCAATGCTTTCGGGGGTAGGTTCGCGTCCGAGTTCCTGATATAACTGACGCGTGATGCGTTTGACACGCATCACCTCTTCCATGATATAGACGGGCAGGCGCACCACGCGTGTGCCCTCAAGGATCGCGCGTGTAATGGCCTGCTTGATCCACCATGTGGCATAGGTGGAGAAGCGGAAGCCTTTTCTATAGTCAAACTTGGTGACGGCGCGGATAAGTCCGATATTGCCTTCACCTATCAGATCTTCGAGCGAGAGTCCCTGTCCAACATACTTCTTGGCGATGCTTACCACAAGTCGCAGGTTGGCTTCGATAAGATGGTTACGCGCTTCCGTATCGCCTTGCTCTGCGCGTTCCGCAAGGCGGGACTCACTGGCGGCAGAGAGCAGCGGAATGCGTGAAATCTCGCGGAGGTAGAGTCGCAGGCTATCACTTTGCGCCAGGCTATTCAACTCCGCTTCTTGTAGGGGTTCGCGTTCGATTTCGACTGCTTTATTGCGGTCGCGGTTAGCGTCAAACATCACATTTCGTTCCAAGTGCGTGCTCTCTTTTCCTGCAACAAGTACGTTGATCAGTTCGGTCCTGGCTTATTGTATCATAGTTGCGAGAGAGAGGTCCATATTTCCCATAGCCCTTGATCAACTCTGCTCGCAGCTTAATATAACCAGAGGTCCTTTGTCACGTAGATATTTTGTGCGTCTGGTAATATAGTCAGAAGTCCCGAGCGTGTTCTTTACTAAGAGATACGTCATCGGGTTAGCTTTCCTGAGCATGTTCTTTTTAAGAGATACGTAATCAGGATACCATAATGAAAAAGGAACGCTCAACATGGGCCTGCCACTGCCGCTCTCGCCTGGAACGGTAATCGATGGGCACTATATCGTCGGCGATCTCATCAGCAGCGGGGGATTCGGGGCCGTCTATCGCGGCATCGACACCAGCGAAGGCAATCGCCCCTGCGCTATCAAAGAGACCTACGATGTCACTCCGGCTGCCCGGCGCCAGGCGCTGATGGAAGCGAGTGTTCTTTTTACCGTCAGGAGCGAGCATCTTCCCCAGATCTACGATGCCCTGGAAGAAAATGGTCGCTTCTACCTGGTCATGCAACTGATCGAGGGACAGACGCTGCTGAGCCTCCTGCGCTCGCGCATCGGCTCAGAGCCGCCTGGCGAGCGTCAGCCACATCAGTATAGCAGCGGCCCCTGTAGCGAGCAGGAAGTCCTCAACTGGCTGCTGCCCATCATGCAGGTTTTACAGGAATTGCACAGTCGCAATCCGGCGGTCATCCATCGCGACATCAAGCCCGGCAATATCATCCTGACGCCCCGGGGTACGGCGGTGCTGGTCGATTTTGGCCTGACCAGGCTCTATGATCCTATGAGCAGTACGCAGACGATGGTGCGCGCCGTCACCGAAGGGTTCAGCCCGCTTGAGCAGTATGTAGGCAAGACCAGCCCGCAATCGGACATCTATTCGATGGGGGCCACGCTCTATCTTTTGCTGACCAACCGGCTGCCGCAGGCGGCGATCAAACGCACCGTGCATGATGATTTGATTGCGCCGCGCCTGCTCAATCCATCGCTTTCGCCGCAGATCGAGCGCGCACTGCTCAAAGCGCTGGCGCTCAACGCTCCCGACCGGTACCAGAGCATGCGCGAGTTCGCCCAGGCGTTGCAGGCCCCCGTATTTACGGGCTACGATGATCCGACGCTTGCCGGGCCTCCAGTGGGCAATAATGGTAGTGCGCCCCCCATGCAGCCCACAGTGCCGCCAGCGAAGTCAACGGCACCTGTTCACGCCTATGGCGGCGTCGGTAAACATGCACCGGCCAGCGCCAGAGGACATCCCAGGCACGCGGGAGCCGCTCAGCAACCGGCCCCGGTCCCATATGCGCAGGTACCGCAGGCGCCACCGGGATACGTCATGGTGCCACAATCCGCCCTGGTGCCAGCGCGCCCGCTGCCGGCTCCCAGTAGCCAGGGCTGTCTGTGGGGGGTGGTACAGGGAGTGCTGGCGGCGCTGCTTGTGCTTCTACTGCGCGAGCAGATCTACTTTTACCTGGCGACGCTCATGGGCTTTGGCTTCTATATCCTGGCCGGTTTTACCACGACGCGCCGGGGCGGTTCCTTCTGGCGCGGCCTGCGCGCCGGCTACTGGGCCGGCATTATCAGCACCGCCGTCTTCTGGCTGGCCCTGGGCCTGGGCCTGCTGATCCGCCTCTCGCAGCGCATCCAGGCCGATAGCGCGATTGCTCATCGCAACGGGATCGGCCTGCCCCACAATGAGCTGGCCCGCGCATGGCGTGCGATTCTGCCCGCATTTCCCACCGGTTCAACGCCGCCGGGGCAGTCGCCCGTCGGCAATTTCGTGTTCTACCTGCTGATCGGCCTGCTCGTTGCGTCCCTGCTGGGCCTGGCCGGCGGCATCTGGGGCAACGCTCGCTACAGGGCAAAAATGCGGAAGGTGAAATATCCTTGACCACCTGTGATAGTATCTTCCTTGAAGCTATTTTATCGCTGTGATAGAAGGTAGGCTACGGATTTGGCTACTCAGGAAGAAACAAACTCGCTCGCATCGTTTGCGACAGATACCTCTCATGAACCTCTCGCCATCGCGGATATCGCCAGCACCCTCAGCGCCGAGCTGAATATTGCCAGTGGGCAGATCGCCCGTACTATTGCCCTGCTGGACGAGGGCAACACCATCCCTTTCATCGCTCGCTATCGCAAAGAGGTCACGGGCAGCCTGGACGAAGTGCAGATCCAGGCCATCGCTGATAGAGCGGCGGCCTTGCGCGCGCTGCATGAGCGCAAGCAGGACGTGCGCCGGCTCATCGACGCGCAGGGAAAGCTAACCGGGGAACTTGCCGCCGCGCTTGCCGCCGCGACCACGTTGCAAGAAGTCGAGGATCTCTACCTGCCCTATCGCCCCAAACGCAAGACGCGCGCCAGCGTGGCGCGTGAGAAGGGACTGGCCCCGCTGGCCGGCATTATTTTGCAGCAGCCGGTCTTGCCGGGCGATAGCGCCGCGCTGCTCGAAGAATACGCGCGTCCGTTCCTGGATGCCGAGAAGGGCGTCGATACCAGCCTGGAGGCATACGCTGGCGCCTGCGACATTGTGGCTGAGGTGATCGCCGAGGATGCCAGCGTGCGCGGCAGCGTGCGCGCCTCGTTCTTCAAGCGGGCGGTGCTGGAGGCGAAGGCTATTGATCCCGAAAAGCTGGCGCAGAAAGATCCCAACGGCGTCTACCAGCTCTACTACGATTTCCATGAAGAGGTGACGAAACTGGTGCCCCATCGCATCCTGGCGCTCAATCGCGCCGAGCGCGAGGGGGTACTCCGTGTGAGCGTGGATCTGCCCTATGAGCAGGCGCAGCCGGATATCACGCGGCACTATCCCATCAAAGCAGCCTCTCCCTTCGCTTCTCTGCTGGCCGAGGCGATGGAGGACGGCTATAAGCGCCTGCTGGCTCCGGCGATGGAGCGCGAGGTGCGCGTGGAACTGACGCGCAGGGCCGAGGAGCATGCCATCAACATCTTTGCCGCTAACCTGCGCAACCTGCTCTTACAGCCGCCGCTGCGCGGCAAGAAAGTCCTGGGCATCGATCCCGGCTACCGCACCGGGTGCAAGCTCGCCGTAGTCGACGAGACCGGCAAATACCTCGTCTCCGATACGATTTACCTGCATCAATCCGAGAAGGCCCGGCAGACGCTGCGCGGGTTGATATCCGGGTATGATATCGGCGTGATCGCCATAGGCAACGGCACAGCCTCGCGCGAGACCGAGCAACTGGTGGCGAAGCTGATCCGCGACATTGAGGGCGAAACGGGCCAGCGCGACAGGATCGGCTATGTCATCGTCAACGAGGCCGGCGCTTCGGTCTATTCGGCCTCAGAAGCGGCGCGCGAGGAGTTCCCGGCACTGGATGCAACGCAGCGTGGAACCATCTCGATTGCCCGCCGTTTGCAGGATCCACTGGCCGAACTGGTGAAGATCGATCCCAAAGCCGTCGGCGTCGGCCTCTACCAGCACGACGTAGACCAGAAAGAGCTGGCGGCCATGCTTGATCGCGTGGTGGTTTCGTGCGTCAATTTCGCCGGCGTCGAGGTCAATGCCGCCTCCGCCGCCCTGCTCAGGCACGTATCGGGGATCAATACCCGCGTGGCGAATGCTATCGTCAGGTACCGCGAGCAGCATGGGCCGTTCGCGACGCGCGAAGATTTGCGCAAGGTGCCGGGCCTTGGTCCGGCGACCTTTGTGCAGGCAGCGGGCTTCCTCAAGATCGCCTCGGGCAGCGAGCCGCTGGATAACACCTTTATTCATCCCGAAAGTTACGGCGCGGCGCGCGCACTGCTAGAAATGCTGCCCGCTGGCGATAACGGGCGTGCGAAACCCGCCGAACGCATCGCGCAGTTCCGGCAGCTTATCAGGTTGCGGAACAGTCTGGGCCGCTCGCAGCGCCAGCGCACGACCAGTACCCACGATGGGGACGAGGAGGCGGCCTGGAGCGAGATCGCGAAGAAGATCGGCGTGGGCCTGCCCACGCTCAATGACATTCTGGAGAACCTGGAGAAGCCGGGCCTTGATCCGCGCGATACGCTGCCCGCGCCCATCCTGCGCCACGACGTGCTCAAGATGGAGGATTTACAGACCGGAATGATCCTCCAGGGCACGGTGCGCAACGTTGTGGACTTCGGCGCCTTCGTCGATATCGGCGTGAAGCAGGACGGCCTGGTGCATGTCTCCGAAATGGCTGACCGCTTCGTCAAGGATCCGTTGAGCGTCGTCGCGGTTGGGCAGGTGGTACAGGTGCGCGTGCTCAAGGTAGATATGCAGCGCGGGCGCGTGCAGTTGAGTATGCGCGGCCTCCCATAAACAGACATGAAAAATTGGCAAGCTCCGTTCCGGAGCTTGCCAATTTTTCATGTCTGTTACTGCTGCATCGGTGGCATCTGCTCGGGATACTCTGGCCGAGGCTGCTCATAGTCATTGGACTGCGCCGTGGGGCGGTAGTACGGCTGCTCCGGCGCGTGGTAGCCCTGTCCATACTGCTGGTGGGGCTGCTCTTGCTCCGCCTGCGACGACGGCTGGTAATATGGGGGCTGCTGCTGTGGCCGGTAGTAGGGCGGCTGCTGCTGCCAGGTGAAGCGCTGCCGCCACTGGTTGCCGGTGTTCATCATCGAATTCCAGGCCGCCGAGGGACTCTTGAGCATGATCGCGCGCACGATGAAGAAGATCAGCGCGACGACCAGCAGAAACCCGATCACGTTGAACAGCGCATGGAACAGCCCCAATGCAATGCCAAAGCCGATGGGAAAGATCAGCGGAAATGCTATCGGGACGATATGTGGGAAAAATCGAATGCCGCTCCGGTATGGTTGATATCCGTTCCACATAGTGGATTGTTCTCCTTAGAAGCTGTGATGTCACAGCGGCGAGGGGCGCTCTGTTTCGCCTCTCCAGTTACTTACTCCGGCGAGGTGATGCTGTGTGCATGTCCTCGCATATTTCATTCTATACACTATTTACGAACGCAGCTAGTCGCTGGTTATCAAACGCGATATTGAAGTCTTCCTGATGACGAACCGCTCAGCGGTTCGTCAGAGGCGGTGGAGTCCGCCGACTCCACCGCAGGGAGTGCGCCGCTGGCGCCCAAAAATCGTGACTATCCTACAGTGATGCTGCCCACGCAATAGCTGCCGTTGCTCTGGCGCCCGCCGTTAGCCAGCGCCAGCGGCGCGTAGATGTCGGAAGGATCGGTAATCTGGATGCAGAGCTGGTAGCGGCCTGGCGCAAGCTGACTCAGCGTGAAGTGGTCCTCGACCTCTTTCATCTGATCGCTGCGTCCATCGTCGCTGAACGGCTGCTCAAGATTCAGTTGCGATTTGCCCTGCCAGGCAACGGAGCCGGAGGCGCTGCGCAACTGGATCATCACATTCCAGGGCAGATATGCAGGCGCGCTGTTGACATTGGTCCAATCGCTGATAACAGTGAAGGAGGTGCCGGGAGTGAGCTTGCCGGGCAGGTTGACCCGATTCAATTCAAAGCGATAGCCAGCGGCTTTGTAGTCCTCTATCATTAATCGCTGCTGCGCCGGGCTGTAGCTGCTGAAGTCCTCGATATTGCCATCGCCATCGCCAATAATCGAGGCATGGTACTTTTCGATGTCCTGGAGCGCCGTGGCAAAATCTGGATTCTTGCAGTATTCAAAGTAGATCGGAGCGATTTTCCAGCGATTCTCGGCAACAGGATCGTCCTCAAGCGCGCTCCTGGCGCCGCCGAGACTGCTGCTGCCGAGGCAATCGATGCGGATGCCGGTGGGCAGGGCGCGCGGATAGGTGAGCGCGTAATTGAGCGAACTGCGATAGTTGGTAAGCATCACGAAGCGTTTGTGAGGGAAAGCCGCGTATTGCATATCGATCAATTTCTCTCTGTTCTGAGCATTCATGGAACCGCCGCCACATGCTTCGTTCCATTCTCCCCAGCAGCCATAGAGGCTCATATCAAGCAGGCCCACATAGGGATTATTGTCATAGCGCTGTCCAAGCGCGGTGATGAGGGCCTGCGCGCGCTGGAGATAAAAGGGATTGTTGTAATCGCCGTGTGTAACCTGCTCGATATATTGCGGCAAACATGCATGGCCCGGATTGCTCGGCATAATGCGCCAGCCAAACTTGTAGCCGCGTGCTTTAGCCTGGGCAATGCCCTCATCGATAATGGAAAAGTTATAATGGCCCTCTGTCGGTTCAATAGCGCTCCAGCAGAAGCGCTTATAGCCATCGGTAATCGGCCAGCCCGGCGGCTGTTCCTCATCGCCTGCATACTGCGATCCGCGCATAGGATTGCCGATTTCTGAGGCGGAGGGTGGGATAATCGTGGGATTGAACGTCACGCTGCCGGCCCCCAACGAATGTTGTGTGATCTGGTGCGATTGTGTTCCAGGCAATACCAGGGAGCGCAAAGAGAGAAATGCGGCAGCGATAACCACAACGATGAGCAGCACTCCCCAAAAAATAAATAACGACCTGCGCTTATAGGCGGCTTTCCTGTACATACTGTCCCTTTCACTCGTCTGTATGCTGTATAACGATGTGCTTATGGCGCTGGTTTTTCATACGTATTCAGGCCCTATATCTACATAATAGTACGCAAGAGGATGCGGATAGGGTGTGGTAAATTGGAGATGAATTTTCTGATAATTGCACGCCATGAGCAGTTATGCTATCATGGCTACACGGAAGAGGTGAAAGAGTCCAACGAACTGTAAAGGAAAGAGCAATGCAGGCAGAAACCGAAACCACCTATCTGAAACAGGTAAACATCTTTGCGGGCCTCAGCGATGAAGATCTGAGCGAACTCACCGCTGTCGCGCGGCGTCGCACCTTTCGCGCCGGAGAAGTCATATTTCACCGCGAGGATCCCGGGCAGGTATTATATGTCATTAAAGAGGGCAAAGTGAAAATTTGCCTCATCAGCCCGGATGGACAGGAGATCTCGCTGGTCGTCTTTGGCAAGGGCGAATACTTTGGCGAGCTGGCGCTGCTCGATGGGCTGCCGCGTTCCGCCGATGCAATCGCTCTGGAACGGGTCGAATGTTACACGCTCCAGCGCAGCGACTTCCATAAGGCCATCATGAAGAATCCCAAAATCGCGATTAAAGTTCTGGAGGTTCTTTGTAAGCGGCTGCGCAGCACCGACCAGCAGGTAGAAGATCTCATCTTCCTGGATGTATACGGCAGGGTTGCGAAAAAGCTGGTCGACCTCGCGGAAACGCACGGCGTCCCGGTAGCGGACGGCACGCGTATTGACGTGCGTCTGACCCAGCAGGAACTGGCCTCGATGGTCGGAGCCTCGCGTGAGAGTGTCAACAAGGTTATAGGCTACTTTGTGGATAAGCAATTTATCAGTACCGATAAGCAGAGAATTACCATTCATCGCGTGTCAGATCTGAAGCGGCGCATTTATTAGCGCCGTCACCAGGCTCGATGGATGTCTATTCCAGAAGGTGGACCTGCCTGCTGAGCAATAAATCGGGTGCCAGAGAGAGCAGCCATATAAGTTGTTACCCCTTTCACCGCCAAACGTTTCAGTGTTGGAGCGAGTTTCTCTGGCGCATGCTTTAGAAGGACAGTACTATTCTTGAAAAAGGAGATCATAGAGCAAGAGGATCAACAGAAGGAAGGATCACTCTCGACCCCAACCGGCTCCGCAGGCTCGTTTCCCTCGACAACGATGAGTGTGGGAGAGCGGTTGCAAGCGCTGGTTGTTTCGTTGCGCCCGCGACAATGGACAAAGAATCTGGCCGTCTTCATTGGCATCGTCTTTGCGCGTCGCCTTTTCAGCCTTCCTTCATTTGAACGAGCGGCGCTGGCATGCGTTGTCTTTTGCCTGGCCTCCAGTTGCATTTATCTGTTCAACGACCTGCTCGACCTGGAAAATGACCGCCGGCATCCCACGAAACGCTGGCGGCCACTGGCCTGCGGGAAATTGCCTGTTACATGGGCGATTGCCACCATCGGCGCTCTCATTCTCGCCTGTAGCGGCGTAACGCTGCTGATCTTCAATGTCAGGCCGGATCAGTACGATCTCTATACAAAGGTGGGCGGTGCGAATCTGCTCTTTGTATTGACCATTGTCGTTTACCTCGCGCTCATGGCGCTCTATAGTATCCGCCTGAAGCACATCGTACTCATCGATGTATTCATCATTGCCAGCGGCTTCGCGTTGCGTATCCTGGCGGGTGCGGTCGTCATCCCCGTCTCTATTTCGCCCTGGCTCTACATGGTCACATGCCTGCTCTCCCTCTTTCTGGCGTTGAGCAAGCGGCGCCATGAACTCACGCTCTTGCAGGGGCAGGCCGTCGATCATCGCCAGATCCTCAGGGAGTACAGCATTCCCCTGCTCGATCAGATGATTACCATTGTCGCCACGGCTACCATCATGGCCTATAGTCTCTATACCTTCGAGGGAAATACGGGAGACCATCGATTGCTGATTACGGTTCCCCTTGTACTTTATGGTATCTTCCGTTACCTCTACCTGGTATATATTCGTATGGAAGGTGGAAGTCCCGAGGAAGTGCTACTGCGTGACCGCCATATTCTCGGAACCGTTATTCTGTGTACGATGCTTATTATTCTGGTTCTTTATATCTTACCGCGATAAATAGAGCTGGAAGCCTGGCAAGTACTGGAGATTTGTTGTGAAAACGTTAATTATTATTCCGACCTATAATGAGCTTGAGAACCTGCGACCATTGTTGGAGGCCGTGTTCTCGAATGCACCCGAAACCGATATCCTGATTGTTGATGACAATTCGCCCGATGGAACAGGGAACCTCGCAGACCAGATCCACGAGGAGGATCCGCGAGTACAGGTGCTGCACCGCGCGGGAAAGCTTGGTCTTGGCACGGCCTATATTGCGGGCTTCAAGTATGCTATTGAGCATAACTACGATGCAGCCTTCGAAATGGATGCGGACTTTTCCCACAATCCCCGCTATTTGCCCGACTTTTTGCAGGCGATTGAGCGTGCGGATCTGGTTATTGGCTCGCGCTACGTCGCGGGAGGCGGTACGCCCAACTGGTCTCTTATGCGGCGTATTATCAGCGGGGGCGGTAATATCTTTGCCCGCTTCATGCTCGGCATTCCTGTCCATGACTGTACAGCCGGCTATCGCTGCTACCGGCGCGAAGTCCTTGAGAGCATTGGCCTCGACACAGTTCAATCGCAGGGCTACGCCTTCCAGGTAGAGATGGCCTATCGTGTCATGAAGCAGGGCTTCAAGATTGTCGAGATCCCCATTATTTTCATGGACCGGCGCGTTGGCAAATCCAAAATGTCGCGTAAGATCTTCATTGAAGCTCTGCTCTATGTTATGCGCACGCGCTTCGGGGGCCAGTCCGCTGTATCCTCGATCGGGGCCTCGTCGAACCAGTCTCAGGTAGCAGCGAAGGTGGAACTGCCCGAAGTTGTGCAGAAGTAGCCATGCCGCATGCTGTGAGCGTTGCCGGCAGGTGCCGTACTTGCTTTCTTAACTTTTAAATCCGTATGCCGGTGGAGGCCGGAGAGAGTCGAGAGGCAGCGGCCTGGTTGCATGAAAACGTGGGCGGATTTAAAAGTTAAACTCCGTTAGTGTCGCTAATGAAGTTGTTCGATCAGGCGTAAAAGATAGGCAATTTCGGCGCGAATGTCAACGTGCAGGGTTTGCGCGATAAGCATATTGGCGCGTACCGAAAGCGCGGCTGCGGCAATGAGCGTGATGATGATGAGCAAGATCACGAGCAGAGCAATAGTCAGCGTGCGCTCTATTCCCCTGGCAATGCGCGTCCTGCGGCCTGGCCGGGTCGCAAGTTCGGCTATGTCGGTATCCCCGGCGGGAGATTCGGCCTGTGGACTGCCGAGTCCCCGCCTTTGCCGTGATGGCCTGGCAGATCTTGTCTCAGCTATCGTTACGGGCATCTCTTGTGTTGGTCTTGCTGAGATCTCATCTACGGAAGGGGAGTCGGGCTGCTGAAAACGGCCCGCGCGTATGCAGGCAAGGGAAGATAAAGCATGGGATTCCCGTGCAGGCGATATCTGGCGTGGAGGGAAAAGCAGGCCACTCAGCGGAGGCGGTTCCGAACGGAAGGTCAAATTGGCCTCCTGGACACACGAGCCACAGACACCATGAACATCATCCCAGCAGGCTGGACAGGACGGACGCCGGCAGCGAAAGCAGAAGTGACACATACTCATCAGCGCTGATTCCAGGGCCGCCGGCGAAGCGTTGAGGAGGTAGGCATATTCAAGGGAGGGGGCATAGACCGCTCCACAGATTGTGCAGGAAACGGTCTTCTCAACCTCAGCGGCGGGCGGCCGGGTGACATGTTCTGAACGATGAGCAGAGATAGGACCGGTCACTGATGCCTCCGACAAAAACAACTACAAACGCAACCAGCAAAGGGGCAACATGGGAACGTATCCTCAACGCGTTCACTTTCATTATAACCTGAGACTGGCAAAAGTGGGGGCGAATGTATCCAACACGAGCGAAATCCGCCAGGGTGCCCAGGCGCTCTCATCTCTTCTCTGCTCAAAGAAACGGCGCGAAGGTAAAAATTAGCTTGCCAGGGGACTTGACAGAACAAGGTTGATCTGGTATCATCCTGGATACGTGAGGGGTGTTCAAAGCGAGCGCCAACGAACGTAAGGAGCCGTGGTGTAGTGGTCTAACATGTCTGCCTGTCACGCAGAAGATCGCGGGTTCGAATCCCGTCGGTTCCGCCTTTGACAACGTTTCAGCCTGATTCTGTGACAAGCAGACAAGATCAGCCACTTTTGTTTGCCCCTCCAAGAGAACCACGCCGCCCCGGTCCAAACCATCCCCATTATGCCATCCCCATCGAACAATGGCAAGAGATCGTTTCCCGCATTAAGCGAGGCGAATCCATACGCCAGGTCGCCAAAGCCTATCATGTCTCCTATCAAACGGTCTGGCGCATCATTCACGCCCCACACTCGCACGAGGAAGGGGGTGAACAATAATGATGCAGGCTTCCACCGCAACGCCCACTCCGCCTCCACCCGCACTTGTGGCTGCCCTCAAACGCGCGCAAGAGCGGAACCGCGAGCTTGAGGCATTCATCCACTGGGAAGACGAACTCTTCGCTAATCCCTACCTTTCTGGCAACCATAAGCTGGAGCTGCGCGCCACACGCCGCGCCGTCGAGCGCGCCCAAACCCACGACGAGGAAGGACGCGCCCGTATCAACCTGTCTACCCTGGCCCACCACATCGGCGTCTCCCCCGATACCATGAGCCGGGGCTTGAAGCTGCTCAAAGCCTGTGGCGTCATCGCCAGTCACAGCCTCAAACCAGAGGTGCAGGAGGACGGCACCTACCAGACGCGCCACTATATCCGT
>Ga0209810_1002424_pt1 | contig 22495 bp, 22 predicted proteins | sample Coa_R1_7_FD_187159 | JGI IMG/M metagenome (GOLD analysis project Ga0209810, IMG submission 187159) | Surface soil microbial communities from Centralia Pennsylvania, which are recovering from an underground coalmine fire - Coalmine... | ecosystem: Environmental > Terrestrial > Soil > Unclassified... | reverse complement strand
ATCCAAGAAGGCAAGACCCGACGCGAAGCAAACCGCTGCCTCAAGCGCTACCTCGCCCCCAACCTCTACCGCCTACTCGAACACGGGCCGCCGATCGCAACTTGACAGACATAGAAGCATCGCTCGCCCAGTGGAGAGTCCTAGTCCTCGGTCCCCGAGAGTCCGACCGCTCCGTCGGCGACACACAGACATGCAGCGACGATCGACATGACGGAGAACACAGCAGGTAGTAAAGCTCTCGGTGGCGACACCGTCGGGTGCCGCCGACAATGGAGAGATGGAGACGATCGGACGCGACGCCGAGCTTGGTCGGATCGCGGCGTTTCTTCGCGGTGAAGGCGTCGCGGCCTTCGTGGTCGTCGGGCCGCCGGGGATTGGCAAGACGACGGTCTGGGAAGCAGCGCTCGAAGAGGCAGCCTCGGGCGCGACGGTCTTGGCGACCCGGCCCGCCGAGTCGGTGTTGCCGCTGTCGTTTGCGGCCCTCGCGGATCTCCTCGCCGAGATCGATCTCGGCGATTTCGCGTCTCTGCCCGACCCGCAACGAGACGCGCTCGAGGTACTTCTCCACCGGGCGAGGACGCGCACGGAATCCGCGGACCTTGCTGGGCCGGCCGCGCTCGGCCTTGTTCACGTTCTGCGGACGCGGAGCGCCGAGCGCCCGCTGCTGATCGCGGTCGACGACGTCGCCTGGCTTGACCGGCCGTCGCTCGACATGCTCGCCTTCGCCGCCCGACGTCTCCGCGGTGCGCCCGTTCGGTTCCTGTTCACGCGGCGGACGGGGGAGCTGTCCGAGCTCGAGCGCGCCCTGCCGCATGTCCCGGTCGAGCAGCTCGAGCTCGGGCCGCTCGCTCTCGGCGCACTGCGGCTGCTGCTCGCCGAGCGCCTTGCTCTGAATCTGTCGCGCCGCCTGCTACGCCGCATCCACGACGCCTCTGGCGGCAACCCGCTGCTCGCCCTCGAGCTCGCGGCCTCGCCGAGTAGCCGGGAAGGACCGGAGCCGCTGACGGCTCCGCTGCAGGTACGCGCGGACGACCTGTTCGGCGCGCGCATCGCCGCGCTTGCGCCTGCGACACGCCGAGCCTTGCTCGCCGTCGCCCTCAGCCCCGACCTCACAGAGGCGGAACTCGCCGAGCTTGCCGGCCCCGAGACGGTGCAGCACGCGTACATCACGGGAGTGATCGCGGCCGAGGGCCGTCATCTTCGCGCCGCCCATCCCCTGCTCGCCGCCGCCGCTCGCAGTCGATCGAGCATCGCGGAGCGGCGCGCATTGCATCTCGAGCTCGCGCGGATCGCGAGCGACCCCAACCGGAAGCTGCAACACGCCGCAATCGCCGCGCCGCGGCCGGACGTCGCGCTTGCCGGCCGCCTCAGCGAGGCGGCCGCGGCGTCGTTTGCGCGGGGCCGCCTCCACGAGGCGATCGAACTCGGGCAGCACGCAGTCCGGCTCAGTCCCACCGGGGACGACGACGTACCGGAGCGGCTGCTGACGTTGGCCGAGTACCTCGCGGCCGCAGGCGAGCTTCCCGGCGTGGCCGCTCTCCTCGGTCCGCGGCTGCAGGAGCTCCCCGCCGGCCGCGCGCGAGCACGTGCGCACCTCCTGCTCGGTGAAGCCGCGACGATCGACAGGCACGAGCAGCACTTGGAGCTGGCACTCACGCACGGCGCCGGCGACGACGAACTGCTCGCCGCCGCCCTGTCCGCCAGGGCAGTCCTGCTGGCCCTGATCCGCGTGCGCGACATTGAGCAAGCCGACGTGCTCGCCGCCGAAGCCGTCCTGGCGGCGCGCTCGGCCCGAAGCACGATGGCCGAAGCGCAGGCCCTGCACGCAGCGGCCTGGACACGCGCGCTTCGCGGCGGCACGATCGCGGAGACGGCCGCCGACGCCGCAGCTGCGACGAACCTCTACCTGCGCGCGGTGGAACGCCCGGCCGCCGTCCGTCTCACCTGGCGGGGCGAACTGCGCGAAGGCCGAGCCCTCCTGCAGGGGATGCTCAAGGTCGCAGAGGAGCGCGGCGAGGCGCGCGCCTGCGTCGTCCTACACCTCCACCGCTGCGAGCTCGAGCTGAGGGCCGGAGACGCCCAGGCCGCGGCAGACGCACTCGAGGAATGGGACGGCTGGACCGCCGACGAAGCAACGGCAGACGTCACGACGATCCGGGCGCGCTGCCGAGCGCTCCTCGCCGCGATCAGTGGACAGCCCGAAGAGGCCGCCCACTGGGCCGACGCGGTCGACGCCGCCGCCGGAACCAGCGGCTTCGTCTGGGATCGGCTCGAAGCCCTGCGAGCGCGCGCGCTCGCCGCTCTGCAGGAAGGCGACGCAGAAGCAGCCCGGTCACGCCTCGCACACGTCTGGACACACACGCGCGACGCCGGCATCCGCGACCCAGGCGCCTTTCCCATCGCGGGCGACCTCGTCGAAGCGCTGCTCGCCACCGGACAGCAGTCCGAGGCGGCGGCCGTGATCGACTCGCTGCACACCTACGCCGAGGAGCAACAGCATCCGTGGGCAACCGCGACGGCGGCGCGGTCGAGTGCGCTTCTCGAACACGATGCAACCGGGCTCGAAGCGGCTGCAGCCGAATACGCAACGCTCGGCCTCGACTTCGACGCCGCACGCACGCTTCTCGCAGCCGGACGCGCCGCCCGCAGCCGGCGACAGTGGGGCACGGCGCGCCGCCTGCTCGACCGGGCCGTCTCTGCGTTCGAGGAGCTCGGAACGAACGGTTGGGCAGCCACCGCCAGGGCGAGCGGCGGCGGCCCGCGGCTGTCACCGAACGGACAGCTCACGAGCGCCGAGCAGCGCGTCGCCGAACTCGCTGCCAGCGGCCTCTCCAACAAGGAAATCGCCGCGCGCCTGACGATCACCGTCTCTACTGTCGAGACACACCTAAAGCGGATCTACCGAAAACTCGCCGTCGGCTCCAGGACCCAGCTCGCCCAGACGATGAAGATCACCGGCATCCGGTATTGAGACGGCGCACGCCGCGGGCCTAGCCTCGCAGCGATGCGCACCTACCTGCTCGAGCTCTACGCTCCCAGCGCCACCCCCCAGGCCGTCCGCGACGCGGCGGCGCACGCACAACAAGCCGCACACGAGCTCTGCGCGGAAGGCACATCCATCCGCTATCTGCGCAGCGTGTTCGTCCCCGACGACGAAACCTGCTTCCACCTCTACGCGGCCGACTCGATCGAGACCCTCCACGCCGCCGCCGCGCGGGCCGGCCTCAGCGACGGACGCATCGTCGAGGCGATTACGGCCACAGCCCGCTCCACGTCCGACGGCCCCGCCGACGAAAAGGAGACCGCGAGAACATGATCAAACGAATCCGACACGCCTCCCGCTCACGCTTCGCGGTCGCAGCCGCAGTCATCGGTGCGGCCGCAATAGCGGTCAGCGCCGCATTCGGAGCAATCCCCGACAGCAACGGCGTCATTCACGCCTGCTACGTCAGCGGTACCGGACAATTGCGCGTCTTCGACCCCACCTCCTCCGCGTCCAAGAAATGCGCAACCAACGAAACCGAACTCGACTGGAACCAAAAGGGGCCCAAGGGCGATCCCGGTCCCGCCGGGCCGGCAGGCCCCGCAGGGCCGGCAGGCCCGCAAGGACCCCAAGGCCCCGCCGGCAACTCCGGCACCAGCCACGCCTACTTCGCCACCAACTCACACACGATCGACGTCGAGTCGACAACGAACATCCACGGCCAGGTCTTCGACACCCTCGGCAGCCTCCCCGCCGGCACCTACCTCGTCTGGGCCACTGTCACCAACCAGCCCAACGGCAACGAAACCAACCATCCACTGTTCTGCTGGCTGCTCGGCACCGGCGGCGTCAACCCAACCCCGGAGGGCGACGGATTCTTCGTCCCCCCGATCGACAGCAGGACGATGAGCGGACAGGTCACGCTTCCGACCAACGGCCAGCTGGCGCTCAGCTGCGGAGAGAGCGACGACGGAGCCGCCGGCGTGAATGACGCCTACGGAAACATCATTGCGCTCAAGGTCGACCAGCTCAATTGATTCCGGCGCGTTCCGAGTCGAGAAGGAGCACAACTATGAAGTGTTGTCTCGAGAGACTGAGCCCCTCCCTCGTCATCTCCTTGGTCGCCTTGTTCGTCGCGCTCGGCGGGACGACCTACGCGGCGACGAGCCTGCCCAAAAACAGCGTCGGCCCGAAGCAACTGAAAAAGAACGCCGTCACCGGCGCAAAGATCAAGAACGGTGCGGTAACAGCGGCCAAGATCAACCCGACAGGACTGACCGTTCCGAGCGCACGCCACGCAACCAGCGCCGACACCGCCACCGACGCGGGCCACGCGGCGACAGCGGGAACTGCCTCTCCGAGTGGTGGTGCGGGTGGGGTGCTTGCGGGTTCGTATCCGAATCCGAGCTTCGCCGAGCCGGAGGCATGGCACGAAATCGGAGCCAGCGGCGAGCCGGCCTTCGTGGGCGGCTGGGTCAACGAGGCGCCAGGAACCTCGCCCACCGCAGCCTTCTACAAAGATCCCTTCGGCAACGTTCACCTCAAGGGGCTGATCTCGAGCGGAATCGACGACACCGTTTTCACGCTTCCCGTCGGCTACCGCCCCGGTCACGTCCTGGTCGAGGTAGTGCGCTGCGGCGCCTGTACCGGGGGCACGGCTTATGCCCTGATCTATGACACGGGGAGGGTTGCAGTCGAGGAGGGCGCAGCAACCGGGAGCGAGACATCCCTAGACGGTGTGACCTTCAGAGCCGGTGAGTAGCAGCGGCAGACGACTCGACCGCGATGCCGGGAGGCCCGAATGCTTCCAGAACTGACCGCACGTGTCTCCCGACACACGTTCGCTCTCGTCGGCCTGCCGGTTCACGTGCCGGCCAACTCGCCCCTGTCGGGTCGAGGTACGTTGGGCACATGGTCGTCCGCGCTCGCGAGACGGAACGGCTCTTGGCCAACACGCAGAGAAGGAGCAGGTCCCCCCGCTGCGTGCCAGCCGACGTATCGCGACTTATCGCGCGGCGATCGGAGAGTCGAGGCACATGAGTTTGGAGACAGGTCTTGGGGACAGCTTCCGGGTCTCCCTAGTCGAGTGGAGGCAGGCCGAGGCACCGCGCCGGATCCGACTCGAACTCGGCGATCCGGTCCGCGTCGATTGAAAGGCCCTGCATATGCCGTAGTCGGCACCGCTCTCCATACCGACCCCGTCGCGAGGCAAGGAGGGGGTCGCGCCCGGACTGCGGCCAAACCAGACGCCTGCGCACACAGCGCCCCTATAGGTAAGGACAGATCTCGTTGCCGCCACGAGTCGTGAGATCCGTCCGTACCCGAGATCCTCGGTGCTAGGAAGAAGCAGCGTCTGTGCGCTCCGGCGTCGCTGCCCCGGGACAGCGACGCGGATTCGGCCGATGGGTCCCGGCGAGGTGAGCCGAGGCTCGGACTCTCACGACGAGAGCCGGAACGACTGCGCATGATTGGTTCGTGCGCAATCTGCCTCCGGGCACTGTCACTTTTGTTTTCACGGACATCGAGGGCTCGACGCGTCTCCTGCAGGAGCTCGGCGCGGACGACTACGCGGCGGCGCTCGCTGAGCACCGGCGCATCTTGCGTGACGCGTTTGAGCGGCAGGGCGGTGTCGAGGTCGATACACAGGGGGATGCATTCTTCTTCGCCTTCCCGACCGCGCCAGGCGCGTTGGCCGCCGCGCGCGAGGGTCAACTGGCGCTCGAGCTGCCGGTGCGGATGGGCGTCCATACCGGCACGCCGCTTTTGACGGAGGAGGGCTATGTCGGCGCCGACGTTCACCGCGCCGCACGCATCGCGGCGGCTGGGTACGGGGGGCAGGTTCTCGTCTCGGCGGCGACGGCCGCGCTCGTCGACTCCGACGACCTTCACGACCTCGGCGACCACCGGCTCAAGGATCTGAGCGCGCCGGAGCGCATCTACCAGCTCGGCGAAAGCGAGTTTCCGCCCCTGAAGACGCTCTACCGGACGAACCTCCCGATCCCGGCGACACAGTTCCTTGGACGCGAGCACGAGCTCGCCGAGGTGTGTGAGCTGCTCGCACGCGGCGACGCGCGTCTGCTGACGCTCACCGGCGCAGGAGGGTCGGGAAAGACGCGGCTCGCCCTCCAGGCCGCCGGCCAGGTGGCGGACGCGTATCCCGACGGCGTGTGGTGGGTGCCGCTCGCACCCCTGGCCGATCCTGCCGACGTTGAGCCAGCCGCTGCGCGCGCGCTAGGCGGCGGCGGATCGCTGCCGGAACTCGTCGGCGGGCGACGTCTCCTGCTCCTACTGGATAACTTCGAGCACGTCGTCGAGGCTGCGCCCGACGTGGCTGCGGTGCTCACGGCGTGCCCGCATGCAGACCTGCTCGTGACGAGCCGCGAGCGGCTGCGCGTGCAGGGTGAGCACGTCTACCCGGTGCCGGTGCTCGAGCGAGCAGAGTCGCGGCGGTTGTTCGTGGCCCGGGCGCGCGCGGCGGAACCGAACTTCGAGCCCGGCAAGCAGCTGGACGAGCTGTGCCAGCGGCTCGATGACCTGCCGCTCGCGCTCGAGCTTGCCGCCGCCCGGACGTCGCTCCTCTCGACCGAGCAGCTCCTCGAGCGCCTCGGCGACCGTCTCGACCTCCTACGCGGAGGCCGGGATGCGGAGACTCGCCAGCAGACGCTCCGGGCGACGCTCGAGTGGTCGTACGAGCTGCTCGAGCCCGAGGAGCGGAGGCTGCTCGCGGCGCTCTCGGTCTTCCGGGGCGGCTGGACGCTCGAGGCGGCGGAGTGGGTCGCGGGCGCCGGCCTCGAGTTCATGCAGTCGCTCGTCGACAAGAGCCTCGTGCGCCGCTGGGAGTCTGGCCGCTTCGGGATGCTCGAGACGATCCGCGAGTTCGGGGCCGAGCAGCTCTCGGAGGACGAGCACGACGCGCAGCTCCGACGGCTGCTCGACTACCTGCTCGAGCTGTTCGACGCCGCGAACCTCAGTGTGCATGCGCGCGGTGAGCCCGCGATCGTGCTCGCACAGGAAGAACGGGCGAATGTGGACACTGTCCTCGCCTGGGCGGCGGTCGCCGATCCGCTCGCCGGGCTGCGGCTTCTTGAGCTGCTAGAGATGTATTGGTTCACCAACGACCCGATTCGTGCGCGCGAGCACGTTGACGCATTGACCACCGCTGCCGGCGCTGGCCTCGACCCTGCCCGCCACGCGCGAGCGCTCCGGTTGCGCGGCGCGACCTGGGAGTTCGTCGGACGCAGCGATCTCGCCCAGCGGGAGTACGCCCGCGCAATCGAACTCCTCGAGTCCGTTGGAGACGCAGCCGAGGCCGGACACCTGACGCTACGGATCGCAAACGACGCCGCCGACCAGGGCGACGTCGAGCGCGCAAGGCGGCTCGCCGACGAAGGATTCGATGCCGATCCGCCCTTGGCGCTCCACATCCTCTCGCAGGTCGCCTTCGCAGAAAATGACGCCGCACGTGCCGCGCAACTCGCGCGCGAAGCAGCCGTTACAGCGCGAGCCGAAGGCAACGCATGGTTTTCCGCCGTCACCCTGGTCGGCGCGGCCGAGAGGCTGCTCGCCCTCGGCGACCTCCAGACTGCTGGGCGGTTCTTCACTGAGGGACTAGAGCTGCTCCATTCCGTCAGCGACACCGTCAATCTCCCTATCGGACTCGCCGCCGACGCAGCGCTCGCGTCGCAGCTCGGCGACCCCGTGCGAGCGGGCACCCTGTGGGGAGCCGCCGAAGCCGACGGCGAACGGACCCCCAGGCCGACGACGGCCGCCGCGCTGACCCAGTACGAGCCCTACCTCGCACCCGTCCGCGGCGACGCCTTCGAGAAGGCGCGCCTCCACGGCCGCACACTGTCGCTCGAGCAAGCCATCGCCTTCGCGCTCGGCGAGCGCGGATGAGACAAAGGCCAGATGCTTCGACCGCACGACCGCCTGCGCTGAGCGTGCTGACCTCCAACTGAGAGGTCGGTACACGCGACCAAGCTGGCCGCCTCTCGACCAAGTGAGAGACGACCAGCGATTCCTGATCGACCGGCCACCGGCGAAGCTTGAGAGACGAGCGGAGCAGCCGAGGCGGACGGCCGCAGCTTGGTCACCGCAGTCGCGGCCTCCAGAGAAGGGGGGATTCTGAAGACGCGCCCCGGCTTGCTTCCGCCGCCCCAGTGTTGCATTTGTCCACGTGGGCCGTGGCCCGGCACCTCGTCGGTCGGTGAGGTTAAGCACGCGATTCGGGCAACCCCGGGGCCTGCACGGTGTTCCGACTCCAAGCGGTAGCGGTGCCTATGCCTCTGCGGGGAAGCAGCCTCTGGGAGATCTAGTTGTGCGTCCGCTCGGCGACTTCACCGGCTTCACCGGTCTTCTCCACGATCAGGTAGTCGCGGTGGGTTTCGACCACGCGCTCGAGCGCGGGGTCTTGATGGCCGGGGCGAACCAAGAACAACCGCGAATGCTCACGCACCCGCTGAAGGGTGCCCAGGTCCGCGGCGAACTGCTCGGTGCAACCTTCGCTCGCGCACTCGCAGACGAAGCTCGGCTCGGTGATCGTGGCGGCATGGCGTTCTTCGAGCAGCGCGATGTTCTCGTTGACCTCGCGGAACAAAGCCTCGTTGCGCGCAGCCCGCTGTTCCCACAGTGACACGACCAGCACGAGGTTAACCGCTACCGGACAACGGGCATAGGTCGGTCCACTCAACGATGGCTACTCGGGTAGAGACGAGAGCACAAGCGGAAGGAGATCGGGCCTTGGATGCCCGCGCGGCGAACGACCGGATCGCCGAGAAAGCGGAACAGCTCCGCTTCCATTCGCGCGTGCCGATGATGTGCGAGTGCAGCGACCCCGACTGCCGCAGCCTGGTCATGATCTGGCTCGACGAGTATCGCGCCCTCGGCGAGGCCCCCTACGACATCTTGACCGCGCCCGGCCACGAGGCTGACGGCACAGACATCCTGAAAGAAACCGCCGACTACGACATCCGCCGTCCGAGCCCTCATCGAAGGAACGGCAACCGCCGACTCGCCTAGGCCCCGGCCTAGGCACCGCTCCCTTCGACCTGAGCCGCAGCGATCGCTCCGCGGCCGGCCGACGCGGGGTGCCGGATCCACATCACGGCTGCGATAAGCACCCAGAGCAATAGTGCGCCGATCGGAACGAACAGCATCGCCAGGAGCAGGCAAGCGCGGTGAGGACACCGAAGGCGCACATCCGTGTGCCGAAGACGCCGGCGGTGTAGCCCTGGATGCTGAGCGTGGCGACCGCGACGGTGGATCTGTTCGCCGTGGCTTGCGTAGCTTTGGATCCATTTCTGGGTGGACGCGTCGTCTCGCTCCCAGAAAACGACTCCTCCGGGCACTCTTGCGCCAGTTCGTCGGAGCGGTCGCCACGTCGAAGCTGGAGGCCAGCTTTGCGGTCCTCGATGCGCGCCGACCTCAGCCCTGCTCGGGCGCCCGACCCGCCGGGGAGCGATTGACAACGCCCCCCGGCGGACGTTGTCTTACTTGCGGAGGTTGTGGACCGACATCTCCTGCACGGCCCTGGGGTCTCCGCCGCCACCGTTGCTGGGCAGCTCGATGCCCACCTTGCGCATCGCAGGGCCGAGACGCTCCGTCTGGAACAGCTCGAACTGTTGCTTCGATTCCCAGACGTCGATGATCCGAATGCCGGAGCCGGACTCGCCGGCGGCGTGCACGATCAGACCCTCCGGGTTGTCACTGCCGAGCTCTGTGTCGAGCTTGTCGTACTGCTCGCGGCTGATCGGCACGTCACTAACGTACGCCCACGTCTGCATAACTCTCCTGTCGTAACCACACACGGTGGAAACGCGAACCTGCACGTCTCCTTGACGCACCCAGGCCGAATCTGACAGACGGAGAGGAAAAATCTGGTGGTGCCTCAGCGGCTTCCGCGCAAGGCCTACGCGCACCCACCAGCATAGCGCAATCGCGTTACGAAGCTGCGCGGCTCTCGCTGCGAGCTAGGGCGGCACTCGTTGCGGATCACCGATGGAGGGATCCGCGTCTGATCCCGGAGGCGCACGCGCAGCCGTATGTCGAGGAGCAGATCGGGGCCGGGATCGCCCGGCTCGACGCCTTGCTCGGGGGCGGCATTGAGCAGGGGTCGATCACCTTGATCACCGGCCCGAGCGGGGTCGGCAAGCCGACGGTCGCGACGCAGTTCGCGAAGGCGGCCGCCCGCGGCGAGAGGCCGGTGGTCTACACCTTCGAGGAGGGGATGGCCACGTTTGTCCACGCTCGGAGGCGGTCGGGATGCCGATCGGCGACATGATCCGCGAGGGGACGCTGTCGGTCGTGGAGGCGGAACGGCTCGACTACACGCCGGACCAGTTCGCGCTCGCGGTCGCGCAGAGGTCGAGCCGCAGGGCAGCAGGCTGGTCGTGCTCGACAGCCTCTCCGGCTACCGGCTCGCGATAGGAGGCGAGGAGCTCGTCGAGCACGTGCACGCGCTCTGCCGCTACCTGCGAATCATGGGCGTGACGTAATCGTCCTCTACGAGATCACGACGGTGACCGGAGAGTTCCGCGCAACCGAAGCCGGGATCTCCTATCTCGCCGACAACATCCTCTTCCTGCGCTACGTCGAGATCGAGAGCGAGCTCCGCCGCGTCATCGACGTGCTGAAGAAGCGCGCGACGGACTTCGAGAAAAGCTGCGCGAGCTGACGATCACCGCGCAGGGGATCCCGGCAACCGGCGCCGCCTGCACAGCTGGAGCGAGGAAACCCTCCGCGCGGACGTGCTCGCGACAATCGACGACGCCCACGTAGACCTGATCGTGACCGAGCCCGCGGCGTTCGTCGAGGAGCGGACCGGGATCGAGCGTCGCCGCAGCGCATCGCATCCGGTCTTCCTGCCGCGTGCTCGTGTGCAGTCCCCGCGAGGCGGAACGGCTGGCCGCCGACGCCTGGCGAGCAGGCGACGACCTGGTGGTTACGCCGATCCGCCCCGACGAACTGCGACTGCGCGTCGAGCGGCTGCTCGAGCAGCGCGCCCGCGCAGCTGCCGTCGAAGGCGACCGCGCCGAACTGCAGCGCTCGAAGCGGTTTGCGTTCGTCGCCGCCCACGAGCTCATCGCGCCGCTCGCCGTCGTGAGCAGCGCCGTCCAAACGGCCCTCACCGCTTCGGCGGAAGCGAGGAGACCGCGCACGCCGTGCTCGCTGCCGCTGCCGAGGGCTGCCACCGGATGCAAGCGCTGATCGAGGGCATCCTCGACCTCTCGCTTGCCGGCAGCGGCGCTCAAGTTCGGACGGCCCGGCGTCGCGCCTCTGGTTGAGGTCGAGGCGACGCGCGCCGGCGACAGCTGGAAGTTCGTGGTCTCCGACAACGGTGTCGGCATCCCAGCAGCCGAGCGCGACAACGTGTTCGACCCTTCACGCGCTCCGACCCCACAGTCCCTGGTAGCGGCATTGGACTCGCGATCTGCCGCCGCGTCATGGAGCGGTTCGGCGGCCGCATTTGGATCGAGAAGCGCGAAGGGCCGGGGGCCCACGTTCGCGCCCTCTACCACTGCACGGCTCGCCTGGGAGGAGTAGAGAGGGTACGCGTCAGGCGGCGTTGACCTGGCAGCGGCGGGCGTGGTCCGCCACAGCGTCGAGAAACGCCTGCGGGTCGAAAGGCTTGGGCAGAACCGCCACCGCACCGGCCTTGCGTGCGGCCTCGAGTTCGTCCGCGTCCCGGGAGGAGGAGAACGCAATCACGCAAGCCTCCGGATCCGCGGTACAGAGGCGGCGAGTGGCCTCGACACCACCGAGACGCGGCATGTGCAGATCCATCAGCACCGCGTCCGGATCAAGCTCGAGGACGAGCCTGACGCCTTCGACGCCGTCTCTCGCCCGACCAACAAGATCAAATCGCCCGTCCAGTTCGAAGTTGATGCGCAGCAGCTCTGCGAGCGAATCGTCGTCGTCGACGAGCACGATACGAATAGCCACCACCACACCCCCCGGATGCCGATCGAGATCTAGATGGTCGCAGGCGCCACGTCCCTCGCATATAGACCGAACGGCCCATTTACCGAGACCCGAGTCCTAGCCGCGATTAAGAGCGTCAGGCGGGCTTCCGTCGCTTTGGGCCGTCGGCGGCGATGGGCGCCGCGGTCTGGGAGGCGGCGGCGTGCCGCTCAAGGACGGAGGCTCGGCAGCCCCTGCCGGCCCGGCGAGCCTTTCGTCGCCCAGCGCGCTTTGGGCGATGCGATCGGAGTGAGCGGGAAGGGCCGGCTGAGACGGCCCTTCCCGCTCGGGAGAGGTGCTCACTTGCTACTTCGTTGTGCCGGTGCCGTTGTCGTCGAACGGTGTGGCGATGTCAGCGAGGTTCGTGTTGCCGAGCGGCACGCGTGTGCCCGGCACGAAGGTGGACTCGGCCCCGAAGACGTAGGTTGAGAGGCCGCTGATCGAGTCCATGGCCGCGCCCGGCTTGATGCCGAGACCGGCGAGTGGGGCTGTGAGGACAACGGTGCACTGCCCTGTCGGAGCCGGCGTTGCGAAGCACGTGCCGCCGAGGGTGCCGTTCTCGACCTTGTCGAACTCGACGTGGTTCAGGCTGACCGAGAGCGCATCGACGTAGCCCGCTTCCACCTGCGGCGCGCCGTCAGGCGGGTTGTCGCGATAGGCGACGTAGTAATTCCCACTCGGGAACTCCGCCACGGTGCCGACAGGATTGCCGGCGGACCAGAATTCGGCGCCCCAGAGGCCGCCGGTGGCAGTGCCGGGCTCGCGGGAGCAGGTGATCGCCGCGGCCGCGGTGGGTGGCGCGTTCAGTGTCAGCGTCACCTGGATCGTCCCGTTCGATTGCTTCTCGCTGGTGCCGAGGATGTCCATGCCGGCGCAGGAGCCGTTCGGTAGCCCGACCGCATCGCTCACGTCTCCGGACGGGTCGGTGACTGCGTGGTCGGTGATCGGGTAGCTGTTGACCGCGGCGATGTTCTGGCCCGCGAAGATGCTCGCCCCGGCGAGTTGGCGCGAGAAGAACTGGCGCGTGTCGTGGCGGGAGTTGTTGTCGTCGGCCCAGGTTGTGTACGCCGCTCCCGTGTGATCGACGTCGATCGTGAGGAAGTCGAGCAGGTCACGGTTCTGGTACTGGCTGCTGCCGCAGGCGATCCCCTGCGTGCAGACACCGCCCTGGTGGATCGGGTGGTCGGAGATCTGCACCAGCTTGAAGTTGGCGCCCGTGTTGAGGGCGTTCTGCGACTGGCCGAAGTAGGTGTTCCAGACGGTCGTGTTGCCGATGCAGCTCGCGCTGGCGGCCGTGCAGGAGGTATCAGGGCTGCCGCTCGGATTGGTGAACTCGACGTTCGGGTTCAGGCCGGAGTTGGCCTTGTACATGACGAGGTCGACTTGGCCTGGGCTGCCGGCGACCATCCAGGGGAAGACCGCCGAGTCCCCGTTTTCCTTCGTGATGTTGATCGGCGTAGCCCATGTCCCCTCGGTGCCCCCGCCCTTGGAGAACGTGTAGTAGACGTCGGTCTCGCCCTCGTTCGCGGGTGTGTTCTGGTCGACCGACTGCGCCTGTGACCAGGTGTAGTAGAGGTTGCCGGCGGTGTCGATGGTCAGCTCCGGGAAGATGTTCGCGGCGTCGTGCGGGCCGACGTCGGCGACGAGATGCCGCGTCCAGGTCGCCCCCTCGTTGCGGGAGATCGCGACCCAGATCGAGAAGTTCGTGCCGTCGAAGCGCTCGAACGGCACGTAGACCGAGTGCTGGTACGGCGAGGATGGGCTCGTGTCCACGGTTACCGGGCCCGAGATCCAGAGGTTCGGATCGTTCGGGTCGGGGCAGGTGGTGGGCGTGTCGTCTGGCGCCCCGCCGATGCTCTCGGTCACTGCGCCAAATGCATTGCAGGTCGACGCGGTCCAGTCGGCCGGAGTGTTGGCAGGGCCACCGTCGTCGTTGCTTTTCACCAGGACGAGGCTCGCACCAGTGAACGTGTTGCCGACCTCACCGGTCGTGTCGTTGTTGAAGGTCAGGTAGACGTCCTGTCCGTCGGGCGCGGTCTCGTCGGTCGCGACCCACTGCCGGTCGTCGATTGCCCCCGGATTGCCTTCGCAGCCGAGCCGGTTGTTGGAAAAGGTCTGGCCCAGGTCGCGTGACACGTTCATCGTCACGCAGCCGCCCGACAGGTCGACGAAGAAGACGCTGTGCGTCACCTGCCCCACGGCCTGGTGGGAGTCGCCGCCGCCACTCCCCGACGTTCCTGCCGGCGAGCTCTCGAAGTACGCATTGTGGGGCGGCACCCGGAACGTCTGGCCGCCGTCGTACGACGAGTAGAACTGGCTGAACTCGCCCAGCCCCAGCGGGTTCGAGACGTAGACGATGTCGTGGAAACAGGTTGTCTTCCCCGCCGGACATGACGCCTCCTGCTGGCACCCCGACAGGGTGTCCGTTAGCCCGCCGGCCGTCTGGCAGGAAAACGAGCTCGAGAAGGGATAGCGGTCGACCACCGTCGTCGGCTCCCCGCCGATCTGGTGGTAGTCGACATACGACCCCGGCGCGAAGATGTTGGTCGCGTTCGAGGCGGAGCTCGTGTTGCCGCCGTTGCCACCACCACTGCTCGCGACCTTCGCGAGCAGCACCGCGGTGTTCGGCACCAGCTCCAACACGTCCCCGGTATCGCCGGCGGCCACCGGGACCAGCACAAACAGCACGGCCAGCGCTGCCAGCGCCGCCACGAAACGACTCGCTCTCATGGATCCTCCCGACAGACAGAGACGACGAAAAACGAGCCGTGATTCCTCGCGATGAGGATTTCGAAACAGATTGACCAGTCAGTCAAAAACGACTGACCAGTCAATCAATCCGAACCCGGCGGGAAAATTTCCTAACCCGACCCGCTGACGATGTTGACGAGCAGCTCTCTAAGTGCGCGGCCCGGCGATGTTTTCGAACAACACGAAGCAAACGAAGCAGCATTTTGCCGCCGGGTTTGCGAGCGCAGACTAACGAGGTACACGAAAGGTCTTGGCAACCAGTGCCCCGTAGCGCGACCCTGGATTCGGCGTAGCCTCTCCTTTTTACCCCTTACGAATCCCTCGCCACACTGAGCCAGCCTGGTTTCTGGTCCTGGGCGAGACAGCGTCTTGGGGACAGGTTCTGGGGACAGATCCCGGGCTCACCGGGTCCCCTCAGGGCGGCTCAAGGCACATCGCGACGACGCAGTTGAATCCTGGCATTTGCAGGGAACCCGGGATGTAGAGGCCACCTCCACCAGCGTGCCCTCGAGACACGCAGTCTCCATCGTAAGGAGGGGGTCGACGGTTCGAGTCCGTCGACGGTTCGAGTCCGTCAGAGGGCTCTGCTGCAAAGCGCCGCACGTCGGCGCTTTTCGCTCGGACCGACTTGCTCCCCCGTCCAATGTGCGGTGGGTATGGAGCCGTTTATGGAGCTTTCGCGTTGAGAAGTCTTGCCCTGAGGATCCAGGTGCCCCCGCCACGCCGGCACTCTAGGGTGTCGATCGCAGGAAGTCGGGGAGAGATCGATCGTCGGCGGCGAACGTCTTCACCGAGCCATACGTGAGCTCGCGGTCTATGCGTAGGCCTCCGCCGTAGCGGCCTTCGTGCGGGAACGCGAGCACCTGTGCAGCGTTCGTCAGTTGGCACGTTGGAAGCGAATGCACGAACACCGTGATGAGCCGGATGCCGTACACGTTTAGCTGGACGATAACTCGTCCTTCTCGCTGCTCGAGCACGCTCGCGGAGGGAAGCGCGCATACTTCGATCGTGATCGAGCAGCTTCGCGCGGCAGCTGAGGCGCTGAATCGTGGCGATCCGGAACCGTTCGTCTCGCTGTTCGCGGAGAACGCCGAGTGGCGCGGCCCGACGAGCGGTCACCTCTGGTGGAAGCACACGCCATCGTGACGGGGACCGGACGAGGCCCGTGAGGTCTTGAAGGCGCGCGGCGGATGGACGATCGAGAATCTGGCGTTCGCCCGCATCGGTGCCGACAAGGTGATCGGGACCGCGCAACTGCGGGACGAGGACGGAAAACTGCGGGGCAGGAACCCGGTGGTCATCACGTTCCGGGAGGGCAAGATCGTGGACATGCAGGGCTGCGCCACGCGAATCGAAGCCGAGCAGTTCGCCCGCCGGCACTAACCTACCGCCTTTCGGCCAGGGCCATTCGGAACACGGCGCAGATGAGCACGCAGGTCGCGGCGACAGCGGCATCAGCGGATGGGTGGTGCCCGCGTTCCGTTTGATCTGACCGTTTGCTGACCTACGATCTGCCCAGGGACGCCGTTGTCGTTGAACAGCCTCGGCTCAGGACGGCCTGGGCTCCGCTCCTGGCCTCTGCGGGTCAAACCTCTCGGGGGTTGGCTCGACAGTCCGCGCGCGAGCGTGTGCCTCAGGGCCCTGGACGACCCCCTGCCCGAGTAGTCGATCCTACGAGACGTTCCTGAACAGGCACCCGGTGCGTGGCGGGAAGAAGCAGGGGGCCGCGCCCAACGCGTCACGGTCGCCCTTCGAAGCACCGAGAACGAGCCGCGCGTTCCCGACCGGCTTTGGGTGAGAATGCAGATCTATTGGTCCGGCCGGTCCGTCTCATCGCTCTGCTCACAGCCGTGCTCTCCGTCGGCGCTGCGCTCGCGACGCCTGGAGTAGCGTCTGCCCGGCTCTCGCCGACGGGCGCGCAATTCCAGGTCGTGGTCGTCAATCGGATCAGCGATCGAACATTCGCGCTGCTCGCCGACCGCGGCGCCGTCGGGCTCGTTCGACCCGGCTACGGACCGACGACGAATCGCCGCCGCGCCTTGGCCGAGCTGGTCCGCGGGGCAGAGGTGAACGCGCTGCTCGGCGGCGTCCCGAAAGGGAACCCGCTGCTCAACGCGGTCAAGGCGAGGGTCTTCCCGAACTGCAAGCTGTGCATCGTTCTCCAGCTGCCACCGCGCGGCGCGCCGACGGCCAACGACAGGCTGTACCGGATCGCGGTGATCGGTCACGGCTTCCACGGCCTCCTCACCTCTCCCACGACACGGATTCCCGGCCTGGTCTCGATCGTCGACATCGCCCCCACCGCGCTGCAGCATCTTCACAACGGCATGTCCTGGGTCCCGGCAACGAACACGGTTGCCGACCTCACACGCCTGGACACGCAGATCCACGGGGAAGATCGCCTCAAGTACGCGGCGATCTTCATCGTCGCCGGGATCGTGATCCTGTTCGCGTTGCTCGGCTGGAGCGCCGCGCGCACGGCCATCCCCGCAGCGCTGCTCGCCAGCCTCCTCCCCGGCGTTCTCCACGTCACAAACGAAGTGGCGATCGTCGCGCTCTTCACGGCCGCAAGCGTGATCGGAGCTCTGGCGCTCGGGCGGGCCTGCCGCGACGGCCTCGCTCTTCTCGGACTGATCGTCACCGTCCTGCTCGCGTACATGGTCGTGTACGCGAAACGTCCCGAGTGGGCGGCGGTCACGCCGCTCGGCCCGGACCAGAATCTGCGCTTCTGGGGGATCGGCGATCAGATTGCGACGCTGCTGCTGGCTCCGGTGCTGACCGGAGCGGTGATCGCACGTCAACGTCTCGGCTGGCTCGGTTTCGCCGCCCTCTCTGTTCTCGGACTGTTCGTCATGACCGACAACAGACTCGGCGCGAATGGGGGCGGGGCCATCGGGCTCGGTCTCGCGCTCGGCCTGCTCGGCGCACGGCTGTCCCGGCGGGGCTTGCTCGCGCTGGTCGGAGCTGTGGCGGCAGCCGCAGCCCTCGTGCTCGAGATCGTCCGACAAGGGTTGGCCTCCCCCGGCCCGAACCATCTGCGAAGCGCGTTCGGAAACGGCGTCGACGGCTTCTTCCACGTCGCTGCGAACCGCGCACCGCTCGTCTACACGCCTGCTGTTCACGACTGGCCGTTGACGCTGCCGCTCGCGCTTCTGTTGATCGCGAGCGGCGTGCTCGCGTTCCGGGTCACGCGGGCCCGCGCTGCGCGCGACCTTTTGCTCGCCCTGGCGGCCGGGGTGGTCGCCTCCCTGCTCGTGAACGACGCGACCGGATTCATGCTGACCGCCGGCATCGGCTGCACGTCCGCCGTCGCGCGCTTCTCACCGACCGAGGCCCGACTCCGGTTGCGTGAAGTCACGACCGTATTCCGCGCCAGCCGAACCGCCACCGGTTCGCGGCCGGGCTGACGATCGTCGGCGGTTCGTTCGTCTGAACCACGCGCGGTGGACGCACCGCCGGTCAGGCGGGCGGCGGCGACACGGGCAGGAAGCCGTGCGGTGGTGGCGCATCAGGGAGTCCTCGGATGTCTTCCGTGCCAGACACGTTGACGCTCGCGCGGCACCGCGACCGCAAGGGGTGGGTGGGTCCGTGGCCGCACCGGATCGGGCTCGGGCTGCTCGGAGCGATCGTCGTCGCCGCGCTGCTGAACGTCTTCGGGCGGCAGACCGCTACCTCGACGGCAGCGACGAGCACCGCGCGACTACAGATCTACGCCCCGACGCAGGCGCGGAGCGGACTGATCTACACCGCCCGGTTCCGGACCGACGCCCTGCGGCAGATCGACCGCGCCCTGCTCGTCCTCGCTCCCGCCCGGACCAGCGGTTACACGTTCACGGCGCAGCGCCGCAGCCGGCCAGCGAATCGTCCGCCGCCGGCCAGCCCACCCTGACCTTGGGAAGATCCCGCGCGGCCAGCACTACACGCGTCCTACGGGTCATGGGGCGCCGCGAGCTATCCGACCTCGCCCCTCAGGATCTCGTCCTGCTGGTCGACTGGGTGACGCCGTTCTGCACCAGGTCTCCTGACCGTCTCCACGTCCTACCTCGGGTTCAAGTCGGGGCCGCGCGCCGCGTCTCCGGCCTCGCCGAGGAGCGCCTGAGCCTCGACGACGTGATGGAGGAGGCGAGGAGCAACGAGATCGAGAGCGTCGACGAGATCAGGTTCGCCGTCGTTGAAGCAAGCGGCAGGATGAGCTTCTTCAAGGCCTGAGAGACGATCGACCTCGCGGGGACTTCCACCTCGCGCGTGGCGCGCGTCGGGCGACCTCCGCGGACCGCGGAAACTAGCCGGGCAGGCGCCTGGGCGGGACGCGGGGGTAGCCGACCGGCAAGAGGAACGTGCCGCTAGTGGTCCGGTACAGAACCTGCCAGTAGGCGTAGCCGTAGAAGGCCCGCGTGTCACGGAGCATCTCTTGTGCGTACGAGCGAACGGCGACGACGTACGACGGGCTGGGGTTGTAGCGAAGGAGCGCGCCGTCGATGTTGCGGCGGGCGCCGTTGGCGGCCAGGAACCGTGCGGCCGCCATGATGGAGTCGTGTTGGTTGTCGATGTTGCCTCGGCCGTATTCGGCCCAGGTAGCGGGCATGAACTGCATCGGGCCTCTGGCTCCCGCGGGGCTGAGGCCGCGGATTCGCCCCATGCGCGTCTCGACGAATTCGATGGCCGCGAGGTATTCCCAAGGGATCCCGTAGGTCGCAGCCGAGGCCCGGAAGTATCCGAGGAGCTCGGCCGGCGGCGGTGGCGAGACGATGCGCCAGCGCGGGAAGCGTCGCTCCGCAGGCACGATCTTCGAGAGAGCGCCGGCAGCGCGCAACGCTGCCACCGCCGCCGCCCGACCGCGAGGCGTGAGACGCGCTATCGTCGGGCGGCGCAGAGCTGGACGATCGGCGAGCTCCCGGAATGCAAGCTGTTGCGTCAGAGCGGCTCGTTGCAGCCTCACCACGGATCCCGAAGCCCCGTCGACAACCGCCTGCGAGCGATCGATCTCAGCCGCGAGCTGCGTCGGCTTCACCCTGTCCGTGCTGGATCTCGTCGTTCCTGCCGCACCGGCGCCGCAGCCCCAGCCGGCGCCTCCCAGTAGGACCGCGAGGAAAATCGACAGAAGGGGACGACGGGACCTCATGCGCTCAGAATGCCGGGGCGCCGAGTTGCTCTGCATCCACCTGCCCCAGCGGTCCGGGGATACGAGCCGCCTAGCTGGTCGTCGCGGGGATGTGGAGCACGACGATCCGGGTGGTCGCCCAGTTCGCGTTGTATCGAGCGAGTGTCCAGTAGGCGTGGTAGCGATTGTTGGTGTGGGCGTCGACGAGGTCCCAGTTGATGGTGCCGTCGGGGTTGGTGCCGTCGCTCGAGGTGATGATCGCCTCGTGGTCGTAGACGCCGTCGTTGTTCCAGTCGTAGAGCACGACATCGCCCTGCTGTGCGTGGTCGGCCGCGGTCGCTCCCGGGGCGAGCCCGTGGTAGGAGGCGACCTGGACGACGCCGGGTAGGTGCTGGAGCAGGAAGATGCTCTGGTCTTGCGCGTTGACCCAGCCGCGCCCGCCCGGGGAGCGCACCTGCGGCTCATCGGATCGTGGGTGCTCGATCGCAACCACGACTTCTACGAGATCCACCCCCGTCTGGAGCATCGAACCGGTCTGTCGCGCCGCCCGCTGCTCCGCGCCGCGCGGAGCTCCCCCGGGGTGCGTCATCACGAGACGGAGTGCCGGGTTAGGCTTCGTTTCGGATGGGCCGGGTCGGAGTGTGGCGCCTTCTCGCGGCGGTGCTGGGATGTGTAGTGCTGCTTCTCTGCTGCGCGTCACTCGCCTCCGCCGCCGATGGAGGGCGTGCCAAGATGGCATACGCGGCGATGCAGCGCAGATTCTTCGACCCGCGCAGCGGCGACTATCGCGACACGACGGGCGGCCCCGTCGGCTCGCACGCTTGGCCGTTCTCCCAGGCACTTGCTGCGACGCTCGCGGTCGCTCCGCTGGAGCGTCCTCGTGCACATATGGGCAGGGGGGGCGGTGTCCCGTGGACCACGACCCCGGGGGAGCCGAGCCGTAACACGGTGAGCACGGCCAACGCCGCCGTGCTCGGCCTGCGCCTTTACCTGCTCGACCCCCAAGCGGCTTTCCTGCAGTCGTCGACCCGGATGCTGAGCTGGCTCGACGAATGTCTGCTCGCTCCGAACGGCCTCTTCTGGGACAGCATCGGCACCGACGGGACGGTCGATCGGAGTGAGTGGAGCTACAACCAGGGCAGCGTCATGGAGGCCTACCGGCTGCTCTACGTCGCGACGGGCAACCCGTCCGATCTCGCGCGCGCCGAGCTCGTGGCGGATTCGACGCTCGCGGCCTTCAGCAGCCGCTGGTCGGCTGAGCCCGCGGAGTTCGCCGTCATCTTCTTCCGCAGGCTGCTCGATCTCGCGGCGCTCGACGGCCGCGCCGACTACGTCGCGGCAGCCCAGGCATACGCCGACCGGCTCTGGAGGCAGCGCCCCCATAGCCTCCTCCAACAGGCAGCCGTGGTGCAGCTGTATGCGGCGCTGGCCACGGACCGCCTGGCCAGGCGACACCGTCAACCGGGGTAGGCCCGACCACTCGTCCGGCGGTCGGCGCCCCGGCAGAGCGAGCGGCGGCCTGAGCTCTGGTCGCCCGATCCTTAACCGGCTCTGAGAGTGGCGGGTACGTTGCGCGGTCTTTCAGACGGGTCGTGTTGGCAGTTCTTGCGGGAGCAGGCCTTCTGGCGCTGCTGATCGGCTCGGCCGCGCTGCCTGCGGGTCGCGGGGATGCGAGCGCATCTGTCGCTCGGTGGTTGCCGGACGGGTCGCCTGGCTGGGTCCACAAGATCCGGCACGTGGTGATCATCATGCAGACCCGCCCTGATCCTCTCCCTCCAACCCGCCCTACAGCTGAGCCGAAGGGGAAGGCGCGGGCAACGCCGCGGCGAACGCTGACGGATGGCTGCAAGCGGAGATGCAGCATCACTTCGCGGGCGGCCCTATCCGCCGCCCGCGAGCCCGGAGTCGATCTGGCCGGCGCAGGCAACCGTGCTCGCCGCGATCGTCCTTCAGCTGCTCCTGCCGGAGCGTCTCTCCGCCGGCCCGTCCTGGCTGTTGCCTACGTTGGAAGGGGCGCTCCTGGTTGCATTCGCAGTCGCGACCCCGCGACAGCTGGAACACGAGCACCACCTGCGCCGCGGGTTCACGCTCGGCCTGACCGCGCTGATCAGCGCGGCCAACGCGGCCTCGCTCGTCCTGCTCTGCCGCGACCTCTTGGGGCATGGCATAGCGAACGGCCGGCAGCTGATCGCCGCCGGTGCGCTGATCTGGCTGACCAACGTGCTCATCTTCGGCCTCTGGTACTGGCAGATCGATCGCGGTGGCCCAGGACGACGCGCCGCCGCGCACGACGGGCCGCCCGACTTCCTCTTTCCTCAGATGAACGACGACCGCATCCAGCCCTCCGGCTGGCGGCCCGGATTCATCGACTACCTCTACACGTCGCTCACCAACGCGATCGCCTTCAGCCCCACCGACACCATGCCGCTCACAGCGATGGCGAAGAGCTTGATGGGAGTGCAGTCGATCGTCTCTCTCGTCACGATCGGACTCGTCGTCGCCCGGGCCGTGAACATCCTGCACTGACGGACTCGGCCCTGGCCACCGACTCGGCGCAGCGACCTAGCGTCCTAGGTGTCGTGACCACGGAGGTGTGAGACGCGGCTGATGGGTGGCCGTGCTCCGAGCGAGCTGTGCGGTCGTCGGTTGTTGTACCAGCGGATGTAGCTGGGGAGGGCGCGGGCTCGTCGGCTGCTGGAGGG
>Ga0209810_1002420_pt1 | contig 22505 bp, 25 predicted proteins | sample Coa_R1_7_FD_187159 | JGI IMG/M metagenome (GOLD analysis project Ga0209810, IMG submission 187159) | Surface soil microbial communities from Centralia Pennsylvania, which are recovering from an underground coalmine fire - Coalmine... | ecosystem: Environmental > Terrestrial > Soil > Unclassified... | reverse complement strand
GCCGGCCGGCTTGACGGCGCCGGCGATCCACGCCTTGCGCGCCGAGCGCGGTTCGCCTTGCGGGAGAAACTGCGTCGTCCGCGCCCCGGCTTCGATCGCGGCGAGCGGCGCGAGGCCGCGGCCGTGGGCGATCAGCATGCGGCAGCCGGCGGCCATCGCGATCCTCGCCGCCGCGAGCTTGGTGATCATGCCGCCGGAGCTGTAGCCGGGCGGCGCCTCGCCCGCCATCGTCTCGATGTCGGCGCCGATCTCGCGCACCTCGGGGATGTGCAGGGCGGCGGGGTCGCGGCGGGGGTCGGCAGTATAGAGGCCATCGATGTCGGACAGCAGCACCAGCATGTCGGCGCTCGTCATCTGCGCGACCCGCGCGGCGAGGCGGTCGTTGTCGCCGAAGCGGATCTCGGCGGTCGCGACCGTGTCGTTCTCGTTGACCACCGGCACCGCGCCCAGCGTCAACAACTGCTCGAAGGTGGCGCGGGCGTTGAGGTGGCGCCGCCGCTCCTCAGTGTCGTCGAGGGTGAGCAGGATCTGGGCCACCGTGATGCCGTGCCGCGCCAGCGCCTCCTGCCAGGCGTGGGCGAGGCGGATCTGTCCCGTTGCGGCGGCGGCCTGCTTCTCTTCGAGCCGCAGGTTGCGGCCGGTGAGGCCGAGATGGCGGCGGCCGACCGCGATCGCGCCGGAGGATACGAGGATGACCTCCTGGCCGCGGCCGCGGCAGCGCGCAACATCATCGACCAGCGCGTCGAGCCACGCCCGCCGCACCTCGCCGTCGTCGCCGACCAGCAGCGCCGACCCGACCTTGACGACCAATCGTTTGGCCGCGCCCAGGGCCGCCGCTGCGTCCGCACTTGTCGTCATTCCACCTTCTCAGCGAAGGCGGCGGCAGCCCCCACCCCTCCCTCCCCCGCTTGCGGGGGAAGGCTTGAAGGCGTCCCCTCCCCCGCAAGCGGGGGAGGGTCAGGGTGGGGGCAAAGCGCCTCTATCTGATCGCGCTGCGCCGTGATTGCCGTGAACACCGCATCCAGGACTTCTGGGACACCGGCGCCGCTGACGCCGGAGAGCGGCAGCACCTCGACGCCGCGGCCGGTGGCGCGGCGCAACTGGCGCAGCTTTGCCTGCGCCGCGGTCGGGTCGAGCGCGTCGGTCTTGTTGAGGCCGACGATCTCCCGCTTGTCGGCGAGGCCGTGGCCGTAGGCGGCGAGCTCGCCGCGGATCGTGCGATAGGCGGCGGCGACATCGTCGACGGTGCCGTCGATCAGGTGCAGGATCACGGCGCAGCGCTCGACGTGGCCGAGGAAGCGGGTGCCGATGCCGGCGCCCTCGTGCGCGCCCTCGATCAATCCCGGCAGATCGGCGAGCACGAATTCCTCCTCCTCGTGCACGGCGACAACGCCGAGCTGCGGCACCAGGGTCGTGAACGGATAGTCGGCGATTTTCGGCTGCGCCCGCGACACCCGCGCGAGCAAGGTGGACTTGCCGGCATTCGGCAGGCCGACGAGGCCGGCGTCGGCGATCAGCTTGAGGCGCAGCCACACCCACGCCTCACGCCCGGGCCAGCCCGGATCGGCGCGGCGCGGCGCCTGATTCGTCGAGGTCTTGTAGTGGAGGTTGCCGAAGCCGCCGTCGCCGCCGCGCAGGAACACGACGCGCTGGTCCGGCCGGGTCAGGTCGGCGAGCACCTGCTCGTTATGCTCGTCCATGATCTGCGTGCCGACGGGGACGCGCAGGACGGTGTCGCGCCCGGCGGCGCCGGTCTTCTGGCGGCCGGCGCCGCCGCGCCCGTTTTGCGCGCGGAAATGCTGGTGATAGCGGTAGTCGATCAGGGTGTTGAGGTTCTCCGCCGCGACAAACACGATGTCGCCGCCCTTGCCGCCGTCGCCGCCGTCGGGACCGCCGAACTCGATGAATTTCTCGCGGCGAAAGCTCATCGCGCCGCGCCCGCCGTCGCCGCTCTTCAGGTAGATCTTGCACTGATCGAGGAATTTCATAGTTCTGCGCCAACGAAAAAGGGAGCGGCGGGGCCGCTCCCTCGGATCGCCGCGATGGCGGGAACGGCTAGTCGGCGGCTTCCGCCGCCGGCGGCGCGTCGTTGCGCGGCACCACCGAGACGTAGGTGCGCTCGCCGCTGCGATGAAAGCGGATGGCGCCCTCGCTCACGGCGAACAAGGTATGGTCACGGCCCATGCCGACATGCGCGCCGGGATGAAACTTGGTGCCGCGCTGGCGCACGATGATGTTGCCGGGCACAACGATCTCGCCGCCGAACTTCTTGACGCCGAGGCGGCGGCCGCGGCTGTCGCGGCCGTTGCGCGATGACCCGCCTGCCTTCTTGTGTGCCATCTCTGCCTCTTCCTCTCTCCTCCGTCATTCCCGCGAAAGCGGGAATCCAGGGCGGCCTGTTATGGGTCCCCGCTTTCGCGGGGACGACGGCATTGAAATTACCCTGCGTTGATCCCGGTGATGCGCAATACGGTCTGCGGCTGGCGATGGCCGCGCTTGCGGCGGTAGTTCTGCCGCTTCTTCTTCTTGAAGATGATCACCTTATCGCCGAGCCGGTGCTCGACCAGCGTCGCGCTGACCGAGGCCCCGGCGACGAGCGGCGTCCCCGACGAGACGGAGGCGCCATCGCCGACCATCAGGACTTCGGCGAGTTCGATCGTCGCGCCGGGTTCGCCGTCGAGCTTCTCGACCGCGATGACGTCGTCCGTCGCCACCTTGTACTGCTTGCCGCCGGTGCGGATCACTGCGAACATTGCGGAACCGATGTCGGTTGCGGCGCCCAGAGACGCAAGTCCAGGGCGCACAAAGAATAGCGGACGGGCTGGCCCGTCCGGCGGGCGCACTATAGGTGCCGTCATCCGGCTGTCAATCGTGGAGAAGGACGGGAAGTGGACGACGCGGCGGTGCAATCCTACGACACCGGCCGCTTCGGCGCCGTCCGCGTCGGAGCGCGGCGTTGCCCGCTGTGCACAGCCGACGATTGCGCGCCCGTCGCCGGCTACGGCCATGACATCTGGCGGGTAAAGCAATGCCGCCGCTGCGGCTTCGTCTATCTCGACCGCGCCCCCGATTACGCGGCGCTGTTCGCGGCCATGGCGTGGGAGAAGACGACCGTCGCCGAAGTCGAACGCCGCGCCGCGCTGCGGCCAGTGTCGCACCGGCTCAGTAAATTGACGCGGGCGCGGATGCGGCTTCTGCCGCGCAAGCGGATGGCGGACCTCGTCGTCCGTCACGCGCCGCCGGGCAACGTCATCGACCTCGGCTGCGGCGTCGGCACCCAGCTCGCGGCGCTGCCGCCGGCCTATGTACCGTACGGCGTCGAAATTTCCTCCGAGGCGGCCGCCGCCGCCGACCGCTTCTTCGGCGCGCGCGGCGGCCATGCGGTCAACCGGCCTGCGCTCGACGGCCTCAAGAGCTTCCCCGACGGCTTCTTCGTCGCCGCTACCTTACGCTCATATCTCGAACACGAGCTCATGCCGCGCGAGGTGCTGGCGGAATTGCGGCGGACGCTGGCGCCGCGGGGAGTGGCAATCGTCAAGGTGCCGAACTTCGCCTCGCTCAACCGCCGCCTCATGGGCGGCAAATGGTGCGGGTTCCGCTTTCCCGACCACCTCAATTACTTCACCCCGGCGAGCCTGCGCACGATGGCAGAGGCGTGCGGCTACCGCGTGCGGTTCGGCCTCACCGACCGGCTGCCGACCAGCGACAACATGTACGCGATATTGACGCGGGCCTGACGCCGCTTTGACGCGACCGCGGCCGGTCCTTACATTTTCGCCGTGGGTTCGGGGGAGGGAGGCTGAGGCACCATGGAAGACGGCGGTATACGCGCCTCCGAAGACGAGGCCCTGCAATTTCATGCCAGCGGTCGTCCCGGCAAATTGTCGATCGCGCCGCACAAGGCTCTGGTGACCCAGCGCGACCTGTCGCTCGCCTATTCCCCCGGCGTCGCCTACCCCTGCCTCCGCATCCAGAAGGACCCCAGCAGCGCCTTCGACTACACGTCGAAAGGCAACTTCGTCGCCGTCATCTCCAACGGCACCGCCGTGCTCGGTCTCGGCGATCTCGGGGCGCTGGCGGCTAAGCCGGTCATGGAGGGCAAGGCGGCGCTGTTCAAGCGGTTCGCCGACATCGACTCGATCGACCTGGAGATCGACACCAGGAACGTCGACGAATTCGTCAACTGCGTGCGCTTTCTCCATCCTTCGTTCGGCGGCATCAACCTCGAAGACATCCGCGCCCCGGAATGCTTCGTCATCGAGGAGCGGCTGCGTGAACTGCTCGACATCCCGGTGTTCCACGACGACCAGCACGGCACCGCGATCATCGCCGCGGCCGGCCTCATCAACGCGCTGCATCTGACGGGGCGCGAACTGGGCGGCATCCGGATGGTCGTCAATGGCGCCGGCGCCGCCTCGATCGCCTGCGTCGATCTGTTGAAGACCATGGGGCTGCCCGCCGGCAACGTCGTGTTGTGCGACACGCGCGGCGTCATCTACCGCGGCCGCAGCGACGGCATGAACCAATGGAAATCGGCGCACGCGGTCGAGACCACGGCGCGTACCCTGGAGGAAGCGCTGGAGGGTGCCGACGTCTTCTTCGGCCTCTCGGTGAAGGGCGCGGTCACGCAGAAGATGGTCCGATCGATGGCGGGCAAGCCGATTGTCTTCGCCATGGCCAACCCGGACCCGGAGATCACCCCCGAGGAGGTGCGGGCGGTGCGCTCCGACGCGATCATCGCTACCGGCCGCTCCGACTATCCGAACCAGGTCAACAACGTGCTCGGCTTCCCCTTCATCTTTCGGGGGGCGCTCGACGTGCGGGCGACGCAGATCAACGACGCGATGAAGATCGCGGCGGCCGAGGCTTTGGCGCGGCTGGCGCGGGAGGACGTGCCGGACGAGGTCGCCGCGGCCTATTCGGGGCAGCGCCTGCTCTACGGGCCCGATTACATCATCCCGGCGCCGTTCGATCCCCGCCTCATCTGGGCGGTGCCGTCGGCGGTGGCGCAGGCGGCAATGGATTCCGGCGTCGCGCGCAAACCGATACCGGACATGGCCGCGTACCGGCGCAGCCTGCGCGGCCGCCTCGACCCGACCGCGGCCGGCCTCGAAATGATCTTCGAGAAGGTGCGGGCGAACCCCAAGCGCGTCGTCTTCGCCGAGGGCGAGGAGGAGAAGACGGTGCGCGCCGCGCTGCAATTCGCCGACAGCGGCTACGGCACGCCGGTGCTCGTCGGCCGCGAGGAGCGCATCAAGACGACGATGAGCGCGATCGGCCTCACTTCGCCGCAGGGGCTGGAAATCCATAACGCGCGGCTGTCGCACAACAACAAGCGCTACACCGACCTGCTTTATGCGCGCCAGCAGCGGCGCGGCATGCTGTACCGCGACTGCCAGCGGCTGGTGAACCAGGACCGCAACGTGTTCGCGGCTTGCATGGTGGCGTGCGGCGACGCCGACGCGATGGTGACGGGCGACACCCGCAACTCGTTCGACGTGCTGAACGAGGTGACGCGCGTCATCGACGTAAAGCCGCGCTCGGTCATGTTCGGGCTGACCGTGCTGCTCGCGCGTGAGCGCACGGTCCTGCTTGCCGACACGCTGGTGCACGAGCAGCCGACCCCTGCGCAGCTCGCCGACATCGCAGTGCAGGCGGCGGCCAAGGCGCGCGAACTTGGCTTGGGGCCGCGGGTGGCGCTGCTGTCCTACTCGAACTTCGGCAACCCGAAGGGCCAGGACGGCGAGCGGGTGCGCGAGGCGGTCGGCATGCTCGACCGCCGCGGCGCCGACTTCGAGTACGACGGCGAGATGAGCGCCGACGTCGCGCTCGACGAGGCGCTGATGCGGCGGCTCTACCCGTTCTGCCGGCTCAGCGGCGCGGCCAATATCCTGGTGATGCCGGAGCTCAACAGCGCCAACATCGCGGCCAAGCTGCTGTCGCGGCTGGGCGGCGGCATCGCGGTCGGGCCCTTGCTGATCGGGCTGGCGCGGCCGGTGCAGATCGTCAACACCGGCGCGACCGTCTCCGACCTCGTCAATCTCGCGGCGCTGGCGGCGCACGACGCGCTCGCCTGACGCGACGGGCGCGGGGCGGGCCGCCGACGATGTGGCGCCGCCTTCGCCTGAGCCTCGGCCTCGGAACCGTCTTCGCCCTTCCCGGTCTCGCCGTTCTTGCGGTGCTCGCTTGGGCGGGATGGCTGGCCGCGGCGCCGGCGCTAGCCGCGGGCGCTCTCCTGCTCCTGCTAACCTGGCTCGTCGCGGCGCCGCATATGACGGCGCTGACGGCGCTCGCGGAGACGGCCGACCGGCTGGGCGCGGACGTTGCGCCGGGCCCCGGCCCGATGCCGCCTCGGCATCGGCTCGGGACCCAGTTCCTGTGGCTGTCGCTGCATCGGCTGGCGCGAGCCTGGCGCGAGCGGTTGCGCCGAGCCGAGGCGGGCCAAGCGGCGGCCGAGGCCGTCATCGCGGCGATGCCGGATCCGGTGGTTCTGCTCGACGACAAGCGCCGGATCGTGCGCGCCAACCTCCGCTCGCGCGAGTTCATCGGCGCGACGGCAAAGGACGCGCCCGACCTCGCGGCGCGGTTCCGCCACCCGGCGCTGCTCGCCGCCGCCGACGCGGTGCTGCGCGGCGCGCCTGAACAGGTCGTCGACTTTCACGCGGGCTATTCGGTCGAACGCGTGTTGCGGGCGCGCATCTGTCGGCTCGACGGCCCAGCCGCGGACGGCGCCGCCGCAATCCTGACCTTGCATGACATCACCGAATTGAAGCGCGCCGAACAGTTGCGCGGCGATTTCATCGCCAACGCCAGCCACGAATTGAAGACGCCGCTCGCGACCCTCGTGGGCTTCATCGAGACCTTGCAAGGACCGGCCCGCGGCGACGCCGAGGCGCGCGACCGCTTCCTCGGGATCATGCGGGAGCAGGCATTGCGCATGACGCGGCTCGTCGACGACCTGCTGTCGCTGTCGCGCATCGAGCTCAACGAGCATGTGCCGCCGACCGAGCGGGTGGCGCTGGCGCCGCTGCTGCGGCATGTCGTCGACACGCTCGAATTGCGGGCGCAGGAGCGCAATGTGCGGGTGGTGCTGGCGCTGCCGCCCGACCTGCCGGATGTTCGCGGCGAGCGTGACGAGCTGGCGCAGGTGTTCCAGAACCTGCTGGACAACGCCATCAAATACGGGCGCGACGGCACCGAGGCGCGGGTCGAGGCCGGCGTTAGCGGCGCCGCCGCTGCCGGCGCGGTTTGGGTCAGGGTGCGAGACCAGGGCGACGGCATCGCGAGCGCGCATTTGCCGCGGCTGACGGAGCGGTTCTACCGCGTCGATACCGCCCGTTCCCGCGCGCTCGGCGGCACCGGCCTTGGCCTGGCGATCGTCAAGCACATCGTCAACCGTCACCGCGGCACGCTGTCGATCGAGAGCACGCTCGGCGTCGGTTCCGCGTTCACGGTTCGATTGCCCGCCGCCGAAGGCTGATCACTGTCATCGAAGCGTCACGCAAGCACTGTAGAAGTGCAGGCCTCCGGCGCACCCAAAGCCGGTATGGAGGATGAGCCTTGACCAGATGGCGCATCGCACTCGCCGCGGGCTTCGCGCTGGCTGGCGCAACCGCGGCCGCGGCCGCCGACATCGCCGGCGCCGGCGCCACCTTCCCCTATCCGATCTACGCGAAATGGGCGGAGGCCTACCGCGCCAAGACCGGAACGAGGGTGAACTACCAGCCGATCGGCTCCGGCGGCGGCATCCGCCAGATCGAGTCGAGGACGGTCGATTTCGGCGCCTCGGACATGCCGCTGAAACCCGACCTGCTCGCAAAGGAAGGCCTCGTGCAGTGGCCGATGGTCATGGGCGGCGTCGTGCTCGTCGTCAATCTCGCGGGCGTTCAGCCGGGACAGATGAAGCTCGACGGCAAGGTCGTGGCCGGCATGTACCTCGGCACGATCGCGAAGTGGAACGATCCCGCGATCGCCGCGCTGAACCCTGGCATGAGCTTGCCGGACAAGGCGGTCGCGACGGTGCATCGCTCCGACGGTTCCGGCACCAACTTCATCTTCACCCACTACCTGTCGAGCGTCGATCCCGAGTTCGAGAGCAAGATCGGCGAGAACACCTCGGTCGAGTTTCCGGGCGGCCTCGGCGGCAAGGGCAACGAGGGCGTCGCGGCGCTGACGGCGCGCACCGACGGCGCGATCGGCTATGTCGAGTATGCGTACGCGCTGCAGAACAAGATGACCTACACCTTGCTACGCAACCGCGACGGCCGGTTCGTCGCGCCTGACAGCAAGAGCTTCCAGGCGGCCGCGGCGAACGCCGATTGGGCGGGCGCGCCGGGGTTTCGCGTGTTGCTGACCGACCAGCCCGGCAAGGAGAGCTGGCCGATCACCGGCGCCACCTTCATCCTGATGCACAAGCAGCAGGCGAAGCCTCAGATCGCGCGCGAGGTGCTGGGCTTCTTTGACTGGGCGTACCGGAACGGCGGCCAGATGGCGGAGCAGCTCGGTTACGTGCCGCTGCCGCAGAACGTGATCGGCCTCGTCGAGGACAGCTGGAAGCAGATTACCGGCCCCGACGGGAAGCCCGTCTGGGACGGCAAGGGCTCCTGAGCGAGCGTTCGACAGGCTCCGGAGCGGACGGTGGCGATTCAGAACGCCGTTTCGACCGACATCCGCACCTCGCGGCAGCGCGGCGGCGCGGTCGGCGACGCCCTCTTCCATGGCCTGACGCTGCTGTTTGCGCTGCTCGTCCTGCTGATCCTCGGCGGCGTCATCGCCTCTCTCGTTGAGGGGGCATGGCCGGCGCTGGCGAAGTTCGGCTTCTCGTTCATCGTTACCGACGTCTGGAACCCGGTCCGCCAGCAGTTCGGCGCCGCCGCCGCGATCTACGGCACGCTCGTCACCTCGGCGATCGCGATGCTGATCGCGATCCCGGTGGCGTTCGGCGTCGCGCTGTTCATTACCGAACTGTCTCCGGCATGGCTGAAGCGGCCGCTCGCGGTCATGATCGAACTGCTGGCGGCGATCCCGAGCATCATCTACGGCATCTGGGGCCTGTTCGTGCTGGCGCCGTTCGTGCAGGCGCACGTCGAGCCGGCGCTGATCGCGACGCTCGGGCGGATCCCGTTCGTCGGCATGTTGTTCGCCGGGCCGCCGCTCGGCATCGGCGTGCTGACGGCAGGGTTCATCCTCGCCGTCATGGTGCTGCCGTTCATCTCGGCGATCATGCGCGACGTGTTCGAGACGGTGCCGCCGGTGCTGCGCGAGAGCGCCTACGGGCTCGGCGCGACGACGACCGAGGTGGTGTGGCGGGTGGTGCTGCCCTACACCCGTGTCGGGGTGGTCGGCGGCATCCTGCTGGGCCTCGGCCGCGCCCTCGGCGAGACGATGGCGGTCACCTTCGTGATCGGCAACGCGCACCACATCCACGCCTCGATCCTGCAGCCGGGAACCACGATCTCCGCGGCGCTCGCCAACGAATTCACCGAGGCGGTCGGCGACATCTACGTGTCGTCGCTGGTTGCGGCGGGCCTCATCCTGTTCGCGATCACGTTCATCGTCCTGGTGCTGGCGAAGCTGTTGCTGATCCGGCTGGAACGGCGTGGCGGTAGGGCGGCATGAGCGTCTACGGGCGCCGTCGGCTCATGAATTACGCCGTCATCGGCTTGGCCTTCGCCGCCACCGCGTTCGGCCTGCTGTGGCTCGTCCTCGTGCTCGGGACGCTCGTCTACGAGGGCGCCGGAGCGATGTCGCCGGCCCTGTTCACCGAGATGACGCCGCCGCCGGGCAGCAAGGGCGGCCTGCTCAACGCGATCTTCGGCAGCCTGGCAATGACGGCGATCGCGACCGCAATCGGCACCCCGACCGGCATCCTCGCCGGCACGTTCCTCGCGGAATACGCCCGCGGCAGCCGCTTCGGCGAGGTCGTCCGCTTCATCAACGACATCCTTTTGAGCGCGCCCTCGATCATCGTCGGCCTCTTCGTTTATGAGGCGATGGTCGTGCAGATGGGCCATTTCTCGGGCTGGGCCGGCGCGATGGCGCTGGCGATCATCATGATCCCGGTCGTCGTGCGCACCAGCGAAGACATGCTGCGCCTCGTGCCGGATGCGCTGCGCGAGGCGGCGGCGGCGCTGGGGGCGCCCAAGTGGAAAGTGGTCGTCACGATCTCCTACCGCGCCGCCCTGCAGGGAATGCTGACGGGCGTGCTGCTGGCGGTGGCGCGGATTTCCGGCGAGACGGCGCCCTTGCTGTTCACTTCCCTCAGCAACCTGTTCTGGAGCGCCGACCTCAATGCTCCGATCGCCAATCTGCCGGTCGTCATCTTCAACTTCGCGATGAGCCCTTATGCGGAGTGGAACGCACTCGCGTGGGGCGGCGCCCTGCTGATCACCGTCGCGATCCTGCTCCTGAACATCGGCGCGCGGCTGCTGACCGCGCGGAGCACGTTCAAGACATGACCGGCTCGCCTGTGCCCTTCCCGCCCTCCGAACGTCAGCCCGCCGGCGACAGCCCGGTAAAGGCCGACATCCGCGACGTGCATTTTTATTACGGCAAGTTCCACGCGCTGAAGGGCATTTCCCTGCCGCTCTACGACCGCCGCGTGACCGCCTTCATCGGTCCGTCGGGCTGCGGAAAATCGACCCTGCTGCGCGTGCTGAACCGCATCTACGAGCTCTACCCCGGCCACGTCGCGACCGGCGAAGTCATCGTCGACGGGCAGAACATCCTCGCGCCGGGCCTCGACCTCAATTTGGTGCGGGCGAAGATCGGCATGGTGTTCCAGAAGCCGACGCCGTTCCCGATGTCGATCTACGACAACGTCGCGTTCGGCATCCGCCTCTACGAGAAGCTGCCGCGCGCCGAACTCGACGACCGCATCGAGGCGGCGCTGCGCCGAGCCGCGCTGTGGGACGAGGTCAAAGACAAGTTGCGGCAGAGCGGCCTCGGCCTCTCGGGCGGCCAGCAGCAGCGCCTGTGCATCGCGCGGGCGATCGCGGTGCAGCCGGAAATCCTGCTGCTCGACGAGCCGGCCTCGGCGCTCGACCCGATCTCGACGCAGCGCATCGAGGAACTGATAGCCGAGCTGAAATCGGATTATTGCATCGCGATCGTCACCCACAACATGCAGCAGGCGGCGCGCAGCTCGGACTACACCGCGTTCATGTATCTGGGCGAGCTCGTCGAGTTCGACCTGACCGAACGGATCTTCACCTACCCGCGCGAAAAACGTACCGAGGACTACGTCACCGGCCGTTTTGGCTAGAGGACAGCCGTCATGCCCGCCGAACATATCATCAAGAGCTACGACGACGAGCTGCGCCGTCTCAACAACATCATCGTCGAGATGGGCGGGCTTGCCGAGAGCCAGCTCGGCGCCGCGATCGATGCGGTGGCGGAACGCGACAGCGCGCTTGCGGCGCGCGTCGTCCAGGACGACGCCAAGGTGGACGCGCTGGAGCAGGAGGCCGACAGCCTCGCGATCCGCCTGCTCGCGCTGCGCCAGCCGATGGCGCGGGACCTGCGCGAGGTCTTCGCCGCGCTGAAGATCGCGAGCGACCTCGAACGCATCTGCGACTATGCCGCCAATGTCGCGAAGCGCTCGATCGCGCTGTCGCAGGCGCCGCCGATCCAGCCGGTCTACGCCCTGCCGCGCATGGCGCATTTGGCCCAGCAGCTGGTCAAGGAAGTGCTCGACGCCTATGTCGCGCGTGATGCCGGCAAGGCGCTCGAGGTATGGCACCGAGACGAAGAACTCGACGAGATGTACGCGAGCATCTTCCGCGAGTTCCTGACCTACATGATGGAGGACCCGCGCAACATCGGGCCGTGCACCCATCTCCTGTTCATGGCCAAGAACATCGAGCGCATCGGCGACCACGCGACCAACATCGCCGAGAACCTCTACTACCTCGTGCACGGCACCCCGATCTCCGGGGTGCGGCCCAAGGGCGACAATTCGAGCCTCGAAGTCGTAACGCCGCAGCGGCCGGCGGAACAGCGGGACGGCGGGCGATGAAGCCGCTGGTTCTCGTCGTCGAGGACGAGGCGGCGCTCGCGACCCTGCTGCGTTACAACCTGGAACGCGAGGGTTTCGAGGTCTCCGAGGCCGGCGACGGCGAGGAGGCGCTGATCCAGGTCGCCGAGCGCCGGGTCGACGCCGTCCTGCTCGACTGGATGCTGCCGCTCGTTTCCGGCATTGAGGTGTGCCGCCGACTCCGCCGCGCGCCGCAAACCCGCGGCGTGCCGATCATCATCCTGACCGCCAAGGGCGAGGAGAGCGACCGCGTGCGCGGCCTCGACAGCGGCGCCGACGATTACGTCGTCAAGCCGTTCAGCCCGAGCGAGCTGATCGCGCGGCTGCGCGCCGTGATGCGGCGGGCGCGGCCGGCGGCCGCCGAGGATGTGCTGCGCTATGCCGACGTGGCGATGGACCTGGTGGCGCACCGAGTCTCTCGCGCCGGGACGCCGGTGCATCTCGGCCCGACCGAGTTCCGCCTGCTGCGGCATTTCCTCGAACATCCCAGCCGCGTCTTCTCGCGCGGCCAGCTGCTTGATTCGGTGTGGGGACACGACGCCGATGTCGAGCTGCGCACGGTGGACGTGCACATCCGCCGCCTCCGCAAGGCGCTCAACGCCGAAGGCGGCGGCGATATCCTCCGCACCGTCCGCTCGGTCGGCTACGCCCTCGAAGCCGCGGAGAAATAGCCTCGGGCGGCCAACTCGCGCCGTCAGCCTCCTCGGCCCTCAGACCGCGCGCGCCAACGAAAACGGCCCCTTGAGGGGCCGTTCGCGTCACTGCTTTTCGAGCGAGAAGATCTCGTCCTTGATGCGGAGCTTCTGGCGCTTCAGATCGTAGATCGCGTCCTGATTCGGGAGGGGACGGCTGTTCTCCTCGTCGATCGCGCGCTCGAGGGCGGCGTGCTTTTCCTTCAGCGCCTCGATGCGATCTTGCAGCGACATGCAGCATCCTCCCTGCTAGACAATGACGGCATTCGATCGTACCGCGCCGGCGGCGGCGCGGCCAGACCCTGCCCTAATGCAGATATGTCCTGGGGTACAATTTCAAGGGGGCCGGTCGGTTAAGAGAAAGCCATGGCGCAGGCCCCCGCATCCCCGTCCCGGCCGCGGCTGATCGTTGGCATCAGCGGCGCCTCGGGCGCGATCTACGGCGCCCGGCTCCTCGAATTGCTGCAACCGCTGCCGGTCGAGACGCACCTTGTCGTGAGCCGCTCGGCCGAGGTCACGCTGGCGCTAGAAACCGGCGTTAAGGCCGCCGAATTGCGCGCCCGCGCCGATGTCGTGCATGCCGTCGGCGATATGGCGGCGCCGATCTCCTCCGGCTCGTTCCCGACGATCGGCATGGTCGTGGCGCCGTGCTCGATCCGCAGCATGGCCGAAATCGCAACCGGAGCGACGACGACGCTGCTCACCCGCGCCGCCGACGTGGTGCTGAAGGAGCGGCGTCGGCTGGTGCTGCTGGTGCGCGAGACGCCATTGCACACGGGCCATCTGCGGACGATGACGGCGCTCTCCGAGATGGGCGCGGTCATCGCGCCGCCGGTGCCGGCTTTTTACGCTCGGCCGCGCAGCCTCGCCGAGATGATCGACCAGACGCTCGGCCGTGTCCTCGACCTGTTCGGCCTCGACGCCGGTACCGTCCGGCGCTGGGGCGAGACCGCCGCCCCCGACCCGTCGCCCCCGGCGTGACGACCGCCTGACGACAACCTGTTGCGTGCGGCGCAAAACCGTTATCGTGCGCGCCCCTTCAGCGCGCGGAGCGCCCATGCCGATCATCCCTGAGGTGATGGATCACCTCGACGAGCTGACCCAGATCCGGCGCGACATCCACGCGCATCCGGAGCTCGGCTTTCAGGAGCAGCGCACCTCCGACATCGTCGCCGCCAAGCTCGCCGAGTACGGCTGCGAAGTGCATCGCGGCCTGGCGACGACCGGCGTTGTCGGCACGATCCGCCGCGGCAACTCGCTGCGCGCGATCGGTCTGCGCGCCGACATGGACTGCCTGCCGATGCAGGAGCAGAACCAGTTCGCGCACCGCTCGACCCACGACGGGCAGATGCACGCCTGCGGCCATGACGGGCACACGACGATGCTGCTCGGGGCCGCCAAGTACCTCGCCGCGACCCGCAATTTCGAAGGCACCGTCCACTTCATCTTCCAGCCTGGCGAGGAAGGTTATGGCGGCGGACGGGTCATGGTGGAGCAGGGGCTGTTCGACAAGTTTCCGTGCGACGCCGTATTCGCGATGCACAACCGGCCCGGCATTCCGGTCGGCGCGATGGCGACGGCGCCGGGGCCGCTGCTCGCCGCCACCGATCGCTTCGACATCCATGTGCGGGCGCGCGGCACCCACGCGGCGCACCCGCACAGCGGCATTGATCCGTTCGTGATCGGCGCCCAGATCGTGCTCGCGCTGCAGACGATCCCGTCGCGCAATGTCGACCCGATCGACTCCGCCGTCGTCAGCCTCGGTTTCGTGCGCGGCGGCTCGGCCTACAACGTGATCCCCGACGAGCTGCATCTCGGCGGCACGGTGCGCACCTTCCGCACGGCGGTGCAGGACCTCGTCGAGCGGCGCATCCGCGAACTGGCCGAAGGCACCGCCGCCTCGCACGGCGCGACGGCCGAACTCGCCTACCGGCGCGGCTACCCGCCGACGGTCAACCACCCCGCCGAGGCCAATTTCGCCGCCGATGTCGCGACCGAGATTTGCGGGGCGGAGAATGTCGAGCGCAATGCGCCGCCGTCGATGGGCGGCGAGGACTTCTCCTACATGCTGCGGGCGCGGCCGGGGGCGATGCTGTGGATCGGCAACGGCCCCGGCGAGGGCGGCTGCTTCCTGCACAACGCGCGCTACGACTTCAACGACAGCGCCTTGCCGTATGGCGTCAGCTTCTTCGCGCGCCTGGCCGAGCGCTTTCTCGAACGGACCGAATAGGGGGCACACCAGGATGCGCGTGCACGTCGTCAACGTTCTGCGGGGAACGCCGGACATCGCCGGCCGCACCCTCGACCGCTTCGCGAGTTTCGCCCGGCAGGTCGAGGAGCGGGGATTCCACGGTCTTTGGATGACCGACTCGTTCGGTCGCGGCCGCCCGACCTTAGACCCGATCGTGCTCATGAGCGTGGCGGCGGCGGTGACAAGGCGCGTCGAGATCGGCACCTGCGTCCTGCAGGTGCCGGTGCGCCACCCGGTGGAGCTGGCGCACCGCATCGAAGCGCTGCACGCGCTGACCGGCGATCGCCTGATGCTCGGCCTCGGCAGCGGTTCGACCAAGGCCGATTTCGACCTCGTCGGGCAGGATTACGAGGCGCGGTTCAAGACGCTGATGGCGTCGCTGGAAATCATGCGCAAGGCCTGGCGCGGCGAGGAGCTGGAGGGCGGCCGATTGACCCCGTGGCCGGGGACGGAGGGCGGCCCCAACCTGATGCTCGGCGCGTGGCGCAACAAGCGCTGGATCGTCTACGCCGCCGAACGCTGCGCCGGCTGGATCGCGTCCGGCCTCTACAGCCAGCCGGAGGAGCTGGAGGCCGGGGTCAGGTTCTACCGCGACGCCGGCGGCAAGCGCGCCGTGCTGTCGAACGTCATCGTCGAACTGCAGGGCAACATCGCCGAGATGCCGCTGGCCGGCCGTGCGACAATGCAGATCACCAGCGCCGACGAGGCGCTCGACCGCCTCAAGCGCATCCGCGCCGTCGGGTTCGACGACGTGCTGTGCATGGTGCGGCCGGAAGCGCTCGACGATCTCACCCGCCTGCGCGACGCGCTTTAGGTATCTCGGGACGGAGTCGCGTTCCGCACCAATCGTCATGGCCGGGCTGGCCCGGCCATCTGCGGCGGCTCACGAGATCGCCAGACCAAGCCTGCGATGACGAAAAGGGATGTTCGGACCCGGTCGGCGTCCCACCAAGTACGTCGGCAGCTCCGGCGACGCCCAGAAAGGTACGCATAGCTGACCTGTATCATCACCGTGTTGTGCACCGCAGCATCGTCCCTAACTACGTCGAGAACGCGCTTTGCCCGGGGCATGGTGGGATTCGATGCGGAGTCAGACATCGGGGGAAGGTCGTCCGACGAAGCGGTTCATGCGGCGGCTCGACCGGGTCGCGGCCGAGCTCAATGTCGTGCTGGTCGTGATCGCGATCGGGCTGGGGGTGCTCGACCTGACGTGCCTGTGGGCCTTGGCCATCGAGCGGTCGTTGCCGATCACCTACGCGCAGGACAATGATACCGCAGGTGTAAAGGCTCAGTGAAATCACCTTTTATAACTGTATTTCGGCAGGTTTTGACTTTTATTGCCTGTTAAAATAACCTCCGCTCCCGGCGACAAGCGGGAGCGGGTCATGGCGCAGATCCACGTCATCCACGAAAATCGCGACTGGCTGGCGCCTCTGGCGGCGGCGCTCGACGCGCAGCGTTTGCCGTGGTGCGAGTGGTTCCTCGATCGCGGCGTTTTCGACCTGTCGCGCCCGCCGCCGGAAGGCGTGTTCTACAACCGTATGAGCGCCTCGTCGCACACCCGCGACCACCGCTACGCCGCGGAATTGACGGCGGCGGTCCTCGCATGGCTGGAGGGGCACGGGCGCCGCGTCGTCAACGGCGGCCGCGCCCTCGATCTGGAGATCAGCAAGGCGCGGCAATACGCGGCGCTGGCGGCGGCCGGCATCCCGACCCCCACCACTGTCGTCGTCGCCGGCAAGGAGCTGGTGCTGCCGGCGGCGCGGCGGCATTTTGACGGCGGCCCGGTCATCCTCAAGCCGAACCGCGGCGGCAAGGGTCTCGGCGTGCGGTACTTCGCCGATGCCGAGGCGCTGGCGCGACACTTGGAGGGGCCCGATTACGAGGCGCCGATCGACGGCCTGCACCTGCTGCAGCAATACATCCGCGCGCCGCGGCCTTTCATTACCCGCGCCGAATTCATCGGCGGGCGGTTTCTTTACGCGGTCGAAGTCGATACCAGCGACGGCTTCGAGTTATGTCCGGCGGACGCTTGCGCCGTCGGCGACGGGTTCTGCCCCGTCGGCGAGCAGCCGCGGGCGAAGTTCACGATCGTCGACGCCATCGACTCGGCGCTGAGAGACGGGTTCGAGCGCTTCCTCGCGGCAAACCGCATCGAGGTCGCCGGCATCGAATTCATCGTCGATGCCGAGGGCCGCGCGTATGCCTACGACGTCAACACCAACACCAACTACAACGCCGAAGCCGAGGCTCGCGCCGGCCGCTCGGCGATGACGGCGCTTGCCCGTTTCCTCGGCGAGGAACTGCGCCGGCTCGGGTCCGCCTCCTGAGCGCCCCGCGTCCTTGGCGTTCAAGATCGCGCCGCGGGATGCTACATAAGACGCAGAAAACAGGAGGTCGGAAATGGACGACAAAACCCGAGTCGAACTCGAAGCGGCGGCGTTCCGCACCCTCGTCGCGCACCTGCGCGAGCGCACCGACGTGCAGAACATCGACCTGATGAACCTCGCCGGCTTCTGCCGCAACTGCCTGTCCAAATGGTACCGCGCCGCCGCCGAGGAACGCGGCGTGCCGCTGACCGACCCGGAGGCCCGCGAAATCGTCTACGGCATGCCCTACGACGAGTGGCGCAAGAAGTACCAGAAGGAGGCGTCGCCGGAGCAGAAGGCCGCCTTCGCGGCGCAAGCCAAGCACTGACCCTCCGCTCGCGGCGCCGAGGTTCGCCGGCTATTGAGCTTCCCGGAGCGGCCGGCGAGAATGCGCCGAGGCAACGGGGAGCACATCATGCTTGAAGTGGAGCGGCCGGCCGACCTCCTGGCGTACAAGGGCAAGGAGATGGGGGTCAGCGACTGGTACACGGTCAGCCAGGAGCAGATCGACAAATTCGCCGACGCGACCGGCGACCACCAGTGGATCCACGTCGATGTCGAGCGCGCGAAGAAGGAGATGCCGGGCGGCAAGACGATCGCGCACGGCTGGCTGACGCTGTCATTGGTGCCGCGGTTGGCGGCAACGATCTATCGCGTCAAGAACCGCTCGCGCGGCATCAACTACGGCGCCAACCGCGTGCGCTTCACCGGCACGGTGCCGGCCGGCGCCCGCATCCGCCTGCACCTCAAGCTCAAGGACGTGGAGCGGGTGGAAGGCGGCGTGCGCATCACCTCGGAGAGCTCGATGGAGATCGAGGGCGGCGGCAAGCCGGTCCTCGTCGCCGAGACGATCGGTCTGGTCTTCGACTGAGCTGAACCTGAGTCGCCGGTTCGCCGCCGCCTATTCCTGAAGCGGCGGCTTTTCGGCGGCGACGATAGCGCGGGCGGCGGCGTGGCGACGCCACAGGCGGCCGCCTTCATGCACCTGCCAGAGGGCGATCGTCGGCAGGCCGATCGCAAGATCGCGCGCCCGCTTCACCAGCGACAGCGCAAGCGCCATCTCCGGGGTCAGTCCGAACGTGCCGCCGAGGAGGACATAGGCGGCCTCCTGCACGCCGACCGCGTTCGGCATGACGAAGGCGACGCTGCGGGTCGCGTAAAGCAGGCTCTCGATCACCATTACCGCGGCGAACGGCAGGTTCACGCCGGCGAAACGGAGCGCAATCCATGGCTCTGTGGCGCTCGCGATCCAGCAGCCGAGATGCACGAAAAGGCTCGTCCACAGCCCGGTGCGCCGGCGGTAGATCCCCTCCAGCTCGCCATGCAGCGCGCCGGCGCCGGCGGCGGTGCGGTCGGCCCAGCCGCGGCCGAGCAGCCGGGCGCTGCGGTCGAAGAAGCGCATGCCGTGCCGCTGCAGCAGCACGAAGATCGCGGCGCCGGCGGCGGCGACCCCGAGGCCGATCGCGGTCGGCAGCGCGATTTCGGCGCTCGGCCGCAGGTGCACGAGCCAGCCGAGCGCGATCGCGGTGTAGGTCAGCTGGGCGATGAACTCGACCGTCACATCGACGATCGTGCTCGCCGTCGCCCGCGCGGCGCCGATGCCGCCGATCGCCAAAGCCCGCGTCCCGAGCACGTAGCCGCCGACCTGCGACAGCGGCAATACCTCCGAGCCGGCGTCGCGCACGAAGCGCCCCCAGATCAGCAGGCGGACGCTGCTCTTGGGCAACAGGGCGTGCCAGGCGACGCCCATCAGCGCCATCATCGTGACGTGGATCAGGCACACCGAAGCGAAGCCGGCCCAGCCCACGGCGGCCAAGGAATGAACGACGGCGCCGGCGCCGAAATAGGCGACGAGGGCGGCCATCGCGGCCAGCCCCAGCAGGATCGCGACGAGCGGCAGGGCCCTCATGCCGCGCTGGCGGCGGCCGCGCGCACCGCGACGAGGCGCATGCCCGACAGCGCGCCGCGAGCAAGCGCGGGCAGAAACCGCGGCCGCAGCAGATCCGGTTGAAAATCCGCCATGCGCCGCGCGTTCTCGCTGTAGCAGGTCTCGACGAAGCGGCGGAAGGTGAAGCCGTCGAGAAAGATGCCGGCTTGCGTCGCCGAAAAGTCGCGGCCGTCGTTCGCCTTGCGGCCGCGGTGCACGGTGCCGAGCAGGCGCCCGATGGCGCGGCTGTAATAAAAGAACGCGATCATGCCGCGCAGCCACGCGGCGGAGCGCCGGCGGTTAGCTTCCTGCCAGGCCATCCAGTTGACGAAGAAGACGATGTGCCGTGTCTCCTCCAGCATCAGCGTGTCGAAAATATCGAACAACGCCTCCGGCAGAAAGCCGGACTGGCGGGCAATGCTGAAGACCCCGAAGCCGAGAAAGGAATCGAGGCATTCGCCGTAGCCGAAATCGACGAAACCGCGATAGACGTCGCGGATGGGTTCGAGCGGCTGGCGCTCGCCCGGCAGCCCGTAGCGGCGCACCATGACCTCGATGAGCCGCGCGTGCCGCGTTTCCTCGACACCTTCGAGGTCGATCGCCTGGCGCAGCAAGGGATCGGTCACGGTCTCGGCGAAGGCGGCGACGATGGCGCCGGCGCGCCGCTCGGTGTGCCAGACCTCCTGCCAGAACGGCACCGCGCGCAGGCGCGCGAGCGTTTCCGGGTCAAGTTCGGGCCAGGGCAGATTTTCCGGCTCGAAACGACGGTGGCTGTCGATGAACTGGCGGCAGAAGTGGCGCTTGTGCTCCTCCGACCCAATCCTCATGACAGCGCCGCCGCCGGCTGCGGCGCGCGCATGAAGCGACGCACGAAACGCACCAGGAGCGGCACCACGAGCGGCCGCAGCAGCCGCGGGTCGTAGCCCGCGAGGCGGCGGTCGTTCTCGACAAGGCAAATGTCGAGAAGCGCCGGCACCGACAGGTCGGCATCGCTGACGGCCTTGCTGCCGGTCAAGGTGAAGTTGTTGTCCTCGACGGCATTGGCGCCCTTGCCGCCGAAGCCTCGCGCGATGTTGAGCCGCTCGCGCACGAGGCGGATCCATACCCCCAGGATCTTCGCCCAGAACCAGGGCCGATGCCACCATTTGAGGTTGCGGCGGTGCCAGGCCAGCCAGTTGACGAAGAACAGGATATGGCGCGCCTCCTCCTGCATGACCGGCTCGAACGTGTCGACCAGCTCCGGCGGGAAGAAGCCGGAGCGCCGCGCCACCGCGAACAGGCCGAAGGCGAAGAAGCTGTCGATGCACTCGCTGAACCCGGTGGTCATGAACGCCCATTCCGGGTGCCGCGGCCGGGGATAGTCGGGCTCCGGCTCCAGCTTCATGCCATAGGCGGCGACGAGGTTCGACAGGACCTCTTTGTGGCGCCCCTCCTCGAAGCCGTCGAGCTCGACGGCCTGGCGCAGCAAAGGGTCGCCGATCCGATCGGCATAGCTCAGCACGCGGATCCGGGCCTTGCCCTCGGTCTGCACCGCCATGTCCCAGATCGGCAGGGCGACGAGACGGTCGCGTGCGTCGGGCTCGAGCCGCGGCCAGTCGATGATCGAAGGACGGTATGGGTTGTGCGTCTCCAACAGCATGCGGCAGAACGCGACCTTGTGCGCGTCGCTGCCGGGCCGGATCGCGCCGGGCGCGGGCGCCGCCCATTCGCGCGCCGCCAGGTTTGCGGCCTCCACCACTGCCTCGTCGGTCATCCCCGCTACCCCACCCGTCGTTGACTCGCCTGTGGCGCTCCCGTATACAGCGCCCTCCGCCCGACCGCGAAGACCGTCATCGGAGTTGGCGCCGTGAAGCGCACTTACCAGCCCAGCAAGCTCGTCCGCAAGCGCCGCCATGGCTTTCGCGCCAGAATGGCGACGGTCGGCGGCCGTCGGGTGCTGGCGGCGCGGCGCGCCAAGGGCCGCAAGCGCCTCTCGGCCTGAGGGCGGCGGGCGCGCGGCCGCAGGCTGCGGCGGCCGAGGCGCGGCGATTGTGACGCGTGGCCTTGCAAGACTGAAGACCCGCGCCGATTTCCTACGTGTTGCCGCGGCTCGCGGCAAGGCGGTCACTCCCGGGCTGATCCTGCAGGCGGCGCCGCAGCCGAAGGAGTCGGACCACGGCGAGCGTGTCCGCGTCGGGTTCACGGCCAGCCGCAAGGTGGGCAATGCCGTCGTCCGCAACCGCGCCAAGCGCCGGCTGCGGGCGGTCGCCGCCGACGTGCTGCCGCGCCTCGGCCGGCCGGGCGTGGACTACGTGCTGATCGCCCGCGCCGCCACCGGCGAACGGCCGTATCCGGCTCTGGTTGCGGACCTGGAGACTGCGCTGCGCCGAGTGGCGGCGGCGCCGGCAAGGAGGAATGAGACGATGCGTCGCGATGCCCGCCCCGTGGAGGCGCCGCAGTGTTGAGCTGGCCGATCCGCTTTTTGATTCGCGCCTATCAGCTCCTGGTATCGCCGATTCTGCCGCCCTCCTGCCGTTTCCTGCCGAGCTGTTCCGACTACGCCGCCGAAGCCGTCGCCCGCCACGGTGCGCTGCGCGGGCTTTATCTTGCCGCGCGCCGCCTGCTGCGCTGCCATCCCTGGGGGGGAAGCGGCTACGACCCGGTGCCCCCGCCCGGCCGCCACGCATTGACCCGATAGATCGAGGGCCCTCCCGCCGCAATGGACCAACGCAACCTGCTGTTCGCGATCGTGATTTCGGTCGTGATCCTGATCGCTTTCCAATTCGCGTTCGAAAAGCTGCGGCCGCCGGCGCCGACCCCGGCGCCAGGCCCCGCGCCGACCGCGACGGCGCCGGCCGCGCCGCCGGCGCCCAACGCCGCGGCGCCGGCGGCCGCCCCCGCCGAGCCCGGCACCGAAACTCGGGCGGAGGCCATTGCCGGACCCGACCGGGTCAAGATCGACACGCCGCGGCTGCACGGCTCAGTTGCGCTCAAAGGCGGCCGCATCGACGACCTCACCCTCGCCGACTACCACGAGACGATCGACCCAAAGAGTCCGGAGGTCGTGCTGCTGGAGCCGACTGGCACGAAGGAACCGTATTTCGCCGAATTCGGCTGGTGCCCGAGCGGCGGCTGCAAGGGCACCCCCGACCCGGCCCTGCCGGGCGCGCAGACGATGTGGAAGTCGTCGGGCGGGACCCTGACGCCAAAGACCCCGGTGACGCTGACCTGGGATAACGGCGCCGGCCTCGTC
>Ga0209810_1002417_pt1 | contig 22530 bp, 19 predicted proteins | sample Coa_R1_7_FD_187159 | JGI IMG/M metagenome (GOLD analysis project Ga0209810, IMG submission 187159) | Surface soil microbial communities from Centralia Pennsylvania, which are recovering from an underground coalmine fire - Coalmine... | ecosystem: Environmental > Terrestrial > Soil > Unclassified... | reverse complement strand
GCCGCAATCGGCGGCGGCGCGACCGTCACGGAGCAGTTAAATGTGCCCTTATTGCCGCCGGAATCCGTCACCGTCACGGTGTAATTGAAGGTGCCGCTCACGGTCGGGGTGCCGGAAATCGTGCCGGTGGAGGACATCGTCAGGCCGCTGGGCAGGCCGGAAGCCGAGAAGGTGTAGCCGGTGCCCGTGCCGCCCGTCGCCGTCATCGTGACCGGCGTGATCGTCACGCCCTGCACCGCGGTGATCGTCACGCAATTGGCCGCAATCGCCGGAGCGATGGTGATGCTGCACTGGCTCGTTGCGGTGCCGGAGGCGTTATTGCGGCTATCGACCACTTCCGCGGTGAAGTTGAACGTGCCGGCCATCGTGGGAATCCCGGTGATCGCTCCCGTCGCGGCGTTCAGCGTCAGACCCGGTGGCAGCGAGCCCGCCGAAATATAGAACGTATACGGCGGCAGTCCGCCGCTGGCCGAGAGGCCCGAACTGTAGGACACACCCACCGTTCCGGTCGAGGCCGGGCAGGTCACCGTCAGCGTGGGCGGGGACGTGATGACGATGGTGCAGTTGGCCGTAACCGTGTTCGTGGTGCTGCTCCCGGAGGAGTCCACCACCTGCGCGGTGAACGAGAAGGTTCCCGGCTGTGTCGGCGTGCCGGTGATGGCGCCGGTGGAAGTGTTCAGCGTCAGCCCCGCCGGGAGGCTGCCCGAGATGATGGAGTACGTATACGGCGGAACGCCGCCCGAGGCCATCAGGGCCGAGCTGTACGGCACCCCAACCTGCCCCGTGCTGCTGGCGCATTTCAGCGCCAGCGGGGACGGGAGGGCTTTGAACGCCTCGTCCACGCCAACCTCAGCACCGGGGCTGAGAGTAAAGGTCGCAACCTCCGTCATGGAAAACGGCGTGGCCGAGGGGCCCGGTCCGCTTTCGCTGAGATTGATGCTGGTGGTGCCGTTACCCGTGACCGTCAGGGGCGGGCCCACGGGGATACTGGTTCCGAATTCGGCATTGGTGTTATCGGTGTAGGCCACGAACGTGGCCGTGCCGCTGCCGAACATGGTGCCATTGGCCAGCAGCGTCGTTCCGGTGATGGAGGGAGTGGTGTAATTGGTATCGGTCCATTGAAACGTGATCGTCCCGCCTGTGTTGGTGGTGAGCTGGTTGATCGAGAGATCCATCTGCGGCGACGCGGTATTCTGCGCGCCTTCTGTGGTGCCGACGGTGAAAGTGACGGTGAACGGACCGATCGTGCCACCCCAAACGATATAACCCGGTTGGTGCTGGATCGAAGAGGTCTGGCACGTCGAGGGCGTGCAGGAGCCGCTAAATACGACATTGCCGGTATCGTCGACCGTCATGACATCGTTGTTGTTGTCGCTGATCTTCAGCACAGGAGGCGTGTCCGCCCGCAGTGGCGCGCTGCCCATGGCAAGCGCCGTAACAATCATGGCCCCTACAATCGCGGTAGTCCTCATCGTTCGCTTTCGCCTTTCGATACGAGTGGTGTTGCGGTAAAGCAAACGTTCTGCCGTAAACCAATGCCTCGTAAGTAGCGGAATAGATGGCATATTCGCGGCGGCTTCGTGCGGCGGGGCCGAAAAGCTGGGACACTTTCCAGATTCTCGGAGAGGTTTGGGGAATGACGGGCATGCGCCGTCGCGGCGCCCCCCTGCGCCTCCTCGCCCGCAGACCCGGAGCGGAATCGCCGCCGGGGAAGAGGTTCGGACTAATTTTTGGGAATCCGATTCCCCAAAGTGGGAAAGCTGCCTCCCGGTTGGCCAAAAGCCGCGCTAACTGTCCGGCCCGCAACCTCAATTCATGGAACGAAAAGTGCGTCCTGGCGTGGCCATGATGAGAGCGAGTTGGAAGTCTCCGGCAATGGTCCTTATTGCCGCTCTTTTGTTCGGATGCTCAATTTCTCCCCAAGCGCGCCGGGACAAGTTTCTCGCGAGAGGCAAGCACCTGCTGCAAACGAAGGAATACGCGCGGGCGATCCTGGAATTCAAGAACGCCGCGAGCGCCATGCCGAAGGACCCGGAATCCTATTACCAGATGGGTTTGGCGCTTTGGGGAACGCAGGATTACCGCTCCGCTTACGCCGCCTTCCGGAAGGCGCTTTCGCTCGACCCCAAGCACAAGGAGGCGGAGCTCAAGATGGCGGAAATCCAGGCGCTCACCAACGATCCGAGCCTGCTGAAGGATTCCGAGAGCCGGTTGAAGGCACTGATCGAAGGCAACACCCCGAGCACCGAAATGCTGCGGACGCTGGCGTTCACGGAGCTGAAACTCGGGGATTCGAACGGGGCGATCGCCGCGCTCGAACGGGCGCTGGCCGCGGCTCCCCAGGAGCTGGCTTCGGTCACCATGATGGTCAACGCCAAGGTATCCGATAAAGACATCGCGGGCGCTCAGGCGGTCCTCGAGAAGGCCGTGAAGGACAGCCCCAATTCCGCGCCGGTACGGCAGGCCCTGGGCGAGTTCCTGGCTTGGGAGAAGAAGGCCGGCGAAGCGGAAGCGGCATTCCGGCAGGCGTTGACGCTCGATCCCAAGGACGGCGCCGCGCTCCGCGACCTTGCCATCCTGCAATTGCAGCAGGGGCGGCAGCAGGAAGCCGAACAGAATCTGCGGAAGTTAAGCGCGATTCCAGGGTTTCAATCGAGTTACGGCATCTATCTTTACCAGCAAGGGCGCCGCGACGAGGCAACCCGCGAATTCGAGCGGCTTTTCAAGGAACACCCCGGCGACCGGCAGATCCGAACGAATCTGGTGATCGCCTACCGCACGACCAACCGCTCGGCAGACGCCAATCGCATTCTGGAAACCGCGCTGAAGAAGAACGGCAAGGATGCCGATGCTCTTCTGCAGCGCGGAGAGATCGCGATCGAAAGGCGGGATTATGGCGCGGCGGAGGTCGACCTGAACCAGGTGCTCAAGCTCCGGCCGAATGCTCCCGAAATCCATTATGTACTGGCCAGGCTGAACCTCATGAGAGGAATGCCGTTGATTTACCGGCAGGAACTTACCGAAGCGCTTCGCCTGAATCCGGATCTGCTGCCGGTGCGGATCGAACTGGCGCAGAACCTGCTGAACGCCAACGCCGCTTCCACTGCCCTGGATGTGCTGGACCACGCGCCCGCCTATCAGAAAACGGCGCTCCCCCTGATCGTGGCGCGCAACTGGGCGCTTTGGACGTCGGGCGACCTTACCGAAATGAGGAAGGGAATCGACCAGGGGCTGGCGGTGGCGCGGACGGCCGATCTGCTGGTGCAGGACGGAATGTGGAAGCTGCGGGCGGGGAATCCCGCCGGAGCGCGCGCGGCGCTCGAGGAAGCGCTGAAAATCAACCCCTCGGACTTACGGGCGCTGCAGGCGATTCGTCAGAGCTATGTCGCGCAAAAGAATGCGCCCATGGCCCTCGAGAAGGTGAAGGAATTCGCCGCGGAGCATCCGAAATCCGCTCCGGTACAGGAATTCCTGGGGAACATGCTGCTCGGCGCCGGACAGAAAGCCGAGGCCCGCGCCGCCTTTGCCGCGGCCAAGCAAGCCGACCCGGCTTCCATTCAGCCCGATATGTGGCTGGTGCGGGTGGATGTGACGGACGGAAGGCTGGATGATGCCCGCCAGCGGCTGCAGGATGTCCTGAACAGGGACAAGGGCAACCAGACGGCGCGGTTGTGGCTCGCGGACGTCGAAGCACTGCGCGGGGAGACGGATTCGGCGATCAACCTCTTCCGCCAGGTTGTAACCAGCGATACCGGAAATGCGGAAGCCTATAACAATCTGGCCTATCTGCTGGCGGACCGCAAGCCGGATGAGGCCCTGAAGTACGCGCAGACGGCGGTGGAGCTGACGCCGAACCGGCCGGCATATTGCGACACGCTGGGATGGGTGCTTTACCGCAAAGGCCTGTATTCCGCCGCGGTGCAATACCTGGAGCGGGCGGCAGCGGATAAGAGCGACCCCGTCTGGGCCTATCACCTGGCGATGGCGTACGCCAAAGCGGGGGATCTGACGCGGGGCCGGACAACGCTGCGGACGGCACTGAAGATGAATCCGAACGTGCCGGAGGCGAAAGCGGCCCGGGAAGTGATCGGACAAAACTAGGAGCCCACGTTTATTGAAACAGTCCGGAAGTTTGGGATTTTGGGAACTCGGGTAATCCCCGGATATCACTGAAATGGCGTGACTTATCGGCCTACTTCATTTGGCTACCGAACTGCATCCCTGAACGCGCCCCGGAGCGTCTTAGCCTTCGGCGGCGGGAGGACAATGAATGAAAACGCTTCTTGCAATTGCAGGCGTCGCCGCCTTGCTCGGGGTGCCAAGGGCGAATGCGACGATTGAGGTACGGATCATCAACGTGGTCGGCGGTGTAGCAGTCGGGGACACCGGGTGGACCGCGGGCAGCGGCAACGGCACCACCAGTGCTATCTTCACGGGGGCGGTGGGCAACTACGATGTCACTTCCGCTATCTCCGTGTCCCATAGCAACAGTAACCCGTTGCTGGACTTGCAGTACAGCGCCACAACCCTCACGAACGGCACTCCCGGCACGATCATCATCGAGGCCATGGCAGACGGGTACGTTATCAACACGCCGGGGTTCCAGTTCATCGACAACGGGAACTCTCTATACAGCAGCGGCACGTACACGGATGCGGCCTACGGCGGCAACAACAACAACATCTGCCCGGCTGGAACCAGTGCGTGCTGGAACGGTACAACCAATCCCGCGCCTAGCGGCACCAGCAGCAACCTGATTGCGAGCGGCGGGCCGTTCACGAGCCCGACCGCCTGGGGCGTCAACAAGTCCAGCTCGGTGGGTAACACGGCTAACCCGTATTCGCTCGGGATCGTCGTTTCCCTCGCCAATCCCACAGGTCTCAGCACGATGAGCGGCGATGCGAATATCAACTTCGTCCCCGAACCGGCGAGTGTGATGCTGCTCGGCGGTGTGCTGCTGGTCGTGGCGGGCGCTGTTCGCCGGAAAGTATCCCGCGCCTAGGCTCCTTTAGACGATCTTAATCTCAAGCTCCATCTCAAAATCGCGGGAAGCTCCTCTTAAGGAGCTTCCTTTTTTTTGGTCCACCCTCCGCCGCAACGCACGTCCTCCGAATACCCCCGAGGCGGCGGATTGCCCTGAGCCCGGGGTTGCCGGGCCTGGCCACAGGTGGAGGGGCAACGCGCGTTTTGCGGACATGTGAAACTTCACGCCGCTGCGCGCGGCCGAACTTCGCTTTTCACTTGAGCCTCGCAGGAGTCCCGTGCGGTGTCCAGGTCGAACCGGCTTTGCAGGTTCATCCAGTAGGCTGGGCTGGTGCCGAAATACCGCGCAAGCCGGAGAGCCGTTTCTCCAGTAATCGCGCGCTTGCCGGCGACGATTGCGCTGATGCGGTTGGCCGGAACGCGGAGCTCCTTCGCGAGCTGGTTCATGCTCAGACCGAGGTCCTCCAGCGTCTCCTTCAGGATCTCACCGGGATGAACCGGCGCAATCTTAGCGGTAGTGGTTCGTGATTTCGACGTCATAAGCGTTTCCTTCGCTCCACGTGAAGCAAATGCGGAATTGATGGTTGATTCGGATGCTGTGCTGCCCCTGGCGATCTCCGCTGAGCGATTCGAGCCGGTTGCCCGGCGGAATCAGTAGATCATTCAACTCTGAGGCGCTGTCGAGCGCCACCAGACGCCGATAGGCAACGGAGGCGATGTTGGCGAATTCTCGAACTTTCTGGCGATTATAGAGCTTTTCGGTTTTGTCACAAGCGAAAGTCCGAATCACGATGTGGAGTGTAGCGTGTTGGTCCGTTGTACGTCAAGCGTACAGCAGCAAATGAGAGATGGCCCACGACTTTCGGACTGAGCTTCCTGCTTTATCGGGAGCCGCGGGCGCCGATCACGATGCGCACCGTCTGGAAGATGATCGCAAGGTCGAACAGCATCGACATGTTCTTGAGGTAGAAAAGGTCGTACTCCAGCTTGGCGAGCGCGTCCTCCACGCTTGCGCCGTAGTGGAGCTGCACCTGCGCCCAGCCGGTGATGCCGGGCCGGACGGTGTGCCGTTCATCGTAATACGGGATGATGCGCCGCAGCTCGTCGACGAAGCAGGGGCGTTCCGGGCGCGGCCCGACGAAGCTCATGTCCCCCCGGATCACGTTCCAGAATTGCGGCAGCTCATCGAGCCGGTATTTCCGCAGGAAGCGCCCCACACGGGTGACGCGCGGATCGTTCTCCGCGGCCCATTGGGCGCCCAGGCGCTCCGCGTCCTGCCGCATGGAGCGGAATTTCAGGACCTCGAAAGTCTTCCCCATGCGGCCCACGCGCGTCTGCCGGTAGAAGACCGGTCCCTTGGAATCCAGCCGGACCGCGAGGGCGACCAGCGCCATTACGGGGAGCGAGAGCAGCAGCCCGGCGGTGGCCGCCAGCAGGTCGAGCAGGCGCTTCAGGAATTCGTTCCACTGCGAGCGGCGGAAGCCATCGGAGAATACGAACCAGCTCGGCCGGACGGCGCCAAGCGAAACCCGTCCGGTGAGCGCGGAGAGCGTGCTGGCGGCCTCTTCGATCTGAATGCCGCGCACCCGCAGGCTGACCAGTTCGCGGATCGGCAGCGCGCCGCGGCGATCCTCGAGCGCCACGATGATCCTGGACACCGGCCGGCTGCGGGCGATCGCCTCCAGTTCGGCGGCGCTGCCCAGCACCGGAACGCCGGCGAGGATCTCTTCCGGCGGCACGGGCGAAGGACTGACGAAACCGGCCAGCCGCATGGTGAGATCGTTGCGGAGATTGATCTCCCGGGCCAGTGTGGTGGCCAGATTCCCCGTCCCGAGAATCATCACGTGCTGCACCGGCGCGGTCAGTTGCCATGCCCGGTCCAGCGCCTTCCGGCCCAGCAGAACGGCCACCATCGCCAGCAGCATGCCGATGACAAAAACGCCCCGGCTCAGCAGCAATCCCGGCATGAGGAAGTACAGGAGGCCCAGCACCAGGCTGGCGGCGCCGATCGATTGCTCGATGCGCAGCGCGCGCTCCACCGTGCCGAACCCGCCGCGGGCGTCGTAGAGGCCGTTGTAGTAAAAGCACGAGAGCAAGACCACCAGGATAATGGCGCATTGGATGAGGAAATCCGGGTAGACCACGTAGGAGGCGATATCCTCCGGGCTATTCCAGAAGCGCAGCCGGATGGCGCAAAGCAGCGAGAACACGATGAGCGCGCTCTCCATGGCCATCAACAGGAGGCTTTTCGGCGAAACGTACTGGCTGAAAATGCGAACCATCTCGGATCAATGCACCACGGCGCCGGCGGGCGTCGCGGCGCGCGGCGCCGGTTCGGTGCGCAGGATCAAGTTCCGCATCGGCCGGGCGCATTGGTTACGCAATTTGGCAACCAAGCCGGATCGGGGAAATACGGCGGGCGCTATGGCGCGCCGTCACACGGGATTCACATAAAATCCCAAACTCTTTCGGAGAATGCCAAATCCACCGGACGGTTCACCGATTTGGTGGATCACGTGCTATTGCAATGGACCTCACGCATGGAACTCATCACGGAGCGGGCGGCGGCCCCGAGCGGTGTATCCCCGATCCTTCGGTATCTTCCCCTAGCGGCGGTGCTCGCCCTGGTGGCGGCGCTCTACGGAGCCGTGCTCGCGGACCTGGCATCGGATTGGTGGACGGATCCCGCGGCGTCTTATGGAATGCTGGTGCCTGCCGTCGCCCTCTGGGTCGCCTGGCTGGGGCAGCGGGAGATTGCAAGCCTGCCGGCGGCGAGGGACGCCCGGGGATTGTGGCTGGCGGCGTTCGGCTGCGTGCTCCTGCTCATGGGTGAGCTATCCGCCGAATTTTTCCTGCAGCGGATCTCCTTCGTGGTGGTTTTGGCCGCCATTGTTTGGGTTTTCTGGGGGCAGGCCCGGCTTCGCCGCCTCGGATTTGTTTTTGTCCTGCTGGCTACCATGGTGCCGCTGCCGGCGATCGTGTACAACGCCATTGCCGCGCCGCTGCAACTGGCGGCCTCGGACATCGCCACCACGGTAGCCCAGGCCCTGGGTGTTTCGGTGTTCCGCGACGGCAATATTATTCACCTGGCGAACACCTCGCTCGGGGTGGAGGAGGCCTGCAGCGGCCTCCGCTCGCTCTCGGCGATGGTCGTCGCCTCGCTACTCCTCGGCTTCGTGGAACAAATGTCCCGGGTGGGGCGGATCCTGCTCTGCGTGGCGTCCATCCCTCTGGCGATCGCCATCAACGTGCTCCGCGTGGCTGCCACCGCGGTTTTGGCGGATTACCAGGTCGACTATGCCTTGGGGTTTTACCACATGTTTACCGGGTGGCTGGTGTTTCTGGCCGGTTTCGGCACACTCTGGGCGGGGGCCCGGCTATCGACCCGGCTGGGAGGCCACGCAAGGTGACACGCTTACGATCCATCCTCACGCCCGAGTGCGCCGGACTGCTGCTGCTGCTGGGCGCCACACTGGCCGCCTCCAACACCATGTCCCGCCGTGTGCCGGAGCCGCTGCATTTTCCGCTGGAGAGTATCGGACGGCAGATCGCCGGTTTCGAGGGGACGGACAACCCGGCTCTGCCCCCGGGCACCGTGCACTCGCTGAATGCGACTTCCTACCTCACCCGCACGTACCGCCGCGGCAGCCTCGCGCTGGATGTGTTTGTCGCGTTCTACTCCAGCCAGCGGGCCGGCGAGAGCATGCATTCCCCCAAGCATTGCCTGCCCGGCAGCGGCTGGGAGATTTCGAGCTACGGCTCAACCCGCATTCCCGCCGGCGGGCGCCTCTTTACGGTCAACCAATACGTCATCACGCATGAGGGGGAGCGGCAGGTGGTGCTGTACTGGTATCAATCGAAGGGCAGGATCATCGCCAGCGAGTACGAGGGCAAACTCCTGTTGGCTCGCGACGCCCTGCTGGAGCGCAGCACCGCCGCCTCCATCGTGCGCATCGTGGTGCCGGATAATGCCGCGGCGATCGAGGCGGGGCGTTCCCTCGCCAGCGGCCTGATTCCGGAGCTACAGCGGTGCCTGGGCGGCTGACGCCACCGCGGCAGAAAAAACGGACATCCGTCCGGAAAATCGGGATTCCCGCCGCCAACAACAAAATGGTCCTGCACTCCCGGCGAGAGGCAGGACCATGTGGATGAGAATTTCGTTGAAGGACGAGCTCAGCGAGTCCGGCGTCTGTAGGTCCGGCAAACTAAGCCCAGAATGGAACCGAACAGGATGATCGAAGTCGGTTCGGGCACCGAAGGGGCGGGCGAAACTCCCGCAAACCCGGTCAGGCCGGCTGCGTTGCCGATGTGGAGCGCAAACACGGTAAATCCATTCCCACCCGTCTCGCCCAATTCAATGCTGCTGGGACCAGTGAAGGGCGTGCCCGTGCTCGTCACATCGAAACTCACGGAGCTAAGACCGCTGGCCGCGTCGGGGCCCTTAATTGAAAACGGGAAGTTACCCCAGCCACCGAACTGCCCGCCGGAATCCGCGCTGTACAGGCTCGATGAGAAATTCGAGTAGCTCACGCCGGTGGTATTGGCGTTGAAACCGAACGCCCCGTTGCCGTTGCCGTGACCGAAGATGACATCCGTTGAGTTCAGGCTGATCGCCACGTGCAGCGTGGTCGTCCCCGTTACGGTCACCGTTCCGCAGGGATTGGCAACACTACAGAGAGCCCCTCCCTGATTGTCCTTAGTGATGTTGTAAACGTCTGCTGACGCGACCTGCGTCCCAAGTGCCGCCAGAACCGGCAGCATCCATCTGAGATGGCGCCTCATCCAAAGTTCTCCTCTGATTGCGGGAGTGGCTGGGGAGCCCAAACCCGGGGTTTCGCTAATGGGTTCGCTCCAGCAAATCGAGGGCCACCTGGAAGCCTCCTGTTATGAACAACCTGCTCAGCCCGAGGCATTCCAAAGTTTAGGACTCCTGGAAAGTTCCTCTGAAAGCTGGATGATTACCAGCCTTGCTCGGTTTTCGGCAGGTTGGGGTCTTTCTTCAGTGCCGCATCGAGGATCTGTTTCCCCAGCGCCTTGTCTCCCGTTTTGAGATAGCACACCGCCAGGTGGAACTCTCGCCTCGGGGTCGGCTCCGTCTCCACAGCCTTCTTCAGGTGCTCGACCGCCCTGGAATACAGCCCCTTCCGATACAGCACCCAGCCGATCGTGTCCTGAATTGCGGCTGCATCCGGCGCCAGCTCGACGGCCTGCTGAGCCAATTGCAAGGCTTCATCGGGATTTTCACCAACCGTCAAATAGGCGATGTTATTCAACACGAATGCGTTGGACGGGTCCGCGCGCAGCATCTCCCGGTAACGGTCCACCGCGGCGGAAACATTCCCCGCCTTTTGCTCGAGTTGCGCCATCAGGGCCAAAGCCTGCGGATTCCGGGGGGCCTGCTTGAGGGCCGTCTCCAGTTGGCCGCGTGCTTCCTGGACGCGGTCCTCGGAAAGATCGAGCTGGGCAATGGCGAGATGCACCTGGAGGGCGCCCGTATTCGTGGCCGCGCTCTCCAGGACTCCCCTGGCCTCAGGCGGATTTCCGACCGCCAACAGCAATTGCGCGAGATACACCTGCAAGTTCGGCTCTTTCGGATTCTGCGATGCCAGGAGGCGGACCTGCTCGACGGCCTTCGGCAACTGCTTGCGGCCGGCGTACGCGTCCACAAGGAGCCGCGCCGCCCTTAGATTCGCCGGCTCGGATCTTAAAACCTGCTCTGCGTCTGCCTGGGCGCCGTTGTAGTCGCGATCGAGAAATTTGGCAATCCCCTCCTGGAGCACGAACTCCGGCGACCTTGCCAGCCGGAGGGCCTCGGCAATGCGGTTTCGCGCCTCGGCCGTGTTGCCGAGATTCAGCAGCGCCCAGTTCCGGAGGGCAAGCACGCGAAGATCGTTTTTCTGCTGCTCCGGGGCGTTATCCAGCAGATCGATGACTGCGGCCGGGATCCCGGAATTCAGGAAATCGTTCGCCAGCGCCAGGCGGGCTGGAAGGTAGAGAGGATTCACCCGAAGCGCCTCATTGAGCTCCTGCCGCATGTTCAGAGGGAACCCCTGATACCGCTGGACGAGCGCCAACGTGAAGTGCGCGACTGCGGAGTTCGGCTGGTTCTTCAGGACTTCGCGCAGTTCCTTTTCGGCCCCGGTCAGGTCCTGCCGGTTCGCTCGAAGCCAGCTATCCTGCAGCAGCGCATCCGTGTCTCTGCCATTCTTCTTCAGGGCATCCGCAAGGATCTTCTGCGCTTCCTCCGGACGGTTTATCTCGATATAGGCGCTCACCAGGAGGGAGCGGATGGCGCGGTCGCCGGGATTCGCAGCATAGAGCCGTTTCAACTCGGCCAGTCCTGCGTCGCGCTTTCCCCGGCTGAACAGAAAACGCCCGTATAAGCTCTGAAAGCCGGTGTTGGGCGCGGCGGCCAACTGACGATAGGTCTCTTCGGCCTGCTCGGGGTGGCCGCTCTGCGTCTGGATGAGCGCCAGATGGAAGAGCGCCGCATCGTATTTGGGATCGAGCTCCAGCGCGCGCCGTGTCGCCGCTTCGGCTTCGGTTAATTTCCCGGCCAAACGGTAGAATTGTCCGAGCGCCAGAGCTGCCGGGGCTGATTTTGGCGCGCTGGCGGCGGATTTTTTGAGGACCTCTTCCGCCCCGGCGAGGTCTTTGCGCGCGATTTTCATGCGGGCGAGCACCTGGGCGGCTTGAAGATCCGCCGGCGCCTTCGCGAGCTCGTTTTGAATCAGTCCTTCCGCCGTATCCGGATTGCCTAGTTTAAACTCCGCGATGGCCAGCGTTTCGATCGCGGTGGAATTTTCCGGCGATTCGGTTACTACACCCTGCGCCCGTTTCTGGGCATCTTCCAGCATCTTCCGGTCGCTGCTGGCGACCATCAGGCGCGAGAGCTGGAGCTGTGCGCCGGCGTGTTTCGGATTCAGACTGGCGGCCTTATAAAACGACGAAAACGCGGCCTCGAAATTCTGCGCTGCCAGGTACGCCATACCGAGCCGGTAATATGGCTCGGCATCCTTAGGCATCGCATTTGCCGCAGTTTGAAACTCCAGGACCGCGCGCGCGTAGTCCTTGCGTTCCATCTGCGAAGCGCCGCGCTTCAGGAATTTCGCCTCTCTTTGCTGGGGCGAGCCAGTGCAACCCGGAATCGCCGCGGCTGCACAAAACACCAAAGCGGCACGCCAAGCCTTCGACACCCACATGCAATCACCTCTGAGCGGACGCGCTACGCGTGCAAACCGGGTGCCACACCAACCGATTGGCGTTTGCCTAAGTTGCTGATTGGGCCGCAGAAAGCGCTCTATCCTCACAGATCGATTGCGCCGATGCGTACACGGACATCAGTCCCGAAAAACGGAACTCCTGGAGCAGCCGGTCAATCTTTCGCTCCATACGGCTCATGCCGGCGTAGGTGCGGACGCGGGAGATCAGCCCGCGGGCCAGGCAGGGCTGATCCGGGTCGAGTTCCCACGGGTGGAAGTAGATGCAGGCGGGCTGCCGCTCGTCGTCGTTGATTCGCCGGATGCCGGCGGCCACATACCGGTAGGGCAGCAGGCGGAGGTAGCCCCCGCCTCCCACGGGCGTGATCCGGCGTTCCGAAACGCGCGCCGTCGCAATCGGAATTTCCAAAAGCGGCCCGGCAGCCGTCTCGATGGTTTGCGGATATCTGCCGAATCCCGGGATTCCGCAGCGGTCATGCGAGATCGGGTAGATGCTGGAATCGTGCGTGAAACCGCATTCCGCCAGGATTTCGAGCGCCCACCAGGACTGCTGCGTAATGGAGTAGCTGGGCGCGCGATAGATCTTCGGCCGCACGCCGCAGGCATCCTCGATGGCGGCCAGCGCGCGCTGCGTGTCCCGGCGGAACTCCTCCCGCGACAGATGATAGACGAGCTGGTGGGCATAGCTGTGGCAGCCGATCTCATGCCCGCTCTCCGCAATTTGCCGGACGGTTGCCGGATGATGCTCGGCGACCCAGCCCAGAATGAAGAACGTCGCTTTAGTTTGGCGCCGGTCGAAGAGCTCCAGAATCCGCTCCACCTGCTGCGGAACCCGCGGCGGCAGCGACTCCCAGACTTCGGGCTCCCGCGATACCGGGAGTTCCGAAGGGTGGAAATACTCTTCGACGTCCACCGAAAGCGCGTTGATCATCGCTGTTTCGCCTGGCGCCGCTTGAGCAGCAATACGGCCATGCCGTACAGCGATGAAAACACCGTCAGTACGAGGGAATCCACGACCTTCTGCATGTCCGTCGATGAGCAGATGCCTTGCCATATCGAACCGCAATGATCCGCAAGGGGAAACGGCGGACGTTCCGGGGCACAAGATCCCGAGAAACGGCATTGTTTCTAAGAAGAGGGCCAGGATGGCAACAGCGCCGGTTTACGGCCGCTTGCGCCCTCGCGCCAGCCAGTGCAGCGCCGGCGGAGGCAGCACTTCGACGGAAAAGTCCTGCAAGCCTGCCTGCTCCATCCAGTGTTGCAGGTCGACGTGGGAAAACACGCAGCCATGCGGGCTGGTCAGCGCTATGTTGAGCGCAAACAGCGCGGCGGCCGGCGGCACGGTGCGGGTATCGTCCGTCATGATGTCCATGACATAGACCAACCCGCCGGGATTCAGGGATTCGGCGGCGCGCCGGATGAGGACCGGAATCTGGTCCGCCGGCTCGCGGTGGAGCGCGCTGAACAGCACCACGTCATTGCCCGCCGGAAACGGGGTGGTCAGGTAATCGGCGGCCAAGGTGGCGACATGCAGCAATGGGCCTTGCTGGGCAATGATTCCGGACGCGATCTTGATCACCTCCGGCCGGTCCAGAACGGTGCAGAGCAACCGCGGGTATTCGAGGGAGATCAGCATCGAGTAAGTCCCCGGCCCTCCCCCCACCTCGAGCAGCTTCTTTCTGTGTTCGAGGTCCAGCCGGCGAATGATCGGGCGGCCCATGGCCAGGGTGCGGGCGTGCTGCGCGAGTAATTGCGCGCTCAACCATTCGGGATCGTTCTCCGAATCGGCCGCGGGCTTCACCGGCATTCCGGTGCGTACGAATGTAGGAAGCGACATCCAGAGCGGATAGACCTCACGGCTGGCGCGGATGGCGCTGGAGAGGTCCAGCGGCCTTCCGGGAACCAGGTACGTTTCGGCATCCATGCTGTTGCGGTAGTACAGGCCGTCCTTTTCCAAAAGACCCAGGGCCACGCAGGCGTCCAGCAGCAGGGTGGTACAGCGGACGTTCAACTGCAGCGTATGGGCCAGGAGGGCTGCGGTCGCGGTGCGGACGCGGCTCAACTCGGTGAAAATCCCCAGCTCGGTGGCGGCGAACAACGTGGCGGAACGATAGAATGCCGTGATCAGGCTGCTGATGCGATTCGGATCTGACGACCGGCCCGGAGATACCATCCTCGGGCCGTTGGCACGTGCTCTTCCAAATCGCTGAGAAGCGTGGAGTTGCCGCGCAGGGCCGGTTTGCCGACGCGAAAATGAGATTTACCGGCGGCGCCGCCCGCCTGCGGGCCGCCGAATGAAACCGATCAATTTGTAACCGGTCCTACTGTTTGGGATTCTGGACACCGGCGACGGATTGCCGCCTGCGCCGGAATCGGCGAAAAATCAAGAAAAACGCATTTGGTCCTCGCTCTGCAAAGGCATTGCCCTCTGTGGCGGCGTGCATATTGTCCACAAACATAACCGTCCGAGTGCGTCGAAAATGGAAGCGCACGCTTCTCTAGTCTGTACGCTGGTGCGGGCCGGCTCGAAACCGGCGCGGCTGCGCGGCCGGACCGAGATGATCAGCCGCGAAGCGATCACCGTCTTCACGCCCGGCGAAGCTCCGCCGGCGTTGCCGGGGACCACTCTGACCGTCTGGGTGGAGTTGCCGTCCGATGCCGGCATGACGCCGCGCGCGCTGCGATGCATCGCCACCGTCCGCACCCTCCAGCGCCTGAGCGGCTTCTGGAGGACCGTGCTCGACGTATCGCAAATGGACTTCGTCCGGCGGCCCGGCGCGGCGGCGTGAACCACGCCCGGGCGCGGGCTAGCCCCGATTCGGGGCGAGCCGCTCAGGGGCGGACTACACCGGTGCGGATCGCGTAGCGCACCACGTCGGCGCTGTTGTGCAGCCCCAGGCGCTGCATCAGATTTGCGCGGTGCGCGGCAGCGGTCTTGAACGAAATGCCGAGCGCCGAGGCGATCTCCCGTGTCGTCTTGCCGTCTGCAATCAGGATCAATGTCTGCATCTGTCGCCAGGTCAGTTGGACCTTGCCTTGTGCGTCTTGGGGAGAAGCCATAGTCACTGGCCGCGCTAGCGGCATTTTTGATTCCAACAGTTTTCGACGCCGCTTCGCCGCGCCCGGCGCTCGTGCGGCCCGCCCGGGGCGGCCTTGCGGCCGTTCATGCTTTGCGGCGCCCCGCGCCGCAGGCTGCCGGGGCGTCAGGCCCCCATCGCGCACCGCCCGCCGGGCGAGATACTCCTCGATCGCACGGCGCGCGCTGTCCATCCCGGCTGCCATAAACGTCTGCCGCTACAGCCGGATGATATGCGGAGCCGAAATCCCCTTCATCGCATTCCGTGTATCCACGATGAGGCGGGCGCTTTGGGCGATGGAGGGGTAATCGAAAGCGGCGTGATCGGTCACGATCACGACGCAATCCGCCGCGCCGATCGCCTCCGGCCCGTCCTGCGATGACAGATCGAGGCCGTCCACCTGCAAGCCCGGCACGTACGGATCGCTGTAGCTCAGCACCGCCCCGCGGGAACGCAGCAGGTGAAGGATGTCCAGCGCGGGAGATTCCCGCACGTCGTCGATGTCGCGCTTATAGGCGACGCCCATCACGTGGATGCGGGAGCCCTTGACCGGCTTGCCGGCGTCGTTGAGCGCGTTCTGCACTTTGTCCACGACGAAGTGCGGCATCTGCCCGTTGATGTACCCCGCCAGCTCGATAAATCTGGCTTCGCCGCCCGACTGCTTGCTCTTCCAGGAGAGATAGAACGGATCGATCGGAATGCAATGCCCGCCCAGTCCCGGGCCCGGATAGAACGGCATGAAGCCGAACGGCTTGGTGGCGGCCGCTTCGATGACTTCCCACACGTTGATCCCCATGCGGTCGCACATCAGCGCGATCTCGTTCACCAGCCCGATATTGATCATACGGAACGTATTTTCGAGCAGCTTCACCGTCTCGGCGACACGCGCGGAGCCCACCGGAACGACGGTTTCGAGCGCCTGCCGGTAAAAGAGGACGCCCATCTCCGTGCATTGCGGCGTGATGCCACCGACGACCTTCGGTATGTTCCGGGTGTGGAACTTCGGATTGCCGGGGTCCACCCGCTCCGGCGAGAAGCACAGAAAGAAATCCTCTCCGGCGCGCAGCCCGCTCGATTCGAACAGCGGCAGCAGTAATTCTTCGGTCGTGCCGGGATAAGTCGTGGATTCGAGCACGATCAGCATGCCGCGATGCAGATAGCGGGCAACCTGCTGGCTGGCCTCCATGACGAAGGTCATGTCCGGATCTTTGGCTTTGCCGAGCGGCGTCGGGACGCAGATGTTGACCGTGTCCAGTTCGGCGATCGCGGCGAAATCGGTGGTGGCCGCGAGTTTGCTCTTCTCGAGCAGCCGCTCGATGCGCTCCTGGCGCACGTCCTGAATGTAGGAGAGTCCCCGGTTCAGCAGGCCGACTTTCCCTGCGTGGAGATCGATCCCGGTGACCGAAAGGCCCGCCTCTGCGAACTCCACCGCCAGAGGCAGGCCTACATATCCGAGACCAACTACCCCGGCCCGTGCCGTTCGAGTTTCTATTTTTGCCGCAAGTGTCTCAAGAGTGCTCCGTGTTTGGACCGCCGTCGCCATTCTGCCTCCGTACGGCGGTATCCAGCACGTGAAGGACCGCAGGGATGATAACTCGGGCCCGCGCTACACCCGGCTCTCGGCATGATTGGTGCCGATCGAGAGCTTGCGCATCTTATATAACAGAGCTTTGTAATCGATATTCAGGATCTGCGCGGCGCGCTTGCGGTTCCAGTGCGTCGACTCGAGGACCTCGATGATAGCGGCGGCCTCAGCCTCCGCCTTGGCCATCGCCACTTCTTCGAGCACGGAGCGGCGCCCGCCGGATTTGAAGCCGCCCTGGAATGCCGTGGCCGCCATGGCCGGCTGTTCCGCGAGCGCCGCGGCGTTGCCCGCGCCCGCGGCCATCGCAATCGCTGCCGGCGCGGTCTCGACCGGAGCGGCAACCGCCGCCCGGTTTCTCTTTCCGGCACGCACGGCGAGTTCGCGGATGATTTCCCCGGCGTCCCGGAAGATCATGTACCGCGTCATGAGGTTTTCGAGCTCCCGGACGTTCCCCGGCCAGTCGTATTGCAGGAAGGCCTGCTGCAGAGCGGGAGTCAGCGCGGGGGGCGTGGTGCCGCTGCCGTTGTGCTTGTTGAGAAACCGCTGCGCCAGCATGATGATGTCCTCCTTGCGCTCGCGCAACGGCGGGATGTGGACATTGATGACGTTCAGCCGGTAGTACAGGTCCTCCCGGAAGGTCTCGTTCTCAATGGCCTTGTGCAGGTCGCGATGGGTGGCGGCCATGACCCGCACGTCCACGCGCACGGTTTCCTTGCCGCCGAGCCGCTGAAACTCGTGGTCCTGCAGCACCATCAGGAGCTTCGCCTGGAGCTTGAAATCCATATCCCCGATCTCGTCCAGCAGGATGGTGCCGCGGTCCGCCAGTTCGAACATCCCCATCTTGCGCTGAAACGCGCCGGTGAAAGCTCCCCGCTCGTAGCCGAACAGCTCGCTTTCCACCAGCTCGGAGGGAAGCGCCGCGCAGTTCAGCTTGAGGAACGGCTGCCGCGAGCGCCGCGAATGCGCATGAATCTCCCGCGCCACCACCTCCTTGCCTGCTCCGGTTTCACCCTCGATCAGGACCGGCGCATCCGAGGCGCTGATGCGCCGCACGAGATTTTGGATCTCGCGCATGCGGCGGCTCTGCCCCCACAAGCGCTGCATCGCGTCCTCGCCGTCACCAGACGTTCCCGCCACGGGGCACGGCAAGGCGACCCGCACCATGTGCTCGCGCAGGTCTTCATGTGTAAACGGTTTTGAAATATATTCGGTCGCCCCGGCCTTGATCGCCTCCACGGCACTGGCAGGCGAGGGCGCGTACGAGGTGATGAATATCGGAATGTCTTTGTTGATCGCGCGCATCTCGCGCAGGACCGTCAGGCCGTCCTTGCGCGGAATCCACTCTTCCAGGAACACGGCGGCGAATTCACCGGGCATTTGCCCGATCATCCGGACGGCTTCGTCGCCATCCTGCGCGAGCTCCACCGCGTAGCCTTCGCACGTGAACGCCATGGCGATGAACTCCCTGGCGTCCGCCTCTTCCTCCACCACCAGCACCTTGGGACGCACCGCGCCCTGCTGCCCGTTCAATTTCACTGTTTTCCTCCGATTGCTTTTCGACTTATTCCTACTGTGTGGTCGATAGACTACATATATACACCTAGAAGGAAGAGAAATGGGAAACTTTATTTTCGCATTTGATCGTCTACTTACAAATCCGTTCCCCACTTTTGGTACAAATAGATCGTCAGGTGCGGTACGAGTGCAACAATTTCGGTACAGGACTGGCTCTTTATCCTAAGCGGATTGCTGGGTGGTTCCACAGGCAGATGCCGGCCCCACCAGGCTTCGGTGCTGTGCAGCGCCGGAGAGCCGGAACTGGGCGCGTTTCGGGTAAGCTTCACGCGGCGGACCGGCCCTTAGGATGTTTAGTCTAGGACAATAGTTGTATGTGGGTACCGCTAACTGCTGTACGGAAGTACCACACAGAAGGTGGCTCCGGCCTGCTCCTTCGATTCGGCCCAAACGTGCCCGCGATGCTGCTCGACGAGCATTCTCGCGATGGCAAGGCCGAGTCCGGCGCCGGAGCGATCCTGTGGGCCGCCATATTGGCTCGACTGCGCGAAGGTGCGCTCCAGCAGCGCCGGCGGGATCGGCGGACCGCTGTCGGAAATATCGATACGATACGCGTTGTACGCCTCTGCCGGTTTCGCCGTCTGCCAGCGATCCGCCGAACCGTTTGAAACACTTTTGTGAGAATCCCAAAAAGCGGGATAACCGGTCACCCGAATGCTGCCCCCCCGCTCCGTGAAGCGGCATGAATTCTCCAGCAGATTCACCATCACGTGCTCGATGTGGGCTTCGTGGAAACACAGGGCGCCGCTCGGCGGCAGCAGTTTTACGGATATATCGATGCGCCGGTCCCGGAGCATCGGCTCCATCTCCTGGACGGCCGCTTCCACGCAGTCGATGATGTTGCCGGGCTTGTAGTTGGGCCGCAATTCCTGGTTGCGGCCTACGGTGAGATCGAATATTGTGTTCACGAAACGGCTCAGCCGCTGGACATTGCGCCAGATCCGCCCCATCACCAGAGCCTGCTCGTGGGCGAGCGGTCCCACCTTGGCGTCCAGCAGCAGCCGGCAGTAACCCTGGATCGACGTGAGGGGCGCCCGCAACTCGTAGATCGCGCGGGCCAGGAACTGCGCTCTCTCCTGATCGTATTCCTGCAGCCGCAGGCCGGCATGGAGGAGGTATTCGAGCAGTTCGTCGCAGTTCATCCTCATCACGTCGCAGTCGACGGTGTACACGGGCCGGCACAGACTCTGTTCGATGGCGATTTCAAGACGCGCCCGGTTCACCGGCCGCAGCAGGATGATGGCCCGCAGGTGCAGCATCTTGGCGCGGATCTGCGCCAGCTCGGAGCGCGAAACCAGCACGATGCCGCTGGTCGTGCGCTGCCATTCCGCCAACTCGTCGATCGGCGCCAGGTTGCTGTCGTAGATCCAGACGTCGGAATGCGAAGCCGGCGGCGTACGGAAGTCGCTTCGGACCGTGCAGCGGGCCCCCGGAGTCAGCCGGGCAATCTCATGACATAGGGTTTGCAACTCCGGATCGTTGGAATACAGCGCGATTTCCATGCCCCGGCTGTCATGCAATCCGGTTGCTCAAATCGCGGCGCTTTGGGCGGCCCTGGCCGCGCCCGCAGGGGTTCTGCGGGTAGAGCCGGTCGCAATATTTGCGGAACTCTGGCAACTCTTCCGAAAGTTAGGGATCGGCGATGGCGCGAGGGGCCTCAACCGCCGCCCCGCGGGCTTCCGCCGTCCGTAAGGCGGCTGTCCGGCAACGGCGCGAAGGTTGCAAGGGGCAAAGGCGATGATGGCCCCCCGTCTCAGGGAAATATCGCCGGTCGCCGGACAGGATCGCCGGCAGGGCAAGCGGCTGGCGCTGCGCTGCCCGGCACAGTTATTCCGCCAGAACGGCATGACGCTTCCGACCACTACGGAGAACGTGAGCAACTGTGGATTCTACTGCTGCGTCAGCGAGCCGCTGATCCCGGGCGAGGAGTTCGAATCCTTTATCCGTCTTCCGGCGCCCGCGGCTCCCGGCAACGGCACGGGTGTCCTGGTGCTGGCCTGCCGCTGCCGCGTGGCCCGTGTGGAAGCTCTCGCCCCGGACTGCTACGGCGTGGGCTGCCAGATCGATGACTATCTGATCATTCCGGAGTAGCGCCGCCGCCCGGCCGTTCGGCTACCGGCCCGGGCCGCTGAAAAACTCCCGGATCGCCTGCGCCACCTCGTCCTGTTCCGCTTCGGTCATCTCGGGAAAGACCGGCAGGCTGAGGGATTCCGCCGCCAGCCGGTCCGCCACCGGGAGCGCGGGATAGGGACCGTAATCGCGGAAGCATTCCTGGCGGTGTAGCGGCAGCGGATAATAGATCGCCGTGCCGATACCGCGCCCGTCCAGGTGCGCCTTCAACGCATCCCGCCGGCCCGGAACGCGGATGGTGTACTGATTGACGATGTGGCTGCGTCCCGGCAGCAGCGGCGGAAGGATGAGACAGCCTTCGAGCCCGCCGAGCAGCTCCGCGTACCGCGCCGCATGCCGCTGGCGCGCCGCGGTGTAGGCATCCAGATGCGGCAGCTTCACGGCGAGCAGCGCGGCCTGCAGCGCATCCAGCCGGAAATTGCCCCCGACGGTCGAATGGAAGTACTGCCGTTCCGCGCCATGGTTGCGCACCAGCCGCGCCCGGGCGGCGATGCCGGAATCATTGGTTACCAGCAGCCCGGCCTCGCCGAAGCCGCCGAGGTTTTTCGAGGGATAGAAGCTGACGGTTCCGCAATCGCCCAGCGCCCCCACCTTACGGCCGCCGTACTCCGCCCCAAACGATTGCGCCGCATCCTCGATGACGCGCAGCCCGTGCCGTGCCGCGATCTCCAGAATGGCATCGAGATCGGCCGCCTGTCCGAATAGGTGCACCGGAATGATGGCGCGGGTGCGCGGCGTGATCAGGGCCTCGACCGCGGCCGCGTCCAGGTTGAACGAATCCGGCAGCGAATCGGCGAACACCGGCCGCGCGCCCGTCCGCGCGATGGAACCCGCGGTAGCGAAGAAGGTGAAGCACGGGCAGATGACCTCATCGCCCGGTCCGATCCCGAGCGCCAGCAGCGCAACCAGCAGGGCGTCGGTCCCCGAGGACAGGCCCACCGCGAATTCCGCGCCGGCGACTGCGGCCGCGGCGGCCTCGAAGCGCTCGACCTCCGGGCCGAGAATGTAAGTGCCGGAGGCGATGACGCGTGCCGCGGCGGCGCACAGCTCACCGGCGAGCGGCGCATTCTGCCGCCGCACATCGAGCAGAGGAACGGGCATGAATCCTCATCTTAACAACCGCTCCGCCGCGCTCCGCGCCGGCGGAGCGGGGGGCTAAATCCAGCCGCGGGCGGCGTAATAGACGATCTTCGCGGATTCGACGCACAAATCGAAAAACGCGGGCCAGCGGCCGGGCCACCGCGCGGCCCGCTTGATCGCGTCCGGAATCGGCCTGCGCTCTACGTGCAGGCCCGCCTTCGCGAAGCACCGGGCGGCGCGGAACATGTGGTAATCGCTCGTGAGGAGGACCTTGCGGCCGGGGTCGCGGCTCAGGATGCGCGAGGTGGCGATGGCGTTCTCCCGGGTGCTGCGGGACTCGGTTTCCACCGCGATCAAATCGCCGGGCACGCCCGAGTTGGCGATGAAGTCGCGCATCGCCTCGGCGACGGAATGCCGCTGCGGCCCGCCGCCGCTGACCAGAATGCGATGGATGGCGCCGGCACGAAAAGCGCGCACCGCGTAGACACACCGCAAATAGGAGCTCTGGCCAATGATGCCGTCATCCAACTCAGCGCCGCCGAGCACGATGAGGACATCTCCGCCAGGGTCTTCCCACGGCCCGGCGAGCGCGCGCGCCCACCAGTCCACCAGAGGAGTGGCGCTGACCGCGACATACAGAAGCCCGATGGCGCCGAATATGCCGAAGGCGGCGCGCCGGGCGCGATGCACGATCACGGAGCCGTCTTCCGTTGTCTTTCCGAGGACCGCAAGGGGTGTAGTGTAGCATATCGATCGAGCCCGCTCCGGCGCAGAATTGTCCAACACGGAATGATCCTGAAATCGGATTTGATTCCAACACATGATGATCCTGAAAATGTAAGGAGCGGGGCAGGCGTGTTGCGGTCGGATGCACGTGCAA
>Ga0209810_1002411_pt1 | contig 22564 bp, 15 predicted proteins | sample Coa_R1_7_FD_187159 | JGI IMG/M metagenome (GOLD analysis project Ga0209810, IMG submission 187159) | Surface soil microbial communities from Centralia Pennsylvania, which are recovering from an underground coalmine fire - Coalmine... | ecosystem: Environmental > Terrestrial > Soil > Unclassified... | reverse complement strand
GCTACGTGCCCCACGAGCCTTCCCGAGATCTGGACGACGGAACCATCACACCAACAGGAGCGCTCGCATCATTTCCCTATACACCGGAAGCGTCCATGGAAGCACTTCGCCATTTCTATCGTGACCTTGGGGCCCAATTATGGGGTGCTTTCGGTCCCCGTGACGCGTTCAATCAAACCCAGAATTGGTTTGCCCGGATTTACATGGGACTAAACCAGGCACCCATCGCGGTCATGATCGAGAACTACCGTACTGGGCTTCTCTGGAAGCACTTTATGGCCAATCCTGAAATCCCACAAGCGCTTCGGGCGATCCAAGCTGCCTCCGGCATGGCACAGCCTCCAGGTTCGTCGCCGAACTTGTCAGATGGGTCTGGGTAGAGGTTTTCGAACGTAAATATCCCCCGGCAAAGCCGGAGGCCTTAGGATGTGAGCCGCTCAAAGCGGCTGCTCGGGGTCGCTAACGCGGCCCCGCCGTTCTGGGGGCACAATTTCAGTGGCCGCTTACCAAAGCCCCATTTGATCCAGGTGCTTGTCCACTCCCGCTTGCTTGCGAATATATTCCCGGACAACTTCTTCATCTCTACCCACTGTGGACACGAAGAACCCTCGTGCCCCAAAGTGCTGGCCCGCAAAATTCCTCTTCCTCTCCCCATAGGTCCGGACCAGATGGATGGCACTCGTGCCTTTGGGAGTAGTTTGAAAGTTGTGTCTATATGACAGTCGTCGCCGGCGCTGTGGGAATGTGGAAATCCAGCGCTTTTGGCTGGATTTCCAAGCACGGTGGAACGAGGGGGCAACTCGCTTTTTGAGTTTTCCACGCTTTCCACCGTGCGCCATTTCCACAGCGGGAGAGATCCCCAGCGCGCCTTGACCGCTGGGCTTCGTTCCCGCCTGCGGCTGAAAATAAAAATGCCTCGGGGAGGCTCCTCCCCGAGGCGGGACCTGCTTCACCGTCCTAACCTGACCCAAGGAGAGAACCGATGCCGACAGATCCGAATCCCAGTCTAGCACCCCATTCAACTTCTGAATCTTTCCCCGCCGAAATCGCCCAGGCGCTTGCCGCCGGGCTCGGCAACTTCAGCCTGCGCGAACTGCTCGCGCTCATCCTCAACAGCCTCGGCCAGGCCGAACGACAGGCGTATCTGGCCGGCACCCCCACCGATAAGGGCAACGGCTCCTACGCACGCTCCTTGAAGATGGGCTCCATCCCCTTACACATTGACGTGCCCCGCACCCGCGGCGGCTCGTTCCGCCCCCGCCTCCTGCCTCCGCCCTACCAGCGCGATGACCCCGAGGAGACTCAAGCCCTGTTACTCAATCTGCTGGCGTCCTGCCGTTCCGTGAATGCGGCCAAGGCCGCTCTGCACAAAATGGGACTGGCGGCCTCCGAAGAGGAATTGGAAGATGTCGCCCACAACTTCATCGAAGAACTGGAACTGCAGAACACTCGCCCTCTGGACCCTGATCTGCTCGCCCTCTTCCTCGACGCCAAATACATCGAGGTCCGCGAGGCCGACCGCCTCCGTCCGGCGTGTATTTACCTGGTCATCGGCCTGGGCCGCGACGGCAAAAAGCGCGTCCTGGCCAGTCTCTTCCGCCCCGGACGCGAGAACCTCGAGGAGTGGAAAAACGTCCTCCGCGGTCTGATCGAGCGCGGCCTGCGCCGCGTCGCGCTCGTGGTTCACGACGACTTCTCCGGCTTGCTGCCGATCACCCGCAGCTTGTTCCCCCAGGCCGATGTCCAACTCTGTATCGTTCACCTCCAGCGCCATGCCAGGAGCCACCTCACTAAGACCGATGCCGCCGAATTCAATCAGCGCATCCGTACCCTGAAAGCAGCCTGGAACGCCGAGGTCGCCGCCACCCAGTTCGAGGACCTCGGCCAGCGCTTCGAGGCCCGCTCGCCCAGCTTCATTCGCGAGATCCGCAAAAAACGCGAGCCTTACCTGGCCTTCCTCAACTACCCCGACACTATCCGCCGCTCCCTGTCCACGACCCATGTCGTCGAGGCCGTCAACGGCCAGCTCGAAATCATGCGCCGCAACAGCGGCGGCTACTTCCACTCGGAAGAGACCCTGAAGTTGAAGCTGGGCTTGGCCGTCTCGCAGCTCGAAACCGGACGCTGGCGCCGCGTCGCTTCCTCCGTCCAGACCGCCCTCGATCAGTTCAACGCCATCTTTCAATCCCGATTCGAGAACGAGGAGTCCCTATCCCTTCAGACACAAGATTCTTGACAAGCGCCGGTCGGGGGTTCGAATCCCTCCAGGCGTACCATCTGACTTCAACACATTCTATACGGACTCCCACTCCATTGACCTTCGTGTTTAAGATATTGCACCGTGCCGCACACAAAGCTGGGAACGCTATCCAAATGGGACTAAGTAACCGCCTTCCCTCGTTGACATCGACATCACCTTCGGAATTGCATTTTCCAACCAAAGCCAGTTTACGCAGACTTTCAGGAACAACCTTGGCATTACTCCATCCGAATGCCGCCGGCTCAAGCAAGCCCGCTGATTTCCGCCCGGCGCGTTAAAGACTCACAATTCAGGCACTCGTCCCTGCGGCTTTAATCGTCACATCTATAAGGGTTGCCTCTGCGAGCACCATCAACACGGCAAAGGGGCCCATCCGGGCAACTTCGCGGCCTGGGGCCGTCGGGAGATGCTCTCGCGGGCCGGACGCCGGAATTTGCCGGATACGTAACAGCAAGTTCATCCCACCGTCATCAGGACGTAATAATGCTCAGGCATTCTCTTCCCTCGCGAGCAAAGACCCCTACATCCTCAAACACAACAGCAGGAGGAAGACAATGCAAAACCAAAAACACATGCTTGGAGCGATTCTGTTGGCGGCGGGACTGATCGCCTTCTCGGGACCGCTTCGGGGGCAGTCCACTTTCGGTACCCTTCTGGGCACGGTGACCGACACTTCCGGAGCCGTGGTTCCGAAAGCAACGGTAGTCGTCACCGACGTTGACGAGGGCAGTTCGCGGACCGTCACAACCGACGCGAATGGCAACTACGAAGTGGCCGATGCAAAGCCGGGACATTACACGGTTGCGGTAAGGAAAAGCGGCTTCCAGGCTGCGCAGATCACGGGCCTCATGCTCTCGGCCCGGCAGACTCTGCGGGCCAACGTCACCCTGAACGTAGGCGAAGTAACGCAGTCCGTCACCGTCAGCGGCCGCGCCATGGCTGTGATTACAACTGATACTTCGACGGTCTCGGCAAACTTCCAGCACCTAGAGATCAACAGCCTGCCTACGAATTACCGTGCCTCCGCAAATGGGAACAGCCCGTACTATCTGCTCACCATCCTTCCCGGCGTGCAGCCGGACAAGAATGGCAATGTTTCCATTCAGGGCGGCCTTCAGAGCCAGTCTCAATTTACGGTGGATGGGATTTCGACTACCGACGATACAGGCAACAGTCCGCTGCGCAACGCTTTCCCCTCCGCCGAGGCTCTTGCTGAAATGCGCGTTCAGGGTGTGGGCGCGCCCGCCGAATACGGCGATCCGGGGGACATCACTACCATCTCGAAGAGCGGCACGAACGCGTATCACGGCGGTATATTCTGGTACCATCAGAACGCCGCTCTTGACGCGATTCCCTTCGGAGCGCACACCAAACCCAAGAAAGTTGCCAATGATTTCGGAGGCAGTCTGGGTGGCCCGGTCGTACTGCCCCACCTCTACAACGGGCATGACAAGACATTCTTCTTTTTCGATTTCGAGGGCTTCCGCTTTCCACGCTCCGGCGTCATCCAGAACACTGTGCCGACCGACGCCATGCGAAACGGCGATCTCTCCTATCTCTGCACGGCGGGCTTCACCAACGGCGTATGCAACGACCCGAGCGGACAGATCTACAATCCTTATACGGGTCAGCCTTACGCGAACGATCAGGTCACAAACATCAGTCCGATCGCCCAGCAAATCCTCAAGCTCTATCCTGAGCCGAACATCAAAAACACGTTCACGAACAACAACTACAACGTAAACCAGCCCGCGAACCTGAACTCGAATGGATATGATGTCCGCGGCGATCAGAACTTCGGATCGAAGCTCTCGGTGTTTGCTCGCTACACCCACAAGAACGTCACACAATTGTCGCCAAGGAAGCTGCTGATTCCCCCGAGTTCTGATTACGAGCACGTTCGCATGCTGGTCGCTTCCGCCACGTACACCCTGAGGCCAACGATGCTGAATGAATTCCGCTTCGGACTTACCAATGACGTTTCCGGGGACTCGAACCCGTTCGACGGCAAAGCTTTCAGCAGCGCTCTGGGTCTCCAGGGCATTTCCAACCTGTGGTGGAACGGCGTCACGGAAATCGACTTTAGCGGCGCGACCAGCAATCTCGATGTGGACCGGCTGAATTCCGCCAGCCAGTCGAAAACCTACGAGTTTCTGGATAATTTCACCTGGATTCTCGGCCGACACACGATGAAGTTCGGCGCGGACCTTCGCAAGATTCGAGCCATCACTCCTCTTGGCTTTTTCGGCGCTGACAATTACGGCACTTTCAGCTTCAACGGCATGTTTACAGGAAACGACTTCGCCGATTTCCTTCTCGGCCTGCCGAACGAGTCCGAGTTGGACAATGTGACGCAGGACAATAACGGCAACACTCACCAATTGGCTCTCTATGCGCAGGACGCATTTCGCGCAAGTCCACGCCTGACGCTCGATTACGGCCTCCGATGGGAATACCATCCGGGCTACACCGATGCCAGTGGCAACATTGCGAACTTCAACAATCACGTCCTGCACTCCGGGCAGGTGCTTTACCCCGACGGCTTCGCTGGAATTCTCTCCCCGGCCTTCCTTCAGTCTTTCGACGCCTGCCCAAATCCCGCCATCCCGGCCACAGCGGGAGATCCCATGTCGATGAACGGGGCGCCCTGCACTCCGGTGGTTTCGGCGTCCCAGGCGGGTTTTCCAGAAGGGCTTCGCGCCACATCGAAACGGTTCATGCCGCGATTTGGCTTCGCCTACAAGCCGTTCCACAACGACAAAACGGTTTTGCGCGGAAGCCTTGGTGCTTATGAGGCGGCGAGCATGGGCAGTGTTTATTACTCGCTGACCGGAACGGCCCAGGCTTTCACGCGGCAGTTCCTGAATTCGCAGGGACCCGGCGGGCCGGCATTTGCATGGCCGCAAACAGGCACGGGCGGCGCTGGATTCGGAGCACCCCAGTACGGTACCGCTTACTTTGGAACGGCCAATCAGGTGAACTGGAAGGAGCCTTACTCTGTCCAGTGGAGTCTTTCCGTTGAGCGCAACCTTGGATTTGATACCGGGCTTCGCCTCTCCTACGTCGGTATGAAGACCACGCAACTGGTCTGGGCACCGAACTGGAACCAGTCGCTTCCATCGACCACGCCTTATCAACTTCAGCCGCTCAGTTCCCGCCCTTTCCCCAACTGGGGGGTTGTTAACGCGCGGGACATCGGCGCCACGGCATACTATAACGCCATGGAAATGGAAGTCCGCCGGCAGATGGGCGCAGGGCTGATCTTTGACAGCACTTACACCTACGCCCACAATCTCGCAGACAATCAGGGCCCATCGAGCAACGGAGGCTTCTGCGGCGAAACGGCGTGCAACCGCTCGGGCGACCTTTATAACCGAAACCTCGAATACGGAAACACCTACGCTCCGCGCCACCGCTGGTTGACCACGTTGATCTATCAGCTTCCCTTCGGAAGGAGTCAGCGTTTCGCAAAATCCTCCAACCCCATCCTCAACGGCATTATCGGTGGCTGGCAACTCAGCAATATCCTCGAAGTGCAATCTGGGCCTTTCCTGACTCCATACTTCTCCGGAGCAGATCCTTCGGGAACCGGCATCGGGCTTGAAGGCCGCAACCAGTTGCCGGACCGCGTGGGGCCAGCCTCGCCCGGCAATCCCAATGCGAGCCAGTGGTTCCTCTCTTCCGGGTTCGTGTGCCCGGGTGGAGATTGCAAGGCGGGAACATCGGCGGCTGACCCACCGATCGGGCGCTTCGGCACTGCAAGCGTGGGCAGCCTGCAAGGCCCCGGCACCATCGACTGGGACCTCGGGCTGGCCAAGAACTTCCGGCTGACAGAACACGCCACACTTCATCTCGAGGCTTCTTTCGTGAACGTGTTGAATCATGTTAATCTGGCCGCCCCGGACATGAAGATTACGGACATCAATAACCCGGCGCAGGGCCTTTGCGGCTTCGGCTGCATCACCGCCGCACAGGGGCTTTATGAATTCGCCGGCGCACGTGAAGGACAAATTGGAGCGCGAATTGATTTCTAAAACCCAGTAACTGAGCCTGACGGCCTGGAGGCAACCGGAACTTTCCACTCTCCGGGCCAGGCTCCGGAATAGATGAGGAGACCTTCTCCATCTCCCATCGCGGGGCTTCATCACGGGACCAGCAACGGCCTCCCTCAATCCCATCTGCTCAATCTCACCTGGCGAGTTTTACAAATTACATTGACGACATCTTCCGCGGGGGCGCTGCCCTCAGCGCCCTCGGAATCCGGCGCGAAATGGTTCCGACCCTCTCCGCGAGAGTTATTGAAAACGCCTGCCACTCGTTCAATCCTGGACCGTGCACGGAATCCGACATGGCCGCAGTGTACGAAAAGGCCTTGTGCCGGATTGCACTTCCCGCGCAAGCCGGCTGACGCTAAAATCGAAGCTCTGGTTTTCAGCACATCAGCACGAGGCTTTTGAGGAGCACGATGAGCATCGCAACAAACCAGCCCGACATTCTGACTGTCGAGCAAATCCGCGCTCAGTTTCCGGCGCTTGAGCGGCGTCACAATGGTCATCCTGTGGCATATTTCGACGGGCCGGGCGGCACGCAAGTGCCTCACGCCGTCGCCGAGGCCATCAGCGAATATCTCCTTCACCACAACGCCAACACGCACTGGGCCTTCCCGACCAGCAGTGAAACGGACTCGACCATCCGCAGCGGGCGCGAGGCGATGGCGGACTTCCTGAACGCCAGCCCCGAGGAAATCGTTTTCGGCCCGAACATGACCACACTCACGTTCCACCTTTCGCGGGCGCTCGGGCGCGCATACGGTCCCGGCGACGAGATCGTCGTGACCGAACTCGACCACCACGCCAACGTTGATCCGTGGCGCGCACTCGAAAAGGACCGCGGCGTCACGGTCCGCAAAGTCCGCATGATTGCAGAAACGGGTCAGCTCGACTGGCGCGACTTCGAGGCCAAAGTGACGAATCGGACGAAGCTCGTGGCGGTGGGCGTGGCGTCGAATGCCCTCGGTACGATCAACGACGTGCGCCGCGCCGCTGAGCTTGCGCACAACGCGGGAGCGCTCCTTTTTGCGGACGCAGTCCATTCCGCCCCGCACGTCCCTACCGATGTGACGGCGCTCGGCTGCGATTTTCTTGCCTGCTCCGCATACAAATTCTACGGCCCGCACTTGGGCGTGCTTTTCGGCCGCCGCGAACTGCTCGAATCGATCGACTTCCCCAAGCTTGCGCCCGCTCCCGATGTGCCGCCCGATCGTGCCGAAACCGGTACGCTGAATCATGAAGGCATTGCGGGAACGGCAGCGGCCGTGGACTTTCTTGCCTCGCTTAGCGCGGGCGCAACAAAGCGCGAGCGGCTCGCGGCGGCGATGGCTGGACTTGACGCGCGGGGCCGCATGCTGGCAAGCCGGATGTGGAACGGGCTCTCGAGCATCGCCGGCGTCAGAGTGTTCGGACCCGGCCCGGCGGAGCCGCGAACGCCGACGCTCTCGTTCGCCGTCGAGGGAGTTACGCCTGATGAAGTTGCCGCGCATCTGGCAGAACTGGGAGTGTTCGTTTCTCATGGAAACTTCTACGCTGCCACGGTCGTGGAGCGCCTCGGCTTCGGCAATCAGGGACTGGTGCGCGCAGGTTGCGCGTGCTATACGACCGAGCAGGAAGTCAGCCGGCTGGTCGAAGGCGTCCGGGAAATCGCCCGGCGGAAAGGGCTGAAGGGCCCGGCATAATAGGCTACATTAAGGCGGCTGGGGACCTCTGAACGGTCGGACATTTGCAAATGGGGCGATTTCGATGCATCCTGTTTTTTCAATAAGATAGCCAGGTACGAATTCAGGTCTTCTCCGGTTCGTTTTTTCCACAGGCGCCTGTTTTCAACAACTTCTCAGCTTCGTTTTCCGGTTCGTTTTGTCCCATTTTGAATGGCCGCACCTTTGTTTTCAATAATTTCTCCGGTTCGTTTTTGCAAAAACCGACTTTTTTGTCCCATCCTGCTCCCTCACAGGCACATAAAAGGCTACCATGCTTGGCCTTGAAAACCCGTCCGCATCCGCGTACGCCCGGGGGACGGAAACGAAGTCCTCGCCCCCATGGGCTGCGTTCCGCCAAGCCGTCTGATAGGCTAGCATAGTAGCGTACCTTGTGTCAAGCTTTTTCTGCGCGGCGGACGCTTACCGCGACGGCCGCCCGGCAGCCGCCCCGGGTCCCTCTGAACCGCGCAGCTTTGCAGGCCGCTGCGTCCCGAGGCGGGCTTTCAGCAGTTGCGCCTTGCGGGTCATTCGTTTGCCGAGTTTTTGATTCAAGAACCGGCCTTTGCTCATGCTGATTTCATTATCTCACGGCATTTTGGTTCAAACTGCGGAAGCTTCGGGCGCCTTTTGCCTCACGATGACCGGGCCGAAACGTATTACTTGTGATCGGCCTGCCAATCGACGTTGGATGGCCATTCTATGCGGACCAGTGAAACCGCCTGGCGCGGCAGGTCAAACGAAAGATCAACCTGACCTGAGCGGGTGGTGAACCAGCGAGGCGAGGCGAGGAGTTGAAGCTGGCCCGCGGCCTTGAATTTTGCAATCTGGTCTGCGCTGGGATTCTGCGACGACCCCATGGCCTTCCAGAGGGTGCAGGAGTTGCTATGGTCGTTGTCGATGCGGTAATGCGTGATGAGCACTCGACCGGCATTTTCAGGCAGGCCGCTGATGCGAAGATTCACTTTTGCGGGCGGCTCGCTGCCTGAGTTGTCGTCATAATTCCAGACGAGAATGCCAATGGTGCTGCCGTTTCGCGTTGCGATGGCGCGAATATCGGGCCGTGCCTGCGCGCTGTCTTTCAGCAGAGCGTCGATGCCCAAATCCCCGCTGCTTTCCGCAGCGATTCTCTGCCGCTCCATCATCCCGAGCATGCGGAAAATGTTTATGACGGGCTTATCGACTCCGTGCGTGGCCAGCGAACGGTAGCCATAAAACCACGGCTGCCCCGGAAAGGTAAACGCCCAGGTGACGGCGCCCTGCAAGTTCACGTGGTAGCGGGCAGCGAGCGCCAGCGTGCCATCGAGCAACTCGGCCTCATACGCTGCATACTGGGAAGAATTGCGATATTCGTTTTCCGGGTGAAGGCTGGCAGCGCAGGCGGCGCAGCCCTCCGGGTCCGACTCACTGATGATGATGGGCAGCCGGCGCAAGGTCGGATAATCTGCGACAATGGCGAAGCCTGCGGCGATGTCCTGGAAACTGTGCCGAATGTCCATCTGTGAGCGGCCGTCGGCGAAACGCGTTCTTCCTTTGGCGTGGAATGAAATAAAGTCGAGCGGCGACCCGGTTTCGCCTGTTGCATAGTTCCTGCCGCTCACGCAGTGCGTAAGGAAAGCGCGCAGGAACTCCGCCGCGTGCGGTGAAGCCGGGCCGGTGGTTGCCGGGCCGCCCACGCGCGCCTCAGGCAGAGCACGCTTCACCGCCGCTGCCGTGTAATCGTAAAGTTTGCAATACTCCTGCGGAGTCCCATGCCAGTAGCCAATGTCCGGCTCGTTCCACACTTCCCAATCCCAGTGCGCCACGTTGCTCCGGCCGTAACGCTCGATCGAGTGCCGCACCCACTCGTAAATCAGTTGGGACCATTTGTTGTAGTCTTTGGGCGGGTAGGCCCATCCGGTGAATAGCGGGCCATTCGGCCAGTGATGGCGGTAAGGCTCAGGATGCGTGGAGAGCGCTTTGGGCATGAAACCGATCTCGACATACGGAGTGATGCCCAACTCTCTGTAGGTGTCGAAAATGCGGTCGAGGATTCTCCAGTTGTAAACGGGTCTGCCCGCGGCGTCCTCCGTGTAAACGTTGGTGGATCCCCATTTCAATGCGGGTGTTCCGTCGCCGGTGGTCAACAGGTTGTGAGTGCGGTCATGGAAAGCAAATGGGCCGCTCGCGGCAAGCTGCGAGAGGAGTGACCGTCCTTCTGATGAATAAGTGTAGTTGGGCTCGTCGTGGCCGACGTATGCCCACACAGGCCGAAATGCCCCGGTGGGCTCGTTGGCGTGGACCTGAATCTGAACGGCTCTCTGAGCGCGAACAAGGACAGGAAGAAACAAAACGGCCAGGACCAACAAGATTCTCTTGAGCATTCTGTCTGCTCCTCGCGCGGCGGACATTTGAAAAGCGTTTCGGAATGATGCCATTTCCGGCCACATTCGCTTCGTTCAGGGCAGTTCGGTCTCGTCACTTCGAGCGGGTTCGCCCTGGGCATACCGGGTGTAACCCTGCCCGGATGGCACAGTGCAAAGCGAGGAACCTTCTTCAGGCCTCGCCGCACGGCGAATCAAGCGGGCCCTTCGCGGGGCTCGGGATGACGGTGTTGACGCCCGGAGCGGAAAATCATATGCCACTGCAACTCTCGATTCAATTGTCAATTGCAGGCCGCCAGGGACGTTGAGTTATGAGGACTGAGTACGAAAGGTGCGCACGCTCATTAATCTTCAGTAAACCGCCCCACAATGTCAGTTGCAATTTGCTGGAAATCTACCCTTCACCGGGGGCGAAGCTTTGGGGTTGCAACTGCCGCGCCCGGCGAAAGTTGCTATCCTGTAGAAGGGTTAGATTGGTCAGGACAATTCATTTGACCTTCGCGAATGTGGCCTTGCGAAGAGGTGTGCGGGGAAAGCGGGGTGCGTTTTGAAAACGAAAGAAGAGCTGTGGGAATCGCTCGAAGCTCAGGTCCGTCCGACCACGGTCATCGAATCCAGGCGGCTGGATGAATTCCTGGGCGCCAGGATCATTCTGGCGAGTGAGACATTCCAGCACACAGGCAGCTTCAAATTCCGTGCGGCGTACAGCGTGGTGATGCAGGCCTCCGAAGATCTCTTCCTGACGGCCTCGTCGGGGAATTTCGGCCAGGCGCTGGCCTATGCCTGCCGGCTGGTCAAAAAATCCTGCATTGTCGTAATGCCTTCGAACTCGTCCCGGGTGAAAGTCGAGGCAGTGCAGAGCTACGGAGGCAAGGTCGAACTGGTCGATGTGTCGGTCATGCCCCGCTGGGACCGGGTCTGGGAGCTTGCGAAAGAACATCCCAGGGCGTATGTCGTAAGCCCGTACGACGATCCTTACGTGATCGAGGGTAACAGCAGCCTTGGACGGGAATTAGTTGCGCTGGAAAGGGGCTTTGACTGCATTGTTGTCCCCGTGGGCGGCGGCGGGCTGGCATCAGGGATCGTCGTGGGCTTGCAGGAAATGAAGAAGTCCATCCCCGTGATCGGAGCTGAACCGCTCCTGGCCAATGACGCGGCGCGTTCCCTGCGCGCAGGCAGAATCATTTCGAATGAAACGGAGCCCCCAACCATCGCCGACGGCGCACGGACTCTGCGGCTGGGTGACCGAAACTGGGAGATCCTCAAAACCGGTTTGCAGCGGATTATCGAAGTTCCAGAAGAGAGAATCGTCGAGGGTTTGCGAGTGCTCTTCAGCCTGGCGAATCTGAAAGTCGAACCCACCGCTGCGCTTGGAATCGGCGCGCTGTTGACGGAGAAGGGAGCCTTCCGCGGTCAGACCGTCTGCTGCGTGGTGAGCGGGGGCAACGTCGATCCCGAAGTTTACAGCCGCCTGCTGCTTGGAAGGGATGTGTGAGCCTTCCACTCGAAGAAATCTCACGAACTGGCGTGATTGAAGCAGCGCGAGGCGCTACGGGCGCGAGGCTGGAACGATAAATGTTCTGGACATGCGGTCGTGCCAGGTGAGGCCCTCGGCATCAACCGCCGCCCAGATAAATCCCAGCATCAGAGCGGACATAGAGACGAGGTAGCCGAAGCCGCGCCAAAGGCAATCGGAAAGGCGGGGGCGGTTGCCTTCAAACGTAACTACCTCAAGGCCCGTCCAGATCAATCCAGGAGTGGCAGAAGCAAGGGCCGTGCAGCCGGCAAAGTAAAGCAGGATAAAGAAAGCGCCGATCACCAGCCCGACACCCATCGCCAGCGGATCGAGAGAAAAACTGCCGCCTACTTCCCAGAAAATCAGGAGATAAATGGCCGCTGCGGCCGCCAGCACCGCGGTATCTATGAGGGCCGCATAGAATCGCGCGCTCATGGGGGCAACGGGGACAGCAGAGGAGTCTCCCGAGGCGGAGGCGGCGCCTTCTGAAGGGCCAAGTTCGATCTCAAGCGGGCCTGTATCAGCGCGGAGTTCTTCCTTGTTGCTGATGGCGGGCGGCTGGCTTGCAGCTTCGTTGTTCTCTTCCTGGAACGCGAGTTCGAAGCTCCTCATGCCGTAAGACGGAGGTGCCGGCTTGAATGTGCGTTTAGGAGTGGGGCGGACCGGCTCTCCCTCGCCGGTGGGGAATTCGATGATATTGGGTTGCGGCCCTTCCGGTTGCGTGGAAGCAGGTCCGAAATCCAGGCCCAGCGTCCCCGGACCGCTTTTCTCATCCTTGTTCAGGCGCGCCCGGCGCTGGCGGTATTCCTGCACGCGTTCGGCAAGCTCGGCCTGCCACGGTGATAGACCCGGCGTCTGGGGCGTTTTCAATTCGGGCGGCTTTTCTTCCGGCCTGACTGGCGCGGCGGATTGGTCGTGCGGTTCGAGGGCCACGTCCAGTTCGCCGGCGTCCTGTGAGTCCAATTCAGTCTCATCGAGGACTGATTCGGAACCGGACACTACAGATTCCTGAGACCCTGAAAACGAATTGTTGAGGTCGGCCGAGGCGCCGTTCGAATGACCGTTCACCCGAACGAAGGGATGACCGCACTTCTTGCATTGCTCAAGCCCGGGAAAGTTGATGTAACCGCATTTTGGGCATTTCACTGCACGTGGACCCCCTGCCGAGCATCCCAGAAGACTTACCGCAACATCTTAGCAAATTCAAGCCCTCCAAGGAAGATTTTGTGGTTAGAATACCTGTTTTGACTAACGTCATGGGTTCCATTGAAGGCTTGTTCAACCAGCCCAAGGCCGCCCAACGCCGGGTGGCCATCCCCATCATTCTGTTCCTGCTGGGCTCCAACCTTGAAGCGTTGGCGCAGTCCCTGCCGGGGATGCTGAACAACCAGGCTTCCACCGTCACAGTCCGCGCGGAATCGCAGGAAAAGAATGGAGATCTTTATACGCTGCGCGGCAACGTTGTGGTCACTTACCGGGAGATGCAGGTGACCGCGGACGAGGCTACATACAATCAGGCGACGAATGAAGTTGTCGCCAGGGGCCACGTAACGTATAACGATGCGACGGCGCACCTGGAGGCCGACGAACTCCATTACAATGTGGCCACCGGCCGGGGCTGGTTTCTGAATGGAAAAGGCTACGTGCACCCGCATATGAGGGCGCGCCGCGGGGTCATGCAGACGGAAAGCCCCTTTTACGTCCAGGCTAAAATCGTGCAGCGCCTGAACGAACTTGCCTACAGGATCACCAGGGGCCGCGTGACCACCTGCCCATGCGAGGCGACAGGATGGTCCATCACCGCCGGTCGCGCCGACGTTAAAGTCGGAGACAAAGTCATTGCCCGCAACAACATCTTTCACTTTCTCCGGGCGCCCATCCTCTATGTCCCCGTCCTGGTGGACTCGATTGCGCCGCGGCCCCGGCAGAGCGGATTTCTGTTGCCAACCATCGGCAATTCGTCGCAGAAGGGGTTTACATTCGGCGACGGCTTTTACTGGGCCATCAACCGCAGCGCCGACCTGACGCTGGGCGCGGTGAACTACAGCGTGCGAGGCCTGGGCGGCAGCGCGGAATTTCGCGCACGGCCGAGCGCCGACAGCAGCTTCGACGTGAGCGCGTTCGGCGTGAACGATCAGGGACCCACAGGGTCTCCACAACTTGCGGCACCAGGAGAAAGCATCCGGGCGGTGGGTCAGGCGGACCACTTGTTTGGCGGTTTCCGAGGAGTCGTGGACGTCGATTATGCAAGTTCGCTCGCCTTCCGTGAAACCTTTGCCAACAACTTTACACAGGCCGTCACTTCAGAGGCGCGCCAGATGGGCTTTATGACAAAGAACTTCGATGCGTACAGCGTAAACTTCTACGTCTCGCGTTATCAGAACTTCCTGTCAACCACGGGCGGCGGCGCCAATTCCATAACGATCCGCGAAACCCCCAGCTTTTCCTTCTCCGGCATGGACAGAGAAATCGCGAACACGCCGATCTTCTTTTCATTCGACACCTCCGCAGGAGCGGTGGCGCGCGTGCAGCCTGATTTTTCAACCCAGAATTTCTCTGAGCGCTTCAACCTTCATCCTGAACTCACCCTGCGGCTGAAGCCGTTCCTCCACTTCCATGTGACTCCCTCGGGTGGAGTATGGCTGACGCACTACGGGACCAGCCTCCGCCCGGATCACAGCGGCGTTAACCGCTTCCTGGGCGATTTCACGCTCGACGTCCGACCGCCCTCGTTCGAAAAGGTCTTCAGCCACCCGATTGGCGGATATTTCGTGAAGCACGTCATCGAACCGGACGTCCAGTATGAGGTGGTCCATTCGACAGACCCGCAGGACATCATGGACGTCGTGCGATTTGACAGCCTCGATACCCTGGCCGAAACAAACCAGATTGAATACTCGCTGACCAACACGATCATGGTCCGCAAGGACGTTCCTGACGGCCAGCCGGTTCCCCAGGCCCGCGAACTCGTGTCGCTGCGCCTCGCACAGATTTATTATTTCGATCCGACCTTTGGCGGCGCGCTTCAGCCCGGATCGAACATCGTCTGGGCGCCGACGGCGGCCCTCACGGGTATCGCATTCGCACAGGGAAGGAACCTTTCGCCGCTGATCTCCGTACTGAAACTGGCGCCGTCGTCAAGCTATGACACGGAACTGCGTGCGGATTTCAGTCCCGCCGGGGGCGGGGTGCTGAACGCCGGCATCACGTCAAACGTCCATCGAGGGCCTCTCGGACTGTCGCTGACCGATTTTTTCATCAACCGGACGGAAACAGCGCTCGTCCCGCCCCCACCAACTACCCCGCTCTCGCAAATCCCGTCCTATAACCTGCTGCGTACGCTGGCAAGCTACGGAAACTCGGATCGCAAAGGTTTCAATGGAGCATTCGGCGTTGACTATAACTTTGTGGAAGGGGTCGCACACCAGGTCGTAGGACAGGCGGGTTATCGATTTTCGTGTTTCACTGTCGATGTTGAGTACCGGCGGTTTGCGCTCGGTGCGTTTCGGCGCGAAAATGAATTCCGCGTGGCAGTGTCCCTGGCAAATGTAGGGACCTTCGGAAACCTGCGACAGGACCAGCGGTTGTTCTAAGGTTCTTTACGTCCCGGATGCTGGAACGCTGCTGGATGCGTTGAACAGCCTGCGTCTTGTCCATCCTGATTGCGATAAACTAGGGAAGGATCTAAGGTCATGGCATTTCCAATCCATCGTTTGCGGCGCTTGCGACGAACGGCGGCGTTTCGAGACCTTGTGCGGGAGACGCGCCTTTCGCCACGCTCGCTGATCTATCCTCTCTTTGTCTGCCCGGGTTCAAACGTGAAGGATGAGATCCGGTCCATGCCGGGCAACTATCGCTGGTCCGTTGACCTGTTGGTCGAAGAGTGCAAGGCGGTTTACGACCTGGGAATCCCTGCGATTATCCTGTTTGGAATTCCCGAGTCCAAGGACGAGGTCGGCTCAGGCGCTTACGATCCGGATGGCATTGTGCAGCGCGCTGTCAGAGCGGTCAAGAAGAGCGTGCCCGGGTTGATCGTGGTCTGCGACACCTGCCTGGATGAATACACTAGCCACGGACACTGCGGCATCGTTAAAGACGGCGATGTAGATAATGATGCCACTCTGGAACTTCTGGGGAAAGCCGCTCTGACCCAGGCCCAGGCCGGGGCAGACATGGTGGCGCCTTCCGACATGATGGACGGCCGCGTGGGTCGGATCCGGGAAGTGCTGGACTCGCACGGATTCGGCGCAATTCCAATCATGGCCTATTCCGCCAAGTATGCTTCGGCGCTTTACGGGCCGTTTCGCGAAGCGGCGGACTCCGCTCCGGCTTTCGGCGACAGGCGTTCTTACCAGATGGACCCGGCCAATCAGCGCGAAGCCATGCGCGAAATCGCCCTCGACATCGAAGAGGGGGCGGACATTATCATGGTGAAGCCCGGGCTGGCATACCTTGACATCATCGCGCTGGCGCGCCGGGAATTCGATCTTCCGATCGCGGCATACCAGGTGAGCGGCGAATATTCCATGATCGAAGCTGCCGCGCGAGCAGGCTGGATTGACCGGAAACTCGCGGTCCTGGAAACACTGCTATCTATTCGAAGGGCCGGCGCGGACATCATTCTGACCTATTTTGCCAAAGACGCAGCCCGGTGGCTGGGATGTTGATTTCGGCGCTTCATCCTCAATCCATTGCCTGCAGGTACCATCCCTGATGTCCTCCTGCCGATGCCTGCCTCGCCCGCTGCCCTCGCCTGTGCTGCGGGAAAACAGCGGTCTTCTCCATCGCGCGGCATTTTCACTGGTCGTCTGTGCTCTGCTGTTTACAAGTGCTGCGCACGGTGCGAAACGGGCCGATTCCCTTTCGCGGCATATCGACGCCATCCTTCGCGCCTCACATGCCGAGCGTGGATTCTGGGGCATCGAAGTCGTGCGGCTTTCCGATGGGAAAATCCTCTACGCCCGCAATCCCGACCGGCTGTTTCTGCCGGCTTCGAATATGAAGCTCTTTACAACCGCAGCGGCGCTCAGCACTTTGGGGCCGGATTTCATTTTCAAAACCACCGTGGAGAGCTCTGCGCCGTCGGACTCACAAGGCCGCGTGCCCGGGCTTACGATCGTCGGGCGCGGAGACCCGAACCTCGGCAGCCGCCTCTTGCCTTATCAATTCAACTCACCGGCGCGAATCCCCGCTGATCAGGATTTTGCAAACCTCGCCGACCAGGTTGCCGCAAAGGGCGTGCGCGAAATTACCGGCAATCTCTACGCGGACGACACCTATTACGTTTATGAACCTTACGGGACAGGCTGGACTGCGGACGACCTTGAGTGGGATTACGGCGCGCCGATTACGGCCCTGGCATTTAACGATAATGCCCTGAAAATGGAAATCCAGCCGGCCAGTTCGGTCGGGGCAAAGGCACAGATTCTGCTTGATCCTCCCGATGCGTACTACAAAATCATTGACGACGTCGAGACAACCCCTTCAGGCGATGCGGCCAAAGTGGAGGTCAACCGCTTGCCGGGTTCAATGGAGCTTGATGTATGGGGGCACGTTCCGGTCGGCTCGGACGGCGTGGACGAAGGAATCTCCATCGCGGACCCGCCCCAGTACATCGGCAAGATGTTTCGCAAGCTGCTCGAGCAGCGCGGCGTCAGAGTGGACGGTCAGGTTGTGGTTCGGGAACTGACGCAGGCCGAGGCGGATCGCGAGGGCACGCTGCAAAAACCGGAGCATCGATTTGTCCTTGCCGAACACGACTCGCTGCCGCTCCGCGAAGATATCAAGGTCACTCTGAAGGTCAGCCAGAACCTGCACGCCGAAATGCTTCTGCGCACGATGTCGAGAGTCCTCAACAATAAGGGAAGCGCGGAAGACGGCCTGAACATTCTCAACAATTTTGTCCAGAAAATCGGAATTTCAAACAACGAAGTGCGCTTCGCCGACGGTTGCGGCCTCTCACGACAAACCCTGGTCGCGCCGGATGCACTGATCAAGCTGCTGGAGTTCATGTCACGCGCACCCTATTTCCAGCCGTTTTATGACGCCCTGCCCGTGGCCGGGATCGACGGCACGCTCGGCGACCGGTTTCAGCATTCCATCCTCAAAGGCCGCATCCACGCCAAGACCGGTTCGATGGAGTATGTGAACGCGCTTTCGGGTTACATGGATTTGCCGGACCGTCGCCGGCTGGCGTTTGTCATCATTGGAAATCATCAGCCGCTCCACTGGAAGGAAGCAACGGAAGTGGTTGACAGGATCGCGCTGGAAATCTACCGCCGCTATGCTCGCGGGCGATAACCCACTCGGATGGCTTTGCCATGAAAACAGTCACGATCTTCGGCAGTTCGATTCCTGACGCGGAAACAGAGATTTACCGCGAGGCGCAAACGCTGGGCCGGCGACTTGCTGAAGCCGGCTTTGCCATATGCAACGGAGGCTATGGCGGGCTGATGGAAGCTTCCGCCCGCGGAGCACGTGATGCCGGCGGGCATACCATCGGCGTGACGTGCGAAATCTGGTCGAGTTCGGCTAACCCGTGGATCACCGAAGAGGTCCGGACCCACACGTTCATGGACCGCCTGCTCGCACTGATTGAACGCGGCGACGCCTACATCGTCCTTCCGGGCGGCACGGGCACGCTGGCGGAACTGGCCCTGGTTTGGGAAATGATGAACAAATCCACGTTGTCCAGATCCGTGGGCGGACGCAAGCCCCTGGTAGTGATGGTCCCGTACTGGCGGCCCGTGATCGAATGCCTGAAGCAGGAAATCCAACTGGCGCAGCGTTCAAACAAGCTGAAAATTCCCGCGCTGGAAATCGTGACGATGATCCACACTGTGGATGAGGCGGCCGCTCATGTGATAAAAGAAATTTCAGGCGCGCGGTCTTAACAGTTTGCTGAAGAAAGCCTGACTGTCATGCCGGGCGAAGCGAAGTATCTCTGTATTTCTCTGGAAATCATTGCCGGGGTCTTTCGCTGTGTCCGCGATGACGAAAGTCAATGGGTGTTTCAGCAGCCTGTTGAGACGGCCGCCGGCGTTTCGACATGAGCGATCCGGACCTTTCTTCCGACACAAATGACCGCTACTCCTGCCGCGTCCTCGAGTTCGATGCGGTCCGGGACCTGCTCCGCGAATTTCTTTCCGGGCCGATCAGCCTCAATCGTCTTGCTGCGATTTCACCGCACGAAAATCTTGATGCCATCCGGACCGATCTCGAGCGCGCTCGCGAGGCGAGAGAATTCCTGCGTGGAGGGGCGCGGCCGTCGTTCGGCGGCCTTGAAGACCCTGGCCCGCTTCTCGATCGGCTCCGCGTGCCGGGAGTCGCCTGCACTGCGCGGGAGATCCTTTCCCTGCTGGCTGTGATGCGGAAGGCGCAGGAACTGCAAAGATCTTTCGACCGCAGCTCATTCCCCCACCTCGCAATTCTGGCCGACGGCCTGCCGGACTTTCGCTCGCTGATTTCTGAGCTTGGCGGCAAAATCCATCCCGACGGCGCGCTTGACTCCTCCGCCAGCCCGGAGCTTGGCCGCATCCGCCGGTCCATCGAACGCCTGCGGCAAGAAATCCAGAAAACGCTGGAAAACCTCATCCATCGCCTCAGCCGCGACAAAGTGCTGCAGGATGCTGTCGTGATGGTGCGCAATGAGCGGCTGGTGGTCCCCATTCGCGCGGAAGAAAAACGGCACGTCGCCGGAGTGATTCACGGCGCGAGCTCTTCAGGCGCCACCGTTTTCCTCGAGCCCATGGAGACCGTGCCGCTGAATAACGAACTGGTCGAGCTTGAAGACCGCGAATATGCCGAGACACAGCGCATCCTCGGAGAATTCAGCGGGAAACTGCGGCAGCGCCTCGATGACCTGATAGCGGCGGTTGCCATCCTTGCCGAACTGGATGTGGTTTTCGCCAAGGGGGCGTTTGCGGCGGCCTACGATTGCTGCATTCCGGAATTCAACCGCGGCGAGGGTATCGTGCTTTCCGGCGTGCGGCATCCGCTGCTCGAAAAAACGCTCCGCGCCATCGGCGGGAAGCCGGTCCCTCTGAAGATCACGCTGCAACAGCCTAAGAGCATGATGGTGATCAGCGGGCCGAATGCCGGCGGGAAAACGGTGGCACTCAAGACTGTCGGAATTTCCGTTCTGATGGCGCAGGCCGGCCTTCCCGTCACTGCTGATGAAGCGCATCTGCCGCTGTTCCATCGCGTGCTGGCGGATATCGGCGATCAGCAATCGATTCAGGCCAATTTGAGCACTTTCTCGGCGCATATCGCCAGCATTCGCAATATGGTTCAAGTGGTCGGCCCGGACGATTTGGTTCTGCTCGACGAACTGGGATCGAGCACCGAGCCCGGCGAGGGCGCCGCGCTGGCAATTGCCATCCTCGAGCGGTTCAAAAAATCCCGCGCGCTGACGTTTGTCACCACGCATCACGGACGACTCAAAGCTTACGGCAGCGAAACACCGGAAGCGGAAAACGCCGCCATGGAGTTCGATGAGGAAACCCTGCAACCCACCTACCGGCTGTTGATCGGTCTGCCGGGAAAATCGAGTTCAGTCGATATTGCCGCGCGCCTGGGGCTGCCGGAGGAAATTCTGCAGAAGGCCCGCGAACTGATCGGGGCGGAAGAGGCCGAAGCCGCCGCCCTGCTCCGGTCGCTCCACGAAATGCGCGCACTTTTTGAAGCGCAACTCGCTGACATCCAGGTCCGCGAAAAACAGCTTGAAGAGCGCGCGGCGGAACTCGAAGCCAGGGCCGAGGAGGAACGCCGTGCAAAACTGAAAGAGCTTGACGAGCGCCTCGAGGAAACGCTGCGTGCGATGGAAAAGCGGTGGGAAGAGGCGCTCGAACAATTGCGCGCACGGGTCGAAAAGGCGCGCCTTCCGAGGGGCTCAGAACGCAAAGTCGCCGCGCTCAAGCAGGAAGCCCGCGAGGAATGGAATGCGCAGGTCCTGAATGCCCTCTCCGGAACTGCACCGGAACCCGAGGCCGCTGCCGGAGCGCCGATCGCCGTCGGCGACCAGGTGCGCTTGACGCACCTCTCTACGCCCGGGACCGTTACCGAAATCGGCGATGACGGTCAGATCCAGGTCCAGGTGGGAAATCTGCGCCTGCGGATTGCGAAGGACGAAGCTCAGGTCGTGGCCCGCAAATCTGACAACGTACCGGCCTCCCGCGGGCGGCTGGGCATGCAGGTGGCAGCGACGCAGGCCGACGTGCCCGATGAAATCAATGTGATCGGTAATACGGCGGAGGAAGCGGTCGAACGCGTGGATGAGTTTCTGGACCGCGCTTACACGGCCGGACGTGCGCGCCTGCGCGTAGTCCACGGGTTTGGGAAAGGGATTTTGCGAAAGACACTCCATGAGATGTTCGCTTCGCACCCGCACGTTGAAAAATTCTACCCGGCCCCGCAACGGGAGGGTGGAGGCGGTGCGACCATCGTCGAGCTAAGGAACTGAAGCGCTTTCATTGAACCCTTGGGTTCCCCGGTTTCATCAAATTAAAAGTGGCTGAGAAATTGAAATGTGCAACTGGCCGCAATTTGCAGCTATAATCGCAAGCGGTTTCAGCCGGCTGGTCAGCCAGGAAAAGCAGGGCAAGGAGATCAAATGGGACTACTCCGTGACGAAGACGCCGCCGAAATTCGCCGCAGGCTCAGTGGAATGACGGCCCCCGTGAGGTTGATTCACTTTACGCAGGAACTGAATCTCGAATATGGGCGCGAAACACGGCAGGTGCTTGAAGAACTTGCCGGGCTTTCGGACAAGCTGTCGCTTGAAGTTTATGACTTTCTTCTCGATAAGGAGAAAGTCGCCGAATACAAGGTTGACAAGGCCCCGGCCACGGTGATTCGCAACGGCAAGGATTACGGAATCCGCTACTACGGCATGCCGGCCGGATACGAATTTTCCACTCTTCTTGATGCAATCCTCGATGTTTCAAGAGGCCAGACGGGTCTTGCTGTGGAAAGCAAGGAAAAGCTTGCACGTCTGACGCAGCCGGTCCATCTGGAAGTTTTTGTCACGCCGACCTGACCCCACTGTCCACGGGCGGTCCGCCTGGCCCACCAGTTTGCGATGGAAAGCGACCACGTCACAGCCGATTGCATCGAGGCAACTGAATTTCCGGACCTCGTCAGCCTGTATCGGGTCCACGCCGTCCCTAAAACAGTGATCAATGCAGAGCATTCGCTGGAAGGCGCGCTTCCGGAAAGTTATTTTCTGGATGCTGTCCTTGAGGCCGTCCAACCCTCCGAAGAGGGCGAAGGAAAAGCTCCAGCGTGAGCAGTCAATGGCCGTGCTGCCGCCGGCGAGGTTGGCATTCCGGTCCGCTAATACTTCAGGACCGAGTGGATATTGTATTTTGCGAGCTTCTCCTTTCCCTTCAGGAACTCGAGCTCGATCAGGAATCCCATGCCAACAATCTGGCCGCCCAATGACTCCACGAGTTGCGCCACGGCCGCAGCGGTCCCGCCCGTTGCCAGCAGGTCATCGATGATCAACACTTTCTGCCCCTCGCTGATGGCATCACGATGGACCTCCAGGGCGTCCGTTCCATATTCAAGCGTATATTCCACGCGCGCAGTCTCGGCAGGAAGTTTCCTCGGCTTGCGAACCGGGACAAATCCGGCGTTCAGGCGATAGGCCACCATGGGCGCAAAAATAAACCCGCGCG
>Ga0209810_1002409_pt1 | contig 22573 bp, 19 predicted proteins | sample Coa_R1_7_FD_187159 | JGI IMG/M metagenome (GOLD analysis project Ga0209810, IMG submission 187159) | Surface soil microbial communities from Centralia Pennsylvania, which are recovering from an underground coalmine fire - Coalmine... | ecosystem: Environmental > Terrestrial > Soil > Unclassified... | reverse complement strand
TTGAGGCATAGATCACTCCTTCCTTGAATAGGTGATTGATTGCTTCCTATTCTAGCAGGTCGGACGTGACTTCGCCTCGCTTCTTTTTCGGTTGTTCCGGTACATTTCCCTTAAGTTCACGCCTAAGGGGGTGGCCCTACTATATACGATGCATTCGTATGGTCTGGAAAGCTCTCGTATATAGTAGGGCCACCCCTTGCGGGTGGCCTGCGGCCCGGGAACCGGGGCATGACCGGGAACCGGGGCATGACCGGGGGCCGGGGCATGGTTGGGGGCCGGGATCGGCGGAGGGACTGGGAAGTTCGGTGGCTTCGGGCGGCCGGGCTTTGATCTCTGCCTTATTTTATATTATCAGGAAGGATATCTATGGAAAATTGCCTGTTCTGCAAAATTGCGGATGGTCAGATACCGGCAAAGGTTGTCTATCAGGATGAGAACGTGGTGGCGTTTGAGGATATCAACCCGCAGGCGCCGCATCATATTTTGCTCATCCCCCGGCGGCATATTGCCTCAATGGCCAAATTGACAGCCGATGACGGGCCGATGCTCGCTCAGGTCTTCACCGTTGCCGCGAAACTGGCGCGAGACCTGGGGTTGGAGGAAAGCGGCTATCGTTTCGTCACCAATGTTGGCCCCGATGCAGGTCAGTCCGTCTTTCACCTGCACTTTCACCTGCTCGGCGGGCGCAAACTTGGCTGGCCGCCCGGATAGAAACGGGTATATTCTCCCATGCGTATCGCCATTGATTACACAGCCGCCATTCGCCAGGGCGCGGGCATCGGCCAGTATGTGCGCAACCTGGTAGCGGCCCTGCTGGCAGAAGATACTGTCAACCAGTATACGTTGCTCACCAGCGGACGCCCCACGAAGGAGCATCCGTTTCCTGCGGGGCCGAACGTGCGCGGACGCAGCATCTACATTCCAGACCGTTACCTGAACATCCTCTGGTATCGCTGGCGTTTGCCGCTCAACGCCACACTCTTCTCCGGGCAGGTCGACATCTATCACGGCCCGGACTTCGCGCTGCCCCCGCTGAGCAAGAAACTGCGCAAAGTCGTCACCGTCCACGACCTCGCTTTCCTGGAACACCCGGAATACGCCGTCCCTGAACTGGTGGCGTATCTCAAAAAGATCGTGCCGGAGGCAGTCGAGGCCGCCGATGTGGTCACCGCCGTCTCAGAGGCAACGCGGCAAGGACTCATCAACCATTTTAAGACGCCAGCCGAGAAGATCACGGTCGTTCCCATCGGCGTGGCCTCGCACTTCCGGCGCATCACTGACCCCATCCTGCTGGGGGCGACGCAGCACAAATACGAGTTGAAACATCCGCTTGTGCTTGGCGTTGGCACGCTGGAGCCGCGCAAAAACCACCTCAACCTCATTAAAGCTTTCGCGAAAGCCACGAGCAGGAAAAATGGCCCCGCCATGCTTGCCATCGCGGGCGGTAAAGGATGGCTATATGAAGAGACGCAGCGCGTGGTGGCCGATCTGAAGCTGGAAAATAAAGTACGCTTCCTGGGCCGTGTCAGCGATCTGGAATTGATTACGCTTTACAGTATGGCCGATATCTTCGCTTTCCCCTCGTTCTTCGAGGGATTCGGCATTCCGCCGCTGGAAGCGATGGCCTGTGGCGCGCCCACTATCACTTCCGATACCTCATCGCTGCCGGAAGTGGTAGGCGATGCCGCCATTCTGGTTAATCCACACGACATTGATGCTCTTTCTCAGGCGATCACTCGTTTAATAGATAATGAGGGCCTGCGTGAGGAGTTGCGCCAGAAAGGCTTCCAGCGCGCCCGGCATTTTACCTGGCCCCGGACCGCCCGCAAGATGCTGGCCGTCTATCAGCGGCTCTATGAGGGAGCAACAGATTTTTCGACTTGAGGTTTTTGCATGAAAATTGGCATCAATGCGCTGTTCTATCAATATCCGGCCAGCGGCAGCGGTCAGTATCTCTCGCACCTGCTGCGCGCTCTTTCAGCACTTGACTCGCGCAATGAATATATTCTTTTTGGCCCCCGACCGCTACCGCAAAGTAATGGCCTGCCGCAAACACCTTTTCCCTATCATGTACAACCCGTTCCCGGCTTCGCGGCGCGCAGCGAGAATATCGAGAAGGTGATATGGGAGCAGTGGACAGGCCCGGCGACGGCGTGCAAAGCCGGAGTCGATGTCTTCCATGTCCCTCACTTCGCGCCGCCGCTTTTCCCACAAACGCCAACCGTCGTCACCATCCATGACGTGATTCCGCTGCGCCTGCCGCTCTACCGTGCCGGAACGCGCGTCAGCGCATATGTCCGTCTCGTGGCCCGCGCCGCTCACAGCGCAAAGCTGATCATCACCGTTTCGCAGCACGCCAAACAGGACATGATCGATGCCCTCAAGCTGCCAGCCGAACGTATCCGCGTCATCTATGAGGCTGCCGGTGAAGAATACCGGCCCGTCAGCGATCCTGCTGTGCTGGCGGCGGCGCGCCAACGCTACGGCGTCGGCAAACGCTACATTTTTTACCTCGGCGGACTCGACCAGCGCAAGAATGTGCAGCAACTGGTGCGCGCCTTCGCCCGCGTCTATTCGCAATTGAACGACCCCAACCTGCAACTGCTCATCGCAGGCAACCCCGATAAACAGCGCGGGCCACTCTTCCCCGACCCGCGCCCGGTCGCCGCCGACCTCGGCATGTCGGGCCAGATCATTTACCGCTTCATTGAAGAGGAAGACAAGGCCGCCATGTATAGCGGGGCCAGTCTCTTCGTCTTCCCTTCGCTCTATGAAGGCTTCGGCCTCGACCCGCTCGAAGCCATGAGCTGCGGCGCGCCCGTCGTCTGTTCCAACCGCACTTCGCTGCCGGAAGTCGTGGGCGATGCCGCCATCAGCGTCGATCCTGAAAACCTGCCCGCCCTCGTCGAAGCCATATCCCGCGTACTGAGCGATGACACCCTACGGGCCGATCTACGGGAGCGTTCGCTGAAACAGGCAGCCAGGTTTAGCTGGCATAAAACGGCTCAGGAAACGCTGGCCGTTTACGAAGAGGTATATGCAAGGAGCAAGAAATAATGCGCGTTCTGATGATCTCAAAAGCCCTCGTCGCTGGCACCTCGCAGCGCAAGCTGGAAGAACTGGCAAAATGCCCCGGCGTCGAACTGACGCTGGTGACCCCGCCCTACTGGCAGAGTGATGACGGCAGCAAACAGATGCTGGAACGCCTCTATACGACCGGCTACCAGATGATCGTCACGCCCATGAAGCTGAACGGCAATTTCCACCTGCACTACTATCCTGAACTGGGCAAGATCATGCGCGAGGTGAGGCCAGAGGTCGTCCACATCGACGAGGAACCCTACAACTTCGCTACCTTTCAGGCCATGCGCCTTGCCGTCGGTTTAAAGGCAAAGGCATTATTCTTCACCTGGCAAAATCTCTACCGCAACTACCCGCCGCCGTTTCGGCAGATGGAGTTGTACAACTATCGCCATGCCTCGGCAGCCCTGGCAGGCAATCGCGACGCTGAAGAGGTGTTGCGCCGCAAAGGCTATCGCGGCCCCATTCACATTATCCCGCAATTCGGCTTCGACACCGACATCTACAAACGCACGGAGCCGCGCAAAGCTCGCGCCGCCGGTGATCCCTTCACCATCGGCTACATCGGTCGCCTCGTCGAAAGCAAGGGTCTGCCACAGGTCATCGACGCGCTGGCAACCCTGCCCGACTATTGCCGCGTCGTCTTCATCGGTCACGGCCCCGTAAAAAGCGAGCTTGAGGAGCAGGCGGCGCGCCTGGGCGTCTCTGATCGCGTCACCTTCAGGGGCAGCGTTCGCACCTACGAGATACCCGTTGAACTGCAAAAGCTGGACGTACTCGTGCTGCCCTCGCTGACACGCCCTAACTGGAAAGAGCAATTTGGCCGCGTCCTCTGCGAGGCGATGGCCTGCGAAACGCCCGTCATCGGCTCCGACTCTGGCGAAATTCCCTACGTCATCGGCGACGGCGGCCTCGTCTTCCCCGAAGGCAACGCCTCCGAACTGGCCGCCCGCGTGCGCCAGCTGCTCGATAACCCCGATCTCTATGCCCAACTTGCCCGCAACGGTCGCCAGCGCGTCCTCGACAACTATACCCAGCAACATATCGCCAGGCAGACGTATGAAGTTTATCAAGAAATGCTGGGAGAGCGCGTGGCAGCAGAAGTGGTCGGACAATGAAAACCAGCGCGCAGGTATCACACCAACGAAAACCAGTTCGGCCATGTCATGTTGAGCGGAAGCGAAGCAACAAAATCAGAGAAAACTGAAAGATGACGCTGCCAGAAAGGCGAAGAAGTCCTCTCACTCAGGTGATATAATACAGGCAGTGAAAACATACAACGATGTGTGGTGTGTTGGTTATCTACAATGATGTATTGGTAAGGAGCAGAGAATCCCATGCAAACGACAGTGAGTAGCGTTGTGGAACGCGGACAGACCCCTTTTAAGAATCAGCCGCTGACCGATTTCAGCGTTGAGGCGAACCGCGAGGCGCAGAGGAAGGCGCTGGAGCAGGTGAAGAGTGAGCTTGGGCGCACCTACCCGCTGATTATCGGCGGCAAGCATATTACCAACGAGTCGACCTTTGCCTCGGTCAATCCGTCGAATCCTGATGAGGTGATTGGCTATTTTTCACGGGCCACCGTGCAGCAGGCCAATGAAGCGGTGCAGGTCGCGGCGCAAGAATTTGAACGCTGGAAGAAGGTTCCGGCGCAGGAGCGAGCAGGCTACGCCTTCGCCGCCGCCGATCTTTTGAAGGAGCGCCGGTTTGAATTTAATGCCTGGATGATCTACGAGGTGGGCAAGAGCTGGGTCGAGGCCGACGCGGACACGGCGGAAGCCATCGATTTCCTTGAATTCTACGCGCGCGAGATGCTGCGCCTGGCAGAGGAGCAGCCACTGGTGCGCATCGAGGGCGAAGATAACGAGCTTGTCTACATTCCGCTGGGCGTGGGTGCAGTCATCCCGCCCTGGAACTTCCCCGGCGCCATTATGGTGGGCATGACCAGCGCGTCTTTCGTGACGGGGAACACGGTTGTGCTGAAACCGGCAAGCACCTCACCCGCCATCGCCTACCAGTTCATGCGCATCCTGGAAGATGTCGGCTTGCCCGCCGGCGTGGTCAACTATCTGACCGGCCCCGGCAGCACCATCGGCGACGCGCTGATCGAGAATCCGCAGGTACGCTTCATCGCCTTTACCGGCTCGCGCGACGTGGGCCTGCGCATCAACGAACTGGCGGCGCGCCCGCAAAAGGGGCAGAAGTGGATCAAGCGCACCATCCTCGAAATGGGCGGCAAAGACGCGGTGGTGGTCGACGAGACCGCCGACCTTGAAGCGGCAGCTAACGGCATCGTCGCTTCCGCTTTCGGCTTCCAGGGCCAGAAGTGTTCCGCAGGCTCACGCGCCATCGTTGTTGAGTCCGTCTATGACGACGTCTTGAATCGTGTCATTGAGAAGACGAAGCAGTTGACAATGGGCGATGTCACGCAGCCGGAGACCTACATGGGGCCGGTCATCGACGCCAACGCCTTTAAGAAGATCAACGACTATATCGAGATCGGCAAGACCGAGGGTCGCCTCGTGACGGGTGGCGGGCATCACAGCCCCGGCTACTTCATTGAGCCGACCATCTTCGCCGATGTCGATCCCCATGCGCGCATTGCCCAGGAAGAGATCTTCGGCCCCGTGCTGACCTTCATCAAAGCCAGAGACTTCGAGGACGCCATCCACATTGCCAACGATACCGAATATGGTCTGACCGGCTCGCTCTACTCCACCAACCCGGAACGCATCAAGCAGGCTAAAGAGGACTTCCACGTCGGCAACCTCTACTTCAACCGCAAGAGTACGGGCGCGCTCGTCGGCGTCCACCCCTTCGGGGGCTTCAACATGTCTGGCACCGACTCCAAAGCCGGTGGTCGCGACTACCTCCTGCTCTTCACGCAGGCCAAAGCCATCTCGGCGAAGAAGTAACTGGCTGGCACCTGGTACGTCAGGCCACCCGCAAGAGGTGGCCCTACTCTACGCGAGCATGGCACGCTCGCATTGCGAGCGCGCCATGCTCTAAGAGGGGAAATGGCTGGGCGTGTAGAGTAGGGCCACCTCTTGCGGGTGGCCTGGGCGCAGTGATGCGTGAACGAGGAAATAGCATAAGCAGATAGTTATGCAAATCATCCAGAACATTAATCAAAAATACTGGACATGGTGGGGGAGGGTCTGGTATACTACAAACATAGAAAACAAGAAACGCTCGCATCGCTGATTTGAGAGGGCGTCGTAGCTACCAACGATATCGCGGCTTGATTGAGATGGTAGCTACTTTCTTGCTTTTGGCGATTAGCATAAGCAAAATCTTATCCATCTACACGCCAACGAGCAATCCTCAGTGCGCCCCTTCATCAGCTATGCCCATATCAGGATATGATAGAATGTGAGAAAAAGGGTTGACCACGCCCCGTAGGCGGGGATATCTGGCAAAATTCAGCATAAAACGGGCAATTTAGCCCATTCACAAAGGGTATCTTATGTCGACTGTTACGAAATTGAGTCCGGGGGTGTGGCAGATTTCGCTGCCATTTCTGGGCGAGCATGAGATTGTTGGCTCCTACCTGTTAGCGGGCAACAACGATCTGGCAATCATCGATCCGGGGCCGGGCAGCATGCAGGAACCGCTGCTGGCCTCCATTCGTGAGGCAGGTTTCGAGCCACGCGATGTCACGCACATTCTTGCCACGCACATTCATCTCGATCACACCGGTGGCGTTGGCTCGCTCATGCGCCACATGCCGAAGGCGCAGGTCTACGTTCACACACTGGGCGCGCCGCACCTGCTCGACACCAGCAAAGTCGTAGCCAGCGCCGCCCGCATCTACGGCGACCGCATGCAACTGCTGTGGGGCGACATCGAGCCGGTGCCACAGCAACGCCTGCGCGTCATCGACAACGGTGACATCCTCACCATCGCAGGCCGTTCCCTCAACATCTACTACGCGCCGGGCCATGCCATTCACCACGTTATCTTCTTTGACTCGCAATCGGGCGAACTGTGGGCCGGAGACGTGGCCGGGGTGCGCCTTCCCGGCGTCGACTACGTGCGCCCGCCTACCCCACCACCCGACCTCGACCTCGAAGCCTGGTCCGCCAGCCTCGACCTCATCAACCGCCTGCAGCCCGCCGTCGCCTACATGGGCCACTTCGGCGCCACCACTAACGTTCCTCAACACCTGGATCGCCTGCGCGAAAAGCTCTACGCCTGGGGCGAATTTGTTCTCGCCGCCATGCGCTCCGGCCACACTGAGGCCGAAATCATTTCCCTGCTCATCACCCATACCGAACCCGAACTCCACCAGGTCTCCGGAGATGTACATGCCCTGAAACGGTATGAAATCGCGACGAATTATGCGATGACGGTGCAGGGATATATGCGCTACTGGAGGAAGAAACACCCGGAGAGGCTATAGGATAATTGAATGCCATGATCCTCGTCTCTTTGCACTATCGCGCCCTGATGGGTTAGAATATCCATAATGTCATCCCGAAACGTTCTATCAGAAGAAGGGGTCTGTATTATCAAGGCTCCTGGAAGATTTAACAGAGAAGGAAAACCAGACCATGTTTCGTGCTCATCAGGCACACGCGAGACCACATGTTACCGTTGGCGCGCACCAGTACCTCATCTACCTCCCGCAAGATTATGACCCCCGGTCAGGCAAACGCTGGCCGCTTGTGCTGTTTTTGCATGGGTCAGGCGAGCGGGGCGATAATTTGCATCTGGTTGCACGGCACGGGCCGTCAAGGCATGTTGAGGAGGGACAGCATTTCCCCTTTATCCTTGTCTCCCCACAATGTCCGTCTCACGGCTGGTGGAGCAGGGAGGCGGATGTTCACGCCCTGGCCGAACTACTGGACGAGATTGAGGACAACTATGCCGTCGACCCCGACCGTGTGTATGTGACGGGTTTGAGTATGGGCGGCTATGGCGTGTGGGCGCTGGCAATCGCCTATCCCCACCGCTTCGCGGCCATCGCTCCCATTTGCGGCGGCGGCAATCCCAGGGCAGTCTCCGCCATTCGCCATCTCCCCGTCTGGGCATTTCATGGCGACCAGGACGGGGCGGTGCCGATAGAGGATGGCAGGGCGATGGTCGAAGCGCACAGAGCCTGTGGCGGCAATGCCAACTTTACCGTCTATCCCGGCGTCGGGCATGACTCATGGACACAGACTTACGCCAACCCGGAACTATATAACTGGCTGCTTGCTCAACGCAGGCGTAATAATGATGAGGATGAGATGTTGGAGAAGAGCGCGTAAGCCAGCGGCCATATCCACCCCGCTACCCATGTCACCCCACCCCCAGGCCGAACCCCAGGCCGAACCCCACCCCCAGGCCGACCGCAAGGGTCGGCCCCATAGGCGTTCACTTAAGCCCGTGCGCAGGCCAGGCAGGCCAGCCGCCAGGGATGGCCCTCCTCTAGACGATGGCTCCCCAGGCGGCACGAGCCGCCCGTCTAGAGGAGGGCCACCCCTGGCGGCTGGCCTGCCCGGCGCGGCGTCAGTGGCCTGCGGGCGGCCTGGAGGGAACGCTTCTGGGGGGGGCCTGCCCGGCGCGGCGTCGGTGGCCTGGAATGCGGCGACGCCGGAAACATGCTGGCTAACTTCCTGTTCCCGGTTCCTGTTTGACAGGCTCCTGCCCGGCGGGTTCCTGTTTTGCCGGTTCCCCCCTCTCTTCGGTGACCAGCATTTTGAATGCCTGTTGTGGACTGGTGGGAACGCGCGGCACTGCGCGGCTGACTTCAGATAGTTCTTCCACCGGCAGGTCGGCCAGCATTCTGTCTTTGAACTCGTTGACCTGCCGCATCATCTTGCCCGTGCTGCGGGACAGTTCCTGGAGCTTTCTGGGACCAAAAATCAGCAGGCCGATGACCAGAATAATTACCAGGTCCATAAAGTGAAATCCCATATGCGCTCCTTCCTCAAGCACATCTGCTGCCCATTGCTCTTTTCTGTATCAATGCTTTCCCTATTCTACCATACTTACGAACAAATTGCTCTTCGTGATTACCTGAGGGTCGCAAGAGGATTTCCAGAAACGTCGAGAAAAATCAGCCAAAAAAAAGGGGGTTAGCGTTTACTTTGATAGAGAGCTTACAAGAAGCCATGAAACGGCGGGTTGACTTGATACGACGTGGTTTCGCATCATGAGGGGGCGGCCCTTGCGGTCGTCTCATGGGCGCCCGCAAGGGTCGCCCCGGTGATTGAGAAGATCTGCCGTTTGTGGCGGGCGGTATGCTAAGACCCAGGACTTCCCCCACACACCCCTTACATCTGGGTATACCGGTCGCGTTTCCCCCCAGAACGGCGACCGGTCTCTCTTTTCTACAAAACTCATCAATTTGTAATATGATAAGGTTCACCAGATTCTCCCGATGGAATTCAGCATTTATCCTGCTCACCCTCTTGCCAAAGTCCTCTCTTTTTCATATACTGCATGTAGCAGTTGAGATGCGCTCTCATGCTGACTGAACAGAGGTGACATGTGGATTATGGACGGCGAAATCTGGTATGGTTCATAGTGCAGGATTTATTTTCCTTTATTGCAGAGGTGAAGAAGCCGTGTCACCTCTTTGTCTTGTAGAAAGGGCAAGCAACCATCTATGGTACTTGAAAACAGGGAACGCGGGGGAAGCGAGCAGCAGAATAGCTGGCAGGCAAGGCTCTTACAGGCTGCTCATGATGCTTTTATCGTGCATGACCAGAACGGGCGCGTACTGTTCTGGAATCAGGGAGCAAACAGGCTCTACGGGTGGAGTGAAGCGGAGGCGCTGGGGCAAAATATCCATCACCTCCTGAAAACCAACAGCCTCGTCGCTCCAGAGGAGATCGACCGCACGCTTCACGAGGGGGAGAGCTGGGAGGGAGAACTGGAGCATACGCGGCGCGATGGCAGCCCGCTCATCGTCCACAGTCGCTGGATCGCTTTGAAGCAGCCGGGAAGCGAGTCGCTGGCAATTCTGGAGGTCAATCGCGACATCACCGATCTCAGACGCACCTTGCAGCATTTACGTTTTCTCACGGAAGCCGGAAAGCTGCTGGTTTCCTCGCTCGATTACCAGGAAGTGCTGGTACAGATCGCCCAACGGGCCGTGCCGATGGTGGCCGACTGGTGTCGCATTGATCTGTTGAGGGAGGACGGAACGCTCTACCCGCTGGTCATCACCCATGTCGACCCGGCAAAAGTGGCATGGGCCTATGAACTGAATGAGAAGACGCCCTACGACCCGGATGCGCCTACGGGAACCGCTGCCGTACTGCGCAACAAGAAAGCAGAATTCTACCCGGACATTCCCGATGAAATGCTGGTGGCCGCCGCGAAAGATGAGGAAGAACTGGCGCTGGTACGCTCCATTGGTTTCTCATCGGTCATTGTCGTTCCCATTGTGGTGCAAGACAAAGGGATTGGCGCGATTACGCTGGTGATGACAGAGACGAAGCGCCACTATACGCCAACAGACCTGGCGATGGCGGAAGAACTGGCCAGCCGCGTCTCCCTGGCGATGGAGAACGCCCGCATCTACCGCCAGCTTCAGGAGTTTAATACGAACCTGGAGGTGATAGTGACCGAGCGTACCGCCGCCCTGACGGCCTCGACGGAGGCGCTGCGCCAGCTGAATACGGAATTGCAGCGCAGCAACCAGGAACTACAGGATTTTGCCTATGTCGCCTCACACGATTTACAGGAACCCCTGCGCAAAATTCAGGCATTCGGCAACCTGCTCGAAGACGAATACGGCCACGTACTGGGCGAGGGTCGCACTTACCTTGACCGCATGCGCAACGCCGCTTCCCGCATGCAGATTCTCATCAACGACCTGCTGACCTTTTCCCGCGTCACCACGAAGGCGCTGCCCTTTTCTGAGGTGGATCTGAATATGATTGCGCGCGAAGTCGTCATTGACCTGGAAACGCTGGTGCAAACGACGCACGGAACGGTCACCATCGAGCAACTTCCCATCATCGAGGCCGACCCGTTGCAGATGCGCCAGATGCTGCAAAACCTTATCGGCAATGCCTTGAAATTCCACAGGCCCGGCGTTCCCCCGCTCGTGACCGTCTCAGCGCAGGTGCAGGTTGACACGCAGACGGGCGAAGAGCAATGTCTGCTCGCCGTCAGAGATAACGGCATTGGCTTTGACGAAAAATATCTTGACCGCATTTTTACCGTGTTTCAGAGGCTGCATAGCAGAGGAGAGTACGAGGGAACCGGCGTCGGTCTGGCCGTCGTGCGCAAAATTGTCACACGACACGGCGGCAGCATTACCGCACAGAGCAGTAATGGTGAAGGCGCGACGTTTCTGGTGACGCTGCCGATTCACCAGAGAAGCGTTGGAATACTGAAGGAAGAAGAGAAGGACTGAATACATGACACCAAAGGATTCGATTGTGATTTTGATGGCAGACGATGACGAAGATGATGTACTGTTGACACAGAAAGCCCTGCGACAGGGAAAACTGCTGAATGAACTCTATTGCGTGCGCGATGGCGAGGAACTACTGGACTACCTGCTACATCGTGGCGCCTATAGCGACCCGGAGAAAGCGCCGCGTCCGGGCGTCATTCTCCTCGACCTGAATATGCCCCGTAAAGATGGACGAGAGGCGCTCAGAGAGATTAAGGCCAACCCGGAGCTGAATGACATCCCCGTTGTCGTTTTCACCACCTCGAAAGCGGAGGAAGACATCTATCGCAGCTACAAGCTGGGCGTCAACTCGTTTATTACCAAGCCGGTCACATTTGAACGGCTCATCGAGGTGATGCAGATGATCGGCAAATACTGGTTTGAGATCGTAACCCTACCGCCTGAGGAGGGCAAAGGTGGCTACTAAGGCATCGCATACTACTGTACTGCTCATTGAGGATGACGAAGAAGATTACATCCTGCTGCAAAGGCTGCTGGCGAAAGTCCCTCATCAACGCTACAAGGTGCTGTGGGAACAGCGGCCAGAACACGGGCTTGCCCATATGCAGCGCGACGATCACGATATCTGCCTGGTCGACTACCGACTGGGAGCAGCCAGCGGCATCGATGTCTTGAAAGAGGCACGCAAACAGGGATACACCCGGCCCATTATCATGCTGACCGGCGCGAGCGAGGGCAATATCGATATCCAGGCCCTGCACGCCGGCGCGGACGACTATATCACGAAGGACCAGTTGCAGGGCGAATTGCTGCACCGCCTGATTCGCTACGCCATCGAGCGCAAAAAAGCCGAGCAGGAACGCGACCGCCTGCTGCGTGAGCAAATTATCCGCGACGAACGGGAAGCCAGAAGGACCGAGTTTATCAGCATGGTCGTCCACGAACTCAAAACGCCGATTACGAGTTTGAAGGGCTACTCACAACTGCTCGGCAGACGCTGCGAACGCATGGGCGATGCGCAGGGCATGCAACTTGCTACCCGCATGGATCAGCAGGTCAATCGGCTGACCGGCCTGATCGACGATTTACTGGACATCAATCGCATGGAAGGGAACAGGCTGCGGCTGCGCGAGAGCGATTTCGCTTTCGATGATCTGGTAGAGGAAGTGATGGCGGACATCCAGTTGACAACGGAGCAACACACGCTGGTGAAAGAGGGGCAGACGCACGCGACAATTCGGGGCGACCGCGAACGCATTGGTCAGGTGCTGACGAACCTGCTCACCAACGCCATCAAGTATGCACCCGCATCTGACAGAATCGTGGTCAGACTGGCACGCGACGAGCAGTCTGTGACCGCCAGCGTGCAGGACTTCGGCCCCGGCATCCCCGCCGAGCAGCAGGAGCGGGTGTTTGAGCCGTTTTACCGCATTCAGGGCCAGGAAACCATCGCGTCCGGTCTCGGTCTGGGGCTGACGATAGCAGCCAACCTGGTCGCCCGCCACCAGGGCAAAATCTGGGTAGAAAGCGAAGAGGGAGCAGGCACGACCTTCAGTTTCACGCTGCCGCTCGCTCCCCGGCAAGCAGACCAGCCCGCGCTAGAAGTAGGGAGATAGCCGCGCCAGTTCAACATTGAAGCGGGGAATAGCGATCAGACGTATCGATAGCGTAGGGCCGGGTAGGTAGGAGAAAGGAGCGCGCTTATTTCTCTGCGTTCGATTCTTCAGGAAGTGAAGTTAAACCTCTTATGGTTTTGCTTAAATATGCAGTATGCAGCCTTGCTGCCTATTGTGATTCCGACACAGATTTTGCTCTTTGTGCAGGGCGGCTCGGTGGGCAATGTGCAGCAAGCGACATTCCTGGGCTGGCTCACTGCTGCCGCTTCGGTCGTCTCACTGCTCATGCCGCCTCTCATCGGCAGGCTCTCTGACCGCACTTCGGTGTCGTTGGGCCGCCGTCGTCCCTACATTGCCGCCGGTGGTTCGCTGCTGCTCATCAGCACCCCCCTGCTGGCTACTGCCAGCAACGTGGGCATATTTCTGCTGGGCCTCTCGATCCTGCATATCGGAAACAACGTTGTGACTGCTTCCTATCAAAGCCTTGTGCCAGACCTCGTGCCGAAATCGCGGCGCGGCGAGGCCTCCGGCTATGTGGGAGCGATGACAATTCTCGGCAATGTGGCGAGTCTGGGGCTGGCGGCCATCCTGCTGGGCAATGTCAACCAGCAATCAGCCAGCCGCAGCCTGATCCGTTCTCACGCCAGTATTTACTATATCATGACCGCCTTCATCCTGGTCATCGGCATCGTGGTTACGATGAGCATCCATGAAGTTTCTTTCAAGCCTTCCCGCCGACCGGCGCAAGCAGAACGAGAAAGCATCCGACAGCGTTTCACCCACTGGTTCGTGCAGAACTGGATCGCGCCCTGGCGAGCCTATAACTTCACCGTCGTCTTCTTCACCCGCTTCTGCATCATGCTGGGGTTGGCCCTGTTTATGACCTATATCGAATACTACTTCGCCCGCGTGCAAGGCATCACCAATTTTGTGGAGGTGACTGCTGTCGTTGCCATGCTGGCGCTTGGTGGCGGCGTGGTGAGCGGCATTCTCTCCGGCATCTTCTCGGATCGCCTGCGCAGGCGCGCCCCACTGGTGAGCATTGCGACCATCTGCATGAGCCTGGCCGCCGCCGCCTTCGTTATCTTCCCCAGCAGTCTGGCCATCTGGCTCTGGCCGCTCGGCATCGTCTTCGGCCTGGGTTACGGCGTCTACATGAGCGTCGACTGGGCGCTGTCCATCGATGCCTTGCCCTCCCTGGAAAACGCGGGCAAAGACCTGGGCATCTGGGATTCTTCCGCGACCATTCCGGCCATCATCGCCCCGCTGATCGGTAACCTGATCCTCAACGTCGCCGACATCTTCGGGCAAATCGAGCTGGGCTACCGGCTGGTCTTCTCCACCGCCGCCCTCTGCCTGATCGTCGCAGCTATCTTCGTTCTTTACGTGCGCGAGCAACGCTAAGCCCATGTCATGCTTCGCTGCCGCTCCGCATGACATGGGCTAACCACATTTGTCTGGAAAAGTTCATTACCTCCGCGCACTCCTATCCTACCCTATTCCCTCTTCCTTCTGTCGCAGTTTGTGCAGCGCAATCTCGTACAGCGGGGCAGCCAGGGCGCGTGCTTCGACGAGCTTGATGCGTTCGTACATCCAGTCGAATTTGGCGCGCACCTGCGCGAGCGTCCAGTTTCCGGGCGTGCCAGCTCTGTGCAGGAAGGGATCGACATTGACCTCCAGGAAGCTGAGGCTATCTGCTGCCTGCACCTTATCCGCTGCGGGCCAGCCGCCAAATTCGTGGACTCGTATCAGATCGGCTATCTCTGTTACCAGCGCCTCCGGCGCCCCCTGTGCGCGCAGGAATGCGCCGACAATGCGCGCGGAGCGTTCTGAGTGCGCATTATTATAGATGGGGTCATCCGGGCCGAGCGCGGCGTCTTGCCTGGGGCTGTCGGAACCCGGAAATGCCCGTTCCATATCATGTGTTAATGCCGCCAGCAACATGGCCTCTGAAGCGGCAGAATCGATTCGCCTGAGCCATTCCTCTGCCTTAAGCAAATGTACAACCCCTCCCCCGTAGTTCTCCCTGACCCACTTACGCGATATTTCTATCAAGTTGTCCATACTCCTGACCCTCTTTCACATAAAGCTTTTTCCTTGCAGGTTAATATAGGGCAGGAACTGCACATTCGCCAGCTATGAAAAACCGACCTGGATGTCATGCCGTAATGGCCAGAAGCTATTGACGCACTTGCAGATGGCTGGTACCGTAGACTAAGAGAGACAACCAGTAGCAGTATATGCAGACCCGGCTGTTCTGCCTGGATAGGGAAATATTGTCATGATTTTACGCCGTACTGCCCGGCTTATGCGCACGCTGTCCGTCTTCTTGCTGGCGGCAGCTCTTTTCGCAGCCTGTAATGCGACCCCTGCGCCTTTCTCACATGCCCTTCCCGCGCCCTCTGCCACCAGTAGAAGCTCACAGCAGGAAACGCCGACTGGCAATCACGCGATCAAAACCGTCTTCCTGATTGTGATGGAGAACCACAACTGGTCAGATATCAAGGGTAACTCATCGGCGCCCTATATCAATCACACGCTGTTGCCGATGGCCTCTTACGCACAACAGTATTATAACCCGCCGGGCAATCATCCAAGCCTGCCCAACTATCTCTGGTTGGAAGCGGGAACCAACTTCGGCCTCGCAGATGATGCTTCGCCATACATCGATCACCAGAATACCGCACAACACCTCACGACGCTGCTCAACAACGCACATATCTCGTGGAAGGCGTATGAGGAGAGTACGAACGGGCAGGTTTGCCCGCTCATGAGTATTGGCGCGTATGCCGTCAAACATGACCCGATGGTCTACTTCAATGATGTGACAGATGATAATAACATCGATTCGGCGTATTGTATCGCACATGTGCGCCCCTTCAGCGAACTCTCATCAGACCTGGCCCACAACACGGAAGGACGCTACAACTTCATCACGCCCAACCTGTGCGATGATATGCATACTCCCTGCCCGCCAGCGTTTGATACCATCAGGCAGGGCGATACCTGGCTCTCACAGCAGATCCCGATGATTATGCGATCGACAGCCTATAAAAATGGCGGCGCCATCTTCATCACGTGGGACGAGGCGACAACAGGGGACGGCCCCATCGGCATGATTGTGCTTTCTCCCGACGCGAAGGGTCACGGCTACTCCGACACCATCCACTACACCCATAGCTCCACCCTGCGCACGGTCGAGGAAATCTTCGGCGTCTCCCCCTTGCTGGGCGCTGCCGCGCAGGCAACAGATTTAAGCGATCTGTTCCAGACATTTCCCTGACAGGCCCTGGTAGAGTTCGACATACAGCGATCAAAAGGATTACAATAGAATCATCCCAATGCCGTGAAAAGCCGGTCGGAACCTGTCATGCTTCGCTGCGCTCAGCATCTGAGGTGACCACCTGAGCGACATAGCTCGCCAGAGATGCTGAGCGCAGCGAAGCATGACACGCCGGCTCTGGTTTTTCATGGCATGGCATATCCGAAGGGCATTCTCATAGTTAAAGCCAGGTTCGTAAGGATTGAGCTTCCAGGGCGAGCGCAAGGGTCGTCCCTACCCTCCTCAGGGAGTTCCATGTCGGTGAACCGCGCTGTAGTAGGGGTATGAACACTCAAAATCGAGCTTCTTCTGGCAAACTTTTTAGCGGGCGCACGTTTGCAAGCCTGCGTGAACACTATAACTATCGACTGTATTTTTCAGGCCAGTTTCTTTCGCAGATCGGCACGTGGCTGCAAAGCGCGGCCATGGCCTGGCTGGTACTTGAACTGACGCATTCGGCATTTGCCGTCGGCTTCCTCTCCTTCTGGCAATTTGGCCCCTACGTGGTGCTTGGCCTGTTCGGCGGGGCCATCAGCGACCGGCTTGACCATCGCGATACGTTGATCGCCACACAGATCGCGCTTGCCCTCTGTAGCGGCATCATGGCTGTACTCACGCTTCTGCATATCGTCACCGTGTGGGAAACCTATGCTATCGCCACCGCTCGCGGCCTCGTGCTGATCTTGAACAATCCGAGTCGGCAGGCATTCATCTTCCAGATGGTTGGGCGCAAGGAACTGCCCAACGCCATCGCGCTCAATTCGAGTCTGGCCAATGCTACGCGCATCGTTGGACCGGGCCTCGGCGGCATCCTTATCGCGGCTTTCGGCGTGGGCATCTGTTTCAGCATCGACGCCATCAGCTACGTTGCCGTCATCATCGCCCTGCTGGCGATGCATGTCGACGAACTGTTGCCTATCGAGCGACATGGCAAGCCGCGCGTGTTGCAAGGCATCGCCGAGGGTCTGCGTTACGTCTTCCAGACGCCGACGGTCTGGCTGGCGCTGGCAATGTTCCTCTTCATCTGTATCGCCAGCATCAACTTCACCGTGCTGCTGCCGCTCGTTGCCAGCGACACGCTGCACCGGGGAGCCGAAGTCTACGGCCTGCTCACCGCCTGTTTCGGCGCGGGGGCGTTGATCGGCGCGCTCGTGTCGGCCTCGCTTGGTCGCGCCACCTGGCCCATCCTGCTGCTCAGTGCGACCGGCTTTGGTATCGGCGAGCTGGTGCTGGCCCCGCAAAACACCGTCGTTGGCACCGTCATCCTGCTGCTGCTCACCGGCATCTGCTACACCCTCTATACCTCCAACACCAATGCCACCGTCCAGCTTGGCACGCCGGGCTACCTGCAAGGCCGCGTGGCGGGCCTCTACAGCTACATCTTCTCCGGCACCAGCGCCCCCGGCGCGCTCCTCGTCGGCGCGCTGGCCGAGCTTGGCGGCACACAACTCGCCCTGCTCATTGGCGGCGCCACCGCCGTCCTCTGCGCCGCCTTCGGCTTCGCCTACCGCTGCTACCAATCAAAGACTGAAGGAGAACAGGAGCAGCGTTGAAAGACTATCGTGAGCGAAAGCAGAAACAATCCCCCCACATGGGAAAAAAGGGGGGCCATTTTTGGCTACTGGATGGTTTATTTGAACAGGAGAAAGGCACAAACATGGTATGCTTTGGAGAAAGATAAGATGTACGAAGACGTCAGAAGATACCAGAATCTGAGAAACCTGAGGAAAGAGCAATTTCTGAGAATGCAAACACTAACAAGACCGAGTTTCAGTCCTACAAATAACCATACCGGCGATTCACAGGCGTTGAGGGTAGCAGTGATGGCCGTTATCCTCTTCGCCCTCTCCGGCCTCATTACCGGCTTCGCCTTCGGGGCCTTCGTGCATTTCTCTCCCGCCAGAACAACCAGTTCGCCGACCAGCATCAATACCAGTCAGCAAAAGACAGGCGGCACGACTCCTGTAACGACTCCCAGGGTGACTCCTCAATCATTAGGATTGCCATTGATAAAGAGCTATTCCTACAATGAGATAGCTAATGGAAGCGCAGTCTACCATGTGGTAGTTCAGGTGACAGATCAAAAACATGGTCCGCTAGCGGCGGGAACAGCCCTTTCTGATTCTGGCATTACCTGCAAACTCTGGCTCATTCAGCGCATTACGAAACCCTTAAATATACCCACTTCAACCCTGAAAAATATTCAGGCTATTCAAAACCCTATCACCGGATATGTTAATAACCACCCCGTTTCAGAGGTTTCCGGGTTAAACTTTGATCCCACCACTGCTCAGACGCAACTATCCAATACAAAAGGGCAGGTTACATGGCAATATCAGATATCTCCATCGGTCGCGCCGGGCAACTATGATCTTGTAGTCCTCACCGATTGGGATGGCGTACACTTCAACTGGAGCTGGTACAACATCGTTATCAGTCAGGCAAATTAGCAATACCGCCGATAATGCCGCGAACGAGGGCCACGAAGAGGGGTTGCGTGGCCTTTGCTGCTGCCAGCACTTCCGCGTGGTTGACCTCTTCGCTTTCCTCTCCGGTGGCCGTGTTGGTAATCAGGCTGAGACCGAGGACGCGCATACCCATGTGGCGGGCGACGATGACTTCTGGCACCGTTGACATGCCGACGGCGTCGGTGCCGAGGATACGCAAAGCTCGAAGTTCCGCGCCCGTTTCGTAGCTTGGACCGGCCACCATTGTGTAGATGCCTTCGTGCAGGGTCATGTCCGGCCACTGGGCGGCGGCGGAGCGGGCAAGGGCGCGTAGCTGCGGGTCGTAGGCTTTCGCCAGCGCGGGGAAACGCTCGCCCAGACGCTCTTCGTTTGGCCCGATGAGGGGGTTGACGCCCGCGAGGCCGGGGAAGTTGATGTGGTCGCGAATGAGCATGAAATCGCCGGGGCGATAGGCCGGGTTGACGCCGCCTGCCGCGTTGGTGACAATGAGCGTCTGCGCGCCGAGCAGGTGCATGACGCGCACGGGGAAGGTGATGATCTGTGGCGAGTAGCCCTCGTAGAAGTGGAAACGGCCCTGCATGACCACTACCGGCACATCTTCCAGCGTGCCGATAAGCAGGCGACCGGCATGGCCCACGACGGTCGAGCGGGCAAAATAAGGAATTTCCTCGTAAGGGATGCCCGTCGCGTCGCGTACCTCCTCCGCCAGGCTGCCCAGCCCGGAGCCGAGAATGAGCGCGACAGCTGGTTTCAGGGCGGTGCGCGCCTGAATGGCTGCTGTTGCCTCCATAAGTTGTTCGTAAAGCGACATAATGGCCTCTCCTACACTCCTGACGTGGTTTTCAGACGCGCAAGCTGGCTATAGACCTGGGTGGTTGAAATATGGGCGTGGCCCAGCAGTTCCTGCACCGAACGCAGTTCCATGCCGTCGTTGAGCATATGGATGGCGAACGAGTGGCGCAGCATGTGCGGGGTGATGGAGGTGATGCCCGCCTGCCGCGCATAGCCTTTGATGATGAGCCAGAAGCCCTGGCGCGTCAATCGCTCGCCGTGATGGTTCAGAAAGAGCGCCCGCTCGTCCGGGTGGTGAACGATGAGAACGGGCCGCGCGTTGGCAAGATATTGCTGCGTCGCAACAACAGCGACTTCCGGCAAGGGCAGGACACGCTCGCGCCTGTTACGCCCCCCGCGACTGCTCTGCCCATTATGGGCGGCGCAGGTGATGGTGGAGCGCGCGGGGTCAAAATCATCCAGATTTAACGAGACCAGTTCGGAGACGCGCATGCCGGTAGCGTAGAGGACGTGCAGCATGGCGAGATCGCGCTGGCCGCCAGGAGTCTCGACCTCGACCTGATTGAACAGACGGTGAATCTGCTCGGCGTTCAGTACATTCGGCGGGGCTTTCTGCACGCGCGGCATCTCCAGGCCCTCCACAGGCTCAGTTTCCATGACGCCTTGCTCATGGAGAGAGCGAAAGAAGGATTTGAGCGCCGCCAGTTTGCGCGCGATGGTCGTCGGGCGATAGCCGTGATCTTCGCGCATAGTGTACACGTAAGCTTCAATATGTTCGTGAGTCACCTGCAACCAGCTCTCGACGCCCTGCGCTTCCAGATAGGCCCGAAGCTGATTGAGATCGTTTCGATAGGCCAGCACGGTGTTCTGATTATTGCCCCCACGCCCCTGCTCCCGTGTGGAGAGCGAGGTGATAAATGCATCAATGGCATCTTGTAGCATAGAATACTTCCGCCTCTACCTCAATATATGTTCAACCCGATGGATTGCATCACAGGTCAGTAATAACGAGGGTCATTATAAACCATCGAGTAAGACGGGGCAAGCAAATTAGGAGGAAGATTACCTGCCCAGAACGTGCTATAATACAGTGACACTACTGCCTTGCACGCATGACAGATCAATGCACATCAACATGTATCAGAAAGACTGATGAAGTGATGTGACTGATATGATGAGACTAATAAAGGAGACATAGCAGACCGATGAGTAAGTTGTTAGACATGTTTACGCAGGCTCGCCGCGCGCAGACCGGCGGCGGTATAGGCTTCCTGGGCAAAGCAAAACCTGAAAGCAAGCCGCGAGCCGCCGCGATCATAGTTTCCCTGCCCACACTCGATAAGGACAGCGCGGCGGCGGCGATCAAGGCGGGTGCCGATAGCGTGATCTTTAGCTGGGATGGCGAGGACGCGGGCTTGCTGGAAAACCTGCATGAGGGCATAGAGGCCGCGAAAGAGGCGGGTGAAAATATCATTTGCGGGCTGCAAATCAGCGGCGGCTGGGAGCAGCTCGACCACGAGCAGATTGAACACCTGAGAGATCAGGGCGTCAATTACATTATTCTGCCCCTTGACGCACCGGCCCGTCTGCTGGCCCTGCCCACCAGAGACATTGATCTTGTTATCACCGTTCCCATGCGTGAGGGAGAACACTATCCTTCCTTCATTCGCAACCTGACAGCATTCGACAGCATCACGGCGGCGCTCTTCGATTTTGAGATGCCCGGCGAAATCGAGTCGATCAGCATCGAGGATCTGCTGCACTACCGCGCCGTGCGCGAGGCGGCCCGCTTCCCCGGCATGTTGAATGTGAGCGGCAACCTCGACGAGAAAGATGCCCTCGCCCTTGCGGCCCTCGGCATGCAGGCCATCGTCCTGCCTGCCAGCGGCACAAAAGCCAGCATGCAGCAGCGCATCGAAACCCTGCGTACCCTGCTCGCCGAGGTCTACAGCAAGATTAAGGAAGCAACCGGCCCAGGCAAACAGTAAACAGGTATCCGGCGCCGATTGAGCGAGCGCATCGCCAATCTATTGCCCCACGTGGCTTCACAGGCCAACCTGGCCAATCAACTGGCGGGGCGCTCGCTCAATCGGCGCCTACGGATTTTCTTTGCTAGTCGTCAGAGTTGTGTGCCAGTAGAGCTGGCGGCGGGGGATGTGACGGAGAAGGGTGCGCGTCTGCTGCCAGACCTGGTCTGGATTGGCGTTATTGCGCCAGTAGTAGTAGCAGCCAATGTCATCGGGTTCGGCGTGTAATACGCGGGTAAAGGCATCGCCCAGTTGCTCTTCGCTCTCCTCATCCAGATCGAAGTTTTGCAGCCAGAGTTGGCTGCGTTTGCCTGCTACGCGAGTCGTTTCCACCACGCGGCGGCTCCATTCGCTCACCTGCGCGACATCCGTTTTGAAGACCTTCCAGAAGAGGTGGCAGCCAATGGTATCCAGGTGCGGCAGGGCGGCCAGCGCGTCGAGCTGGCTCAGGTTTCCGGGTACAATGGCGACCATCGTTTTCGCGTGGGCATCTACCCGCTTGACATGCGCGCAGAGTTCGCCCAGAAATTCGACCATCGAACGGCGGCGAAAGCCGGGCAGGTCAACAACATCGGGGCAGAGGGCGCGGCAGACGGAGCAGAAACAGGTGATATCGGCGCCGCGCGGCTCATCGATGAAGATGCCGTTGATGGGAAAGGCACGCAGGTAGCTCTCGATCTCATCAAAAAGCCAGAAACGAAACGGCCTGTGATTATAGCAGGAGATATCATGGTAGCGTCCATTGCTGTCCATGACACGCGAGCGGGGGTTGTGAAAGGTGTACCAGCTGGGCATGGGCATGGGGCCGGAAAAGACGTTGCCGTAGCGGCCCAGGCTCAGGTAGACCTTCAGCCCGGCATCCTGCGCCTGCCGCATGCCTCGTTCCAGATCACGCGGCCAGCGCGTTG